>FLNV01001019.1_pt1 | contig 106916 bp, 96 predicted proteins | sample 1140351 | NCBI WGS metagenome assembly FLNV01 (sample SAMEA3878207, study PRJEB12797) | bioreactor metagenome | biome: Moose rumen | place: Sweden | collected 2011-10 | reverse complement strand
AGTGAGTTGTCGATATTGGTGTTGATATTGGTGGATTTATCGCTATGGGTACATCAGTCTGAGGTCTACATATGGGATGTCAAGAGGAAGAGTTTTTACAAAAAGGAATATTATTTACTTTAAGAATGAAAATCTATTATTTTCGACTAAAAAAAACTTCTAATTTTATTTGATTAAAGGATTTTTTCATTATCTTTGCATTTGCAAATTCCCATAATGGCAAGAAAGAAAAAAACTTTACCCATATTAGAGAACGTTACGATAACCGATTATGCGGCTGACGGTAAATCTATTGCGAGGGTGGACAATATGGTTGTCTTCGTACCATTTGCCGTACCCGGTGATGTCGTGGATTTGCAGGTATTCAGGAAGAAACATAGTTACATGGAGGCACAGATACACCGTTTTATCAAATATAGCGAGCGGCGTCAGGAGCCTTTCTGTAAGCATTTTGGCACCTGTGGTGGTTGTAAGTGGCAGATGATACCGTATGAGGAACAACTTCGCATGAAGCACCAACAGGTGGTAGATCAGCTCATCCGTATCGCCAAGATTCAGTTGCCGAAGTTTGAGCCTATCATGGGAAGCGTAAAAAACAAGGAATATCGTAACAAGATGGACTTTGCCTGTTCTAACCGTCGTTTCCTGACCAAGGAGGAGGTGGCTACCCTGCCGCGGATGAGTCTGGATCAGGGTGAGATGGCCAGTGCCAAGAATGTGCCGGCTATGGGTTTCCATATCACTGGTGCTTTCGACAAAGTGCTGCCGATACAAGAATGTTGGTTGATGGATCGTCTGCATAACGATATTCGTAACGGTATTTACGCCAAGGCGATAGAGTTGGGCATTACATTCTTTGACCTGCGTGCACAGATAGGACTCCTACGCGATGTGATCATACGAAATTCCAATACCGGTGAGTGGATGGTGATTGTCATGTTCCATTTCTCACATGACGGGGATTATAATCAAGAGAAGATGCAGGCAGACACCTTATTGAAATACATAGGAGATACCTTCCCACAGATTACCTCTCTGTTATGGCTCGATAACCAGAAAGGCAATGATACTATAGGCGATCAGGAGATTTTCGTGTATAAAGGTCATGACCATATCTTCGAGGAGATGGAGAAGTTGCGTTTCAAGGTAGGCCCCAAGAGTTTCTATCAGACAAACACCGAGCAGGCATATGAGCTGTATAAGGTTGTCAGGTATTTCGCTTTCAGGAACGACAAATGGCTGACGGTACTGCCTGAGAAACCGTTGGTGTACGACTTATATACTGGTACGGGTACCATTGCCAATTTTGTGGCGCATAAAGCTAGTCGTGTGATAGGTATCGAATATGTGGAGGAAGCCATTGCCGATGCGCGTATCAACGCAAAGATCAACCACTTTGACAATACTGCGTTTTTTGCGGGTGACATGAAAGATATACTTACCGATGACTTTATCGCAGAGCATGGCCGTCCCGATGTGATTATCACCGACCCTCCCCGAGCCGGTATGCATTCCGACGTGGTGAAGACCATTCTGCAGGCAGCACCCACACGTATCGTATATGTGAGTTGTAACCCTGCCACACAGGCACGTGACCTGCAGATGATGGATGCGAAATATGAGGTGAAAGCGATTCAGCCTGTGGATATGTTCCCACATACTCCTCATGTGGAGAATGTGGCATTACTTCAAATCAGAGATTTTTAACTTATCTTATATCTTATATTATTAATATAACCTTAACATCTATGAAGAAAAGATTATTTATTACCGTCACGCTGATAATGGCAGTGATGAGTGTGAGTGCACAGGAGAAACCTAAGAGTTGGTATGACAACATTAAGTTCAGTGGCTACGGTATGTTACAGTATCAGGCACAGGACAAGGAAAATGCCGAGAGTAACTCTTTTAACCTGCGTCTTTTGCGTATGATTGTGGATGGTAAAGTCGGCGAGTTCGACTGGCGTGCCCAGATTCAGGGTACCAATGCCAAAGGTCCAGGCGAGCCTACTGTACAGTTGGTTGACCTCTATACAGAGTGGGTTGCCCATAAGGAGTTTAAAGTAAGGGTCGGTCAGTTTAAGCGTCCGTTCACCTTTGAGAACCCCACACACCCCGTCACGCAGGGATGGCGTGGCTATGCGGATGTTATCAATCGCCTGTCAGGATTTGGTGACCGTGCCGGTGAGAAGTCTTCTGGTGGACGTGACATAGGTATCCAGGTTCAGGGTGATGTCCTCCCCAATGCCTCCGGCAGAGCATTGCTGCACTATCAGGTGGGTGTATTCAACGGTGAGGGTATCAACCGTAGCGACAAGGACAACCGCAAGGATATCATCGGCGGTCTGTGGGTGATGCCTATCTCAGGTGTTCGTATCGGTGCTTTTGGATGGACCGGCAGCCATGGCGGGATGACCGTAGGCAATAAGACAAACGAGAGTGTGGGACTGAACCGTTACTGTCTCTCTGCTGAATACGACAAGGATGAGTACACTTTCCGTGCTGAGTATCTGCACAGCCAGGGACTGGGAACAGGTGTGATCGGAAGCACAGTTATCAACGAAGCCCTTGGTGACAAGGCTGACGGTTGGTATGTGTTCGGTATTGTTCCTGTCGTAAAATCGAAACTGCATGCCAAAGCCCGCTATCAGACTTATCGTATAGCCAAGGATGGGAGTTCCGCAACGTCTGCATACGAGTGCGGCTTAAACTATTTCTTCTCGAAGAATCTGGAGCTTCATGCTGAGTATGCTCGCATAAATGACAAGACCATTGTCAGCGACAATAAAAACTACAACATGTTCTCTGCAGAGCTTGATTTCCGCTTCTAATATTTCTAGAGTTTGGGGCTTAGATATAGGAGGAACAGTGACCTATATTTAAACCCTAAACTATTCACCTTTTTATGATTATTTACTAATCAATATTATAAACAAATGAACATTCCAACAGTATTTTGGCTCGTTCCTGTGGCTTCGATAGTAGCCCTGAGCATGGCATGGTATTTCTTCAAGCAGATGTTGACGGCCGATGAAGGAACACCTCGTATGAAAGAGATCGCCAAGTATGTTCGTGACGGCGCTATGGCGTATCTGAAACAGCAGTACAAAGTGGTACTTTATGTCTTTATCGTATTGGCAGCACTTTTTGCTTTCATGGCTTATGTGCTCCATGTACAAAACCCGTGGGTTCCCTTTGCTTTCCTCACCGGTGGTTTCTTCTCCGGATTGGCAGGATTCTTTGGAATGAAGACAGCTACCTATGCCTCTGGCAGGACAGCTAACGCAGCTCGAAAGAGTCTGGATGCTGGACTGAAGATCGCCTTCCGTTCGGGTGCTGTGATGGGACTTACCGTGGTAGGACTGGGCTTGCTCGACATCGCCATCTGGTTTGTCGTGCTCAATGCCTTGACTGATGACAGCCTTATAGCTATCACCACCACGATGCTTACCTTCGGAATGGGTGCTTCCACGCAGGCTTTGTTTGCCCGTGTGGGTGGAGGTATCTATACCAAGGCCGCTGATGTGGGTGCCGACATCGTAGGAAAGGTGGAGGCTGATATTCCGGAGGATGATCCCCGTAACCCTGCCACTATCGCTGACAATGTGGGTGATAACGTGGGTGATGTTGCCGGAATGGGTGCCGACTTGTATGAGAGTTATTGCGGAAGTATTCTTTCCACCGCTGCTCTCGGTGCATCTGCTTTTGCCGCAAGTCAGGCTGATGGTATGCAGTTGCGTGCGGTTATCGCTCCGATGCTTATCGCTGCAGTGGGAGTGTTCCTGAGTATCTTAGGAATCTATCTGGTGCGTACGAAAGAGGGCGCCACGATGCGCGACTTGTTGAAGTCACTCTCTCTGGGTACGAACGTAAGTGCTGTACTCATTGCCGTAGCTACATTCTTTATCCTCTACCTGTTGGGTATCGAGAACTGGCTGGGTCTCTCTTGTTCAGTAATCACGGGTCTGGCTGCCGGTGTCATCATCGGACAGGCGACAGAGTATTACACCTCTCATTCATACAAACCGACACAGAAGATTTCAGAGGCTGGTCTTACCGGTGCTGCCACCGTTATTATCAAAGGTATCGGTACGGGTATGATCTCTACCTGCATTCCTGTGTTGACCATCGGCGTGGCAATCATGTTGAGTTATCTGTTTGCCAATGGCTTTGACCTCTCTATGTCATCAGCCAGTCTGTCTCACGGACTCTATGGTATCGGTATCGCCGCCGTGGGTATGCTCTCCACGCTGGGTATCACCTTGGCAACAGATGCATACGGTCCGATCGCTGACAATGCCGGTGGTAATGCTGAGATGAGTGAGCTGGGAGAGGAGGTGCGTCATCGTACAGATGCCCTTGATGCACTGGGTAATACGACAGCCGCTACCGGTAAGGGATTCGCCATCGGTTCAGCTGCCCTTACCGCTCTTGCCTTGCTGGCTTCTTATATTGAGGAGATAAAGATAGCTATGGCACGTGCTGACGTGACGTTAACCAACCTGCAGGGTGAGATCATCAATGCTGCGGATGCAACGATTCCAGACTTCATGAACTTCTTCCAGGTGAATCTGATGAACCCGAAGGTGCTGGTAGGTGCTTTTATAGGTGCGATGGCCGCCTTCCTCTTCTGTGGTCTTACCATGGAGGCTGTGGGTCGTGCCGCACAGAAAATGGTGCTGGAGGTACGTCGTCAGTTCAGGGAGATCGCAGGTATCCTCGAGGGTACCGGTACTCCTGATTACGGTCGTTGTGTGGAAATCTCTACCCGTGCCGCACAGAGGGAGATGATCTTCCCAAGTATTCTCGCTATCGTAATACCAATCATCGTTGGTTGTGTCCTGGGCGTTGCCGGTGTTCTCGGTCTTCTCGTCGGTGGACTGGCGGGAGGCTTTACATTGGCTGTATTCATGGCCAATGCCGGAGGAGCCTGGGATAATGCCAAGAAGAATGTGGAGGAAGGAAACTTCGGAGGTAAGGGTTCCTTTGCTCATAAGGCCACTATCGTTGGTGATACGGTGGGTGATCCCTTCAAGGATACCTCCGGTCCGTCACTGAATATCCTTATCAAACTGATGAGTATGGTGAGCATCGTAATGGCTGGACTCACCGTAGCGTTTATGTAATAGAAAAGAGGGTGTTCGCACCCTCTTTTTTGTTAGTATGATAATATCTATACCCCTTCCTGTAATTCTTCCTCAGCGGTTCGTAAGATAATACTGGTGGCACCGATGGTAAAAAGGGTGCCGTTACTAATTACTCGCCGCTCACGGTCGCCTAATAGCTCATTATCCACGAAAGTACCTGTGTTGCTAGGCCCGTCACGCAGAATATATTTGAGATTTCCCTTTTTATCTTTTGATACATTGATGACGCAGTGAGTGTTGTCAACACTGGGGTCAACGGTCTCGATAGGGGTGTTGATGGGATTACCTTTCTGATAACGACCGATGACATTATCTCCCCATTGCAGGGGTATCACCTGTTTATAGTGAAACACGTTCTCTATCACGACGATAGAGCCATAGCCTTTCTCATTGGCCTGCTCGTCAGGATTCTCGTCTTTCTGTCGTTCACGGAGTTTTGACACTCCGATACGGATGCCAAACTGCTTCCCGCATTCAGGACATACAAAAACCAGACGCTGACCGTCGGTGTACTGTTTCTCATCAAAGGTGATAAACTGATCACACTTAGGGCATCTCACTCGTTTCATCTCTTGACAAAATAAACCCAAGCTTCACGGAAAGGTTCTTGTGCGTGTAAACGGTTCAGGGCATTGTAGGCTTCACGCTCATTCTCATATTGACCATAGATAACCTTCGCACCGTTCTTACGATGGATAATCTCCGCTTCTTGATAACCTTCTTTCTTTAACTGCTCTACAAAGGCGGTGGCATTGCGGTTGGAGACACAACTGGCAAGAACCAGACTGTAGTGGCTCTTTGGAGCCGGTGCCTCTTCAGCCTTTTCTTCTTTTACCGGCTCCTCGACAGCAGGCTTCTTCACCTTATTTAATTGGAGGGCGTTGATGTCTCCGTTACCGGTAACCGTCTCTTTTGGCATCACTTTCCGGAGAAATGTCGTGTTGATATGACTCATGCTCATATTCCGCTCATCACCATTACTCAAAGGAGAGGATAACAAGAAGAAAGCCAGGATGACGGCCGCTATGGCTACGGCATTTCTCAAGGTGTTGATACGTATCTTTATGTGTCTTGACTCTGCTTCCTCGTCCTCATTGGGAGTAAGATAATATTCTAGTGGTTTTTTCTTTTCCTCCTCGTAGGGTCCTTCGTTGGCTTCAACTGGTTGTTGCGGCTGGGTAACAACGTCTTTTGCTGATAATGCCAACGGGGTAACCTCGAAGGAACTCAAGCCATAGAGCTCTGGTGTCAGCATGCCGGCTTCGCAGGGTACAAACTCATAATGACCATCCTCATTCATCGACAACGTACCGATATCGTTAAGCTCGTAACTACCTTCATTCTCAAGGTGTTGCTTCAGCTCATTAACCTCATCGTTGATGCGGTTGACTGCTTCTGGATAACTGATATCGTATGCTTCGATGTATGACTGAGCGAGCAGGAAGTCGTTGATGCGGAGTTTGGGATTGAATCCCAACGTGCGTAGCGGGGGCAAAAACAGCTGTTCTTGCTCTTCATAATGCGCGCACACATGATGTGCCATGAATCCACCCAAACCGGGAACGATGACACAGTCATTATCAAGAAGTAATATTTCTATATGTCTTTCTAACTCAATCACGATGCAAAATTACTTTATTTAACTGAAAAATCCAAATAAAAAATTTCATAAATATATAAAATTAATAAAATAATTCCTTTTTATCCGAATATTATTCTTACTTTTGCAATCATGAAATACAAACAGACAGAAATAACTGGTGTGTACATCCTCGAACCGAAGGTCTTTAAGGATCATCGCGGGTATTTTTTTGAATCCTATCGTCAGGAGGACTTCGATGTGCATATTGGGCCTGTTCGGTTTGTACAAGACAATGAGTCGAAGAGCAATCGTGGTGTATTGCGCGGATTACATTATCAAAAGGGCAAATACTCTCAGGCTAAGCTCGTAAGGGTTATCAAAGGCTGTGTCCTGGATGTGGCGGTTGACTTGCGAAAGAGTTCCCCCACCTATGGCAAATATGTGATGGTGGAGCTGAGCGAGGATAATAAGCTCCTGTTGTTTATTCCCCGTGGTTTTGCCCATGGTTTTCTCGTACTCAGCGACGAGGCGGTCTTCACCTATAAGGTAGATAATGTATATGCCCCTCAGGCAGAAGCGGGAATTGCGTATGATGATCCCGATATTGGTATCGAGTGGCCGTCAGATGTCATTGACCTTATTATCAGTGATAAAGACAAAAAGAATATTTCGTTTAAGGAAGCGGAAAAATTTGAATAGGCATGAATATAGCAATAGTCGGAACAGGATATGTAGGATTGGTGATCCATAAGGTGATGCGTCGTCCACTGGTTGTCGATGGTAGGAATATCTTAGACTCAGAAGAGTTGCAAGAGTTGGGCTTTGAATATCACTGTATAGGAAAATGAGACACTCAATCCTCTATATCCTGTTGTCGTTGATGGTGTTTACGGCTTGCAAACATTCAGCGGAAACACCGGTTGTCCCCGGGGAGGATACCCGGGCCAAGCAACTGTTGCAAGGAATCTGGCTGGAGGCAGACAACGGCGATCCTTTCTTTCGGGTGAAAGGCGATACCATCTTTTATCCTGACAGCACCAGTCTGCCGGTATTTTTTAAGGTCATAGATGATACGCTTGTCCTGGAAGGGTTCTCCACCACGAAGTATCCTATTGTCAGACAGACACCGCATCTTTTCGATTTCAAGAATCAGAATGGTGAGACCATACGACTGACGAAGAGCGAGAACGACGATGATGCGATGTTCTTTGAGAACCAGACACCGGTGGTGTTGAATCAGAATCAGTTGATCAAGCGCGACAGCATCGTGACCTATGACGGTGTGAGATACCATTGTTACGTGCAGGTGAATCCCACCACCTATAAAGTGATAAAACCCACCTATAACGAAGATGGCGTAGAGGTAGATAATATCTATTACGACAATACGATCCACCTGGCAGTCTTCCAGGGAACAGGCAGGGTCTATTCACATGATTTCTACAAGAAAGATTTCAAGGAACTGATTCCTGACAGTTTCCTGCGCCAGAGCATACTCAGTGACATGACTTTCCTGAAGACAGATGAACATGGTATCAGCTATCTGGCACAACTGTATGTGCCGGATAGTATGTCGAGCTATGTGGTTCAGATAACGATTTCCTTTAACGGTAAGATGACGATGCAACTTGCTTCTTGAGGAATTCCTCCGCACACTCTAAGTCGGCAGGGGTGTCAATACCTATCGTCTCCACATCCGTAATACCCACCTTTATCTTGTAGCCGTTCTGCAGCCAACGCAGTTGTTCCAGGCTCTCCGCGATCTCTAAGGAGGATTGTGGTAAACTGGTAATCTCTGCCAATACCTCCGTGCGGTAGGCATAAAGTCCAATATGTTTCAGGAACGGAAAGGATGCAGGCCATTCGTTTTTCTCCTTACCGCGGATAAAGGGGATGACACTACGTGAGAAATACATGGCGTAGTTGTTGTTGTCGAGAACAATCTTCGGAGAGTTGGGATTCACTATCACCTCCATCTCTTTTGAGAACGGTTTGCCCAGGGTTGCTATCTGTGTCTGAGCATCATCGAAACACTTACATACCGTTTCTATCTGTGACCGTTGTATGAAAGGCTCGTCACCTTGGATATTGACCACTACGTCGAAGTCACCACCAATCTTTGATACAGCCTCCTGAATACGGTCGGTACCACTCTTGTGGTTGGGAGAGGTCATGACAACCTGACCTCCAAAAGATTTGACATGATCGTAGATACGCTCATCATCAGTGGCCACATATACATCGTCGAGAACTGTTTTTACCTGTTCATACACTCTCTGAATCATCGTCTTGCCTCCTAATACAGCCAGTGGTTTCCCTGGGAAACGGGTTGAGGCATAGCGGGCAGGAATAACTCCAATAAATCTCATATCCATTATTTTATAATTTTGGCGAAGTTACGGATAAATGAGCGAACAGCCAAAAAACATCGTAAAAATCTTCTGTAAGATATCACATTTTATAACTCAATCACGTGCGGTTTGATGTCTGTGCTTTACAGCACACAGACCATCACAGTGCCCGGGAATGTTGATCATCTTGACACTGCCGTCACCGAAAAGATCAAAGGATTTCCCGGCAGGCCCCTCCGTGCCATTCCATTCGATCGTCTGCAATTCTACGTCTTTCCACCATTTCTTCTTATAGCGGATAACCCCGTTCTTGCGTGCACACTCCAGTTCCTATGCAGCAACGATGATGTGTTTGGCATCCTTCACAGCCCGTAGTCCGTTGGCGTGGTCACAATCCAGATGAGTCAGTAGCACATAGTCGAGATCTGAGGGCTTGATGCCCATCGTACTTAACTGTTCGTCAACAGCCTCTCCAAGGGGAATCTTTCCTTGTCCGTCTTTTCGTTGAACTATAGGTACAGAATTTAAAAGATTTCTGATAGTGTTTTTTCAAAAATAGGTTGTCAGGTTGTCAAAACCCGCTGTAGCAAAGGGTGTGCAACCTGTCGGAGGCTGTCAAAGGCTGACACGAGGCTGACACAAATAGAGCCCCCTCTAACTCCCCCGAAAGGGGAGGAAATAATTATTAATTCTCTGTAACTCAGTACCTCTGTGTTGGTATTAGCGGACATACATAAAGTAAGTCCCTACACTAATTATCCATTATCCATTTTCCATTTGTTGCTATGCAACGTCGGATTCTCTCGAGAATTGGAGAGAAAAGGGTACTAAAAGACCGGCCAAAGGTACCTTTTTGCCTTGAATTCTCGAGAGAATTCATGAGAGATAATGACCATAACTAAACCTTAGTGATACTATCTCCATGGGAGATGGCTATCTACCGTTCTCTTTCTTTTGAGTACCACACAGCAAACTATATATTATCGAAAAAGAACCCAATTATGCGTACCACTACATTTTTCTAAATGAATATTCCGAAATCCCAATTTTTTCTAATTATTACCGTTTAACCACGGAGAAAAACCAAATTTTATAAAAATCTTTTGTCATCCGAAAGATTTTTGTTAACTTTGAGGATAAAATTGAATAATATGAGGATATTGAACAATACGATATTAGTTTTTCTGCTTTGTATCACACCGCTGAACGGCATGGCCCAGAAGATCACCTTGGGCTCTTGTGTCACGAAAGACGGTGGACAGTATAAAGGAGAGATGGTAGCTGGTAAGCCACAAGGTAAAGGTAGTGCGCTGTACAAAAACGGTGACATCTACGAAGGTGAATATGTGAAAGGAAAGCGTCAGGGCTATGGTGTCTATACCTTTTCCGACGGTGAGAAATACGAAGGTCAGTGGTTTCAGGATCAGCAACATGGTAAGGGAACCTATTATTTCATGGATAACAACCGCTATGACGGTTTGTGGTTCCGTGATTACCAGCAGGGTCATGGCATCATGTATTATTACAATGGTGATGTGTATGATGGAGACTGGAATCAGGACAAACGTCAGGGGAAAGGCAAATACACTTATGCCAACGGTGCTTACTATCAAGGTGACTGGAAAGATGACAAGAAGAACGGTGATGGATTCTTCCAGTGGGCCGACGGGTCATCATATAAAGGATCGTGGGTGAACAACCAGCGTTCCGGAAAGGGTACTTATAAATACGCTGACGGCGATGTCTATGAGGGCTATTGGCGCGATGATATCCAGAATGGCAAGGGTATCTATAAGTTTATGAACGGTGACCGTTATGAAGGTGATTATCAGCAAGGTGAGCGTACCGGTGAGGGTATCTTCAAATATGCCAACGGCGATATGTACGTGGGTCATTTCAAAGAGGGTGATAAAGATGGTAATGGTCAGTTCACTTGGAAAAACGGCGATGTCTATCTGGGTGCCTGGAAGGCAGATAGACAGAATGGTCATGGTAAGCTGACGAAGAAGTCGGGAGATATCTTTGAAGGTAATTTCAATCAGGGCGCCGTGGATGGTGAGGTCATCATTCATTTCCACGACGGCAGTAAGTTCAAGGGCACCTACAAGAACGGTCAGCGTAACGGTACCGCCATAGAGGTTGACAAGGAAGGCAAGCGTTTTGAGGGCTCCTACAAGAATGACGTTCGTGACGGGAAGTTTGTGGAGAAAGACCGCAACGGAAAGATCACCGCTATCGGTTCCTATACCAATGGCCGCAGGCAAGAATCGAAATAATCATTAATACATTATTCAATATGATAGTAGATACATTAGAAAAACTCAGTCAGTATGAGTCGATGAATCCATTATTCAAGGAGGTGGTCGCATTTCTCAAAGAGAACGACCTGAATACTTTGGAGGAAGGAAAGCATGTCATCAAGGAGGGTGAACTGTTCGTAAACATCCAGGTGGCCAAGGGCAAGACGCGTAAGGATGCATTCTTGGAGACACATCGCAAGATGATAGATATACAGATTCCTCTGAGTGTCAAGGAGTCGTTCGGGTGGACACCCCTCAGTAAACTCCCTGAGCTGGAATACAATAAAGACAAGGATGTCATCAAGTACTATCAGCCGGCAGAGACCTACTTCGATGTGCAGCCCGGTGAGTTTGCCATTTTCTTCCCGCAAGATGGCCACGCTCCCTGTATCAGCAATCAGGAGACTTTCCGCAAGGCGATCTTTAAGGTAAAATACTAATTCATCATTTCATCAATCAGATTATATGGCTTCAACAAAGACAAAAAAGACAGCACGGCCCTCGCATATCGGTTTGGTAAGGAAAGACAAATACCTGCAGCCATATGAAGAGGCGATACAAGGCAGGCATGATCATGCGGTATGGAAACGTAACCAACTGACCCACGACGGAAGGAGCACCCTGGAGGATTTTGCCAGTGGGTACGACTACTATGGTCTGCACAAGACCCAACGCGGTTGGGTGTTCAGAGAGTGGGCTCCCAATGCGACGGATATTTATCTGATTGGTGATTTCAATGGATGGCAGGAAGTGGAGCCTTACCGTGCCAAGCGCGTGAAAGACACTGGTAACTGGGAACTGAGACTCCCCGAGCGAGCCATAAGACATGGTGACCTCTACAAGATGCGCGTGCATTGGAACGATGGAGAAGGGGAGCGTATCCCTGCCTGGGCTCGTCGTGTGGTGCAGGACCCCAATACAAAGATTTTCTCCGCACAGGTGTGGAACCCTGATAATCCTTATGTATGGAAGAAAAAGAATTTCCGTCCGAACAAGAATCCGTTGCTCATCTATGAGTGTCATATCGGCATGGCACAGGATGCGGAGGTGGTGGGATCCTATACCGAGTTCCGGGAGAATGTGCTCCCACGGATTATTGCCGACGGTTATAACTGTATACAGATCATGGCCATCCAGGAGCATCCTTATTATGGCTCTTTCGGTTATCATGTGAGTAATTTCTTCGCTCCTTCCAGCCGCTTTGGTACACCGGAGGAACTGAAGGCCTTGATAGATGCCGCTCACGAACAGGGTATCGCCGTGATTATGGATATCGTCCATTCACATGCAGTAAAGAATGAGATGGAGGGACTGGGAAATCTTGCCGGTGATCCCAACCAATATTTCTATCCCGGTGAGCGAAGGGAGCATCCTGCGTGGGATAGTCTCTGCTTCGACTACGGTAAGGATGATGTGTTGCATTTCTTGCTCTCCAACTGTAAGTACTGGATGCGTGAGTTCCATTTCGATGGATTCCGTTTCGATGGTGTCACCTCGATGCTCTACTACAGTCATGGGTTAGGGGAGGCCTTCACCAACTACTCCGACTATTTCAATGGCCATGAGGATGACAACGCGATATGCTACCTCACATTGGCAAACCTCCTTATCCATGAGTTGAACAAGAATGCCATCACCATCGCTGAGGAGGTGAGCGGTATGCCCGGATTGGCAGCAAAGTTTGAGGATGGCGGCTTTGGCTTCGACTACCGTATGGCCATGAATATCCCTGACTACTGGATAAAGACGATCAAGGAGTTGAGTGATGAGGATTGGAAACCCAGTTCTATCTTCTGGGAGGTGAAGAATCGCCGTCCAGATGAGAAAACGATCTCTTACTGTGAGAGTCATGACCAGGCGCTCGTAGGTGACAAGACCATCATCTTCCGACTGATAGATGCCGACATGTACTGGCATTTCAAGAAAGGTGATGAGAATGAGATGGCTCACCGTGGTATCGCCCTTCATAAGATGATCCGTTTGGTAACGGCATCCACCATCAATGGCGGTTATCTCAACTTTATGGGTAATGAGTTCGGACACCCCGAGTGGATCGACTTCCCTCGTGAGGGTAACGGATGGAGTCATAAATATGCCCGCAGGCAGTGGAACCTGGTGGACAATCACGAGCTCTGCTACCATTGGCTGGGAGATTTCGACCGTGAGATGCTTCGTGTGCTGAAGAGTGAGAAGGCATTCCAGAAGACCAAGATCCGGGAGTTATGGCATAACGACGGAGATCAGATCCTGGCCTACCAACGTGGCGACCTGGTGTTTGTCTTTAACTTCTCACCCACCCAGTCGTTCACCGATTATGGTTTCTTGGTGGCACCGGGTAGTTATGAGGTAGTGCTGAATACGGATAACAAGGCATTTGGCGGTAACGGACTGAGTGATGACAGTGTCGTTCACTTTACAAATTTTGATCCGCTCTATGTGACAGAGCATAAGGAGTGGCTGAAATTGTATATTCCTGCCCGCAGCGCAGTGGTATTGAGGAAAAACTGATGACTCCATTAAAAGTAAAAAAGACAGAAGGCGGGGTGCTCATGTGGATCATGTGTGCCCTCGTCTTTTTGGGTTTCACCTTCTGTTATCTCTATTTCTACCAGACAGATATCCTGGCTTTGACACAGCATATCCTCTCTGGTGGCAAGACGCGCTATAACACTTTGGTAGGGGCGGTGCTGATAACCGGCATCCTGTGGTTGCTGCAACTGGTGGTATTCTCCATAACCCGCCTTACCAAACGGGCACATGCCCTTACTTATCTGCCTTCGTTGCTGTGTTTGTTGATGTTCACCTCCGTCAATACCGATGTAGAGAACGGACTTCGCATGAAATATTGGCTGTGGGTAGCCCCCATCATTCTTATCCTCTATGGAATATTGGTATGGATGATTCGCCAGCAGCAGGCGTTTGAGCGTCTGCGTCATGGATTGGGGATGTTCTCCCAACTGATGTGGAATAATCTTTTGGTGATGGCGATAATGTGTTGCTTGGTCGGTTTACTCGGTAACTCCAATGATGTGTTGCACTATCGGTTACGGATGGAAGAAGACATAATGAGAGGTGACTATGAAAAAGCATTGGAAGTAGGGGAGCATGAACGCACCACAGATAATAACCTGTTGATGCTGAGAGCCTATGCGCTTGCCCAGACAGGACAGTTAGGAGAGAAATTCTTCACTTATCCCCAGATGGCAGGGCTTACCTCCCTCTCCCCGGATGGTAAGAGCAAGAGTACGCTCATTTTGCCGCAGGTAGAGATACAGCGTTTCGCTGCCAGTAAAGGTGCTGATGATTACCGATTGGTACATTATCTGTTGGTGCGCGACTTACGTTCTTTTGTCCGTTCGGTATCGAAATGCTATGATATTGAGGATGCCTCATTGCCAAGACACTATCAGGAAGCGTTGGTGCTATACAACCATCGTTATGCCGATCCGGGCTTTACCTATGATAATCCGGTCTTAGATGCTGATTATCAGGATCTACAGCAGCTCATGCGCCGTTACCAAGAGCCACAGGTAAAGAACGCCAAGGTGCGTGATGTCTATGGCAATACCTATTGGTACTACTATTATTTTGTGAAATAACGTACTTATACATGCCGGTCGAGCACCAACCGGTGGGTGATATTGCGGGGGAACTCATCCTCGTAATGACTTACGAGAATCATCGTCTTGTCTTTCCTTTGACAGAAAGTCTCGATAATCTCCTTCACCATGATGCGGTTATAATCGTCGAGACCGTGTAATGGCTCGTCAAGGATCAGCAGCTCAGGGTCTTTCACGAAGGCGCGCGCCAACAGCACCAGACGTTGCTCGCCACTGGACAGTTGAAGGAAGGATGTCTGTTCCTTGCCTCTCAAACCGAACTGTTCCATCCACCAACTGCAGATGGTATAGTCGTCGTCATCAGGAGTATAGTACAGTCCGATGCTGTCTGACAGTCCGCTGGCTACGATACGTATCGCCGGCATGTCCCTATGGTAGGCACGGTGCATCTCCGGAGAGACATAACCGATATGCCGCTTGATATCCCATATCGACTCGCCGGTGCCGCGGGGATGACCGAAGAGGGTGATGTCGCAGGCATAACTCTGTGGGTTGTCCGCACAGATCACCGACAATAGGGTAGATTTCCCGGAGCCGTTCTTTCCGCTGAGCGCCCAGAACTCCCCTTTCCTCACCGTCCAGTTGAGGTGTGAGAGGATCGTCCTGTCGCCATAGCGGATACTCACGTCGCTCATCCTTACGACAGTATCTGCCGTGGCTCCATGGCTTTTCTCGGGTAGTTGAAGGATGGCTTCTCTCTGTTTGGGTGTTATGATATGACTGGGCAGAGACAGCCCTTGCCGGTCGTACTCCCCGCGTCTCTTCTTAGGGTGAACAGTCATCCTGCTCACCTCTACCACCTGATTGATAAAAGGTGGAATCTCCTCTTTTCGGGAAAGGACAAGGATGATGGAGAGTGCTTCGTGAGAGAGTGCAGCCAACAGACTTCTCAGCTGCTCCCGTGTCTGTAAGTCCAGTCCGATGAATGGATTGTCAATGATCAAAACCTTCGGACGGGTGAGTAGTGCTTTTATGAGTTGGAATTTCCGCATCTCCCCGCTGGAGAGCAGTATCACATATTTATCCAACAGATAGTCTATCTGAAACAGTTCATAGAGATGCCGGCGCATACTGTTCCTTTCCGGTGTATCCGTTCCTGTCAGCCGATACTCGTCTTCTAAGAGCTGTCCCACCGTCGGTGTGTCCGGGGCTATCTCCATCTGGTTCCACCGCTGCTGAAGGAAATATGTCCGGTCATTATCACCACCGTAAGTGTCGCGGAAAGTGATATGTCTGATATTCCCCGACACATATCTGTCAGCGTCATCGCCAAAGTCATAGCGTATGCCGGTGCCGGTGAGCGGATGCCTTCCCGTGAGGATATCCACAAACATGGATTTCCCGCCCCCGTTAGGACCTACCACTGCCAGGTGCTCACCTTCCAGTAACTCAAAGTTTACGGGCTCCGCCATCTTCCACGCAGGATTACGTGTCGTTCCCTGATGTATCTGTATAACTTTTCTCATCCTCTTAATCTCTTTACCCTTCGTCCCAGGGTGTTACCCCGGGCTGATGTCTTTTGCCCCTTCGGGGCGTTAAAAGGATAATCCTAACCATTATCCTAACCCACTGAACCATTTATCCCCAAACGACAATCCCTATCTCACCTTCCCCTGATTCTTCGTTACAAAATCTTTCCAGCCGCTGTAATGAGTGGCATCCGTCTCGGGGCGGCCAGCCTGCAGGAAATGACAGTAGGCGGCGCCCAGGGCATCCGTGGCGTCCATAAACTGCGGCATCTCTTTCTCATTCAGGTTCAGCAGACGTCTCAGCATACCGGCCACCTGCTCTTTAGAGGCGCTTCCGTTTCCTGTTATCGCCATTTTGATCTTCAGAGGGGCATATTCATGGATAGGCACACTGTGATGGATGGCGGCTGCGATGGCTACTCCCTGTGCCCTTCCTAACTTGAGCATCGACTGCACGTTCTTACCGAAGAAAGGTGCCTCTATCGCCATCTCATCGGGCAGAAACTCATCGATGATACCTGTCACGCGCTCAAAGATCTTCCCCAGCCGGAGATAAGGATCGCTCTCGCGACGCATGTCGATGACGCCCATTGCCACCATCTCCGCTTTGTTGCCGATGACGCGAATAATACCGTATCCCATCACATTAGTGCCGGGGTCAATACCAAGAATAATCTTTTCTGTAGAGATGTTCTTCTGTGCCACGCGAATACCTTTCAACTTCCAGTCTGATTAATTGTATCTGAGGAAGGGGTTGTACTTCAACTCTGTACCAATGGTCGTCTTCGGCCCGTGACCGCTCCATACCTCTGTCTCAGGAGGCAGCTTGGCAATGACATTGCTCAGACTGTTCATCATGTCATTGTAGCTTCCCTCGGGGAAGTCCGTCCGTCCGATGCTCATCTGGAAGAGAGTGTCTCCGGAGAAGACACAGTGTTCCTCCTCGCAATAAAACAGGATACTTCCCATGGTGTGACCGGGGGTGTGGAGGATGGAGAACCGGTGATTGCCAAAGGAGATGATGTCATTCTCGTCGATGAGCTTTCCTACCGGTGGCATCTCACTCTCATAATCCACACCGATGAAATACATCGCTTGGTCAGACAGCTGATTCAGCAGGTTGAGATCCTTACTGTGTATCTGTGGCTTCAGACCGAATTGCCGGTATATCACGTCATTACCTACACAATGGTCGAAATGTCCGTGTGTGCATAGCAGATGCACCGGTGTAAGAAGGTTCTCCTCAATATATTCGGCCAGTGCGATCTTCTCGTTGTCAAACATGGCGCCACAGTCGATGACGCAACACTCTCTTGTCTCATCACTCACCACGTATGTGTTTTCTTGGTAGGGATTGAAAACAAACTTTTGAATATTCAACATATACCTTATTATTTAAATGGGAAGATAAATCAGATGCTTTCCTTTAAACCACCCTTCCTGGAACCACTTGCCGATATCCATCACATCCACGATATTCTTGAAGGGATGAATCTCCTGGCTGACGTCACCGCCTTTCAGAGCGAGGATACCATTGGGCATGGCATTGTTATTCTTCTTATTGATATTCTTCCTCACAATCCTCACTAAGTCGGGTAAGACCATCACGGCCCGTGTCACCACAAAGTCATATTTCCCTTTCTCTTCCTCACCACGTATCTGCAGAGCCTGCACATTCTCCAGTCCGATGGCGTGAGCCACCTCGTTTACCACGAGAATCTTCTTCCTCGTTCCGTCGATGAGGGTGAACTGACATTCGGGGAACATGATAGCCAGTGGGATGCCGGGAAATCCACCGCCTGTGCCGAAGTCGAGAACCTTTGTGCCTTCCCGGAAACGCAACGCTTTGGCAATAGCCAGTGAGTGCAGCACATGATGTTCATAAAGGTTGTCGATGTCTTTTCGTGAGATCACGTTGATACGCTGGTTCCACTCGTGATACAGATCATCGAGCGCCTCAAACTGCCGGTACTGCTCATCACTGATCTCCGGAAAATACTTTTCAATGAGTTCCATGACGTTTATTATTTTAGTATGTCTTTGAGCTCGCTGTCTTTGAGGGTTATCCGTATCTCACCCTTGGCATGCGGAGCGATCTCCGACTCATTATAGATGAAGGTGACCTGCCCGTCTTCCACCAGGAAGTTATCGGGCATATAGGGATCCAGCCCCATCATGATATTCTTTTTCCTGAGTTCCTTCAGGTCTTTCACATCATTCTCCTTGAAGAGTTTCTCCACTAAGAGGTCAGCGACAGACTGCTCGTAGCCGGACGTAAAGAGATCGGAGGGCTTGACGATATGACCGGTCTGGGGATTGAAATGCTTGACGACCGTGAGCTGCTGACCGTGCTCGCCACCCCCGTAATAATAGATCTCGGCGACATAGTTGGTTACCTCGTCAGTACCTTTTTTCAGGAAGGTGTTACAGGTGTACTGTACCTGATAGGAGGCTCCGTGCTCCCTGTCCTGACTGTATAGCCGTCCGTAGTCGCGGCGATAGTCGTTGGCATAGCGGATCACGAAGGAATCCACGGCCAAGGGCACATCCAGGGGACGGGCAGCCAAGGCCAGGTAGTCGGGAGAGAGAATGCCGGTGCGCAGCAAAGAGTCGTTCAACGTACTGCTCTTCTCTCCTCGCGCGTACATGATATTCAGGTGTATCTCAGCCTTAGGGGTGTTGTCGGCAGAGGTAAGGCCTACTATGGTATCCACGATGACACGCTCGAACTCAAAATCGCCGGCTCCCGCCGTGTCTCCCGTCCGGCTGTTATGACATGCCGTTATCACTCCCGTCAGTGCCAAAGGGAGTATGAATGATTGAAGAATCTTTCTCATATCCATAAAATTGTTCGCAAATATAGGCGAAAACTTGCAAAACAACAAATTATTTTTCTTTTATTTTGTAATTATATGTAATTTTGCAGGCAAATGAATAGGTATGATATGAAGAAGGTAAAAGCAGTCCTTTTTGATCTCGACGGGGTGATTTTCGATACCGAGAAACAATACTCCGTGTTTTGGGGAGAGCAATGCCGGCTCTTCCATCCGGAGGAACCCGGGTTGGAGCAGAGAATAAAAGGACAGACACTGACACAGATTTATGAACAGATCCTCACGGGCGATCTGGAGCCGATGCGCCCTGTGGTCACCTCACGGCTGAATGCCTTTGAGAAGACCATGACCTTCGGCTATATCCCAGGTTTTATGCTTTTCTTAGACCGGTTGCACCGGGATGGAGTCAAGACGGCCGTCGTCACCAGCAGCAACCAAGAGAAGATGCTGTCGGTGTATGTGCAGCATCCCGATTTCCCACAGCTGTTTGATGTCATCCTCACCGCGGATGATTTCACGGGGAGCAAGCCGGATCCCACCTGTTATCTTACCGCGGCACAACGGTTAAACGTAACACCTGATGAGTGTGTAGTCTTCGAGGATAGTTTCAACGGATTGCGGGCCGGCAAGGCAGCACGGATGCGGGTGGTAGGACTCTCCACCACCAACACGGCGGAAGCCATAGCCCACCTTTGTGATGCCGTCATCTCCGACTATTATGAATCGGAAAAGATAGATTTTTTACTAAAGTGATGTTTTTTTCGCGGAAAGTGCGTACCTTTGCATCCCGATATGTATACACAGAATACACCCGTCCATGTGCACCTATGGCATCATGACTTCTGGCGGTTGGCCATGGCCAACCTCTTCTTGTCAATGGCTGTCTATATGCAGATCCCCATCCTCCCACTGTGGATGGGAACCTGTGATAAGATGGCCGTGGCCTTGGCCATGGGAATTTTCGGTCTCGGCGTCTTTTGCTTAGGACCCTTCTGCTCCTATCTTGTTCAGCATTACCGCAGGAGTCATGTGTACATGCTGTCGGTAGGTGTGATGATCGCAAGCATGGCGGCTATCCTCTATCTCTCCGGTGACAAGGACATCCTTGTGGAAAGAGTGTGGGTCAGCCGTTTGGTTATGGGTGCCGCCTATGGATTGTCGCAGATGGTCCTCTTGAGTACATTGGTGATCGACACCAGCGAGTCTTTCCAGCGTACGGAGGCCAACCACTCGGCAGCCTGGTTCGGGCGGTTCGGGCTGTCCTTAGGACCTATCGCCTCCCTCATCTTATACCCCTTTGTCGGCTTCCAGGGAACAATGTTTTGCGCCATGGCATGCAGTCTTGTGGCGGTAATCCTGGTACTGTTGGTACATTTCAGTTTCAAGGCACCGGAGGAGGTTCTGTCGAAAGTCAACCTCGACCGTTTCTACCTCACTCACGGCAGTATCCTTTTCCTGAACCTTTTTCTGGTTACCGTCGCCGTGGGTATCATCCTGTCATTACCCCTCACCATCACGTTCTATGGCATGATGATGGCGGGATTCTTCCTGGCGTTGGTCTGTCAGAAGTTTGTCTTCGCCAATGCGGAGCTGAAGAGTGAGATCGTGTCAGGACTGTTCCTGATGGGTGTCGCCGTCTTGATGATGCGCACCACCTTGCCGACGCCACGTCACTATGGCGCACCGGTACTGATAGGCGTGGGCATCGGATTGATAGGCGCCCGTTTTCTCCTTTTCTTTATCAAACTGAGCAAGCACTGTCAGCGTGGTACCTCTCAGAGCAGTTATTTCCTTGCTTGGGAGAGCGGACTGGCTTTAGGACTCTTCCTCGGGCACGCCTTTCTGGTCTCACGCCCGAATATCCTCTTGGATGTGGCACTCGTCGTCATCGTGGTGGCGCTCCTGATGTACCGTTTCTTCACCCACAGCTGGTATCTTCGGAACAAGAACCGGTAGTCATAACTCAATACGATTCTCTCCCCATTATCGCAAATCCTGAGAAACGAGAAATCCCAACCATCATCCTTTGCATAGAGATGAACAGAAAAGATAGATATCAGTATGTCCTGGATTATTTCCGGAAGACGACACCCCATGTGACGACCGAGTTGGAGTTCGGTTCCGTCTTTCAGTTGCTGTGTGCCACGGTACTCAGTGCCCAGTGCACCGACAAACGTATCAATCAGGTGACGCCGGAACTGTTCGCGGCTTATCCCGATGCCGCTGCCATGGCGAAGGCAACGCCCGAGGATTTGTTGGAATATATCAGTAGTGTGAGCTATCCCAATTCCAAGGCCCGTCATTTAGTGGCGATGTCGCAGGCATTGGTGAAGGAGTTCGGAGGTGAGGTGCCCGACGATATGAAGAAGCTGATGTCACTGCCGGGGGTAGGGCGGAAGACGGCCAATGTCATTCAGGCGGTAGCCTTCGGACATAACGCCATCGCCGTGGATACCCATGTCTTCCGCGTGAGTCATCGTCTGGGACTGGTTCCGGAAAATGCAGATACTCCATTGAAGGTGGAGCTGGCATTGAGGAGAAATATCCCCGGGAAGGAGCAGGCCGATGCCCATCACTGGCTGTTGCTGCACGGACGGTATATCTGTCAGAGCAGGACGCCGCATTGCGGGAAGTGTCCTTTCGATGATATCTGTCCAAAGCTCATCGAAGGCTCGAAGATTAACCATTAGAGACAAAAGAGGATGAATACCAAACGAACTATACAATTCCTGAAAGATATCGCTGCCAACAACAACCGTGAGTGGTTTATCGCACATAAAGAGGAGTATCTGGCGGTGAGGGAGGATTTCGAACAAGGTGTCGGTATGCTCATCGGCAGACTGTCGGAGATGGATCCGTCTGTCGCGCATATCACGGTGAAAGACGCTACCTACCGCTTCTACCGTGACACGCGGTTCTCTCCGGATAAGTCGCCTTACAAACGACATCTCGGCGCATATATCTGCGCCCATGGCAAGAAGGCGCTCCACGGTGGCTATTACATCCATCTGGAGCCTGACCACTGTCTGCTGGCCGTGGGCAGCTACTGGCTGCCAACGAATATCCTTACGTCCTGCCGTAACGAGATCATGGTCAATATCGACCTATGGAGGAAGATTGTCGAGAAGAAAGCGTTTGTCAAGACTTTTGGTACTCCCGGAAAGGGTGTGTGGGATGAGAACGAACGAGGCTTCGGCATTTCTCATCTGACCAGCGCTCCCAAGGGGTTCCCCAAGGATTACGAGTTTCTCGACTATCTGAGGATGAAGGACTACTGTTGTTGGAAGGTCGTCCCGGACAGTTTCTTTGAGGGAGACGATTGGATGGATGAGGCTATTGATATCTTCCGGGTGGCCAAGCCGATGATGGACTTTATCAATGCGGTGATCGATGACTATGAGTGAGAGTTAACATCGGCGCCAGGGGGAAATCTCCCACTACCTATCGATGATCCATCGACTACCCGTCGGCTACCTCTTATCTTTCAGCACTTGTAATGCAGGAAGCTCATACAAATCAAACAAATCGAAATGAATGACACAACGAGAGAGTCTCAGTGTCTATTTCAGGTTGATTTGATTACTAAAAGCAGTGCAAAAGCTACCCGAGAAATACTCCTTCCGCCAATATCTGGCGGAAGGAGTATTTTATTATAGAAAGCGTATTACAGTCGGCGCAGCTTGACGGTGAAGTGGCGCATCAGCGGAGCTTCCCACTCAATCTCCACACCTGTCGTGATCTGTTCCTTACGGTCATACACATTTTTCAAAGCCACGGCAATCACGTCCATGTGGTTGTTGGTATAGACACGACGGGGGATAGCCATACGCAGCAGGTCGAGACCTCCGAAACGGTTCTCACGGGTGACAGGGTCACGGTCGGCCAGCATATAACCGATCTCACAGGCACGGATGCCGGCCTCCAGATACAACTCACAGGTGAGTGTCTGGGCAGGGAACTGCTCCTTCGGCACGTGGGTCAGCACCTTGTCGGCATCCACGAAGATGGCATGTCCACCGGCAGGACGCTGATAAGGGATGCCAAACTCATCGAGGCGCTGTGCCAAGTACTCTACCTGACGGATGCGTGTCTCGAGCATATCAAACTCCGTATTCTCATCAAGACCTTGCGCCAGGGCGTTCATATCCCTGCCGTTCATACCGCCATAGGTGACATATCCCTCGAAAGGAATACAGTAGAGCTTGGCACCCTCATACCACTCCTCACGGCGCATGGCGATAAAGCCACCCATATTCACCACACCGTCTTTCTTGGCAGACATCGTGGCAGCGTCAGCATCGGCATACATCTCCAAGGCAATCTCCTTGATGGTCTTGTCGGCATAGCCCTCCTCACGTGTCTTGATGAAATAGGCATTCTCCGCAAAACGGGCACTGTCCATCACCACCGGCACCCCATAGCGGTGACAGAGCGCACAGGTGTCTTTGATATTCCTCATGCTGACAGGCTGTCCGCCAACGGTATTGTTCGTGACGGTGAGCACCATGAAAGGAACCTTCCCGACGTTCTCCTTCAGGATGGTCTCCAACTTTCCGATATTGACATTTCCCTTGAAAGGCACCTCCAGCTGTGTGTCTTTCGCCTCGTCACAGGTCACATCGACAGCCGTTGCCTTACGACTCTCGATATGTCCTTTCGTGGTGTCGAAATGGGCGTTGCCGGGGATGATGTCTCCCTCTCTCACCAGATAGGAGAAGAGCACGTTCTCAGCGGCACGTCCCTGATGGGTGGGGATGATATATGGCATTCCGAAGATGCGCCGGACGGTGGACTGTAGTTTGTAGAAAGAGGTGGCGCCGGCATAGCTCTCGTCGCCGAGCATCATCGCCGCCCATTGCTCCTGACTCATGGCACCCGTCCCGCTGTCGGTAAGTAAGTCGATATACACTTGCTCCGCCTTCAACTGGAAGACATTGTAATGAGCCTCTTTCAGCCATTGCTCACGTTCCTCACGAGTAGATTTACGAATAGGTTCAATCATCTTGATTTTCCAAGATTCTGCAAATGGTAGTTCCATAATATTTGTTGTTCTTTTGGGGTTTGTAAATGTGTGAACACACGATAGGCTGTCCACTGATAAAATGAGTAAAAATGTTGAATGAAAAAGTGCGAAGAGGGAATCCTCTTCTTCTTACAAACCCATATAATGATCAATCTCCTTTATATTTAGGAACTTGTGCGATATCATCGCGGATGTGGTAATGTGTTCCATAAGGTTGATAGATGATATTAAGTTCAGTGCAAATATAGTGATTTTTCTCCTTCCTTGTTCTTTTGGGAGGAGGATTATTTGGAACGTTAGTATTTTTTAGGAAATAAAAACAGACAATCTTTGGAATTATCCTTAATTTTGTACTTCCTATGAATATCGACGTGATACAACATCTGATGAGTGACAGTCAGTGGCCTGTGCTGACCGTCTTCCTGCTGGGACTGCTCGTTGCCATCCATCCTTGTCCGTTGGCTACTAACATAGCCGCCCTGGGTTATATCTCGCAAGCAGTGAGGGAGAAAGACAGCTCGGTAAAAAGGGTGCGGCGTACGATTCTGAATAACGGACTGATGTATGTGTTGGGCAGGACACTGGCATACAGTGTGCTCGGCGCTGTCCTGATCTTCTTGGTCACTCAGGGAGTGAGCATCCTGCATCTCGGCAATCAGATGAGCGAGTGGGGAGAACGCTTGCTGGCTCCAGTGTTGATTATTATCGGACTGTACCTCTTGTATATCGACCTCCTTCATCATCACGACCATGTGCCGGACATACAGCACGACCGTAAGCGTTTCAGGGGGTTGTACAGCAGTCTGCTGCTGGGTATCTTCTTTGCGATGGCTTTCTGTCCCGAGAGTGGAATCGTCTATTTCGGCATCCTGATCCCGATGTCGGTGGAGTCGTCGCCGGGCTATCTCCTGCCTGTCGTTTTTGCCATAGGAACGGGCTTGCCTGTATTGCTGATGGCATGGATCCTTTCTTACAGCGTGGATGCCTTCCAACGGATGAATAAGGTGATGCATATCCTGCAGGCATGGACCTCACGTGTCGTGGCCGTTCTTTTCATCATTGCCGGCATCGTCTGTCTGCTGCTCTGACAGAAAGGTTATCTCTTTTGTTCTTCTTCCGCAAAACGAACGGTGACATTCCGGAATCCCATGGAGGTCATCAGCTGATAGAACTGTCGGGAGGCATTCTGCTCGGCACTCTCCATGTTCTGTTTGTTCAGGCAACGGGCACGCATGCGCCGGTAAGCCCGCTGGTACATCGCCTCACGGTCTTTGTCCGTCCATTTCCCTGACTCATAGAATGCTTTGGTCTGCGCCTCATCGATGAAACGCTCATCCAACAGGCGGATGGGTGGCAACACGACGACGATGCTGTCATTCTCTTTTTTTATCCACCGACCTTTCACCTCGTTCATGTCGATACCCAGCCGAAGCGTACCGTAATAGATGCGTATCAGTTCGTCATCGGCAAAGAAACGGTTCCTGACAGTATCTATCAACTCTTCGTCAGAGACAGACAGGAACTCCCACTGCCCGATCTGTTTGATGCTGGCAATCTGCGTGGGGGTGATTCCGATACGCTGGTCCACCTCGATGTCGGCATCTGTCGCTTGGACAGAGCGGATGGTGAAAAAGATGGCGGCGATCACCATAAGAAGGAAGATCGCTATTCCGGCCAAGGCCCATTTGCTCACCGTTCCCAAGGCATGGAAAATGGTGGAGAGCGTCGAGGGTGGGGTGGCTGGGGAAGGGGTGCCTGTTATCTGTTTGTTCTCGTTCATCGTGCGAATGTTTTTTGATCCAACAGTCCGGGAAGGTCCTCAATGGTATATTTCTTTCGGAAGGTGATGGTGATATTGTCCTGGGCATATCCCATCTGTTCTATCATGGGAATCAGGATATTGGCCGCGTTCTCCTGTGCCATGGAGATAATCCCCATCTTAGGGATATCGTTGATGATGGCAGCCCGTCCTTGTTTCTCGTAGGTCGACAGCTCCTCATCGGTGAAACTGCCCCTCAGCAGTGAGACATGGCGTTTGATCTCCTCATGGTTGATCTTACTGCTGGTCATCTCCACCTTCGGGTCAGGCAGGATAACCTCTATCTTGTCACCTCTCTGGCGGATGTTCTTCTCGGAGAAAGTGGAGAAGTCGATATACGCTTTCAGCGAGGCTTCCATGGGAATGGCAATCTTACGTTTCCCAAAGGGTAAGGTGATGTCAAACTCTTTTTGCAGGAAGCTGCCTTTCAGTTTCATCTGATCATCGTGGGTGACGATCTTATGCACCTGATATTCGGCGGAATATAACTTGGCACATTTCTGTATCTGCATCACCATCATGGGGATGGTGTCCGTGATGGGTGCCGTGTCGTCGGCTTTCTTCCCGCCACAGGCCATCATGCCAAGGGAGGTGACGCAAAGCAGTGCATATATGATTCTCTTTCTTGTCATATCTCTTTTGTTTTCTTCAGGGCAAAGATACAAATAAGTAAGTGAAAAAAAGTAATTTTTAAGGATAATCCTTTAAAAAATGATATTTTGACGCTGAGAATGTTTGTTATTTTGGTAAAATAAGTTATTTTTGGAGTTTGAATGGCATAAGAAATATCAAAATGAACAGATTTTCAATTGTTTTATTGGCTGTGCTCTCTCTCATGATGATGTCATGCAAGGAGAAGAAGACCCCTACCGTGATTATCGCCCCGAAGCCTGTGCAGGAGGTGAGAAAAGACCCCTCGAGGATGCAGGAGATCAACCAGGAGATGAATGTTGACTGGATCGGGAAGATATACAAGGTGGTGATCCGCAGGGTTTCTGACGAGAGTCTTCAGATGGTACAAGATGAGAGTGGCACGAAATATTTCGACAATGTGATAACGCTGAAGGTGATACGTCCTGACGGAACGGAGTTTTTCAGTCGTACGTTTAAGAAAGACGACTTCTCCAATTACCTGGATGAGAAGACGCGTAAGAATGGTGCACTGCTGGGTATCGTGCTGGATCGTGCGGAGGGGGATAACCTGATCTTTGCCGCCAGCGTGGGTTCTCCCGACCGCCTGAGCGATGAGTACGTCCCTATGGTGATGACCTTGTCACGGATGGGAAATGTCAGCATCAAGAATGACACGGAGCTTGATACTACCGTTGACCGTGCGGAAGAGGAGGATGACGGTGTCTAATCGTCGGCCGTAACATCAATATAATAAACCTTGATATCTTTCTCGCTCCTGCTGTTGAAGTAGATGCGGTCGCCGGCATGGTTGTAGATAGGGTGGGGATGGGCGTCCTGACCGAGCCAGTCGCTCTCATGTTTGCACAAGGGTATCCATTGTAAGCGCCCTTCCTCCCACTGTGGGACAACCTGTGAGATATATTCTCCGTCTTTCTTATGAGGATCAGGGCCGTTGTCGGTGCTGTTCTCCCGCACGACCAACTTATCATCTGCAAATTTGAAATAACCGTCACAACACAAAATCTGCTGATGATTCATCGTGAAATGGCCATACGACTTATATTCTTCGGGCAGTGCGATCTCCCAATAGACCTTGTCTCGCATATCATAACGTCCCACCATGGCCGGTCCCTTGTCGTACCCTCCATGGTAGATGATGATATTCCCGTCGTCACTCCACATCTCGTGACATACCCAGTCGGCAGCCTTGCGGGGAAAGCCATGGGGATTTCCTAAGGTGTCGTCACCTTCCGTACGCACACGGATGAGCTCATCGGTATGACGGTTGTACAGCCAGATACGACGGATACCACAGTCACGGCAGGGCCATTCGTGGTTGTACATGATGATATCTGGGTCGGCAGGGTTAAACTGTACGTGTGTGATCCAGCAGAGAGGTACGCGCCTCTCATATCTCAGTGAGCCGTCGGCTGTATTGTAAACACACAGGTAACTGCTCAGTTGTTCCTCCTGCACCCGCTGGTCGATATTGTATATCGGCCGTTTATCCAGTCCGCTGCCTTCTGTCTCAGGATCGTAATCCAGACACCTGCCGTCGGTCATGGGGACACACAGCCATCTCCCATCGTCACTGACATGGGTGAAGGCAGTCATCCTATTGTCCGGAATATGATTGAGCACTACCACTTTTCCGTCAAGTCCTACTTTACAGATACAGTCATCCTGAATGAAATAGATGATATCCCGCTGACTGTCAAGGCACACACTGGCCTTGCCGAGACCTTCGTTGAGAGTCCCGTCAAAATACACATAACTCTTCAGGATCCCTTTTTCGTTATGTGTCAGCTGACGCTCCTCACCGGAATGGAGGTCTTTTACGAAAACATTCGGATGACCATCACGGTTGCTGATGATATAAAGTCTTTGGTCATCGGCACTCAATGAGGAACAGGTGAAATACAATAGCTGCGTATCAAAGTGCCGGTCGTCAGTACAGCCACATATCAGTTGCCGAGGGCGAATCCTGTCGTCCATGGTTATGCTCTTATTAAGATATTGAAAGCCTCATCGAAATCCTTGGGGTGAGTACCCAGGAATATAGCGTTGATGATACTGTTGGCCGCCATCTCCTCATCAGTGAGTGAGACTCCTTTGCCGCGGATGATATCTTTTCCCAGCAAAACATCCCAGTTGGCCTTGAAACAATTATCATGGGCACCGAAATAACAATCGCCGGAAACATCTTCTATAATTTGGTATTGTATCTGCTTTTTCGTCAGGGTGAACCTCATGGTGGTGAGCAGGTCGAACGCCTGTCTGAATTCCCTGCGATGGCGCTTGGCGTTGGGATACATCTCTACGATAGTGGGATATAAGTCATCAAACTCGAAAGATTGTAGTAATTGATAAAGCTTCATAGGACAAGCAGTATAATATATAATAATGTGCAGCTGATTATTGGAGGACGACCTCCACGGGACAGTGGTCGCTGCCATAGATCTCAGTATGGATCATGGCGGATACCAGACGGCTCTCCAACCGTTCGGACACCACAAAATAGTCGATGCGCCAACCGGCGTTTTTCTCACGGGCATGAAAGCGGTAACTCCACCAGGAGTAGATATCTGTCTGATCGGGATGAAAGAAACGGAAGGTGTCGGTAAACCCCTCGTGGAGAAGTAAGCTGAATTTCTCACGCTCCTCATCCGTGAAGCCGGCGTTCTTGCGATTCGTCTTCGGGTTCTTCAAATCAATCTCCTGATGGGCCACATTCAGGTCACCGCAGATAATAACCGGTTTTTGCTGATCCAGTTCCTTGACATACGCGCGGAAATCATCTTCCCACTGCATACGATAGTCCAGGCGCCGCAGTCCATCCTGAGAGTTAGGGGTGTAACAGGTGACGAGGAAGAAATCGTCCATCTCTAAGGTTATCACACGTCCTTCATGGTCGTGCTGGTCGATTCCTATGCCGTAGGTGACGTTGAGAGGCTGGTGACGGGTGTAGATAGCCGTGCCACTGTAGCCTTTCTTTTCGGCATAGTTCCAATAACTGTTGAAACCCTCAAACTGAAGATCCAACTGCCCTGCCTGCATCTTTGTTTCCTGCAGACAGAAAAAGTCGGCGTCCAACAGTTTGAAGGTTTCACTAAAACCTTTTGTCTCACAGGCACGGAGCCCGTTGACATTCCAGGATATAAATTTCATTGCCTAAAACTTTGCCATCTTGATGGCAACGACAGCGCACTCATCACCCTTATTACCTAAACGGCCACCGCTACGGTCTTTTGCCTGTTGCAAGTTGTCGGTAGTCAGAAGTCCATACACCACAGGAATCTCACTCGTGGAGTTAAGACGTGCGATGCCATAGGTAACACCCTGGCAGATATAGTCGAAGTGAGGTGTCTCACCGCGTATTACACTACCGAGGATAATGATAGCGTCGTAACCACCATTGAGCGTCATCTGGTGAGCACCGTAAACGAGCTCAAAACTACCGGGAACAGTCTTTACATGAATATTCTCGGGTAACGCGCCATGTCTCTCAAGGGTACTGACAGTGCCTTCTAACAGTGCGTCGGTAATCTCTGCATTCCATTCTGACACTACGATACCAAAACACATGTTACTGGCATCGGGAACACTGGAAACGTCGTAGTCTGAAAGATGATGTAATGCGGTTGCCATTCAAGATAAGGGTTATTCTGTTACGCGCTCGATGTATTTGTCAATTTCCTGCATGACAGGAGAGTTGACATACTTCTTCTTGATATCCTTGTAGATGGCGAGAGCCTCTGCTTTCTTATTCTGACTTTCCAGAATCTCGGCGGCCTGAATGAGGAAAGTGGGTGACAGACTGTTGTTTGCGCCGTCGGCAGCTTTGGCATCAGCCATCTTGGCAGCTTTCTTCAGGTTGCTGACAGCCTTGTCGAGCTGCTTGACATGCGCATAAGCATTGCCTAAAGCAGCAATGGCGGCAGGACTGACCATACTGTCATCCTCTGGTGAGTAGGCATCCAGGAACTTCACAGCCTCTTCCCATTTACCGAGGTTCGCCTGACACAGACCGGCATAGAGGTTAGCCAGGTTACCGGCATCCGTGCTGCTATAATCCTTGGCGATCTTTGCAAAACCGGCGAATCCAAGACTGTCGCCTTTCAGTGCCATCTCATACTGCTGGTTAGCAAAATACTCCTGACCCTTAGCCAAAGCGGTACTTGCCTTAGCCTGACGCGGTGTTGACACGTAGTTCTTATACAGGATGACACCTGCGATAATCACGATTAATGCTACTACAGCAGCGATAATTGCTTTCTGGTATTTCATCAGGAAAGCTTCTTGCTTGTTGATGTTCTCAACATTCTTTTCTTTAACTTTTGCCATTTTATTGTTTGTTATTTCAATTGTTCTTATTTTTAATATAGGGTGCAAAATTACGCATTTTATTGCAGATACTGAAATTTATTACCTTTTTTTTTCGTTTTTCCATTACAATCTCATCAACTTCTATGCTATAATTAAAAAAAAAGCCTTAACTTTGTACATTGTAAGAATATGATATTAGATAAGATTTCCATCATCAATTACAAGAATATCACGGAGACCTCTCTTGCGTTGTCTCCCAAGATGAATTGTCTCATCGGTTATAACGGGGCAGGGAAGACGAATTTCCTGGATGCCATCTATTATTTGTCTTTCTGCCGCAGTGCCTATCATGCATTGGACTCCCAAGTGATAAAGCATGAGGCAGACTTCTTTGTCTTGGAAGGTGCTTACTCCCAGGATATATCCCAAGAGGAGAGCGAGAGAGAAATGATCTATTGTGGCATGAAGCGTGGTAAGAAGAAGCACTTCAAGAGAAACAGGAAGGAATACAAGCGTCTCTCTGAGCATATCGGCATGATCCCCCTCGTATTCGTCTCTCCTGCCGATATCGTACTGATAGAGGGAAGCAGTGAGGAACGCAGGAGGTTGATGGATATGGTTATCTCGCAATACGACCATACCTATATTGATGCCTTAAACCGTTACAACAAAGCCTTACTGCAGCGTAACACTTTGTTGAAAATGGAGGAAGAGCCTGATTTGTCCTTGCTTCAGTTGTGGGAAGAGCAGATGGCTGTAGAGGGGGAGATGATCTATCAGAAACGGAATGCCTTTGTAGAAGAGCTCATCCCGGTATTCCAGCAGATCTATCAGTATATATCTTCGGATAAGGAACAGGTGTCACTGAGATATGTCTCTCACTGTCAGCGTGGTCCTTTGCTGGATGTTATTCAGCGTGACCGGATGAAAGACCGTATCATGGGTTTTTCGTTGCATGGCATTCATCGAGATGATCTGGAGATGCTGTTGGAAAATTACCCTATCAAGAGAGAGGGAAGTCAAGGTCAGCATAAGACATACCTCATTGCCTTGAAGTTGGCACAGTTCCGATTCCTTCAGCGTACGGGTGCCCATACCGCTCCGCTGTTGTTGCTGGATGATATATTCGATAAGCTGGATGCTCAGCGGGTGGAGCGTATTGTCAAGTTAGTCTCCAGTGAGGGGTATGGGCAGATATTTGTTACTGATACAAACCGTGAGCATCTTGACAGTATCCTTTCCGGAAGCGGTCTCAGCTATAAGTTATTCCATGTGGAAGATGGGGAGATTACTGAAGTAGCCTCAGAGGAAGGGATACCGGACATTTCAGATAAAGGAAAGGAGGAAGGCCATGTTCAAACGTGATGTGTTACCCATGGAACAGATTCTTCAGCGTGTGCTTCGGGAAAACGGGCTGGAGACTCCTTTACAACAGAAAAGACTCATCGACGCATGGGGGAAGGTGGCAGGGAAGGCGGTTGAGCGTTACACCGGTGAGAAGTTCATCCGTAATCAGACTTTGTTCATAAAAATCTCTCAACCGGCTCTTCGTTCTGACCTTTCGATGAAGCGTACCGACTTGGTTAATCGTCTGAATAAGGAGGTGGGGACGCGTCTGATTACGGAGATCCGTTTCTTTTAATCAGAGAACCTCATCCACCTTCACGTCGTTGGCATCGGCAGGGATGCCTGGCATCTTCTGAAAATCAAAGCATATCCCTATCTTGTAGGCATGAGGAAGGAGCGGAAGGAAACGGTCGTAATAACCTTTGCCGCGCCCCAGACGGTTGCAACGTGAGTCGAAGCCCATACCGGGGACAACGGCAACGTCTATCTGTTCGTATTCGGTAAAGGTCTTTCCTATGGGCTCCATGATATTGAAGAAACCACCCACCAGGTCCTTAGGACCTTCATAACAGCGCAGTTCTATTTCTGTATCACTGATGACGACGGGTAACAAGACTTTCTTCCCTGCCTTCACCAGCTGATCGAGGATATCGTGTGTGTACACTTCATCATCCAAAGAGTAGTACATCATGATGACAGAACAGTTTTTCACCCTTGGATGCACCATCAGCCGAAGTACGATCTCACCGGACATTTCTTTCAACTCCTCAGGAGTGAAATGACCTTTCTGCATTCGGATGAAGTTTCGCAAATCTTTCTTATTCATGACTTTGTGGGAAAGCTTCGTTGTTCTTGAATATATTCAATGCTTTGCTGATGACAGGATCGTCAATGTTCAGATATTGTATCCAGGCATCTTCATCCAGGATGTTATAGATGATGCGACTATGAATATAACGTTGCAGGAGTTGGTGACTCTTTTGTATCATCAGGTTCCTTCGCTGTAATCCGAGTTTGTCGGCATAGCTGGCAAACTTATCTACCATGTTTTGCTTGACAAGATAGGCAGAGAGATCTTTCATATCTTTAAATTCACTAAGCTTCTGTCTGTTCTCATCAGTATAGTTAAAGGCATACTGAAGGATCAATCCGCTCATGCTGGCTTGCCGGTAATAAGAGGTCATGCCGAGAGTATCCTCGGGAACGAAGATATCGGGGGTGATACCACCACCACCATATACCGTCCTTCCGTTGACAGTGTGATACTCCGGACCAGTATGTTTGATACTGTCTTTGGAGAAGAACTCACCATGCTGATAGCGTTCCAAGAGATCCTCACCGTAGTTCTTGTCTCCAGCAATATACGGCTTTTGTATACAACGCCCTGAAGGACTATAATAACGGGCGATAGTGAGGCGTATCATACTACCGTCGGGAAAGCCTATCTGTTGCTGTACCAATCCTTTACCAAAAGAACGCCTGCCTATGATGGTGGCTCTGTCGTTGTCCTGCATCGCACCGGCGAAAATCTCTGAGGCGGAGGCACTGACCTCATTGATAAGCACGACCAACGGTATTCTCTGATAGCTACCTCTGCCGTCGCTCTTGTAGTTCTGACGCTGTGATTTTCTTCCCTCTGTATAGGTGATGAGCTTGTCCTTGGAAAGGAACTCGTTGGCAATCTGTACGGCGGAGTGGAGATACCCCCCTGTATTGTCACGAAGGTCGATGATCAGGTTCTTGAAATTCTCCTGAGAAAGCTTTGCCAAGGCTATCAGTACTTCCGGATAGGTGTTCTCTCCAAAACTTTTGATGCGGATATAACCGGTCTCCTCATCCACCATATAGGTGGCAGAGACACTCTTCGTGGGAATTTCTCCACGGGTTACAGTGAACACTTTCTCTTTCTTGTCACCAAAACGAAGGATACCGATCTTCACCTTGGTGTCCTTAGGCCCTTTCAGTCGGTGCTGTGCCTCTTCATTGGTAACGGTCTTTCCTACAAACGGTTCCCCATCCACGCTGATAATCTTATCACCGGCCAGCAATCCGGCACGCTCGGCAGGACCGTTTTTGATAACCCCTTGAATATGAATGGTGTCTTCACGGATGACAAACTCAATACCCACTCCGGAGAAAGATCCTTTCAGATCGTCGGTGGCAATCTGCACATCCTTCGCACTGATATAGACGGAATGCGGATCTAAGTCGCCTAATATCTGGGGCATGGCTTTCTCGACGAGCGAGTCTATGTTTACGGCGTCCACATATTGATCGTCGATGATATGCAGCAGGTTGTTCAGTCGGTTACTACCACTATTGATAATATTCAGCCGGTTGCTGGACAGATGGTTGGCAAAGAAAGTGCCTATGACAATACCTATTATCACACATGCTGCCAGAATCAGAGGCATCCACCTACTGTATTTGTTTGTTTTCATATCTTGTTATTCTGCTATTTCTTTCACATTCTTATATATCACCTCGATACCGGCCCGTTTCAGCAGGTTGATGCCGTCTTCCAAACGGTATGTCTCCCCATATACCACGCGCTTGATTCCGGCTTGGATAATCAGTTTCGCACACTCTATGCAGGGCGAGGCCGTCACGTAAAGGGTAGCTCCGTCACTGTTATTGCTGCTGCGTGCCAACTTCGTAATGGCATTGGCTTCAGCATGCAGCACATAGGGCTTAGTGACATTGCTCTCGTCTTCACAGATATTCTCAAAACCGCTTGGCGTGCCGTTATATCCATCACTGATAATCATCTTCTCCTTGACTACCAGTGCGCCGACCTTACGGCGCTGACAGTAGCTGTTCTCTGCCCATATCAGTGCCATGCGCAGATAGCGGGCGTCAAGCTTATCTTGTTTCCGTTCTTGCAACGTCATAACTCTTTATTTATCCTGTTTATCCGTTTCTTTCCTTTTCTTTATGCCATTCCTTTTTAACAAGGCGTCGATGGTTGGCGGGCATCCCTTAAATCGAACATATAATCGCATGGGATGCTCTGTACCTCCCTTGCTTAGGATATTGTCGCGGAAGCGTTGAGCGATTTCTTGGTTGAAGATGCCTTTTTTCTTAAATACACTGAAAGCATCGGCATCCAATACCTCTGCCCATTTGTAACTGTAATAGCCAGCGGCGTAACCACCTGCCATGATATGCGAGAATTGCACCGTCATACAAGTATCTTTTCGGGAGGGATTTTTCGTGATCTTGGTCTTCCTCCACGCTTTCTTCTCAAAAGGTATAATGTCTTTATCGAATGGTTCACGCTGTGTGTAGTAAGCCATATCCAGTAATCCGAAACTTACTTGGCGAAGACAAGCAGTGGCAGCCAGGAAGTTTCTGCTCTTGATAATGCGGCGTATCAGTAGGTCGGGGAGGGGCTCTCCTGTCTGATAGTGGAAAGCGAAGGTGCGCAGGAACTCCTTCTCAATAGCGAAATTCTCCATAAACTGTGAGGGTAACTCAACGAAATCCCACCAAACGTTTGTGCCGGAGAGACTCTCAAACCGAGTGTTAGCGAACATTCCGTGGAGGGAATGCCCGAACTCGTGAAGGAAGGTCTCCACCTCTCCCAGTGTCAGCAGGGCAGGTTTCTCTTCGGTCGGCTTGGTAAGGTTCATAACCACACTGACATGCGGACGCACATTCTCCCCTTTACGGGTGATCCATTGTCCTTGGAACTCTGTCATCCAAGCGCCACCCTGCTTACCTTTACGAGGGAAGAAGTCGGCATAAAACACTGCCAGGTAGCTGCCGTCTTTGTCAAACACCTCGTAGGCTTTTACATCGGGGTGATAAACGGGAATTTCTTTATTTTCCTTGAAGGTGATACCATACAGACGATGAGCCAGTCCGAAAACGCCATCAATGACCTTGGAGAGCTCGAAATAGGGGCGGAGCATCTCTTGGTCCAGGTTGAACTTCTTCAGTTGAAGCTTATGTGCGTAGAATGACTGATCCCATGGCTGCATCTTGAAGTCTTTGCCTTCTTTCTCACGAGCCATCATTTCCAGTTCCAGATATTCTTCTACGGCGGTTGGCTTATATGCATCGATAAGGCTATCCAGCAGGTGGTACACATTCCTCACGTTGGAAGCCATTCGTTTTTTCAGTACGTAGTGGGCGTAAGTCTTATATCCTAAAAGCTGAGCAATCTCTCTGCGCAGGTTTATAAGACGTTGACAGATAGCGAGATTGTTCTCTGGATTATCATGTGTACATAGGGTGTTCTTTGTCAGGAACATCTTCTCGCGGAGGTCGCGTTGGGTGCTATATGTCATAAACGGACCGTAGCTCGGACTGTCGAGTGTAAACAGCCAACCGTCGAGTCCTCTCTCTTTAGCTGCTTGGCAGGCAGCCTCGATAGCGGTGTCGGGCAGCCCTTCCAACTGTTTCTTATCCGTGATATGCAGGGTAAAGGCTTTTGTCTCTTTCAGCAGGTTTTGGGAAAACCGCAGGGAGAGCATGGAGGCTTCTTCGGTGAGGGCACGCAGATGTTCTTTCCCTGCCTCATCGAGAAGGGCACCGCTCCTTACAAAACCATCATAACAGTTATCCAACAGCATCTTTTCCTCCGGAGTCAGTCTCCTGTGATGCAGATGCACGGCCTTCACCCTTTCAAACAGGCGTTCGTTCAACCGCATGTCATTGGCATGCTGGGTAAGGATCGGCTGCATCTTCTGTGCGAGGGCATCCATCTCCTCATTGGTCTCAGCACTCAGCAGGTTGAAGAACACGGTGGATACTCGTTCCAGCAGATCGTAGTATCCTTCCTTATTCTCTTCGTCATTGATGATGGTGTTATCGAAGGTGGGCTTGGCGGGATTGTTGATGGTCTTGTCAATCATCTCATTATCTCTGCGAATACCCTCCATGAATGCTTCTTCGAAGTCTTCCAGGCGGATGCGGTCAAATGGCACCGTGTCGTGCAAGGTCTTGTAGTCTTCAAAGAAAGGGTTCACTCTTATATCTTCATTCATACTGATCGGTTCACTGAATAATAATATACTCTTTGGAGAGCGAATGCCGCGGAAAGACAGGCATTTCATATACTTGCTCCTTGGGGTTTCATATATTTTGCAAAGATACTGCAAATAATCTAATCCCTGACAGCCTGATTGCTATTTTTAACGAAATTTATTCATATCAGTTGCTCAAGGGCGTGAAAGCGGATGATTCCCCGTGTAAGGTCTATCAGATTCTCCTCTCTCATCTTGTTTAACTCACGTGACACATTCAGTCTGCTTTCAGCGATCAGGTGCCCCAAATCCTCCATCTTTATATACAAGACTTTCTCCCCTGCGGGATGTGTACAGCGGCACCCTACAAAGTGGATGATCTTGCTTCTGATGTCTTTCTGGGGCGCACGCCATAACAGTCTGCTTACCCGCTGGCTTTGTGTGCTGATGATATTCAGAAGGTTAATGCGAAATATCTGGTATTCGTCTGAGAGAGCGACGATTTCCCTCTTGCTGATTCTTACCATCTGACAAGGTCCGTGAGAGATGAATGACTTGGTAAAGCGTTGTGTGAATCCGAAGAGGCATTCTGGTTGGAGAATATTGGGTGAGGAGAGTGTCTCCACAATGCGGTAACTATTGTCATAGGCTTTGCTGACAACGGTTATATCTCCTCGCAAAAGGAAATGGAGATAGCGGCATTCCTCACCTTCCTCTATGATGGCCTTTCCGTTGGAATAGTTCTCAAATCCCAGTTTTGTATGGGATAACACTTTGCTCATGTCTGTCTTGCTCATCCCTTGAAACAGAGGGAGTTCAAGCATTTTCTCTAAACTCTTACTCAAAGGCATGTTATTCCACAATCTTATCTTTTAACGATGGGGAATGCCAGATGGTGTAGTTACCATCCTCATCCGTATAGATAAGGTATGCCATCAGTTCTGGATGACGTTCCAGGATTTCTTGTGTCTTCTCCAATCCGAGCACCATAAAAGCGGTGGCATAGGCGTCAGCGGTAGCGCAGTTATTAGCAAGAACGGTGGCGGAAAGGATATTGTGTTGCACGGGATATCCCGTCTTGGGATCGATGGTATGAGCGTATCTCTTTCCGTCTTTATAATAGAAGTTGCGATAATTGCCACTGGTAGCCAAAGCCTTGTCTGTAACGTTCAATACAGTTTGCAGTTCACCACTCGTATTCAGGGAGTCTTCGGTAGGTTTGGTCACGCCGATGTGCCATGGTTCTTGTCTGCTGTTCTTACCACCGGTTACAATCTCACCGCCAATCTCCACCATGAAGTTCTTGATGTCGCGTTTCTTCAGGAAATGTGCCACCACATCACTGCCATAGCCTTTGGCGATAGCGCTGCAGTCGAGCATGATACGTGGGTCTTGTTTGATCACTTTCCCATCAGTGATGGTAATTTTTTTGTAACCGGTGATGTCGAGGATGCTGTCAACCGCCTCTTTGCTCGGTGACTGTCCTTGTTTAAAACCGAAGCCCCATAGGTTTACCAGTGGTGCCACGGTGATGTCGAAAGCTCCGTCTGTATCTTCTGAGATCTGTTGTGCCAGTCTTACCACCGAAAGAAACATATCATTGGTCTTTACCTTGTCGTCGTTACGGTTGATTTGTGAGATGATGGATGTCTCATTGAAGGGGGATAAAGACTGATCTACCTTCATGAGTTCCGCACGTATCTCGTTTTCCAAGTTCTCGTCATACTGGTAGGTGATATTATAAACTGTGCCGAAAATCATACCTGTATTGTGTTGATAGGGCATCTTGCGCTGATGGCGTATTATCAGCACGGAACCAATGATCAACACTGTCAGGAATGCCAGTTGAATAAATCTTTTCTTCTTGTCATTCATGTTTCTCATATGTCAAAGATGAGATTAAACGTTGCGCCGATACGTGACCTGCCGTGTTTTCCGTAGCCTGGCACATACCAACAGTTGTCCATGTCGTCGATATTGTAAAAGAGTCGGTTACGGTAACGTACGCTCCATCCCATGTGAAAGGGTCCCCAGATGGTGGCATCCACACCGAAAACCAGTTCCAGCCATTGGTAGCTGGCTTTTACATCCTCTGCCTCGTAGGCGGCGTGATCTCCCCACACTGGGTCGGTGACACCCATGCTCCCTATATCGAACTTAAAAGATGTAAAGGCGTAGCGAATACCTCCGTACAAACGATAGATGTCATGCTTGTCTTTCATCAGATTGAAGTCGATGCCGGCACGTCCGTAAGGGGCACGGGTCTTATAAGACACCTCGGTCGCCCCATCTACATGGTTACAACTGCCAAGACCCAGTTCTATGACAGGAAAATAATAGTCTTTAAGGTTCAGACGTAAGGCTGCCTCATACTGTCCATAGTCGCTTATCGCACGCTGGATAGGGCCCATGATATCTGCGGAAACGGCAAAACCATTTAACAATGGCACGGTATCGGGCTGCACAATGATTTTTTTTCTTCTCAACTGAGCGTTGGCGGCTGTTGGCCAGAGCAACAGAATACTAACGATCAGCCCTAAGATAGAGATAGAAATGTGTTTTGCCTCTGTCATAAGTAACATCAGGATTTTTAATGACGATAGAATCAATCATATTGTTCGTATAATCCACACGGGTTATCGTATGAAAAAAGGAGGGGTTACAGTTAACTGACTCAAAGTGATTTCTGTTTTCTTTATTGATAATGACGGTATCTACGATCTCTGCCTGCTGGAAGACGAAAAAGAGGATGTCCTCTGGCTGTTGATAGCTGATGGGGAGGTAGAACTCACTGAAGTTTGCCATCTTATTCAACAGCACGGGATCTTGCCCGGGTGTCTTTTGGAAGGAGATCACGCTCAGCGAGTCCTTCAGCGTGTCGGCGATTCCGGTGGCCTTATGCAACTGATACACGGTATATACCGTATTGTTCATCGGACAATCAACACTGCTACAGGCACACATGCCAAGTACGAGCACGATCAGTAAGCTATGTAGATATCGTCTTCTGTCTTTTTTCATAACTGCATTACCGTGTTTTTACTCTTCGATATGTATGGTCTCTGCTATCTGGTAGTCGTTACGGCTGGAGGAAGACCTACTGATCAGATCGCCGATGAACCCTGCCAAGAAGAATTGTGTACCAATCATCATCATCGTCAGTGAGATATAGAAATAAGGTGAGTCGGTAACCAGCCGGTGGGCAATGCCGTGTGATAATGCCCAGAGCTTGTCAACACCAATGATGACGGCCGCTAAGAAACCGATAATGAACATGATTGTTCCCAGGAAACCGAACACATGCATGGGTTTCTTTCCGAAAGTGGAGAGGAACCACAGGGTGAGGAGGTCGAGATAACCATTGACAAAACGGTTCAGTCCCATAAACTTACTGCTGCCGTATTTGCGTGCCTGATGATGTACCACCTTCTCACCAATCTTGTCGAAGCCGGCATTCTTCGCCAGATAGGGGATGTAGCGGTGCATCTCACCATATACCTCTATATTTTTAACAACCTCCTGCCGGTAGGCCTTCAGTCCGCAGTTGAAGTCATGCAGGTTCTTGATGCCACTGACCTTTCTGGCTGTAGCGTTGAAGAGCTTGGTGGGAATGGTCTTGGATATAGGGTCGTAACGCTTTTGTTTATAGCCGGAGACGAGGTCGTACCCCTCTACGGTAACCATCTGATAGAGAGCAGGTATCTCATCGGGAGAATCTTGCAGGTCGGCATCCATCGTGATAACCACATCACCGACAGATTCCCTGAATCCACAGTATAAAGCCGGACTCTTTCCGTAATTTCTCCTGAAACGGATGCCTTTCACTTCACCGTGCTCATTACTCAGTTCACGTATCACCTTCCAAGACTGATCGGTACTTCCGTCGTTGATAAAGATGATTTCATAACTGTAGTGGTGCTCGTCCATCACACGGGCAATCCACTGATATAGCTCCGGAATCGACTCTTCTTCATTATAAAGAGGGATGACAACTGAAATATCCATATCTATTTAATGTTTTATTATTCTTCTGGGTTTACGTCGCATGATGAGGGCAACGGGAATACTGACCATGACGCCCATCATCACATTCAGGGAGAAGAACTGTAGGGCAATCTCTATGGGGCGGAGGGCGGCGATATTATCCATACCGATTTTCAGGTCCTCTGGGTTGATGCCATATATCTGCATCATCTCGATGAACTCTTTCGACTGTGCGATGGTCGCATATTGATTCATCAGATACCCATTGTCGAGATAACGGAAATAGATAAACTGTATGGCAGCAAAAAGCAGAGCTGCATAAAGATAGGTCATCACACTGTAGCCATAGCCTCTGAAAAAGGAGAGATAGCCGTTGAGCACATTGTCTCGGAACTTACGCAGTCGTAAAGCAGCGAACACCAATGAGACCGCACCGATGAAAAACGACAGCAGTCCTAACAAGGGATTGCTGAAGTTTCCTATGAAACAGGCAAAGCTCACAATCCAGAACAGTGTCATTACTGCTCCGTCAACGCGTGCGAACGCCTGTACTTGTTCCATTTCCTGATATGTAGCCATAACGGATGCAAAGTTACGAATTTTCGAGTGAAATGCCAAATTTTGGAGTATCGAATGTTTTATATAGTCACGGATGCTTCTTTTAATCAAACAAATGACTCCAGTCAGCAAATACACTGACTGAAGTCGGCAAGTTCAAAAAGTAAGTTTTTTAGGTTGTTAATAAATACCCCCCCTTCATGGAATTCATTTGCTATGATTATTCTACTCTCCCGTATATTTTCCTACGAAGAGGATAACCCCTGAAGAGGCTTCGCGGATGAGATAAACGAAAGGCCGGGTAGCATGGAAGTCGGCTTTTGGAATGATAACGGGATCGTTTGAAGGAAGGGCGGTGTTGACAGTTTCAGCAATCGTTACGGCGGCAGCTTCGGATCCTTCCTCATTCACCTTTATCTTAGCTTTCTGTCGCATCATGCTGATATACACATCCGTGCGCTCTTCACACATGTTAGGTAACTCTGACATGTCTGTAAAGATGCGGGAGATTCCTAACTTCTTCAAAACACCAATCAGACCGCCTGATACGGGGAGGTCGTTCGTGTCTGACGATGTCTCATAGCGGGGAAGTTTCAGATCCACCTCATAGGTCTGGATACCTGACAATGGATTGTTGGAATAGTCGGCGGACCATCCCTGAGCTGCAAGCAGATTGATGACATCAGCCGGTGTCTTTCCCTCTTCGGGCAGCATGACTGTCATGAGCCAGTAGCCGTTGCCATAGGGAATATCAACAGCAGAGAAGGTGCTGTTTCTCAGATAGTTGATATATACTTTCTGGTGCATGATAGGCATTGTCTGTGACCCCGATGGCGTCGTGAACTTCTCTTTTTTAGTCATCTTTGTGTCAAACTTTGAAGTCCAGTCGGCTTTAAAGTAGATGGCGTTGAGCAGATATGACAAGGCATGGGGATTCAGCTCTTCCAGAATCGTGGGAATCATGTCGTTGGTCTTCTCCCTGCACCAGTTGTTGATACGGTTGAGGGTTTGGGAAGATGAAAAGTCAAGAGATTCCGTCAGTGCGTCGTAATACTGACTCATATCCTGCTGAAACTGTTTCTTGAGGCTATATTGCTTGTTGACGAAAAGAGCATTCGCGATATTGAGGGTTACCTTGTCATCGACTTTCGGCAAATTGTCGATAAGGGTTTTGCAGTAGTTGTTAACGGCCTTGACACCACCGTTGTGAAATCCCAGGGTCTGCTCCAGCTCCTCCTCGGTGGTACCTTCCGCCGCGTCGTTGATCATCCCCAGTACGTAGGTGATGCTCAGTGGAGAGTATAGTGTACTTTGCTTTCCGTCACTGAGCTCTTCTGAAGCTTTGAAGAAATTCAGCGCAAACCCGTTGTTGTCGTTGACAAAAACAGTTTGCTCGGCAGTCAAATTCACAGGCTGTGGATCGGAAACCAGATTAATGACAGTCTCATGCTCCATCTCCTCAGAGGAAGAACATGAAATAAAGAAACTTCCCAACATTACCATAGAAAGAAGATATACGATATGTCTCATTCCTTGAATAGATTAATTGAACCATTTAAAAAACCCAAGAAAGACAGAATCTTGCATCCTTAAATGTTAAAGAAATACAATTATTCTATTATCCCATGCAAGTTTTTACTATTTTTACATTCTAAAAACAGAAAAGATAATACACGATGGTCGAGAGACTTATTAATCGCATAAAAAACCATGACAGGCAGGCGATGGCAGAGCTTTACCAGCGGTTTGTTGGGTTGCTCACATCGGTATGTTACCGTTATGTGTCCTCTGATGAGGATGCGAAAGATGTTCTGCAGAACAGTTTCATTAAGATCTTTACGGCCATCTCTACGTTCAGGTACCAGAGTGACAAGGCTTTCCAGTCATGGATGATCCGGGTGGTAAGTAATGAGGCACTTGATTTCCTGAAAAACCGAAGAAGAATCACATTTGTAGATCTTAATGATACTATTCAAGAACAGACGACAGAAGAACCCTCGATAGATAGGCTGTCAGCCGATGAACTCCATCAACTCATTACCGGACTGCCTGACGGTTACCGTATGGTATTCAATATGTTCGTACTTGATGGTTATTCCCATAAAGAGATCGGAAATCTATTGGGGATCAAAGAGAGTTCCTCAGCCTCACAGTATTATCATGCCAAGCAACTGCTGGCGGAGAGAATTAATAAATTAATGAAAGAGAAGTATGGAAAAAAAATGGGATGAGATATTCCGGCAAAAGATGGAGGGGCATCAAAAGAATCCTCCAAAAGGTTTGTGGGAAGGGATTGCCGACCGGATGGAATTGGCCAAAGAGCCTGTTCGTAAGGCTTATGCCAGACGCCTATGGTACGGGGGCGTGGCAGCTGCGGTGTTGGCTCTCACAGGCATCTTCGTCTTTTATCAGCCTCAGTCAGACCAGCAGCCGATACTGTCTGATGACACCTCGCAGCCTTTAAAAGTGCCTGTTAATGATGACAGTGGGCATCATTCAGAAGAGGATGCCGTCTTGGCACAAGGGAAGGTGGCTACACCTTATATTAATATGGCACCTGTCAGGATGTCTGTTGCGGCTAAGAAGGTTCAGCCAACAGCCGATGAGAGTATGCTACCCCAGAAGGAGGAAGAGATGCAGGATGCTGAAACTTTACAGGATGAGTCATACGTGGATGATCATAGTGAGCAGGTAAAGGAGGAGCCTTCTCCTTCCATGTATAATCATCCAGATAGCGAGTCTCTTCCACTATACCGCTCAGCTGCAGGCAACAATCGTTCTTATACGCCGAAAAAGAAAGATACTGATGCCAATGGCCAATGGACTGTAGGTCTCCGAGCCTCCGGCGCCTTACTGGCCTATAGCTCATCAGAGCATACAGAACCCGTGTATTCCGATGCGCTGCTGCCGGATGCCGGTAATGGGACCTCAAATGGGGGGCGCGGCAGGCCAGGGTATAGCGGCATCAGACCTTATCGTATTACAGAGCGTGTGGCTGATCATCATTTACCAATACGGGTTGGCGTCAGTCTGCAGTATCATCTGAATGATAAGACAGCTCTTCTCACGGGCGTCAACTACACCTATTTATACTCTAAATTCAGTGTGCCTCTCTATAAGTCGGGTGGTACGTATGAGCAGAAGTTGCGTTATATCGGTGTGCCTCTCGGTTTATCCCAGCAGATATGGAGAATCAATCAGTTGCGTCTCTATGTCTCAGGTAGTGTTTTGTTGGAGAAATGTCTGAACGACAACCCATGGCAGTGGTCTGTGAACGGGGCTGTCGGAGCGGAATATGGAATAGGTCAGCATGCAGGTATCTACTTTGAGCCATCTGTAGGATATTATTTTAAAGACGGAACGGATCTTGAGCATTATTACAGTGAGCATCCCTTTGCACCTGCTGTGGAGTTTGGATTGCGCCTGCACCTCGATAAGTGATGCCAATCAAGATAAAATACAAAAAAAGTTAATTATAAATAGCGCTTTTGGTGGTTGTCGATTTAATGTATTACCTTTGCACCACTGTTTGTTTGACAACATGGGCAAGTCTTGCACGGCCAGCTCCCTTCGAATCCTCCAGGACGGGAACGTAGCAAAGGTAGTTGGTTGTAGCGGCGCGATGTAAGCAGCTTGCCCACCCGCCTCTTTAGCTCAGTTGGCCAGAGCACGTGATTTGTAATCTCGGGGTCGTTGGTTCGAATCCGACAAGAGGCTCACAATAAGATTCCTGATATCAGTTAAAGTATTCTTTAGCATGATGTCAGGAATTCGCATTAATAAAAACGATCATCTTCATCCGATGTCCACTACGGTGATGCCATGACCCCCGAACTGCACATGCTCGTCGTTGAAATGCGTAACATTGGGGACGGTAGCCAGATACTGACGTATCAAACTGCGGAGGATGCCGCTGCCAGTGCCATGAAGAATCCTTACCCGGCTCATTCCCAGCAGGATGGCATCATCAATGAAATAGGTGACAGCATTGATGGCTTCATCCCCGCGCATCCCCCTGACATCCAGGTCCTGTTTAAAGTTAAGCTTACGTTCATCAATCGTCTCGCGTGTCTGACGACTGACAGGTACAGCCAACGTCTTGTTCTCTTCTTTCTTCGGCGCTTCAGCAGGTTCCAGTCGCTCACTGCGCATGGTGGTGCGCATGTCTCCAAAGATAACGGTGGCCATCTTACCCCGTATCTTCTCAATCTTTCCTACAGACGACAGTCCTTTGATACGGACGGTCTGCCCCTCTTTCAGAACTACGTCATCAGACTTCTTGACAGAGGTTTGCGATGCCTTTCTTTGCTCTTCCTGTTTCTTCTGCCGTTCTTGTTTTCGTTTGGCCTTCCGCTCATGTCTTTCTTGTATCTGCCGGATCTTATTGGCGATCATCTCATCGTCGGCAGTGGTATCGACGTCAGCGACTTTCTTGCGGAAGGTCTCTAGCTCTTCACGGATTCGGCGTGTCTCCTCCTTGGCAGCCTGTGACTCTTTGATCTCTCGGATAGCATTCTCAATCCGACGATTACTCTCACGGAGCAATTCCTCCGCCTCCTCTTTTGCCTTACGCAGAATCTCCTTACGTTCCTTGTCAACCTTCTCCACCTCCGACTCATAACGGGCGATGGTAGATTGCATCTGTTTCTCGTGCTGATGGATGTTCTGTCGCTTGTTCTCCCAATAGCGTTTGTCCCTGACGATATCCTGAAGGTATTTGTCACTCTGCACATAGTCGTTTCCCACTATCTCACCGGCTTCCCTTACAACCTCCTCAGGAATACCAATCTTACGGGCAATCTCAATGGCAAAAGAACTGCCTGGCTGTCCGATCTGCAACTGGAATAGCGGCTGCATTAATTGACGGTCGTAGAGCATGGCGCCGTTGGCAATGATAGGGTGGGTGTCTGCCATCTCCTTGAGATTCTGATAATGGGTAGTGATAATGCCCCAAGTCTCTTTCTTGCAGAATTGGTTGAGTACGCTCTCTGCGAGGGCTCCTCCGATGCGCGGCTCAGTACCTGTGCCGAACTCATCGATGAGAATCAGACTGTTTTGGTTGGCTGCTTTCATCATATTCTTCATATTCAGCAGATGGCTTGAGTAGGTGCTCAGGTCATTCTCGATGCTCTGCTCATCACCTATATCTATAAGGATATGCTGGAAGATACCTGTCTTGGAACGCTCACTCATAGGTACGGACAGTCCGCATTGTATCATGTACTGAAGCAAGCCGGTGGTTTTCAGACAGACGGATTTCCCACCGGCATTTGGACCGGAGATAATAAGTATACGTTTCTCACGGGTGAGTGTGATGTCAAGGGGCACCACCTTCCTGCCCTGTTTCTCCAAAGAGATGCGTAGCAGGGGATGGATAGCCTGTATCCAGTCGAGGTAGGCAAACATTCCCACGACAGGCTCATAACCATGGATATATTCCGCCAACTGTGCCTTTGCTTGTGTCAGGTCAATCTTGCCCAGGAAAAGATACGACCGGAGAATATCTGCCACATACGGACGTATCTCATTGGAAAGAACAGTCAATATGCGGGTAATTTCCCGACGCTCCTCTGCCTCCAACTCTCTGATCCGGTTGTTGGCCTCCACCACTTCGGTGGGTTCGATGAAAACGGTCTTACCTGTAGCCGATTCATCATGCACAATGCCTTTGATCTTTTTCTTCATGGCGGGCGCTACGGGAATCACCAGACGACCGTCACGCATGGCAGGAGTGACATCTTTCTCTACGTGTCCTTCTGACTGTGCCCTGCGAAGGATGCCATTGAGAATACGGGAGATAGAACCTTCTGTCTTAGACAGTTCCTGACGGATTTCATACAGGGTAGGGGAGGCACTGTCTTTGATCTTACCATATTTATCTAGGATCGTGTCGATACGACGAATGAGTTGGGGGAAGGTGACAACATCCTCGGTCAGACGGTAAAGGGCATGATAAGGGGTGGCGTATATAGGCTCTTCCTCATCATCTGTGTCTTCAGGATCTTCTTTCGACCTCTCATTACCCCGCAGGTATTTGACAATCTGATAGATAGTGTCCAAAGAGCGCCTGAGATCAAAGAGCTCACCCTCGTCAATATGCGTACCCTCCAACCGCAGACGTGCTACGGCCGGTCGCATATCAAAGAAATATTGCATAGGGAAATCGTCGTTCGTCTGTTTCAGTTGCCTGAACTCCCTGGTCTGCTGCTGCCATTCATTGATGATGTCAGGGTCATCAGAAAAGGCGATGCGGTCTGTCTCCTCTTTGCCTAACTCACACAGACAGCGCTCCTTTAAAAGCGCACGTATCTTGTCGAACCCAATTTTCTGTTCGAACGTATTTGGATAAATCATGATGTAAGAAAGGAGCGCCTGAAGGGGCGCTCTTCTTTAATTAGTCTCTTTCTGCTGCTTCCACAGCCTTGTCAGCTGCTTCCTGTGCTTTCTTTGCAGCCTTCTCAGCCTTCTCAGCCTTCTCAGCAGCATCTTTATATTTCTTTTCCAAGCTCTTAGCCTTCGCAGAGGCCTTCTCGGCTGCCTTTGCCTTCTTAATGGCGTCGGCCTTTGTCTTCTCAATCTTCTTGATAGCTTTTTCTGCAGCCTTATGAGCCTTCAACTGTTCTTTTGTCAAAAGATCCTGCTGAATATCCTGTGCATATATGGATGTCGCGCATGAAAGGGTCAGCATCATAGCCAGTGTCAACATTAATTTCTTCATATTTGTAATCAGTTAGTTAAAAAATTAAAGCGAATGAAACCGTTTCCGACAGTTACCATCCTCCTGTTTGTAGATTTGCTGCAAACTTACGTATTTATTTTTAAATATACAAGTAATTAAATGAAAAAAATGAAGACATTTTCTTCGCCCACATTCCAAAACTTCTTCTTTTTTGTTCCATATTCAATATTTTAGTAATCCATGATTTCTCTACACTGTTTTTGCCTGTCGAATCTTTTATAGTAATTTATTCTGAAATAGGTTGTCAGGCTATCAAAACCGTCTCACGGGTTACGGATAAGAAACCTAACTACTTCTTTATTCCTCCCAAATTTGCATTCAGCCTAAAACTGAACTTCCTCGATTTTCCCCGACTTGCTTTTTATATACGAGCTTTCTGCGTTAATCTTCCAAAATCTGTCTTTCGCTACAGACTTTTTTCGTAACTTTAGCTTCGCTGAAGTTACTTCGTCTCGGAAATGCTCAAATAAATTTGGCATTTCACTCGACTTTTCGTAACTTTGCATTCATGGAGATAAAAAAAATATTATCAAAACTGGGTATTGATGCGCTCAATGAGATGCAACAGCAGGCCATCAAAACCATTCAGGAGGGAAATGATGATGTGGTGATCCTGTCACCGACGGGGTCCGGCAAAACCTTTGCCTACCTACTGCCGTTGATACAGAAGATAGATGCGACATTCGATCAAGTGCAGGCTGTAGTGATTGTCCCTGGTAGGGAACTGGCCCTGCAGTCACAGACGGTATTGAAGGATATGGGAAGTGGATTACGCTCTATGGCGCTCTATGGCGGTCGTGCGACAATGGATGAACACCGACAGATGCGGGATGTCCAGCCGCAGATTGTTTTCGCTACCCCAGGAAGACTGAACGATCATCTTTCGAAACATAACATCATCGGCTCGATCGTAAAATATGTAGTAATCGATGAGTTTGACAAGTGTCTGGAAATGGGGTTCCGAGATGAGATGAGCAGTATCTTACAGAAACTCAAAAGAGTGAAGCAACATATCCTGCTGTCGGCCACGGATGCCCCTGAGATACCCAACTTCGTGAGGATGAACAGTGTAAGACGCCTCAATTTCCTACAGGGAGAAGATCAGGTGTCGGCAAGGGTGACGATCTATCAAGTGCGCAGCGCGACGAAAGACAAGCTCATGTGCTTATCAGCGTTACTGCGTACAATGGGTGATGAGAGCAGTGTAGTTTTCCTCAACTATCGTGACAGCGTGGAGCGTACTGCCTCTTATCTGAAAGAAAACGGCTTTACTGTCAGTATCTTCCATGGCGGTCTGGAACAGAAGGTGCGAGAAGACGCACTCTACAAATTCTCCAATGGCTCAGCAAATATCATGGTCTGCACCGATTTGGCCTCACGAGGACTGGATATCCCCGATATCCGCCATATCATCCATTACCAACTTCCCTTGGGAGAGGATGGCTATGTGCATAGAGTAGGCAGAACAGCCCGTTGGGATGCTATTGGCAATACCTATTTTATCCTCGGACCAGGAGAGGACATTCCTGAATATGTCATGGGTGAACTTGAAGACTATCTGCTGCCACCTACGGAAGAGTTGCCTCCACCCGTTCCCCCACGCATGGTGACACTATATATCGGCAAGGGTAAGCAAGATAAGATATCCAAAGGTGATATTGTCGGCTTCTTCTGTAAGATCGGTGGTGCCTCTAAAGAAGACATCGGAAGGATAGATGTGAAAGAGCGTTATGCATATGTGGCAATTTGTAAGGAGAAAGTGGAAGAAGTGTTGCGACGTACAAACGGAGAAAGGATAAAAAAAGTTAAAACGGTAGTTGAGGTTGTCAAATAGTAAGCATTCACTTTCTAAAATTCTTTAATCTACATGTTTTATTGGTAAAATATTTGGTAGAATCGAACAAATTGTATAAGTTTGCACTCACATATTGAACTTGAAAAAACAATATAATATGAATCGTTATTTAATAATTTAACAAACATGAAAAAGTATAATTTTAATGCTGGTCCTTGTATTCTCGACCGTTCAGTAATTGAAAAGACTGCACAGGCAATCTTAGATTTTAATGGTATTGGTCTGTCACTGGCAGAAATCAGTCACCGTTCGAAAGATTTCCAGCCTGTCATTGATGAGGCTGAGGCTTTGGTAAAGGAGTTGCTTGAAGTGCCGGAGGGATATTCTGTTCTCTTCCTCGGTGGTGGTGCATCACTTGAGTTCTGTATGATTCCTTACAACTTCCTGAAGACAAAGGCAGCTTACCTGAACACTGGTGTTTGGGCAAAGAAGGCAATGAAGGAAGCTAAGTTGTTCGGCGAGGTTGTGGAAGTGGCCTCTTCTGCCGATGCTAACTATACATTTATACCAAAAGGTTGGACATGTCCTACAGACGTGGACTATTTGCATATAACCACGAACAATACTATCTATGGTACTGAAATCCGTAAGGATCTGGATGTTCCCGTACGTTTGATTGCGGATATGTCATCTGATATCTTCAGCCGTCCTGTTGATGTTGCCAAATATGACGCGATCTACGCAGGTGCACAGAAGAACCTGTCAATGGCCGGTGTTACCATCGTGATTGTGAAGAACGATGCGTTAGGTAAGGTGGCGCGTCAGATTCCTACCATGCTCGACTATCGTACACACGTTGAGAAAGGCTCTATGTTCAACACTCCTCCTGTCGTTCCTATCTACACCGCATTGGAGAACCTCCGTTGGATGAAGGCTCAGGGTGGCGTGAAGGCTATGGATAAGTTGGCACAGCAGCGCGCGGAGATCATTTACGGTGAGATCGACCGTAATAAACTGTTCCGTGGTACTGTTGCGGAAGAGGACCGTTCAGTGATGAACCTCTGCTTCGTGATGAAGGATGAGTATAAGGAGTTGGAGAAAGAGTTCCTCGACTTCGCCATCTCTAAGGGTATGGTAGGTGTGAAGGGTCACCGTTCTGTAGGTGGCTTCCGCGCATCTTGCTACAACGCTCAGACCATTGAAGGATGTGAGGCACTCGTTGCCTGCATGAAGGAGTTCGAGGAAAATCATTAATTCTTAATCGTTCGATTCACATGAAAGTTTTAGTTGCAACAGAGAAACCATTTGCAGCAGCCGCTGTCAATGGTATCCGCGCAGAGGTGGAAGGTGCCGGTCATGAGCTGGTACTCCTTGAGAAATATACAGAGAAGGCACAGTTGCTCGACGCGGTGAAAGATGTTGATGCGATGATTATCCGTTCGGATAAGGTAGATGCAGAGGTGCTCGACGCTGCTAAGCAGTTGAAGATTGTTGTTCGTGCCGGTGCCGGATATGACAATATCGATTTAGCGGCAGCTACCGCTCACAATGTGGTTGCCGAGAATACTCCCGGACAGAATGCCAACGCTGTGGCAGAACTGGTTTGCGGACTCCTCGTTTATGGTGTGCGTAACTTCTACAACGGTAAGGCAGGTACCGAGCTGATGGGTAAGAAGCTGGGGCTTCTCGCCTTCGGTAACGTTGGCCGTAATGTGGCACGTATCGCTAAGGGCGGTTTCGGCATGGATGTTTATGCCTATGATGCTTATTGCCCGAAAGAGGTGATTGAGGCTGCCGGCGTTCATGCTGTTGACAGTCAGGATGCGCTCTTCGAGACATGTGATGTTGTCTCTCTTCATATTCCGGCCACACCGGAGACCAAGCAGAGCATCAACTACGCATTGGTGAACAAGATGCACAAGGGCGGTATCCTCCTGAACACCGCTCGTAAGGAGGTGATCAACGAGCCGGAGCTGCTGAAGCTGATGGCTGAGCGTGAGGATATTAAGTATATCACGGATATCAAACCAGACGCTGATGCTGAGTTTGCCGCTTTTGAGGGACGTTACTTCGCGACACCGAAGAAGATGGGTGCCCAGACAGCCGAGGCTAATACCAATGCCGGTATCGCGGCTGCCAAGCAGATCAACGCTTTCTTTAACGATGGTTGCACTAAGTTCCAGGTAAACAAGTAATTATTTCATAATAATCAACTTTTTCATTATGCATAGTGATCCCAAGGAGTGCTTGTATTGCACCAATAACCAGACGTTACACGATCTGATGATAGAGATTTGCGAACTCTCTGTCTCCAGAGTTTTTCTGTTTAAGGAACAAACCTATCGTGGCCGTTGTCTCGTGGCATACAAAGACCATGTCAATGATCTCAATGAGTTGTCAGATGACGACCGTAATGCTTTCATGACTGATGTGGCTCGTGTGACACGTGCCATGCAGAAAGCATTTAACCCTGAGAAAATCAACTACGGTGCATACAGCGACAAGCTGTCACATCTGCACTTCCACCTGGCTCCTAAGTATGTGGACGGACCAGACTATGGCGGTACCTTCCAGATGAATCCCGGTAAGGTATATCTCACAGATGCCGAGTACCAGAAGTTGATTGATCAAATTAAAGCAAACTTGTAATTATGGCAATCGTAAAACCATTCAAAGGAATCCGTCCACCGAAGGAGTTGGTGGAGAAGATTGAGTCAAGACCTTACGACGTACTCAACTCTGAAGAAGCACGCGCTGAGGCTGGCGACAATGAGATGAGTCTGTATCATATCATCAAACCGGAGATCGACTTCCCTGAGGGAACAAGCGAGTATGATCCGCGTGTCTATGAGAAAGCCGCGGAGAACTTCCGGAAGTTCCAGGACAACGGTTGGCTGGTGCAGGATGATAAGGAGCAGTATTATATCTACGCTCAGACGATGAACGGCAAGACCCAGTATGGTATCGTGGTGGGTGCTTACGTCAATGACTATATGACAGGTGTGATCAAGAAACATGAGCTGACTCGCCGTGACAAGGAGGAGGACCGTATGAAGCACGTGCGTGTGAACAACGCCAATATCGAACCGGTATTCTTCGCTTATCCCGACAATGCCGTTCTTGACACCCTGATTAAGAAATATGCTGCCACGGCCCCTGAGTATGACTTCATCGCTCCTATCGACGGTTTCCGTCATCAGTTGTGGATCATCGCTGACGACCAGGATATTCAGACCGTAACCGACGCTTTCAAGGCTATGCCGAGTCTGTACATCGCTGACGGTCATCACCGTAGTGCGGCAGCTGCCTTGGTAGGTGCTGAGAAACAGAAGCAGAACCCTGACCATAAGGGTGATGAGGAGTACAACTACTTCATGGCAGTCTGCTTCCAGGCTTCTGAGCTGACCATCCTCGACTATAATCGTGTTGTAAAGGATCTGAACGGTCTTACCTCTGAGGAGTTCCTCGAGAAACTGAGCAAGAACTTCACGGTAGAGGAGAAGGGTGCTGAGATCTATAAACCGGCTCATCTGCATGAGTTCTCACTCTACCTCGATGGTAAGTGGTATGCACTCAATGCCAAGGAGGGAACCTACGACAATACCGATCCTATCGGTGTGCTCGACGTGGATATCTCCAGTCGCTTGATTCTCGATGAGATCCTGAATATCAAGGATCTGCGTTCTTCTAACAGAATCGATTTCGTGGGTGGTCTCCGCGGACTTGGTGAGTTGAAGCGCCGTGTAGATAACGGTGAGATGCGTGCAGCCCTGGCGCTCTATCCAGTGAGCATGCAGCAGATCATGGACATCGCCGACTCTGGTAAGATCATGCCGCCGAAGGCAACATGGTTTGAGCCAAAACTGCGCAGCGGTCTGATTATTCACAAACTGTCTTAATCTTTCTAATCTTTTTTGATGGAAGATACCTTTAAGACGATAACAAACAATGGCGAGGGATATTACACCGAGAAACGGAGTAAGTTCCTCGCCTTTGCGCATCATGTGGAGACGGTAGAGGAGGTGAAGACGATCATCGACAGCTACCGAAAGAAATACTACGATGCGCGCCATGTCTGTTATGCTTATATGATAGGGGCTGACAGACAAACCTTCCGTGCCAACGACGACGGGGAACCGTCGAGTACGGCAGGAAAACCGATCCTCGGACAGATTAACTCCAATGATCTGACGGATATCCTTATCGTGGTGGTGCGTTATTATGGGGGTGTCAACTTGGGCACTAGCGGACTGATCGTGGCCTACCGTGAGGCCGCCGCCGATGCTATCCGTCATACCACGATAGAGGACCGTTTCGTAGAGGAGGAGATCGTTTATGACTTCCCCTACGTGATGATGAACCAGGTGATGAAGGTCATAAAGGATATGAACCCACGTATCATCTCACAAGAATACGACAACACCTGTCGGATACGTATGCGCATCCGCCAGTCATTAGCCGACCAACTGCAGAAACGTCTGGATAACCTGACGTTCAGTGGCAGTGTATTTACCTGCCGTTGACTCGGTCTTCTCCTTTAGATAGATAAAGTAGGCCTCGTCAACGTTCATCAGGATGGACATTTGTATATGAACGAATAGGTTTTCGTATAAGTATATCGAGATCATTTTACCCTTTGTTTTCTTTGGAATTAAAACATTATTTATTATTTTTGCATCATTGTCAGTGGAATCAGTGTTAGGTAAAGGTTCTTGAGTATGGCGGTCGTCGCGATGCCAAGAATTGACCCTATGGGTGCCGATTAAGTCAGAACATACATAAGGTACAGCAATATGAAAAAATGGAATCTGCGTATATACGCTCTCAGCGTACTGGTGACTGTCAGCCTGGGCATACAGGCTAAGATTGTCCTTCCCGAGATTATTGGCGATAATATGGTGCTGCAACAACAGACAGACGCTCGTCTTTGGGGTCATGCCGCCCCCAAAGCGACTGTTACCGTCACGGTAGATTGGACAGGTGATAAGTTTGTGACCCATGCCGACCGTGATGGAATGTGGCAATTGTCAATACCTACTCCTGTAGCTTCCTACAATGAGCACACGGTTTTCATTGAGGAATCGACGGGTAAGAAGAATGAGGTTTCCGACACGATCAGGCTCAGCCATATCTTCGTGGGAGAGGTGTGGTTTGCCTCGGGACAGTCGAACATGGAGATGCCTCTTAATGGTTTTTGGAACTGTCCCGTGGAAGGATGCAATGAGGCTATTGCCACGGCAGCCGAAAATCGTTATGTACGCATGGCTCCCATTCCAAAGACAGGTAAAAACGAGATAGCGGAGGAGGTGCCGGGCAAGTGGCAGTTACCCTCACCGGCAACAGCACCCGAGTTTAGTGCCGCAGGGTGGTTCTTCGCTACGATGTTGCAACGTGTCCTACAGGTTCCCGTTGGAGTCATAGTCTGTGCATGGGGAGGCTCAAGGGTAGAAGGTTGGTTGCCACGTGACATCGTGGAGGACTATCCGGATGTCCGTATTGACGAAGAGTTGCGGAATGGATGGAACGGTCAATGGTGGCATTATCATACACCTATTATTATGTACAACGGAATGTTGCATCCTCTGCGTCATTATTCTGTGCGCGGTTTCCTGTGGTATCAGGGTGAGTCGAATGTCGGTAAGCACGACACTTATCCCCAGCGCCTGAAGATGATGGTAGATCTCTGGCGTTCTGAGTTTGGAGGGACTGCCGGAGAGTTGCCTTTTTACATGGTAGAGATTGCTCCTTGGGGCGGTTATGACGATTGGAGTGGACCGCGTTTCCGTGACTGTCAGCATGAGGCTGCCCGTATGATTGAGAATGCCGGTTGTGTCTGTATCAATGATCTCGTTTATCCTTATGAGCGTGGCCAGATTCATCCCGCACAGAAGCGTGAGGTGGGTAACCGTCTGGCTTACATGGCTTTGAATAGAACTTATGGTTTCAAGACCATTGCCTGTGACTCACCGGAATTTGATCACATGCAAGTGAACGGCAATGAGATTAAGGTATTCTTCCGCTATGCTGACGAAGGACTGTCGCCTTGGCAGGATATCGTAGGTTTTGAGATAGCCGGCGACGATGGTGTTTTCTATACCGCGACGGGTCGCCTGAGCGAGTCAGACAAAAGCATAATAGTCAGTTCTCCCGATGTACCACATCCAAAGGATGTACGTTATGGTTATCGTGCTTTCCTCTCGGGTAACCTGAAGAATCATCGTGGTCTGCCGGTGGTGCCTTTCTCAACGGAGGCAAAATGAATAGTGATAAATAATGTCTATTCCGAAGGTGCCCTCTCTTCGACTAAGAAGTTGATGATACCCTTCATGATCGCGGCGCGTTTGCGATAGCTGTTGATGCATTCAAAGGGGAAGCCCATGGAGAAGGCATGGTAGTCGTTGCCACCGTATGCCACACAGGCAGAACGTTTGTCCTGGTATGTCATGGCACAGTAGGCAGGGGCTATTGGTGTGAGTATGTCTGTGGCGGTAGCGGCATAATGACTCTCATTCAATACACGGAAGATTTTCAGTGTGGTGCCCATACCCACAAAGACAGAATCGCTGTCGTTTCTGGCTACACCTCCGTATTTCACTTTCAGGATGTTATGGATAAATGCGGTATCCGTAGCGGCTTGGTTGTCACTGCCGATATAAGCACCGCTCACCAGCAAGGCTCCGCCTTGTCTTGCATAGTCTGTCATCCGCCGTTGTATCATCGGTGTCAGCGACTTGTAGGGAATGGTATGATAAGGATTCTCCTTCTCCAATCCCAACAGCAGGTCAACTACATGATATTTCGTCAGATCTACCTTACCTTTCTCAACGGCGTGTGAGGAACAGCTCACAACGTTGTATTTCAACAACTGTTTCATTGCCTCCGCATGGGTGTAGATGTTATTCATGTCATTACCCATGAGGAATTTCCCTTGCCACTCATGACCACAGTATCCTAAGGCTCCGGGTCCCTCAAGTCCCAGTCCCCGTTTGCTGAAGTTGATTTGTCTGCCGCTCCACCCGACGGTCTTTCCCTGCCATACGCCGGGATCCTGATCGAAGTCGAAGCCCTGTTCTGTGGCCGTATTCCTCACTGCGGGGGCGGAGAGACGATGGAAGCCGTCAACAATCATGATATTACGGGTGGCGCCGGCATGGTAGAGGGCAGAGATGGTCTCCGAAGGGAAGCTCTCACCTCCTTTATTGACGGCACTCACACGGAAGTTGGTGACCACGCCCGACTGTAATGTCGTACGATAGTGGTTATCTCTTACGAGTGTGCCGTTGTCGTATCCGCCAACACCTGTTGAGCGGTAGACGATATATGCCGTGGGCTTCGCACTCTTCTCTAAAGAGTCGGTGGTGGCATCCCAAGATATGGTCACCTGGTCAGCATCAGTAAACTCCACGGCAAGGTTCTGGGGAGCCAGGGGGGCCACGGTATAACTCTTACCATGACCGTTGGCGATGTAGCGTAAGACACATTTGTAGATACTGCGGGCGAGGTTGAAGCGGAAGTTGGGATCCTGCCCCATAATCATATCGGGGAAGTTCTGGTGGGAGAGTGTCTCAAAGATTGCTGAGGGTACCTCAGGGCATCGAGTCTCGGAATAGTTACGGTCGTATAAGTCACGGATGTTCCATTGATGATAGATCTTGCTGAGATCCTTGTACACATCATTGAGAAGTGAGCCGGCTAATAGTTTTGATGCGTCACGGGAGATACCGCTGTTGAGCAGACCTTCGTGGAAGTCTGTCGTACAGATAGACAGTGAGCCTACCAGTGACTGATAGTCTTTGGTGACCCCCGCGTCGCTATGGATAGCCAATGACAGTTCGAAAGGAACCTTCTTACCGGTGGTGTCAGGCATGAAACACGAGCCTCCCCCAAGCCAGTTGCTCATATAAGAGCGTACGTTGATGTCATCGCCATAGTCATTCTCCCCATTCTTCGTGCTATATACCTCGTATGGCGCGCCTGCCCACTGGGCGTAATAACGGGCACCTTCCAGACAACGGGGCATGCCGCTGATGGTGTCACCGCGGGTGATATTCCCCATGCCACCACCGAAGCGTACGGCATCCCCTGTGACATATCCTTTCTGCTCACTGTTATTACTGAGTTTCACACAATTAGCCGGAGAGCAACCTTTATCGAAGTCGAAGGTACCGAGATATACCCAGGTGCCGCCTCCCATCTGCTGGTTGACATGAAAGACAGTTTTCTGCCCTTGATGAATGACGGCATATTCCGCATTGCTGACACTTTCCTTGAGGGTAGGGTAGCTCACATATACGGCATAACTGCCTGACTGAGGAATATCCGGTTGGTAGGCGATGATACTCTCCGACTGTCGTGAGGTACGCGCCCTGCGTGTGGTTCCTGCCTCGAAGGGATTCTCATGATCCTGATATACACCGTCATGCCAGGCAAAGCCCGTCGTCTTGGCATTCTCCCAGCGGTATTGTCCGTTCACCTCTTTATAATAAGGTGCCTTAGAGTGGTCATTGTCCACAATCACCTCATTCCGTTGCCAGTCACGCTCCCGTGGGGTGAACACCACAGCCCCTGCCTTCTCCAGCATCGGGATAAGGTAAGGAATGACAATCGTCTGTGTATAGAGATCTTCTGTGGTGCTGAAGAGGAAAGGGCGTTGCCATTTCCAGTAACCCTTCTCCTGGTCGTAGTATCTGCCATGACTGGCCCACAGGGTGATATGTCTGTTCTGCAAACCCTCTGTGGCGTAATGTGGCCGTGACATGTTCTTTACCCACGGATCCCCATGATAATCGATATCTCCCCACATATAGGGAGATACCGTTTTCTTCTTAGGCTCATTCGTTTCCGGAGCTGTTACCTCTGTTGTCTCGGTCTTTTGTTCGCCAGCGGGTGCCTCTTTTTGTACAATGGTCTTTTTTGTCCCGCAGGAAAGCAGGCAGGCGATGATTGCCGCGAACAAGATCTTTCTCTTCATGATCTGTTATCCTGTAGTAAATAATTGGGGATGTTTCCCTTTACAATCCTTGAAATAATCTTTTATCTCTTTCATCTCCTTGTCGATGTCGCCGGTGGGAAGGACCTGTCTGGTGCATCGTATCAGTTTCTTCTCGTAGTCGAGGGCATAGAGAAGGATGGGTATCTGCGCCTTCATGGCTATAAAGTAGAATCCTTTCTTCCATTCAGGGTTTCTGGAGCGTGTCCCCTCTGGGGTGATACACAGATGAAACTGTTTCTCTTCTTTGGCGGTATTGGCAAGGTTGTCTGTAAGACTGGTCTTCTTGTCTCTCCATACAGGGATGCCTCCCATACGACGGAAGAGGGTGCCTAGCGGCCCGTGAAACCATTCTTTCTTCATGAGGAAGTTGATATGCAGCCCCTCCGCCCGCATATACAACTGTCCGATGATGAAATCCCAGTTGCTTGTATGTGGGGCCAGGCAGATAATATATTTATCGGGGTGGTCAATGGTAATTTCCTTTTTCCACCCGTTCTTCTTATATAAGAGCCAGTTGCAAAAACGTTGCACCATTGTTTCTTCAGGCCAAGTTACATATCTGATCCACCAATTCCAACACCTGTTTGTTGAAGTCGTCAACCAGTTGTTTGTAATATTTCTTTTGGGGCATACCTGGTTCAGGATGAGAGATTCTTGAGATATAATCCTCTTGGACATGGAGAATCGATGCGAAGATCGCATTGGCATCATCGTCTATCGGCTTACCATTATATAGAGAGGTGGCCACACAGTTGGCGATGAGCTCTTCACAGATGTAATTAATGGTTTTCTTCAGTTCTTTTTTCTTTGCCATGGATATGCTATTTTATAAATAAAGGGTAATAATGGTTCGTTTTATCTATTCTTTATTGCAAATATAATCATATTTTCGGAAATATGTGTCAAAATATATGAAAAACATTTCATCTGGTTTGTTTTTATTCCTTTTTTCTTCCATATCTCCCGGAAATGTAGTATTTTTGCAGTGGTAAGAATGTCAATCATTTTAATATAATTACGTATTAGTTTATGGAAAAAAGTGCTTTGCAGCAGGCAAGGGGAGCCTATCAGCCCAAACTCCCGAAGGCTCTTCAGGGATCTGTCAAGGTAAAGGAGGGTGCTCCCACCCAGAGTGTGGATAATCAGGAAGAGATAAAAGCGCTCTTCCCCAATACATACGGGATGCCCCTGATTGAGTTTGAGAGATGTGATGAGGCTAATCATGCCAAGATGAATGTGGGTGTTATCCTCAGCGGTGGACAGGCTCCCGGTGGTCACAATGTCATCACGGGTTTGTTTGACACCCTTAAGAAGTTGAATCCCGAGAACCGTCTTTATGGTTTCCTGATGGGTCCCGGCGGACTGGTGGATCACCACTACATCGAGTTGACGGAGGAATATGTGAACGATTACCGTAACACCGGTGGCTTCGACATCATTGGCTCAGGGCGTACCAAGTTGGAGAAGGTCGGTCAGTTTGAGAAAGGTTTGGAGATTATCCGTGAGCTGGGAATCAATGCCATCGTGATTATTGGCGGTGATGACTCCAATACCAACGCTTGCGTGTTGGCGGAATATTATGCAGCCAAGAATTATGGTGTGCAGGTGATCGGTTGTCCGAAGACCATTGACGGTGACTTGAAGAACAGTCAGATAGAGACCTCTTTTGGTTTTGATACCGCCACGAAGACCTATTCAGAGCTGATCGGTAATATCGAGCGCGACTGTAATTCCGCCCGTAAATACTGGCATTTCATTAAGTTGATGGGTCGATCAGCCTCACATATCGCCTTGGAGTGTGCCCTGCAGTGCCAGCCGAATATCTGTCTCATCAGTGAGGAGGTAGAGGCGAAAGACCAAAGTCTGAACGATATCGTGGAGCAGATTGCCACCGCCGTGGCCAACCGTGCCGCTAAGGGAAACAATTTCGGTGTTGTGCTGATTCCCGAGGGACTCATTGAGTTCGTGCCCGCCATCGGTCGTCTGATCCAGGAGCTGAATGATTTGCTCGCAGCTCATGGTGATGACTATAAGGATCTCGACAAGGATGCACAGCGTGCCTATATCCTCGAGCACCTTAGTGAGGAGAATGCCAAGACCTTCGCCACTCTTCCCGAGGGTGTCGCCCGTCAGCTTTCCCTCGACCGTGATCCACATGGTAATGTGCAGGTCTCACTCATCGAGACGGAGAAATTGATCTCTGAGATGGTGGATGCTAAACTGAAGGAGTGGAAGAGAGAGGGTAAGTTCGTGGGTAGCTTTGCCGCCCAGCATCATTTCTTCGGATATGAGGGTCGTTGTGCCGCTCCTTCCAATTTCGATGCCGACTATTGCTATGCTTTAGGATCCAGTGCTGCCCAGTTGATAGCCAACGGCAAGACTGGTTATATGGCTATTGTGAAGAATACCACTGCCAATACAGATGAGTGGAAAGCCGGTGGCGTGCCTATCACGATGATGATGAATATGGAGCGTCGTAATGGTGAGATGAAGCCTGTTATCCGCAAGGCACTCGTGGAGTTGGATGGTGCTCCTTTCAAGACTTTCGCCGCTCAGCGTGATCGTTGGGCTGAGGAGACCTGCTATATCTATCCCGGTCCTATCCAGTATTGGGGACCGTCGGAGGTTTGCGACCAGCCCACTAAGACGTTGCAGTTAGAGCAGAATAGTTAAGGGGTAAGAGTTAAGAGTGTAGAGTTAAGAGTGTAGAGTTAAGAGTGTAGAGTTATGATTACCTACCTAAAGCTCTCATCAAGGTAATCAAACCTTTACACTCTACACCTTACACTTTACACTTTACACCTTACACTTTACACCTTACACTTTACACCTTACACTATACACAATCTGATGACGCCGTGAACAAGAAGAAATCGAGATCGCTCAGACGTACGAAGAAGAGAAAAACCTCTTCCTATCCTCGTTGGGCGTGGTGGATAGGAGGTATCGGCATCCTCGGATTGTATGTATGGGTCTTCTACCATTTCTTTGTGAGTCCCTTCGGCTTCCGTTGGAGGGCGCTCTATGGGGATGCCAAGAATCCTCAGGGCTATGAGATACGCGGTATCGACATCAGTCATTACCAGGGAAAGATCAACTGGGAGAAACTCAGCAACGCTCAGATAGAGCACTGCCCGATACGTTTTGTGATGATCAAAGCTACAGAGGGCAGCACGCAGGTGGATGACTGTTTTCAGGAGAATTTCAAGAAGGCGCGTGATTACGGTTTTATCCGTGGCGCCTATCATTTCTGGAGTAATAAGTCTTCCGCACGCGAACAAGCGAATTTTTTCCTGAAGAGAGTACATCTCAAGGAGGGGGACTTACCACCGGTGTTGGATGTGGAGAATAAACCGGCAGACATGTCGGTAGAGGATTTCCAGCGGGAGATTCTCACATGGATGCATGTCGTGGAGGATAAATACCATGTGAAGCCAATACTATATACATACTATAAGTTTAAGCAACAGTATCTAAGTACCTCAGTGTTCGATGATTATCCTTATTGGATAGCTCACTATTACGTGGATGAGATTGAGTATGATGGTGAGTGGAAGTTCTGGCAACATACTGATGCGGGAAGGTTGCCGGGTATCAAGGGCACTGTCGACTTTAACCTCTACAACGGCAGTTTCTACGATCTGAAACAACTGTGCATCGGTTCCAACGAGAATAGGTTTTGGTAGGATAATGAAAGGAACCGCGGGTGATAGTGGGAAGCGCCTCCCTGCGTTGCGCGGAAAAGTCACTCCAACCGTAGCATGCACCAGTGGTTATCGGTGCGCTCCTCCACAAGATGTATTCCGAAGGAGTCTGCTGTGGAAAGCAGCATCTCTTTGTCTTCCTCATAGAAACCACTGATAATCAAGGTGACATGCTCTGCCATGTGCCGACGGATAATCGGCAGGTCGTGTATGAGGATATTACGGTTGATATTCGCCAGCACTACATCAAACGTCTCTGTCACAGTCTCCAAGACACTGACATCCCCCCAAAGAACAGTGATGTCAGGCACACCGTTGATCTCGGCATTGTGCTGTGTGTTGCGCACACTCCATTCGTCGATGTCATATCCTAACACTTTCCTCGCACCCAACTTCGCGCTCACTAAAGAGAGGATGCCCGTGCCACAGCCACAGTCGAGCACCTTCTTCCCTTTCAACGGCAGATCCAACAGACACCCCACGATCATACGGGTCGTCTCATGGGTGCCGGTGCCAAAGGCCTGTCGGGCATCAATGGTGATATCCATCATCGAAGGTGCGACGGTAACGGGGTGATGTCTGTCGTGAATCACGCAGCGCTCCCCTACGAAGATCGGCTCAAAGCCTGTCTCTTCCCATGCCGCATTCCAGTTCTTGTCCTCTGCTTCCTTCACGGTGTAGCTCACTCTCATCTCTCTGAAGGGTAGGGTAGAGAGCAAATGATCCAGTAAGGCTTGGTCGAAAAGCGTCGTCCGCACATAGCCGGTCAGCACCCCTTCCTCCTGTTCAAACGACTCAAACCCTGCCTCTCCCGCCATCGAGGCAATGACATCCATTACGTCTTCCCTGGAAAAGAATAGCTCCTCAGAAGACATTTCCGAGGGCTCTATTTTAAAAATTACTTGGTAGTATTTCATCTGAATGTTAAAAAAGTACTGCAAAATTATAAAAAATAGGGAAAATCCTATCACGGATTAGGGAAAATCCTTATTTTTGCATTTAATAAATCAATAATTTTGTATCGTGATAAAATAAAAACGATAAGACATGAAAAAATTAGTTCTATTAACAATCCTTATGGGTGTACTTCCCCTTAGTATGATGGCGCAGGACGACATGTACTTTACTCCGAAGAAAGGAGCTAAAGGTGCAAAGACTGTCGCTGCTGCCAAGGTGAACGACGATAAGCCCGTCTATCATAGTGGCAGTAACCGTCATGTTGACGAATACAACCGTCATGGAAAGTTCGGCAGCTACTTTGAGAAGATTGGTACCGACTCTTTAGGTAATGACATCATCGAGTTCCATTCGAGTGCTGAGGATTTGGCCGACACACTGGCTGTATATCCATACGAGTCAGTGCAGTATGATCCTGAGGACGACTATGCTTACAGTCGTAGGATGAACTGGTTTGATGATTTCTACTGGTACGATCCGTGGTACTTCAGATATAGCGGCTATAATCCTTATTTCTGGACTCCGGGATACTATCACTGGTTTGATCCTTGGTATTACAGCTGGTATGGAGGATGGTATGATCCTTGGTATCCAGGCTCTTACTGGGGCGGTTGGTACAGTCCTTATTGGTATGGTCGTTACGGCTATTATGGCTACGGATGGGGTTGGGGAGTTCCCTCCTATCATGTGAGCTATGGCAATGGTGTCACTGGTACGGGTCATCATGGTTATGTAGGACGCTCGGCATCCCGTAACAGCGCAGCGACAGCCGGAAGAGGTCATTTCGGTGGTTATCGTGGCAACGGACAGTCCACACAGGCGTACGACAGGACTCGTTCCGGCTCCACCAACATCAACCGCAGCAGCTCCGGTCGTTTCGGTGGCTCACGCTCCGGCAGCACCGGCACGTCCACACGTTCTTATACTCCTTCCTATAGCGGAGGTTCCTATAGCAGCGGTGGCGGCAGCTTCGGCGGTAGTTCCGGCGGTAGTCGTGGTGGCGGCAGTTCTTCCGGTGGCGGACACTTCGGAGGTCGCCGTTAACAATATGATAATGTAAATCGATAGAAAAATATAGGATTATGAAAAAGATAATGTATATGTGCTTCTGTCTGTTGGCCACACTGCCAACACTGGCACAAGAGACTTATGAGAACGCCAACATAGCAACAGAGGATCTGAATGGAACCGCCCGCTATGTGGGTATGGGTGGAGCTATGGAAGCCCTGGGCGCCGATATCTCTACTATCGGCTCAAACCCTGCGGGTATCGGACTCTTCCGTCATTCCAGTATAAGCACCTCCTTTGGATTGGTGTCACAGCAGGATGCAAAGGACTTCGACTTCGGCAACAAGACGAACATGAGTTTCGACCAGATCGGCTTTGTATATGCGCATCAGACAGGTGAATCGTCATTCATGAACTTTGGTTTCAACTACTATAAGAGCCGTAACTTCAACTATATCCTTTCCGCCAAAGACCGCCTTGACAGGGCTTCCTCCAACAAGCTCTCGTATGCGAAAGGGTATGAGGGACTGTTCGACTTGTCGTCAAAGAATGATGAGCTGATCGGTGATGCCAATGCTTTCTCGCAGGTGGACTTCCTCAACTATAATGTCCTGCTGCAGGATGAAGACGGCAACTATTATTATAATGATGCCAACAGTTATACGATGAACCGTGCGAACAAAGGATATATCGGTGAGTATGACTTCAACCTGAGTGGTAATATCAATGATCGTGTGTACCTGGGACTGACACTCGGCATCGAGGATGTCAACTATAAGAACTACAGTGAGTACAGTGAGTATCTGGAGGGTGCCGGAGAGGTCGTCTATGGTGACGAGCGCCGTATCGACGGTTCGGGCTTTAACCTCAAGTTGGGTGCTATCTTCCGTCCGGTGGAGGCTTCTCCTTTCAGGATCGGTGTATATGTGCATACTCCTACCTGGTATGACCTGACCACGAAAAACTACACCACACTGAACAACAAATCTTCCGTAGGTCTCTATGACAATGGCTATTCAGATGAGGTGTACGACTTCAAGTTGAACACTCCTTGGAAGTTCGGTCTGTCATTGGGTAACACCTTCTCCAATATGTTAGCCGTGGGCTTGACGTATGAGTTTGCCGACTATAGTAAGATCGACTCCCGGTTGAACACCGGTGGCGGCTATGACTGGTATTATGACTCTTATTATGAGACCAGCGAGAGTGACAACGTGATGAACTACAATACAGAGCAGAGTCTCAAGGGTGTGAGCACGCTGAAGGTCGGCGCAGAACTGAAGGCCACCAACAACCTCGCTATCCGTCTGGGATACAATTTCCTCAGTGCAATGTATAAAGAGGATGGCTTTAAGGATGGCAGCCTGGACAGCCCGGGCTCCTACTATGCCTCTTCTACCGACTATACCAACTGGAAGTCAACCAACCGCCTTACCTTTGGCGTTGGTTATACCGTGGATAAGTTCAACTTCGACTTGGCCTATCAGTACAGCAATACGAAAGGTGAGTTCAGTCCGTTCATGAACTATTATGCAGGTAATGGTGATACTGCCATCTCCGACTGTATCTGCAATTCCCAGGAAGTGAGCAACGAGCGTCACCAGCTCCTCTTCACCGTGGGTTACCACTTCTGATCTTCTTAACTTAAGATATTCATTAAGGGAGGGTAGGCGAATGCCTATCCTCTTTTTTTCAGCAAAAACACGATTCTTCAAATTAGAATATCGTCTTTGCTGAAAATCATATGGAATATGAGAAGAACGTTTTTCCTGATATTACTGTCCATAGCCATGTCAACAACTGTCATAACTCAGGTTTAGCTTGCCGGGCTATGTCAATCCGATGATAGGCACAGCGGCCATGGGTTTCTATCCCGTCTGTCCGGGTAGTGATCAGTATGTCATCGGGGCTCCTTATATGCCCTATATGAAGGTGACGCTTGAGAATGGGAATACCATAGAGATAAGGGCTGAGCACGTCAGCGACAGGAACCGTTATGTGCAGTCGTTACTTATTGATGGGAAACCTTACGACAAGCTCTTCATAACCCACGAGCAGCTGACCAATGGTTGTTCACTGGATTTTAAGATGGGGTCTAAGCCGAATAAGAAACGGGGGATATCAAAGGATGACAAACCTTATTCGTTGAGCCTGGATAAGGTGAAAGTTGCATTTTGATGCAAAAATGAAACAAAAAACGTCATCTTCACCTGCTTCGCTTTTGCGTTACGGCATCGGAGTTTTATCGGATAAAACTTTCAGACGGATGCCGCAAAAGTCCCGAGGCATATTTCGACCATTGCTTAACTACTCCTTTCCAGAATTCATGAGTAGAAATAACTCTACTATTGTTTTTTGCAAAAAAGGCTGCAAGGTTGTCACATCCCGCTGCAGCAAAGGGCGTGCAACCTGTTGGAGGTTGTCAAAGGTTGTCACGAGGCTGTCACGCAATGGAGCCCCCTCTAACTCCCCCGAAGGGGGAGGAAAGTTATTGAAATGATGATTGTTAGCGATAATTACATCTTTTTTCTCTTCCCCCTTTCGGGGGGATAGAGGGGGGCTCTTATTCCATTTGTTGCGTAGCAACATCCAATTCTCTCGAGAATTGGAGAGAAAAAGGTACTAAAAGCCGGGCCATAGGTGGTCTTTTGGCCCGAATTCTCTCGAGAATTCATTTAGTTTATAGTTATAGGGTAGAGTGTAATGTTTAGTTTAGAGCTAATATGTATAGTGTAGAGTTATGATTACCCTTGTTGCGCAGATAAACTTCGCCCCTACCTTTTTTAGTACATTGTGTCAGCCTCGTGACACTTTATGTAATATGTTTTTCACATATACAATGGTTATTTGAAAAAATATAACTATATTTGCACTTGGATTTCGTGTAAGTGCAATGGAGACATTAGACATGTCTGTTTTAGAGAAGTGGGATAACTGGTCTGTTACGATGCTTTATAAGGCTTATTATAAGGCTTTATATAGCTATGCCCGTCAGATGACAGGTGAGGAAGAATCCGCGAAAGACATTGTCCAGGAGGTTTTTTTCAGGACATGGAAGCAGAAAGGAACATTCGAGACGGAGACGGCTTTGCGTATCTATCTTTATAATGCCGTGCGGAATGGCAGCATCAACTATATGGAGCGTCTTCGTATGGAGAATGACAGAAAACTGGTTTTCGGAAAGAAGATGAGAGAGATGCAGATGGATGAGAATGGTGAACTGTCGCTCCACAAAGAAGAGGTTTACCGACTTTTGTTTGAGGCCATCGATTCGCTCCCCAAACGACAGCGCGAGATCTTTCTGTTAGCCATGAAGGGAAAGAAAAACAGTGAGATTGCCGAAGCAATGAATATCAGTCTGAACACGGTGAAGTCACAGAAGAAGAGTGGCTTGGAGAAGCTCCGTGACCGTTTGTCACCTGAGACATTGCTTTTCTTCATGTTCTTAATTAATTCATAGTTTTTTACCAGACAGACACACCCGTTTTTTATTTTAGCTTGTTTATACAATAAAAAACGGAAGAATGGGACGATATAATATTAACCAATTGCTGACACGCTTGTTGCTTGGCATGGTTTCTGATGAAGAGCGTGCGGAATTAGAAAAGTGTGCTCAGGCAGAGGATATTCAAGAGATTATGGAGGCAGATGATCTCGTTGAACGGTATAATTATTATACTGAGGCGGATGAGAATCAAGCACTTAGTGAGATACAAGAACGGATGGCTCAGACACATTCAAGACCCGGAATACACCATCCTTATTTTTATCGCATAGCAGCTGCGATCTTGATACTCCTTGTGGGTGGTGCCTTCTGGTATCACCGTGAATATACCCGTGTCACCCCACCGGTGATTACGGAAAGAGTTCAGTTGGCGATGGAGCAGAGTCGTGAGAGTGGCAAGGAAGGGGCAGACATCCTCTCATCGACCGTCACGCGACAGCCTGTTATCAGCGTGGAAGAATGCGACTTATATCATGTGGATGAAGATTTTGTCGAGCAGTTGGCTGAGGCCCGTCGTATCACCACCTATCATAATAAAGAGTACTGGGTGACACTGGATGACGGCACCTTGGTACACCTTAATTATAATAGCAGACTGATCTATCCCGAGAAGTTCGGCGACCGCCGTGACGTGATCCTCGACGGTGAGGCCTATTTCATGGTAGCCAAGGATAAGAGTCGTCAGTTTGTGGTGCACACCCCGCAGGGAGATGTGAAGGTGTATGGAACCGAGTTTTATGTAAAGACAGGCTCCCCTTCATCAGTAGGAGAGGGCAGTATGGTGGTGTTGGTTCAGGGAAGTTTGGGATTCACGCCTAATGGTGGTAAGGAACAAATGTTGCAGCCGGGACAGCAGTTAAACTTAGTGGCTAATCATCTGTCTGTGTCTCAAATTGATACGACATCATATATTGCATGGAACGAAGGAAAATTTATTTTTAATAATTGGACTTTGGAACGTATCTTGGGTGTTCTTTCGTTATGGTATGACAAAAAGATTTCTTTTGCCAATGATAGCTTGAAAGGAATCAATTTATCTGGAAACTTCTATCGGTATAACGGCTTGAGTCCTACGTTAAAGGCGCTGGAAACTGTTGCAGGTGTGAAGATTAAGATAATAGGGGAACAAATAATAATAGAAAACTAAAACTTATGAATGCAAAAGAAACAAGAAGTAATATTCGTGGCTTGTTATTATTACTCATAGTGATATTCATGTTTCTCCCATCGGGTGTAAATGCTGAAGTGCCACAAGACAAGATTATTAGTGTTGATTACAAGTCAACGCTGGTGGAGACCGTTTTGCAAGATATTCAAAAGCAGACCGGACTGAGCTTTGTTTACAGGGTGGAATTGGTTAAGACATGGCCAAGGATTACTGTCAGACTGATCAATAAGCCGGCACGTTACGTTATTGACCACATTGCCTCTCTTATCAAGTGTAGCTATGAGATTAACAATGGTATTGTTACTATCATGCCAGCGGCAAATGTCAATGCACAGATAACAGGCAATGTCACTGATGAGCATGGTTCACCCCTTGAGGCTGTCACGGTGAGTGTCAAGGGTACTACACGAGCTGTAATGACCAATGCTACAGGATCCTATCAGATAAGTGCCCAGCCTAACGATACTTTACAATACAGCTTTCTGGGATACCAGAAGAAAAATGTTTATGTAGGAAACAGAAAGCGTCTGAATGTGACTCTTATGAGTAGTGACTATATTATTGGTGAGGTTATCGTAACTGGTTATAGTAAACAGGAACGACGTGATCTTACAGGCTCTGTATCTTCTGTAAGACTATCGGAAGATGTTTCTTTCCAGTCGGTTGACCAGATGTTACAAGGTCGTGCCCCTGGCGTATATATGTCCACATCATCCGGTGCGTTAGGCTCAGCGAATGTATTGACAATTAGAGGCTTGAGTAGTATTATAGGTGATAATAATCCTTTGTATGTTATTGATGGTGTTCCAATATATGGAACGGATCGCGCTTCTAATTCCACAGATAAGTCGGGAGGTTCCATTCCCGCATTCGCGTTTGGTAGCATGCAGACAGGTGGCGGTTCATTACAATACAATACTGAGCTGAAATATTCATTCGAAAAGAATCCTCTTGCTACACTTAACCCAGATGATATCGAAAGTATTGAAATTCTGAAGGATGCATTCGCTACAGCTATCTATGGTTCCAGGGGCGCAAATGGTGTTATTCTTGTCACGACAAAGAAAGGTTCCAGGGAAAGGGCCAGAATCAATGTTAACTATACACTTGGTGTTGATAATCCTATGGGCAAGCTACAGTTACTTACCGGAGATGAATATGCACAGGTATATAGTAATTATTTCAATGGACAGAATTTTCCGAAACTCTATAATACCGATTGGATTGATGCTGTTACACGTTCTGCAGTCAGCCATAACACATCTGTCTCATTCAGTGGCGGCAGCAAATCATCAACCTATTTTCTCAGTCTTTCTTATTCTGATAATGAATCATATATTATAAATAATGACATGCAAAGATATTCAGCCCGCCTGAATCTGGATACTGAGTTAAGCAAGCGACTAAAGTTGAGTGTTAATATGTCATTGGCTCGTCTAAACAACAACGCATTACAAGCGCAAGATATTTATGCGATGGCAATAAGGAAGGCACCTAACCTGCCTATTTATTCTGAAACAGGAGACTTTTATTATGGGTTTGTGCCAAATGCTAAAGGAGATGCCGAGGCATACAATCCTGTTGCCATGGCCTACATCAATGATGAAACGAGCGAAGATACCCGTATCGTGGGTAATATCTATTTGGAATACAACCCGATTAGTTGGTTGACTTTGAAGACGGAGGTAGGAACGGATATTTATAATGTATTTACGAATATCCGCAAGGGAAATCTTCCAGAAACACTCAGTGGAGTAGTTGGTAATCAGGCAACCGAGAGTGACCGGAACAGTCTTAAGTATGTCGTTAACAACACAATCAATGTAAATAAGGTTCTTGGTGAACATTTTCTTCAAGGTGTTGTCGGACAGAGTTATGAGTCTTCAAAAGATCGTTTTATGTCTGTAGCAGGCAGCGATTTCTTCAGTCCCGATTTGCGTGGAGTAGGTGCAGCTCAGGATAAACGTGTCATTGGTGCCAATTCACAGAAATCAGCTCTTTTCTCTGCTTTTGCCCGGATCAATTACCAATATCTGATGAAATATATGGCTGGTTTTACCTATCGTCTTGATGGCTCTTCTCATTTCAATAAGAATCACAGATATCTGGGTACTCCCTCAGTTAGTGTCGGGTGGCGTTTTTCAAGAGAAGGTTTCTTTCATAATCACATGCCATTTGTTGATGAGGGTAAGATACGTGCAAGTGTCGGAGTATCCAGTAAGGATGGAAACAATAGTTACTACGGTTCACAATCAGTATATAAACTGAACACACTCACCACATACGGAGATATGAATTATCTTCAGATGTCACAGCCAAGCAATGCCAATCTTGACTGGGAACGTACAATTACTTGGAATACAGGCTTAGACTTGGAATTGTTAAAGCGCCGAGTCACTATGACGTTGGATTGGTACTATAAAAAAACGACGAATATGTTGTTTTCGTCTAATCTGCCCTTATATACAGGATATACGAAGGAAAACCAGAACATAGCAGACATGCTGAACACAGGTATAGATTTACAGGTTATCAGCAAGAATGTAATGACAGGAGATTTCCAATGGGAAACAATACTTAACCTATCGATGGCTCGCAATAAGATTCTGAAACTTAATTTTGAGGGTAATCAGCTTGATGAACTGAACAGTTCGTATAAATATTATGAAGAAGGAAAGGCAGCAGCCCAGTGGTATCTTCACAAGTGGGCTGGAGTTGATCCGCAGTCAGGTAATCCCTTATGGGAGTATAAGGATGGAACTATTTCTTCGGTTCCTCCAGCATCGCAGTGGTCTTCGTCTGATAAGAATAAGTTTGTTATGGGAACAGCGACACCGTCATTTTACGGTTCTTTAAAGAATGACTTTACTTGGAAGAGTTGGGAACTTGATGTGTTTTTTAATTTCTGCGTGGGAAGTCATATGATAAATGCGACTCGTGCAACCATGCTTACATACACCCAAAATGCAGGAAACTTATCTTCAGAAATAATGAATATGTGGCAGTTGCCTGGACAACAGACGGATATACCCAAACTCAACAATGCCTCTATTATTGGCGCATATGACTATACAACAGCTGTCACGTCAACCCGATTTCTTGAAAACAATTCATATCTTAGATTAAAAACACTTACTTTGGCCTATCGGGTTCCCCGGTCTCTTTTCAATAAAATCAGTCTGATAAAACAAATACGTTGCTATCTCACGTTGACGAATCTCTTTACTCTTACGGGTTATAGTGGTTTGGATCCTGAGGTGAGTGCTTTTGGTTCGTCGATAACCTCTATGGGATACGACAACAGTACCATGCCATCTTCCCGCAGTTATCAATTTGGAATTAATGTAATCTTTTAAAAAGTGAGGACATGAAGAAGAATATCATATATTTGTCAATGTTCACAATAGTGCTTTTACTTGTAGCCTGTGAGTTAGATTATGCTCCGGAAAACACTTATGTGGACGAAAAAGTATATAGGACGGAAAAAACAGCAGAGGCAGCATTAGCAGGTGCCTACGTGAGATTGAATGTTTTCCTTTCAGGAGCACCACAGGATCAGAATAACTATTCTAATAACGGGTATGTCTTTCTTTTGGCAGATCTGACCACAGAGAACCTGAAGGTTAGAGAAAACTCGTCCTCCTATATCGCCGTAGAAAACAGTGATTTTAGTAGTAATGAGCACGACGGAATCCTTTCAGACATGTATCTGAGAGGATATAATGTAATAGATTATGTCAATAATATTATTACCGGTATTGAAATTTACGGTCAATATGACCTGCAACGTAAACAACAACATATAGCTGAGGCACGTTTCATTAGGTCTTATGTCAACCTGATGTTATTGTGTATTTATGGAGATCAGGCGCTGCAAGGGAATGAGTCTGGTGATGGGATCGTGTTAAAGGATGCACCATACAATGGATATAATCCCGAAACACCATCTGGCAGAAGTAAAAACTCAGAGTGCTGGGCACATATTATCAATGACTTGAATGCTGCTATTGATGAGTTACCAGAGGAGGTTCCCGTCGTTTCGAAGCGTGTAAGAGCGAACAAGGCTGTGGCTCAGGCTTTGCTTAGTCGTGTGTTACTCTATAAGGCTACAGCGAACTCAAACAAAGAAGAATTACAACGTGCAGCCGAACTGACAAGATCTGTTATTGAAAACAATGGGTATCATTTCTCATCTTCACCAGATGAATATACTAGCAATCTTTTCCCCTCTAACGAATATTCTCAGACAAACGGATATCCTGATCCAATCAATCGCAGTGAGGAATTGCTGTTTTTCGAGCCAAGCAGACTATATACCGCCAATTATCCAAACGGTATGAATTATTATCGTAAGTTGGCCTATTATATTCCTGAGACAGTACTGCTTTCCTATGATGTAAACGATGTAAGGGCGACAAGGCTTATAGTGCAAGGTTCCCCAACGGATAATCCTAATAATCTTACTACCGCTAAATATCTGGGAGGTAATTATGATGATGTGATATACATACGACTTGCAGAGATGAAACTTACCTATGCTGAGGCCTTGGTAAGGACGACAGGAGCCGTATCACAACAAGCCATTGACCAGTTAAATGATGTTCATCAAAGAGCATTCTCAGTGGATCATAAACCAAAACCCTACGTATTGCCTGATTTCCCCAATACAGAATCATTCATTAAGGCTGTTCTTAAGGAACGTCGTTTGGAACTGGCTTATGAGGGTCATTACCGATGGGACCTGATTCGTACAGATAATTTGCTTAATGATCAGGTCCTCTCAAAGATTCCTAAGAATAGATGGAATCTCCCGATACCTGATTACGAAATACGTCTGACAGACAAAGTGATTCATCAAAACTCTGGGTATCAGTAATCTATGAATTAATATTTAATAAATAACAAATAACCAAAAAGCAGTATGAAATTAAAAACATGTGTATTTCTTATGGCCATATTCGTATATTCAATGGCCAATGCCCAGAACTCCGTTCACATCCGTGGACATGTACAGTTCATTGACGATGGCTTTAAAGTAAGCGTTTACCGCTATGTGGGCACAGATAAGATGGTTCTGGCAGAAACTATGGTGGACGCAGAGTCACATAATTACTCTGTAAATGTGCCTGTCTCAGAGATAGGAGAGGCTATCGTTGATTGTGGCCAATGGCAGACTGTCAACGTTTGGCTTGAGAATGAGAATCTTGATATCGACTTCAGAGGAAAGGATACTGCCCGTATCAAGATCAAGAATCCACCCTATGTATATATACGTGGTGGTAAGAATAATGAGTTGATGAATCTCATTAATTACCAGTCATATAGAAAATATCAGCAGATGATAGCTATTTCACAAAATGTCTATAAGGCCAAATTTGCTGAAGATAAGGACAAACAAGCACTCACGGTTGCTCTCTATAATGCTAATGAAGAAGCTGCATACGCTTACAATCGGTTTTTTGTTGAGCATTATGCAGATCGTAACAGTGTCTTAGTTCCATTGGAAAGGCTGAGTGAGAGCAAGGACAAGGCCTTGATAGATGCAACATTGGCCACATTAGAAAAACAGTCAAATGAATCTGCTCAACTTGTTGCAAGATATAAGGCAAAGAAAGAAGAGGAAAAGTTCCGTAAAGAGCGTTGTGCTGTAGGTGCTGTGGCTCCAGATTTTGTCAGTCTGACGGAAAAGGGGAAGAAGGTTCGTCTTTCCGATTTGAAGGGCAAGATCGTGGTGGTTGATTTCTGGGCATCTTGGTGTGGTCCATGCCGTGCAGAGATTCCAAACATGAAGAAGATATATGCAGATACAGACCACAAGAAGGTTGAATTTCTGAGTGTGAGTATTGATGCAAAACGAGATGCATGGATAAAAGCAGTCAAGGAGGAAAACATGCCATGGAAATTAACTTGGACACCTGATGCTGGTAAAGAGGTCATGGATCTCTACCAGTTCAATGGCATTCCTTTTATTATTATCATTGATAAAGAAGGAAAAATATTCAAAAAGCATCTGCGAGGCAATGCCATACAAGATGCTATTAACGAAGCACTGAAATAAAAAGAGAATAATTATTGTATAACTTAAGACTTTAAAATTATGAAAATTAAGTATTTATGGATTATCGTAATGGCAACTGCATTCGGATTCGTTTCATGTTCGGATGATGAGAAGGAAGAAGCTGTCGGAATTACAGCTGGTACTATTACACCGGCAGAGAGTACTGTTGCTTACAAACTGGCTCCTTTCATGGAAGGAGTGTTAGACAATAAAGATGACAGTATCGCGTGGGACGTTACTGATGCTGCTTTAAAGGAAGCTGTCCTGAAAGTAACTCCGACGCTAAATGCCATGGTTAGCTATAATGGAACAGAGATTACTTCTGAAGGTGTCATAGTAGATGCCACAACACCTGTCATGTTACAAGTGACAAATGGTAAAAAAACGGTTTCTTACACTGTTAACTTTTACAGGGCAAAGACAGCTACAGAAGGCTTGAACAAAAAGGCTACATTGTCATCAACGAATGTAGTATGGCGTGATCTTACATATTTTAATGGTAAGTTCTATTCGTTTGTCGTTACGAACAAGATTACAGACTCATCTACAGGTGCTGCTGTTGAGGATTACTTGCTGAAACGTTCTGTTGATGGTATAGTTTGGACTGATGTTGATTATAAGATTACGAATGTGGAAAAGGAAGTTCTTGGAGGTGAGGGCGCAAGACTCTTGGTCTTTAAAGATAAACTATATGTTTTATTGGGACAGCGTGTGTTAGGATCTGATAGATATGGTAACGATAAAGAGTTTGAGGATGGTTGGACCGGACCTTCTCCTACCATTTTGAAATGGAGAGGCTTTGTCTCAGAAGACGGAGAAAACTTCAAATCGTTGGAATCCGAAGCACAACAATTGTCAAATGGTGTGAGAAATCCTATTACAGAAAGTTGGAATATGCCATACTCTAATGCTTTTGTCTTCAATGGCAATATGTACACACATGGTGGTTACTCTTATGGCTTTGGCATGCAACAGATGGGACGACTTCTTCTCAAGACGAGTGACGGTGTGACCTGGGAGAAGGTTAATCCGTTAGATCAGGATGGAGCCAGTCTCACTCTTCCTAATGATGGTTCCGTCTTTACGTTAGGTAATAAACTGTACCTAATTGGTGGATACCGTAACTTTATAGGAGCGAATTATGTTAGCAAAGTTGTATATTCAACAACAGATGCCGTTAACTGGAAGAATGAGGGTACACTTGCAGAAGATATGCCCTTACTATATCAGTGTAAGGTGGTTAGCAATGGTAGTGTTGCCTTCTTATTTGGTGGTGAGACTATCTCTGTAGATGGAACAAGAGCAATCAATAAGAAGATGTATCGTTCTACAGATGGTGTTAAATGGACTGAAGTATCTGTTGCTTCTTCATTTGTAGGGGGACGTTTTCCATCTGCTGTCGTTGTGGGTGATGTGATGTGGTTACTTGACGGTGATGTGACAGAATCTGTTGGTTATTGGCCAGCACCTGCCAGCTCAGATGAATATCCGGGTAATATCTGGAATATGCTAATGAAGTAAGGACGGTTTATTATAATGTTAAAATAATCATTCTGACTATTCATAGGTTATTTTAATAATCGTGAGATCATCTCAAAATAATCGCCCCAGATCCTATGCTCCGGGGCGATTATTATTTAGAACAGTTGTTTGACTATTCGTGCCTGATCACCTTCAAAGATAAAAGTATCTGTTACCGGCTGATAGCTCAAACTGGAATATTGATATAGTTTAACGGCCAGATATGCTCCATCTTGTGCAGCGCAGACTTCTGCCAGGTAATTACCGTTTGGAGTCTGTTGAGGATGGAACCCTTCTATCGATTTGGCAAGGCCCTCACGAGGAGATTCAAGAATCTGTGTCAGTCGGCTGCCGTCCGCAGCTGAGAATTCTGCCGTATAGGCATTTATGATGCTGTTTGTGGGAAGGTATGTCGCTGTGGTACGTAGTCCAAATAATGATTTGCTGATGTTTATACGAACATCAGTGCAGATGTCTTTCCACATCTGCATACAACACCCTGAAGTATTATCTTACTTCAACCGGATAATATCGCTCCAGCGGGTGGTGGGATTCTTACTGCGGAAATCGTGCTTGATGGCATTGGCGAAGACGTCTGCCTTGCCATTTCCGTCTTTTCGGGTGTATTGCTGACTGCCGAGGACGATAGTCTCTGAGCCGTTCACCTTATTGATGCGGTCGATGACGGCATCCAGGCGGCGCATCTTCTCAAACTGTTCGGCATTATAGTCGAAGAGGTCGGGTTGCATCGGGGAGGAGGGGGTGATGCCCATGACGATGACTCCCGCTTTTTTATAGTGGTATCCTTTCCGGAACATCCTGCGGAGTATCTCTGTGGCAGTCTCCACGATGACCGTGGTAGAGGAGGTGGGGGTGATCAGTCGTTGTTCCTGGAAGTTATAATATTGTGGCAGGTCTTCACGGAACATATTTGTATGGATGAACACGGCTACTATGGAAGCGGTGGTATCTTGCTGTCGCAGTTTTTCAGCGCAGCGGGCTGCATAGTTGGCTACATGTGTACGTAACATTGTGAAGTCTGTGATCATCCCATTGAAACTCCTGCTGGTACAGATGCTCTTCTTCTTTGCCAGTTCCTCATTGGGAACACAGTCCTCCCCGTTGAGTTCGCGCCAGGTGCGTTCTATGACGATATTCCGGAAGGTGGCTCTCACCCAGTCGAGATGATGTGCGGCGAAGTCGTAGGCGGTATGCACACCCATCTCCTGCAGTCGTGCGGCATACCGTCGTCCGATGCCCCATACATCTTCGATAGGGTAGAGTTTCAGGGCTTTTAGCCGTTTCTCTTCGGTGTCTATCATACAGCAGTGGTGATAGCCACGGTATTTCTTGGCAAAATGCGAAGCTACCTTCGCCAGGGTCTTGTTGGGTGCCAGGCCGATGCTGACAGGCATTCCCACTCCTTTTAGTATGGTTTTATGAAGTTCTTCTCCCCAGTGCTTTAAATCGAGATGCTCCATGCCACCCAGATAGACGAAGCACTCATCGATGGAGTAGCGGAAGTAAGCAGGTACTGCCTGACGGATGATATCCACCACACGTCCGGTCATCTCACCATATAGTTCATAGTTGGAGGAGAATACGGCAATCTTATGGTCAGGGAACTGTTCTTCCAGTTGATAGTAAGGCATTCCCGCTTTGATTCCTATCCGTTTTGCCTCATTGGAGCGGGCGACCACACAACCGTCGTTGTTGGACAGTACCACCACGGGCTTGTCATTCAGATCCGGGCGGAAGACTCGCTCGCAGGAGACATAACAGTTGTCGCAATCGATGATGCCGTACATAAAAATGGAAAATGGAAAATGAAAAATGGAAAATGGATAATGGATAATGGGAAAGGGTGGGGATTATACTAAGGGGTGCCAGTTGCGGATGGTCCAGACCACCACGCCCCACACCTCAAAGTCATCCTCCTCATGGATACGGATGGGCTTGAAGTCCTCGTTGGCGGGGCGCAGTTCGATATATCCCTCTTCCTTATGGGTGAGATCGAGGTATTTGATGGTAAACTCCTCGTTGACATACGCCACGATGATATCTCCGTGGGCAGCTTCCAGACTACGGTCTATCACAGCGATATCCCCGTCGCAGATACCCACATCTTTCATCGAGTCACCATCTACACGACCATAGAAGGTAGCCTCAGGATGACGTATCAGGTCACGGTTGAAGTCCAGACGGTCATGACGATAGTCATCGGCGGGGGAGGGGAATCCCGCTTTGATGGCCGGTGCGAACTGCAGTTCCAGTTCTTTTGTGAAGTCGCTGTTTAATAATGTTATATTTCTCATTTTATCATGTATTAATGCTGTCGGTTAACCCGACAGAGCGGATCTTCGTAGTTGAGAGAAATCATAACTCTACACTCTACACTTTGCACTCTACACTAAAAAGAGAGGATGTGTCTTTCGACATATCCTCTCTTTGGTAGTGGATAGGGGAATCGAACCCCTATGCCAAGATTGAGAATCTTGTATCCTAACCATTAGATGAATCCACCAGTTAGACATCTGGATTGTTGTTCGAACCTCAGCGGAAGCTGGGGGATTCGAACCCCCGGTACGGTTACCCGCACGGCAGTTTAGCAAACTGCTGGTTTCAGCCACTCACCCAAACTTCCTCTTGGGTTGCCGAAGCACCATTTCCAAATGCGAATGCAAAGGTAAGTCATTTATTTCAATCCTCCAAATATTTTCCCAAATATTTTTCAGAAAGTGATAAATCTTTTGTTTTTTTCCTTTCGTATTACCAAATATCTTCCTCTAAACGTGATTCCATCAGCCCTTTGATTTCCTCGTCGGAAGAAAGGTTGAAGTCACCGGAGACGGAGTTTTTCAGTGCTGCGGCTGCCAGTGAGTAGTCGAGGCTGTACTGATCGTTGTCGGGGTTGGTGTTTACGGCATGGAGGATAGCAGCCATAAAGGCATCACCCACTCCCATTGGGTCAACGATGTTGGGGATGACATATATCTTAGTAGAGAGCATCTTGCCATGGGTCCACAGTAGGGCTGTCAGCGTATGCTGACTGGAACTCACCTGGTTACGGATGCCCATGAGCCATCGCTGACACCGCGGCCATCTGGCGTGTATCTCATCGAACCACTCACGGTAGAGGTCAAGATCCAGTTCATAGTTCTCATCCAATGCCTCGAAAGGAACCTGTCTGTCTGTCATGAACTCATATTCTATCTTATCGCCGAACACGATATCGCTGTATTGCAGCATTCTTCCAAGTGTCTCTTTGGGGTCGGCACCGTATTTCCAAAGGTTCTTGCGATAGTTGATATCACAAGATATCTTCAGGTTCATACTGTTGGCGGTATCCAAAGCCTCAAAGGTAGCGTCGGCCGACTCCTGTGAGATGGCTGCTGTGATACCAGAGGCATGGAAGACGTCGGCATCCTTCAGGATCTGTTTCCAGTTGAGCATCTGTGGCTTGAGGGAGTAATACGATGAGTTGGCGCGGTCGTAGATAACCAGCGAGTTACGCATGGCGGCGGCCTCCTCGAAGTAATACGTGCCCAGACGTTTTCCTCCGTAGAGGATATTACGGGTTCCTACGTTATACTCGTTCAGTTTCATCCTGGCGGCCTTTCCCATAGGTGTATCGGGCAATCGGGTGACAAACTCCACTTGCTCGCCTAATGTAGCCAGTGATACGGCCACATTGGCCTCACTGCCGCCATAATTGCCCACGAAGCGTCTTCCTTGTGGCAGTCGGCAGTGGTCTTCTTTAGAGAAACGTAGGAGGATCTCTCCAAATGTTACGAATTTCGTACTCATAATATAATAAGGTATAGCAGGGATGTGCTCTCAGCACATCCCTACTTGTCATAAATAAAAGCTATTAAAGATTCAGACTCTTTTTGATAGCCTCGATCTTTGTCTCGGCATCCTTTGTGCAGCGCTCATAGCAGCCGGCACACTTCATGGTGTCGTCCTTCACCTCCGTATAGAACTTAATCTTCGGCTCGGTACCTGAAGGACGAACGGAGATCTTAGTGCCATCCTCGCAGAACCACTGCAGCACATTGCTGGTGGTCGGCATGTTCAGCGGTTGTTTGCTGCCGTCGGCATTGGTCTGCTCCAGCGTAGCATAGTCTTTCCATACGCATACCTTTGAGCCGCCCAGCTCCTTAGGAGGATTGTTGCGGAACTGCTCCATCATCGCCTTGATCTCATCGGCGCCGCTCTTACCTGGCTTCACCACGTTGATGGTCACCTCTTTGGAGAATCCATACTCCAGGTAGATGTTCATCAACAGGTCGTAGAGTGTCATGCCGTTGTCCTTGGCCCATGCGGCGATCTCGCAGATCAGACAGATAGAAGCTGGTGAGTCTTTGTCGCGCACCTTGTCGAATGGCAGGAATCCGAAGCTTTCCTCACCGCCACCGATATATTTCTTCACGCCCTCTGCCTGACGTATCTCATTGGCAATCCACTTGAAGCCGGTATAGCAGTCGATCATCTCCACACCGTTCTTGTCGGCAATCTTCTTGATCACCTCGGTGGTGACGATAGTCTTTACCAGGAACTCATTGCCCTTGAGCTGTCCGAGCTTCTTCTTGTTGGCGATGATATACCAGGAGAACATCATACAGGTCTGGTTACCATTGAGAATCTCCCATTCGCCCTTGCTGTTACGGCATACGATAGCGAGACGGTCGGCATCGGGATCGGAGGCGATCACCAGGTCGGCATTGAGCTTCGTTCCCAGTTGCATACCCAAGGTCATGGCCTCGGCATTCTCGGGGTTCGGAGACACCACGGTGGGGAAGTTACCGTCGATGACCATCTGCTCGGGCACTACATGGATATTTTGGAATCCCCATGTGCGCAAGGCGGCAGGGATAATCACACGTCCGGTGCCGTGGAGTGGGGTATAGACGATGTTCAGGTCTTTATGACGGTTGATCACCTCCTGATCTACCATTGCCTCCTTGACAGCTTTCAGGTAGTCCACATCCATCTCACCGCCGATAATCTGGATAAGGTCTTTGTTTCCTTCAAACTTCACGTCGTCGATGGTCACCTTGTTTACCTCGTCGATGATACCGGTGTCATGGGGAGAGAGCACCTGAGCGCCGTCATCCCAGTAAGCTTTGTAGCCGTTGTATTCTTTCGGGTTATGGCTGGCTGTAACGTTGACACCTGCCTGAGCGCCAAGCTGACGGATGGCGAAGGAGATCTCCGGGGTGGGGCGCAGACTCTCGAAGAGGTACACCTTGATGCCGTTGGCAGAGAAGATGTCGGCAACGGTCTCCGCGAACAGACGACCATTGTTACGACAGTCGTGTCCTACCACCACTGACAGGTCCTTACGTCCCGGGAATGCCTTGAGGATATAGTTGGCGAAACCTTGTGTCGCCATACCCACGATATAGATATTCATGCGGTTGGTACCTGCGCCCATGATGCCGCGCAAGCCGCCGGTTCCAAATTCCAGGTTGCGATAGAAACTGTCAATCAGTTCTGTCTTGTCTTCGTTTTCAAGCATAGCCTGAACGGCCTTACGGGTTTCTTCGTCAAAAGAGGGAGAGAGCCATTTCTTCGCTGCTTCCTCACATTGTTTGATAAGTTCTACGTTATTGTCCATAATTATTTATATTTGATATAGTTTAATATTTCTAATGGGTTATGTTATTGTATTATACGCTTCTTTGGCAAAGATACAAATTTTTTGGCATACATACAATATTGTTTGCAAATTATTTTATGTTTTTAGATGAATCATTCTGAAAACCAATGGTTTGCAGTTGTATGTTTTTCTCGTCATCGGCTTCTTGACATTCCGTCCGCCTTCAGGTTAACAAACGTTAATCTGTTTTTTGCTATTGCAAATCATTAGGGGAAATGTTAACTTTGCAGTCAGTTAAAGAATATCGACAATAGACATGGAATTGCATTTTACGGGTATTATCATCGCAATCGTTACTTTTCTGATTATCGGAATGTGCCATCCCTTAGTCATAAAGATGGAATATTACTCAGGTACTAAATACTGGTGGACGTTTCTGATTATAGGACTGCTGTGTATCTGCTGCGCCTTTCTGGTGAAAGATGTGATACTCTCCTCCGCTTTGGGCGTGCTTGGGGCGTCTCTCCTTTGGGGTATCGGCGAGCTGTTCTCTCAGAAGAAGCGGGTGAAGAAGGGGTGGTTCCCCATGAATCCCAAACGTGTTCATGAATATGCGGACATCGACAAGGACGAGTCGCTGTGTCCTGTCCACAAGGAGCCTAAACACCCGGCTCAGTATGTAAACGAGGAATAGGATGAGGGTGGTCTTGTTACAGGTTGGGAAGACGGTGGATAAACACCTCACGGCATGTATCAGCGACTATGCTGAGCGTATCGGTCATTACTTGCCTTTCATGACCATAACCATTCCTGAATTGAAGAACACCAAATCGCTGACAGAGGAGCAACAGAAAGCACGTGAGGGGGGATTGATACTCAAGCAGTTGCAGGCGGGCGATAAAGTAATACTCTTGGATGAGCACGGACAGGAGTGGCGCAGCAGGGAGTTTGCCGCCTGGCTGGAGAAGAGTCAGCAGACCGTCCGCCGTCTGGTGTTCGTCATTGGTGGTCCATACGGATTCTCTCCTGCTGTCTATGAGCGTTGTGACGAAAAGATGTCGCTCTCACGGATGACCTTCTCTCACCAGATGGTGCGCCTGGTGTTCACCGAACAGCTATACCGTGCCTGCACGATTATTAAGGGAGAACCTTATCATCATGAATAATACGTAACTAACCATTAATAACCTATGATACGAAGATTGATTCTTTTCTTGTTAACCCTTATGTCACTGGCAGTAAACGCCAGCAATGACCAATACACCGTGGTAATCTCCATGGACGGATTCCGATGGGACTATCCACAGTGGTATGACACTCCGTTTTTGGATGAGATGGCTCAGAAAGGTGTATCCTCCGCACTGATACCCTCGTTCCCCACAAAAACCTTCCCCAATCATTATACTTTGGCAACCGGACTGTATCCTGACCATCATGGCATTATCGCCAACTCTTTCCTTGACTCCGATACGGATAAGGAGTTCAGCTTGGGAGATAAGGAAACGAAATTCGATCCGAAATATTACGGTGGGGAGCCTGTCTGGCTGACAGCTCAAAAAAACGGTCTGCATACCGCCGTGTTCTACTGGCCGGGATCGGATGTGGCCGTGAAAGGAAAATATCCCGATCATTATTACAATTATGATGCCAAGCCCCACCTCACCTTTGAGGAGCGCATCGATGGTATTATCAGTCAGTTGCAGAAGCCTGAGGAGGAGCGGCCCCGTCTGGTCATGGCTTATTTTGAACAGCCTGACGCCAATGGTCATTTCTTTGGACCGGCCAGTAAGCAGACACGCCGGGCTGTGGAGCAGATGGACTCGCTGATGCGTATCCTTTATTACCGCATCCAGGGACTGCCCTATGCGGATAAGGTGAACCTCATCCTCCTCTCTGACCACGGCATGACTAACCTGGGCGCAAACCAGCAAGTCAGGTTGTATGACTATGTGAATGAAGAGTGGATCAGGAAGGCCGAGGGGTCTGTCATCACCCATATCTACGTGAAGAAAGGCTGTCTGAAAAAAGTATTGGAGGGATTATCCAAGATGCCACATGTAAGATATTGGAAAAAAGGAGAGTTACCCGATAACCTCCACTATGGCACTAATCACTTCTCCGGTGATGTGATCGTGATGCAGGACATTGGCTGGCAGGTGGTGATACAACAGGAGAAGACACCCGGAGGCCACGGCTATGACAACTCGTTATATGAGATGCATGCCTTGTTCAGGGCTGTCGGACCTGCCTTCCGTCACTGTGATTATCCTCGTTTCGAGAATGTCAACGTCTATCCGCTGATATGTCATCTGTTAGATATCGAGCCCGCCCCTTGTGATGGAGATATCAATAATGTGAGGGAAATCTTGAAGTAGGAAAAACCAGGGAGACAAATAAAAAGAAAAAACGTAAACCTTTGCGTATTATTTGTCTCCTAAATTGCGATTCATTGTTTTTTTTTTCGTAACTTCGCAGAGTGAAAGAATCTACAGCGAATACTAATCAAAAATATCAAATATCATTCATCATGAAAAAATTACAAGCTTTAAACAAAAGAACGGCACCTAAGAGTGTGATGCCAGAGAAAATCATTCAGTTTGGTGAAGGTAACTTCCTCAGAGCTTTCGTTGACTGGATTATTTACAACATGGATCAGAAGACTGATTTCAACGGATCTGTCGTTGTCGTGCAGCCTATCGAAAGAGGTATGGTTGACTGGCTGAACGGTCAGGACTGTCTGTATCATGTGAACCTTCAGGGAAGGTTGAACGGTGAGGCTGTCAACTCTCTCACACGTATAGATGTGATAAGCCGTGCGCTGAACCCATATAGTCAGAACGCTGCTTTCATGGCATTGGCAGACCAGCCGGAGATCCGTTTTGTCATCTCCAACACCACAGAGGCTGGTATCGCCTTCGATCCCGCCTGCAAACTGAGCGACGCACCCGCCAGTTCATATCCCGGCAAACTCGTGCAGTTGCTGTATCGTCGTTATACCACCTTCCAGGGAGATCCGAAGAAGGGATTGATCATCATGCCTTGTGAGTTGATCTTCCTGAACGGTCATCATCTGAAAGAGTGTATCGGTAAGTATATCGAACTGTGGAAAGACGACTTCGGAGCAGATTATGAAGGCTTCAAGGAGTGGGTGGAGAAGTACAACTATGTATGTGCTACCCTAGTGGATCGTATCGTTCCGGGCTTCCCACGTAAGGAGATTGCTGACATCCAGCAGAAGATCTCTTATGCAGACAACCTCGTCGTACAGGCAGAGATCTTCCATCTTTGGGTGATAGAGAAGCCTACAAACATGTCTATCGAGGAGCTGCGCGCAGAGTTCCCGGCGGAGAAAGCCGGCCTCCATGTGCTCATCGCAGAGAGCGAGAAGCCATACCACGAGCGTAAGGTGACCTTGCTCAACGGTCCTCACACCGTATTGAGCCCCGTGGCTTATCTGAGTGGTGTGGATATCGTACGTGATGCCTGCAACCACGAGGTGATCGGTAAGTATATCCACAAGGTGCAGTTTGAGGAACTGATGCAGACCCTGAACTTGCCGATGGATGAGTTACAGCAGTTTGCTTCTGATGTGCTGGAGCGTTTCAACAACCCGTATGTCGATCACCAGGTTACCAGCATCATGCTGAACTCCTTCCCGAAGTATCAGACACGTGACCTGCCCGGACTGAAGACTTACCTGGAGCGTAAGGGTGAGCTGCCGAAGGGCTTGGTTCTCGGACTTGCTGCTATCATCACTTATTATAAGGGTGGTACACGTGCTGACGGTGCTCCTATCACTCCGAATGATGATGTGAAGATCATGCAGTTGCTGACAGACCTCTGGGCTACCGGTGATACACGTAAGGTGGCTGAGGGCGTACTGGCAGCCAAGGATCTCATCTGGGGTGAGCATGGTGACCTGAATACCATCCCGGGTCTCACCGACATGGTAGAGGGATTCCTCAATGATATCCAGACTAAGGGTATGCTCGAGACGGTAAAGAGTATTCTCTAAGAAAGAAGTGAAGAGTTGAGAAATCCACTCCGACAAATAATAAAGGGCATCCATTCGGGTGCCCTTTATTATATTTATTATGAATGGTTAAATCAGTTCAATTGAACGTTTTACAAACTGATCCAGTGCTGCTCCTTTCAGCATGCCATTCTGCAGGAGGGCAAGGTCGATAAGCTGATGAACCACCTTGTTATCCTTGGCGGCATCGGCAATCACCTGATTCTTCTTCTCCTGCTGCTCGTTGATGGCATCCTGCGTCTTGCTTACCTCATCTTTCTCCTCTTGAGTAACCTCCTCGGGCTTTTTCTTGTCTTGCTGTTGACGTAGGGCGGCAAGACGTGCCTCCTGACCTTTTATCTCACTGAGGATTGGTCTCAGGGCTTCTCCAACCTTCGTCTCCTGCTCCTCCATCACCTTCTTGATAAGCGGATGATCACTGTTTAGTACGAAACTGAAGCTGTCGGGCATCTGTCCGTAGAAGGCCATGCCCGGCTGGAACCTGCTGATATCCTTCATTCGGCGCATATACTCACTCTGTGTGATGACCACCGGTTGTGCCTGTTCGCCTAATGACTGGATCTCTACATAGAATTCCGTCTTCTCCAACTTAGGAAGTTGTGAGCGGAAGGTCTGTGACAATTTGTCAGAGGTCTCAGTGTCCAACTCGTTCTTCGGTGCATCCTCCTTGACAATCAGTCGGTCGATGATATCTGAGTCAACACGAGTGAAGCGTGATTTCTCAAACTTCTGTTCTAACAATGAGATGGCGGGCACATCCAACTGACCATCCATCAGCAGTACACTGTAGCCCTTGGCCTTGGCTGCCTCAATATAGCTGTACTGTTCCTCTTTGTCGGTGGCATAGAGATAGACGAGATTCCCATCCTTATCTGTCTGCTCCGTAGTGATGAGTGTCTTATATTCCTCATAGGTGAAATACTTACCCTCCACATCCTTTAGTAGTGCGAAGTCTTTTGCTCTGTCGTAGAAATCCTCCTGTGAGAGCATACCATAGTAGATAAACAGTTTCAGGTCATCCCACTTCTCCTCGTAGTCCTTACGGTCATCCTTGAATAAGGAGTTCAGACGGTCGGCTACTTTCTTCGTGATATAGGTAGAGATCTTCTTCACGTCGCGATCACTCTGCAGATAGGAACGGGATACATTCAGCGGGATATCCGGTGAGTCGATGACACCATGTAACAGGGTAAGGAACTCAGGCACGATTCCTTCTACCTGATCGGTAACGAACACCTGGTTGCAGAACAGCTGTATCTTGTTGCGCTGCAGATCGAGGTTGCTCTTGATACGTGGGAAATAAAGGATACCTGTAAGGTTGAACGGATAATCGACATTCAAGTGAATCCAGAACATCGGATCATCCTGCATCGGGTAGAGAGTGTGGTAGAATTTCTTGTAATCCTCATCCTTCAGCGTACTTGGCTGTTTGGTCCACAGCGGCTCAGCGTCGTTGATGATATGATCTTCATCGGTATCCTGCTGTTTGCCGTCTTTCCACTCTGTCTTCTTTCCGAAGGCGATGGCCACGGGCATGAACTTACAATATTTGTTCAGCAGTTTGCTGATCTCGTCTTTTTCCAGATACTCCTTGCAGTCGTCATCGATATACAAGACGATGTCTGATCCTCTGTCTTCTTTCTCTGCATCTTCGATGGTAAACTCCGGAGAGCCGTTACAACTCCATTTTACGGCCTGTGCTCCCTCTTGATAACTCTTGGTGATAATCTCCACCTTCTTGCTGACCATGAACGCAGAGTAGAAACCCAGTCCGAAATGACCGATAATGGCATTGGCGTTGTCCTTGTATTTCTCCAAGAAGTCGTTGACACCCGAGAAAGCGATCTGGTTGATATACTTGTCGATCTCCTCTGCCGTCATGCCGATACCACGGTCGCTGATGGTGAGCGTTCCTTTGTCCTTATCTAATGATACATGTACGGTAAGGTCGCCTAACTCTCCTTTAAAATCGCCGCGTTCAGCCAGTGTCTTTATCTTCTGTGTGGCATCCACGGCATTGCTGATCATCTCACGCAGGAATATCTCATGATCACTATAGAGAAACTTTTTGATAACGGGGAAGATGTTCTCTGTCGTAACCCCAATGTTACCTTTTTGCATACTTATCTTGTTTTATATATAGTCAGAATGGATGAAGAAGAACCACCGTCTTCTTCACCCTCTAATATACAAAATCCGTGCCAGAGTGACACGGATATATAAATTACGGTTCTACTAAGATCGTATTTCCCTGAATCTCTGCATGTACCTTATCCATACGGTTGATCATCTCAACTACATAGTTGATATCCTTATTTCGAGGAATGATAAAACGCATGTGGAATGTCAGCAGTTCAGGGTAATGGCATTCGATGCTCTTGTTATAGTATTTCCCCAGACTGATAAGGATGTCCCTCAACTGCTCATTGTCGAAATAGAAGTATCCGTCACGCCAGGAGATGAAAGGCTCTGTATTCACTTGTGACAGTCGGATGATGCCGTCGCTGCAGAATGCGGCCTGCTGTCCTGGAGTAATCTGGATGGGATGACGGTCTTCCTTTGACCTGATGCCGACACTGCCTTTGATCAAAGTAATCTTTTCAGTGCTGCCGTTGACTGAGCATACATTAAACTCTGTTCCGTAAACGATGGTCTGTGAACGGTCTGTACGGACGATAAAAGGTCTCTTCTCATCTTTAGTCACCACGAAATATGCCTCACCCTTCAGCTGAACCTCCCGCTTGTCTTTGTTGAAAGTGCTGGAATATTCCAACACACTGCCGGGGTGGAGGAATACCTGTGAACTGTCGGGCAGACAAACCTCCAATGACTGTCCGTAGGGCACGGAGATGGCGTAGGTCTCTTCTTGTGCCGTGGACAATACCACCAGTTTCTTGTCGATATGATTGTCGGAGAGAACGGTCTTGACAGGAACTGCTTTGCCGTTTTTCGTCTCTATGCGTATCTGCTGTTGAGTGGTGTCATTGGCGAGGATGATACTCTCATCGCTCTTTTCTTTTCTCGTTACGATGAAGATGCCTATGAAGATGGCGGCCGCAGCTACGGCATATTTGAACAAGGTGAGCGGTCGGATCTTTGCTTTTGTAGTCGGTTTTATCGTCTTTTCGTCTTTCAGTGACTCTTTTCTATCCATCCTCGAATGGAAAGATTCGAGCTCTTGCTCCACGTTGATGTCTCCTTTGCCTTCTTTGATGCTCATCTGATGGACTGTCATGAAGAGATCTTCGCAATCCTCGCGGAGTGCGTCATCATGTGCTATTTCCTGTAGCTGCTCTTCTGTGAGCTGTGCGCCGGGTTCCAGGATATCTATGATCTGATCTTCCTTCATCTTTTTACTCTTTTATTATAATGCGTTTTTAAAAAAGTTTTGGGTACGTTTCTTTTAAAATATTTACTTAACCATCGTTCCATTCAGAATGTTTCCTTAATTCCCGGATGAAGCGCAATGCTTTTTTCACGTGTTTCTTGACGGTATCGATACTGATGGTCATCATCTCCGCTACTTCCGCGTATTTCTTGTGATCTACATAGCAGGCAATGAAAATGTCGCGTGTGGGAGGTTTAAGGGCATTCAGCACTTCCTGTACCCGATTTTCACGTTCTTGCCATTCCAAGGAGTCCATGCTTTCATCGTAGCCTTTGGTAATCTGTCGCATCAGTTCGGCATGTTGTTGGAGAATCTTTTGATGCCGCAAGATATCGATGCACTTGTTTCGTACGATGCGGTAGAGATAGAATCGTACGGTATCTCTTTTGATAGAGGCATAGTGAGTCCATACGTCCTCGAATGCGTCGCTCACCACATCCTTACTCTCTTCAGAGTCGTGCAGGAACTGCATAGCGAAGAAGTAAAGCTCCTCGTAATACTGCCGGAACAGTTGATCGAATTCTTTTACGTCTTCCATGTCCTCTCTCAATACGTCGGCGAAGTTACGAAAAAATATTCAAGAATACAATGATTTGTAAATAAATTGTATTCTACATATTACATTTTAAAAAACTTCTTTCTTTTCTCTTTCAATACCGTACCCGTTTCTTTTCATCATCCGTATTTTTAGTAGCTATATATATTAACCTAAATATTTATGAACAAAAAGAGAATGTTTTTACTGTTGCTGTTCTCTTCTGTCTTTCTGTTAACCACAGTGGCTCAGAACAGTCAAGGTATTACTATGAAATTTAGTAATGAGGCCCTGTCTTCGGCATTGCAACGGCTGGAGAAAGCTTCTGGAAACAAAATCATGTTCACCTACGAGGATATTCAGCAATATCGGGTGGATGGACAAGTATCTAACGTGTCTTTCGACGAGGCCATGAGTTATCTGCTGAAAGGAAAGCCCCTGACCTACAAGAAAGATGGTAATCTGGTTACCGTGACGCTTGTCAGAAACACAAGTGCTACCGGCAACCGTGACATCTCTGGTATTGTAAGGGCTGATGACGGAGAGCCACTCCCAGGAGCTACCGTCACCAACGTACAACAGAAAGGAAGCCGTGAGACATTCATCGCTATTACCGACATGAACGGTCATTTCAAGCTTACCCTCAGTCGTGACGTGCGTCAGGTTGAGGTGTCTTACGTCGGTTTTATACCCAAAGTGATTACGCTGTCAAGCGCCAACAGTTATGAGGTCGTTCTCCAGCAGGAGGCCAACGCCATCGATGAGGTGGTGGTGACCGGTGCCTTTGAGCGTAAGGCAAACACCTATACGGGTGCCGTGACCACCGTGAAGGGCGAGGAGTTGCAGAAGGTGGGTAACACCAACGTGCTGCAGTCGCTGAAGAATATCGACCCTTCTTTCATGCAGATAGAGAATCTGAGTGCCGGTAGCAATCCCAATGCCTTGCCCGACTTTCAGATGCGTGGCGGATCTACCATCGCCAGCGTGCAGGGTGAGTATGCCTCCAGTGCCAACCAACCACTCTTTATCCTCGACGGTTTCGAGACGGAGTTGACAAAGATTCTCGACTTGGACATGAACCAGGTAGAGAGCGTCACCACATTGAAGGATGCTACCGCCAAGGCTATTTATGGTTCAAAAGCCGCTAACGGTGTGATCGTTATTGAGACCAAGCGTCCTGAAAGTGGACGTATGCGTGTTACCTATACAGGCAGTATGAGCTTGGAAGTACCCGACCTTACGAGTTATAACCTCACCAATTCAGCTGAGAAGCTTGAGGTGGAGAAGATGGCAGGACTGTTTACCAGCGATAATGCCCAGACACAGGTAACCCTTGATCAGGCATATACCAGTAAGCTGCGTGAGGTATTGGCTGGTGTGGAGACCGACTGGCTGGCACAGCCTGTGCGTAACGGTTTCGGACATAAGCACAGCCTTTATCTTGAAGGTGGTGACAAAGCGATGCAGTATGGTATAAACCTCTCTTTCAACCGTATCGGCGGCGCCATCAAACAGTCTGACCGTAACACCCTGTCAGGCGGTATTACCTTGGCTTATCGTGTCAAGAACTTACAGTTCCGCGATAAGTTGACCATTGACTACAACAAGAGTAATAATTCTCCCTATGGCACCTTCAGTGAGTATTATCTTATGAATCCTTATAGCCGTCTGTATGATAACGATGGGAATTTAGTGCAGAGCTACAGTTATACGGGTAACGACCGTAAGGAAAATACCTATTATAACCCACTGTACAACACCACCTTGAATACCTTCAACAATACGGGTTATACTACCATTACCAACGACTTTTATCTGGAGTGGTTCATCAATGAGCAGTTGAAGATGACAGGTCGTTTCGGTATCATTAATAAACATTCCACGGCGGATATCTTCAAACCAGCCAATCACACCAGTTTTATCAATGTCACAGATGAGTTCCGCAAGGGTTCTTATTATCAGTTGAACGGTAACAATACTGATATCAGTGCCGACTTGGGACTTCAGTGGTCAAAGCAGTGGGATGAACATCTGTTGTTCATCAACGGCCAGGTGAGCATGGCGGATAATAAATACAATAGCGTCGGAGTATTGGCAGAGGGATTTCCCAATGACTTTATGGATGACATCAAATTTGCCGTTCAGTACGCGAAGGACAGCAAACCCACCGGTGCAGAGGGTATCTCCCGTAACTGTGGTGGACTGCTCTCCCTGAACTACTCTTTCGCTGAGCGTTATCTCTTTGATGCCAACTACCGTCTGATGGGATCCAGTGAGGCTGGTAGTGATAACCGTTGGGGATCTTTCTGGTCGGTAGGTGCCGGTTGGAATGTCCACAATGAGGCCTTCCTGAAAGGTAATAAGACCATCAACCGCTTAAAGCTCCGTGCTTCTTACGGTTATACCGGTAGCCAAGGCTTCAGCAGTTATGATGCGATGCCGACCTTCGTATATTACGGCAACAGATCATACAACGGCGCTATCGGTTCTTATCTCCAGCGTCTGGCCAACGAGACTTTGAAGTGGCAGGAGAAATATGATACGAACTTCGGTATCGATATCGGTTTGTTCCATAACCGGCTGACTGGTCGTTTCGATTATTATATCGCTCAGACAAAGGGTATGGTTACCAACGTTACCGTTCCTTACACGACCGGTTTCTCTACCTATGTGGCTAATCTCGGTGAGACAGAGAACAAAGGTGTGGAGGCTTATCTTAACTACCGTATCTACGACGGTGGACGTAACTATGTGAATATCTTTGCCAGTGCCTCCCACAACAAGAACACCTTGAAGAAGATATCCAATTCCTTACGTGCCTGGAATGACGCGCAGAATGCCAACGCCATGAATAATGCGATAACGACTCCGCAGGTGAAATACTATGAGGGATGTTCGATGAATGCTATCTGGGCTGTCAAGTCATTAGGCATTGACCCCCAGAATGGTAAGGAGATCTACGTGAAACGTGACGGCTCCGTGACATACGAATATGATGTCAACGATCAGGTGGTTTGCGGTGACACACAACCCAAGTGGAACGGACTCTTCGGTATCAACGGTGAGATCAACGGCTGGGGATGGAACATTACCATGAACTACCGTTGGGGTGGTCAGATATACAACCAGACACTTGTCGATAAAGTGGAGAATGCGCAGATGCAGTATAATGTTGACAAACGAGTGTTGACCGACCGTTGGCAGAAACCGGGCGACATGGCGCTCTATAAGGCAATCACTGATTTAAGCACTACCTATCCAACCTCTCGTTTCGTATATGACTACAACCTGTTTACGATGTCGAGCATCACTGTTTACTACGATTTCCGTTATTGCAGTTTTGTGAAGAACTCTTTCCTTGAGCGTCTGAAGATCAGCGCCTACACCAACGACCTGTTCGTAATCTCAAGCATCAAGACAGAGCGTGGTACCGACTATCCGTTTGCGCGTACCTTCTCGCTCTCCGCACAGGTGACGTTCTAAAATGGTTTAGTGTTTAGAGTTTAGTGTTTAGAGTTTAGTGTTTAGAGAAAATAAACAACAACAGATATGAATACATATATATATAATAAGGTGAAGAGCATTGCTGTAACAGCATGTGTGTTTCTTCTTGCCACCTGCTTCTTTACTTCTTGCAACGACTGGCTTGACGTGAGCCCCAAGTCGCAAATCAAGGAGGAAGATCATTTCAGTCGTGAGGGCGGATATAAAGATCAACTGACAGGTATCTATACAGCCATGACAGAGAAGTCGATGTATGGCCTGAATATGGGTATCGGTTTCGTGGAGGTCCTCTCTCATACTTATGATATCGATCCTAACGGAAAATGGCGCTATGTGAATGATTTTAACTATTCCGAGCAAAGCTGCGAAGATACTATCTCATCAATCTGGAAGAATACTTATTCCTGTATTGCCAATGCGAATATCCTGATAGAGAATATAGAACAGGCTGATCCTACCATCTTCTCAGGTACAAACTATCACGTATATCGCGGTGAGGCCTACGGACTGCGTGGCTTCCTGCATTATGAGTTGATGCGACTCTTTGCCTGCGCGCCTGCCATGGACGGTAATGCCAAGGGCGTTCCCTATGTTACCAACTATTCCACGACTATCGTCGGACAGAAGAGTGTCAATGAGACGATGCAGATGGTCATCAACGACTTACTCATCGCCCATGACGAGTTGGCATACGACACCCTGAATACCTACGATTATTACGGAACACAGGCATATACGATGCCCAGGAACAACTTCAACTTCTTTGCTTGTGCTGCAACATTGGCCAGTGCTTATCTGTGGATGGGTGACACACAGAATGCACTGAAGTATGCTGAGGAGGTAATCAAGAGAATGAATCGATCAAACGGCGGTATATCCTGGGTTCATTATACCAATATGCAGCAGACCAACCGTAATGAGCTCGATATGGCATTTACTACTGAGCATCTTTTCCAACTGATCATCAACGACTGGGAGGATATCGGTAACTATTACTTCATGAAAGCTGGCGGCGTGGATGTATTGAACCCATCAGATGTCACCGCGCAGAGTATTTATGAGGTTGACCTGGGGTATGGTAACGACTACCGATACCTGAAAGGTTATGAACAGGATGGCGAAAAGCGTTATATGGCGAAGTTCTGGTATCTCGATGGCAGTATCTATAATAACCGCTATCCCCTTATTCGGGTCACCGATGCTTATTACATCGCTGCGGAGTGTCTGAAAAACAGTAACAGGGCCAAGGCTATAGAACTGCTCAATACCGTGCGTGAGAACCGTAACCTGAGTCTTTTCCCCCTCTCTGAGGACCTTACGGCCGATCAGATCCAGAACGAGATCTATAAAGAGTATCGCAAAGAGTATATCGGGGAGCACGGTGAACTGTTCTTCTACTACAAACGACTGAATGCCTCAGAGATCAAGGGCGCATCCGTTCGTCCGGGAAAGAATGTCTATGTATTGCCGATACCAAGCAATGACCAGGAGTTTGGCGGCTACAGTAATTAGTTCATAGTTAAGAGTTCATAGTTCATAGTTAAGAGTTTTAAAGTTATGAAAACAGATCAATATTATAATATGAAAGTGAAGGCAAGGACTTTCGGGTTATGCCTGATGATGCTTTTAGCAGCCGGGGCTGTCACATCTTGCAGTTCTACGGACGAGGACTTCTACTATCAGGATGAGCCACGTGTGCGCTTGGTAGGTGATTATATCTGGGCGGCAGGCTCCGACTCTATCAGCTTCTCCTTCGTATCCTATGGTGAGGAGGTAACAGAGAAAGAGATGACGGTTGATGCCCAGATTATGGGTGAGACAGCCGATCGCAGCCGTGTGGTGAACCTCTCTGCGGATGCTTCCAAGACAACGGCAGATGCGAGCCTGTACACCTTCCCCTCTACGGTCACGATACCGGCAGGAGAGACGAAGGCTTCCTTCCCTGTGGTTTTGAAACGTGCTGCCTCCCTGCAGAGCAAGACGGTAAGACTCTATATCAAGGTGGATGACTCCGGCGACTTCAAGACAGGTGTCAACGAGGAGAATCATCTTATACTGATATGGAATGATATCCTGTCGAAGCCTAACAACTGGGACAGTCTGGAACCTTTCTTCGGTACATACAGCGATACCAAATACCGTTTTATGCTTGCCAACTCCGGTGGGGCAGGAGAGTTTAATACTGATACGATGTCGTGGGCGCTTCTCAACAGCTACCGCATCCGTTTCCAGAATGCACTCAATGAGTATAATGCCGCCCATCCGGGAAATCCCCTCACTGATGAGAACGGACAACTGGTGACGTTTGAGTAATAATAGTGAAACATAGAATATTATAATTATGAATACAAAATATATCAATAAGAAAGACATCGGTCTGTTTTGTGTATTCTTTCTCCTGATGGCTTCCTTCATGGCAAGCTGCTCACAGGATGACGGAAACTATGATTATCTCCCTGACGAAGAGGTGAGTAAGATCGTACTGACAGTGGACAGCACACTCTCTCCGAACCCCTACCTCCTGAATACGCTGAATCCCGGTGATGAGGTGGAGTTTCACCTGAAGGTGAACTATGCTTATCCGGAGCGTCTGCGGTATCGTTGGTTTGTGCTGAAGACTTACTATAATGTATATCGCCAGGAGCAGATCGGCAATGCCATGATGTATCCTCCTGCTGATACTATCTATAATGAGAAAGACCTTAAGTGGACTTGTGACCTGGATCCCGGCACCTATTTTTTCTACTGTAAAGCCGAGGATCCTACTAATGGCATGGTGGGTTATTGGCAGACATCATCCTATAGCACGGTGAAGTCGGCAGGCAACCAGGGTGGTCTCTATCTGCTCACTGAGCGTGATGGTAATACCGATATCGAAGTCTTCACCTCCGGGTTGATGCTGATCTATGGCGGACAGCAGTGCTTCTATAAGTATTACAGTTCAAGTATGGGTCGTCTCCTTGAAGGTAAGCCGCGCTTTATCAAAGGAACGCATACGGGTGCGGCTTCAAAGAACGGTTATCTGGTTGCCACAGACAAGAATCTGTATCGACTGAACAGTTCGGGCATGACAACTATGAATACCTGGGATAACCTGTTCTATAATACGCCGGAGACCTTTAATCCACAGACCAGTTTCTACACCAACTCATGTGATTTCCTGATTAACGACGGTAAACTGTATGTCACCTATGCCAATAAGTCGAACGACCTGAAGTTCTCTGAGCCTATTGCCGGAGACTATGAGGCCTTCCCGTTCCTGATGCGTAACACCTATACGACATGGAGACCTGTGACAGGAGCTATCAGCGCCTGGCAGGTGCTTTACGACCAGAAGAACCGTAAGTTCCGTCCGTATTTCTCGGGTGCGGCGTCGATAAGTAACTTCAAATCAACGGTGGCTGACGCTGTGGTGGATGCCAACAGTGTGCCGGGTGATGTGAAGGCGGTATTCCAGGGGGGCGGCAACTACACCTGTGTCATCACAGTCATCAACGGCAAACCATATCTCTACCGTTATTGTTTCTATAATGTGGTGGATAATGGTGACCTGTCGGCAGAGGGTGCACGTTCTATCATCGACCTGAGCGGCTGTGAGGATATCATGAATGCCAAGAAGTTCTGTTCAAACACCTCAGGCTATGCCTTCTATTATTATACGGATAAAGGTGTCTATTCCTTCTCTGCTTCCAGTGGAGAGACAACATCCCATCAGGTATATGCCTGTGAGTCGGGTGAGGAAGTGACAGCCATCTATATCTATGGAAGTAACGGAGGTGGATGGCCCACAAGCGACTGTGCGCTGTGGATAGGCATCTGGAACAACAACAAACAAGACGGAAAGCTTGTTCAGTATGAGATGGATGTCAACTATGGTATTCCAAACTCTTTCTGGGGACCGATGTTCGGCGCTCCCGACAATCCTGTCATCACCGAGGGTTGGGGAAAGATCGTGGATATGACATGTCTTGACGCGGAATAAACAAGAAGGTATGATAAGAATATTTTATGCATTTGTCGCTCTTGCGATCAGCTTGGGAGCCAGTGCGCAGAGATATACCGTCAACGGTATCATCGGGGGACTTCCCGACGGTACCGTCCTTCAGCTCACTCCGATGAGTCATGAGAAGGAGGCTCCTTTAGGGGAGACCATTGTGAAGGATGGTAAGTTCCAGTTTACTGGTTCTGTCAAGGAACCGATCTGTGGTCATGTGATGGTAAAAGGCTGTTATGGCTATTGCTCGGTTATTTTGGAAAACCGTGGCATCGTCATCAATGGCACAGTTTCCAAGGGCAAGGCATGGGATGGTGTGGATCAGTATAAGTGGAACACCACTATTCTCGGTTCTCCGCTTACAGACAAATTCAATACTTTTACGGCCGAGCGTGACAAGTTGGATGATCTCTACATGGCAAATCAGGAGAAGTTCAAGGATGTACATGAGAAAGCAAGAACGCTGAAGGATGAGGAACTGGCTGCCTATAAGAAGACGGAGGAGTATCAGGCTCTGGAGAAGGCAGACGGTGAGTCCTTCCAGACTGCGGATAGAGTGCTGAACGGACTCATCATGGATAACAAAGATACCTTCTGGGGGCCGTTGCTCGCTTATCAGTTCATGAGCTATTTCACTCCTAACCAGCGTGAGCAGTACAATCAGTTCTCTGATGCGGCCAAGAACTCGTGGTATGGCAAGAAGATGAAGGCGGAGCTGTGGCCGGCCGGTGGAGTGGGAGAGAAGATCCCTCAGTTCACCATCAAGGATGAGGCTGGCATGGCATTCACTTTCCAGCAACTGGCGAAAGGTAAGAAATATGTGTTGCTTGACTTCTGGGCTTCCTGGTGTGCTCCTTGTCGTAAGGAGATTCCCAACGTAAAGAAACAGTATGAACTTTACAAAGACAAGGGCTTCGAGGTGGTCAGCATCTCTATCGACCGCAATGCCGGACAATGGAAGAAGGCGCTGGAGGAGGAACAACTGGCATGGCCTAACTTCCTCAGCAACGAGGTGGCTGATCAGTTTAAGGTGAAGGCCGTTCCCACCATGTATCTGGTGGATCCCCAAGGCACCATCATCGCCGAGAATGACAATGCCCGCGGCGAAAAACTTGCTGCCAAGTTGGTCGAGCTGTTTAAGTAATTAATGTATAGCGTATCAGGGAGTGCGGAAGGTGTTCTGGCACTCCCTTATTTTTTTATTAATCACTACTATTTTTTCCAAATAGGTTGTCAGGTTGTCAAAACCCGCTGTGACAAAGGGCGTGCAACCTGTTGGAGGTTGTCACAGGCTGTCACGAGGCTGTCACAACAGAGCCCCCTCTAACTCCCCCGAAGGGGGGGGAGGAAATAACTATTAATTCTCTGTAACTCAGTACCTCTGTGTTGGTATTAACGGACATACAGAAAACGATGGAGCAGTGAGAGCAGAGCTAAGCTTGCTTAAGCAATGCCGAGTCGTAACAGAGTTGCGAAGAAAATAAGTCCCTACACTATTAATTATCCATTTTCCATTTTCAATTTGTTGCTACGCAACATCCAATTCTCTCGAGAATTGGAGAGAAAAAGGTACTAAAAGCCCGGCCAAAGGTGGTCTTTTGCCCTGAATTCTCGAGAGAATTCAGGAGAAAAGAGTACCTTAAAATTTAGTCAGAATAATTTAATTAATCCTAAAAGTGAGTGGCAAAGTCACCTTATTTCCTTTTTTCAACGTCTTAATATTATATAACTAAAAAAGTAATTATAAGAACGACACATGAAAAAGATTATTTTATCAATGGCTATGCTTGCTGTCGCATTGGTAGGCTGCGCTAATGACGGAAACTTACACGTAAAAGGTGACATTAAGAATGTTGGTGATACCCTTTTGGCATTAACGATGAAAACACAGGCGACACCACAGACCGTTTTGGTGAAAGATGGTAAGTTTGAGTTTGATTTTCCTTTGAATGAGATCAGTACCTTATATCTGGTATCTCCTGAGCTGATGCGTAACCAGCGTACTCCCAATAGTGTTCATATGGGGGTCATCGGCGTTCCCGGTGAGAGTGTCGAATTGGTTGGTGATGTAAAGGATCGTTTTGACATTACCGGTTCAAAATTCTACAAGGAATATCATGAGGTGGATCTGATGCTGGAGGATGCTCAGAAAGAAGCCATGGAGTTCCAGAAGAAGTTGCAGGAGCGTATGCAGAACGGTGAACCTCAGGATAAGATCATGAAGGAGTATCAGGAGGCTATGCCTGCTCTTCAGGCAAAGGCTAACCAGACCATGCTCGACTTTATCAAGGCCCATCCTGACTACGAGGCATCTGCTGTGATCATCCCACAGCTGGCTCAGGAGGGTGTGGATAAGATGAAGGAGGCAGCAGCCCTGTTGGCTGACAATGTGAAGAATGGTCGTATGAAGCCTTATTATCAGGGGGTTATCGACCAGACAGAGTCTCGCGCAAAGGCTGAGGCCGAGGCTGCCAAGAAGCAGGCTGCCGGTGTGGATGCTCCTGACTTTACTCTCAATGACATCAATGGCAAGCCTCTCTCTCTGTCCAGTCTGCGTGGTAAGTATGTCATCCTCGACTTCTGGGGCAGTTGGTGTGGCTGGTGTATCAAGGGTTTCCCCGAGATGAAGAAGTATTACGAGAAGTACAAGGGTAAGTTTGAGATTCTGGGTGTTGACTGCAATGATTCTGAGAACAAGTGGAAGGAAGCTGTGAAGAAGCATGAGTTGCCTTGGTTGCATGTCTATAACCCACGTGACAGCAAGGTGCTCAGCGACTATGGTGTGCAGGGCTTCCCCACGAAGATCATCGTTGGTCCGGACGGTAAGATCGTGCAGACCATCGTTGGTGAGGATCCTGCTTTCTACACGCTCCTCGACAGTTTGTTCCAGTAAGAAACAGATCTTGATAGTAAAGACGTCACATTGTGTGGCGTCTTTTTTTTAGGCTCCTGAACCTTTATTTTGAGTACAATATAGAAGGAGAGGCGTCATAATAAAGAAATTGTTATTGTGGCATCATATTGATTGCCATGAGATAGTTTTGAATCATTTGATTCGATAGGTAGGTTTTTTTAGGTTATTAGCCCCTGCTTCGTAGCGATACGGGAGCAGGGGAGTTTTTTTGTTTAGGGTTTACGGCTTTGCCGTGATTATCGGCTGCACCTCAGCATTGAAACAAGTTTCACTGCATTCGGTTTGCACGATAATTAGGGTTTAGATGATGACTCTCACAATCCTCAACTAATTTTCTTTTATGGCAAGGATGCGCTTGGCCTTGAGATTAGGATCCAGATAGAAGGTGCGCTTTAGGGTATCATCCTTCATGATAATCTTGGCGGTAAGCACCAACTTCGTCTTAACACCGTGATAATCACCTAACTGCATGGGTTGCTTAAATAAAGTGTCAGTAGTACTGCGCTTCTGAAGGTCGCCCATGATAGAGTCGCTGATGCGGTAGGTGGAATCGAGCCTCCCAAACACCAAGGCATAGTCATCTGTCTTCATCTGTTCACGGATGAAGTCCCTCACGACAGTCTTAGCCTCATGACGCTGTCCGCATGATATCATGCAGACAGCACCAAGGATCAGATAAATAATTTTTCTCATTTCTTCTCAGGGATATTCTTCAGGATCTCCAACAGATGATCCCACACCATCTGTACGGTAGGGATGAGCAGACGCTCTGTCGGGGTGTGTACGTCACGCAGGGTAGGACCGAAGCTCACCATGTCCATGTGCGGATATTTCTCGGAGAACAGTCCGCACTCCAGTCCGGCGTGGATGCCCTTCACGACAGGCTCTTTGCCAAACAGCTTCTTATACGTCTCCACCACCAGGTCGGTGAGCTTACTGTTGGGGTTCATCTTCCAGGCAGGGTAACCGTCGCCTTGCACCACCTCGGCGCCAGCCAGCTGGAACAGGGCCTTCACGGTGTTGCCCATATTCTCCAGGTTACTCATCACGTTGGAGCGCTGGGAAGCCACCACCACACACTCGTTGTCTGCCGACTGTACGCTGGCCACATTGCTGGAGGTCTCTACCAACCAGGAGATGGCCTCGTCCTGACACATGGCAAAGACACCATTGTCGATAGCCTGTAAGGTGCGGATGAGGTTCCGAGCCACCTGCCTCTCGATGACAGGAATTGCCTCGGTGCTCTCCAAGAAGAACTCCATAGCTGTGTCCGATACATGATACTCCTCCTTGACATCGTTGGCGAAGATGTTCCAGTCGGCACGCACCGTCTCCTTACACTCATTAGGAACGGCAAACACTACCTGTCCGTCACGGGGAATGGCATTATGCATCTTACCGGAGTTGAAGGAAGCTACACGAAGGTCGCATTTCTCCATCTCTTTATAGATAAAGCGTGCGAGCACCTTAATGGCATTGGCGCGTTTCTTCTCGATATCATCACCGGAGTGACCACCCTTGAAGCCTTTCACCGACACCTTCATGAAGAAGTAGTCGCCGGGAGCGTCCTCACGGGTGTAGCGAAACGTTGCCGAGGTTGTCTTGCCACCGGCGCATGAGATGAAGAACTGTCCCTCATCCTCACTGTCGAGGTTGATGAGCATGTTGCCGGTCATGAATCCCGGCTGGATGCCGAAGGCACCGGTAAGTCCTGTCTCCTCATCACGGGTAAAAAGACACTCGATAGGACCGTGGGCAATATCGTTGCTGTCGAGGATAGCCAGTTCAATGGCGCAGCCGATACCGTCGTCGGCACCGAGGGTGGTTCCCTTAGCGCGCAGCCACTCCCCGTCAATATACGTCTCAATGGGGTCGTTGTCAAAGTCGATCTCCACATCCACCAGTTTGTCACAAACCATATCCATGTGACTCTGGATAACCACCGTTTCAAGGTTCTCATAGCCTGGTGTGGCATTCTTACGGATGAGCACGTTACCTGTCTCATCTACCAATGTCTCTAACTGATGACTCTTGCCAAACTCTTTCAAGTATTCGATCATCTTTTCCTCTCTCTTGGAAGGGCGGGGAATCTGGTTGATTCTTGCGAATTGTTCGAATACGCAAGCTGGGTTTAAATTACTTTTATTCATTATTTTTTAAATTTATAGCTGAAATTATAAATTAATGATTAACTTTGCAGGCAAAGATACGAATAAGCGGGCGAAATGCCAAATTTTATTTGAGTATTTACGTGCGGGAGTATCTTCAATGGAGTTAAATTTACGAAAAATGATTAAGACTTTGCTCATTACGGTGTTGATTGTTGCCATTTGCGTGGCGTTATTGTCGGTCAAGCTGATATTCAGGAAGGATGGCCGCTTTGAGTCGCAGCATATCCATGACAGTAAGGCGATGCGTGACCGCGGCATCCACTGCGTGATCGACCAGGACCGTGAGGCAAGGGCTTCCGGCAAAGCATATTAATAATATAATTAAATAAGAAATGAAAAAGACAATTGTGATGGCCGTGGCAGCCTTATTTGCCATGACCGCTTGTAACAAACAAGCACCTAAGATGGATGAGAAGGCAGAGACCACTCAGCCGGTCAGTGAGTTGAAGATTGCGTTCGTGGAGGTTGACTCTATCATGTCGCAGTATGATTTCTGTAAGGAGTACACGCAGATTCTCCAGAAGAAAGGGCAGAACATCCAGAATACCATTAATCAGAAGGGACAGAACCTGCAGGCTGCGGCTAATAAGTTCCAGCAGGATTTGCAGAACAACAAGTACACCCAGCAGCAGGCAGAGGCAGTGAATGCCGGATTGCAGAAGCAGCAGGCAGACCTTCAGGCCTTGCAGCAGCGTCTCGGCAATGAGTTCCAGGCAGAGACGGATAAGTTCAATGAGGCTCTCCGTGACTCCATCCAGCATTTCCTGGCACAATATAATAAGGATAAGAACTACTCCCTGATTCTCTCCAAGGCAGGTGACAACATCCTCTTTGCCGACAAGGCTTATGATATCACCAATGAGGTGATCGCCGGTCTGAACAAGGCTTATAAGAAGAACACTGCTAAGAAAGAAGAGAAAAAGGCAGAGGACGCAAAGAAATAATCACCCATTACCACCAGTTTCCATCCTGTAACCACCAGATGGCATTCTTTGTGGTATGACCTTTGTCTTCAGAAAGGAGAAAGAGTCATGGGACTCTTTTGACAGATTGTATTCTGATACTCAATATTTTTCAAAAACTTTTCAGGGACGGACGTCATAAAACGCCCGTCCTTTTTGTTGTTCCAGGATGAAGTCTTCCATCTTCTTTCAATTCTTCAATTACACATAACATGAAGTCTTATTTTCACTCATTCCCCTTGGTGGCATATAATCCGATGACGGCTCCAATGAATCCGCCGGAGCGGGCTGTACTGAGGTTGGAGGCGTCCACCCCGACAGCGATGGGGTGCCAAGTATCGGTGTCGTCTAAAGCATAATAAAAGGAATAGTATCTGCCGTTGGCCTCTATCCTCAGGCGAACAGGGGTATTATGATCCGGCAGGAGACAGGAGCCGATGAGCATCTCCTCCTTCTCCGTGCGTTTCAAAACGACAGCAGGAGATCCACCCAAGAGTGTCTTGCCGAAGACAATATTGTACTGTTCATTCTGAAAGATAGTGAATCCAGCCAGATCTTTGGGGGATTCCGGTTTGAAGGAAACTTTTGTCTCAGCAGCAAAGGAGGTATGTTGCTGACGGAAGAAGAGGGCTGACAGAGGGTCTGTCTGATGGATATTCCCGATGGTGGGGTGTAGGACCAGCCCTTCTTTTGATAATGTATATGGATTCTCCGGTGGGTTGCGGAGGAAGAGCCAGTGCGGACGTAATGCGGTCTCGTTAAAATGATCGGTTATCGAAAAATTACCTGTCAGCAGATTATCTGCCGGAATCAGTCGTTTCTTTTCCACTACAGTGGGGACAGCCTTACCAGTCTGAAGGATTTGTGGCCAGTTGTCTTTCCATGTTACCGGCAGCAGGTAGGTGTCACGGCCCGTGTTATACATGTCAGCTTCGTAAGGACGACAACCGAGGAACACCGCCCACCACTCACCCTCCGGAGTCTGTATCATATCCGCATGCCCCGTACATGTCACCTTGTCGGGGCGGTTGGGATCCAGTCCGTCGCGCTGCGTGAGGATGGGGTTATCAGGACATTCCTCCCAGGGTCCGCGCGGGGACTTCGCGCGAAAGACAACCTCGCTGTGATTCTCGCCGGTGCCTCCTTCAGCACACATCAGATAATAGTATTTTCCAATATGGTAAAGGTGTGGTCCCTCAATCCATATAGGATGCTCTGTAACGTGGGTGCCGCCGCGTACGATCTCTATGGGATCGCCCACGACACTATCTCCCTTGGTATCGAAGGATAAAAGACGGATGGCCCGTTGTCCTTCGTATTCCGCCTCTCCATAGACAGGGGCGTTATGGACGATATATGCCTTTCCGTCGCGGTCGAAGAGGAAAGAGGGATCGATGCCATCCACCTTGGGAAGGTAGATGGGATCACTCCAGCCGGCGTGCGGGTCTTTCGTCTTGACAAAGAAGTTGCCGCCCTGGCCTACATTCGTGGTGATCATATAGAAGGTGTCGTTCTTCTTGTTATAACTGATTGACGGGGCGTAGATGCCACCGGATACCCACTGTCCCTGGAGGGGCAGTTGTGAGGTACGGTCGAGCACATGCCCGATTTGTTGCCAGTGCACGAGGTCCTGGCTCTCAAAGATGGGGACGCCCGGGAAGAAGGAGAAAGAGGAGTTGACGAGATAATAGGTATCTCCCTTTCTGCAGACGGAGGGATCCGGGTAGAATCCGGCGAGTATGGGGTTGAGAAACTCTTTTGAGACATCTAAATCCTTGTTGAACCGCTCCTCATCACCCGTATAACTGAAATATGAAAATACCGCGTCCTGTGCTGTGGCGTGCAGCAGGGAGAGAGCTGCCAGCGCCATGATAACATTTCTTTTTCCCATAACCGATAGTTTCTGCAAAGATACAAAAATTATTTCAATAACCCTGTGGATTTGTTTCACGGGAAGGCAGGTGCAACAAAAATATAAGTGTGCGCAACAAATAATGTGCATTCATCCTCAAAAATAAATTATTTTTGCAACAATCGTGAATCGGAAATGGCAAAATCAATTTTAATATAATTAAATTTTATCGAAATGGCAAAAGAGTATTTCCCGTTTATCGGAAAAGTTCCTTTCGAGGGGACAGACAGTAAGAATGTATTGGCTTTTCATTATTATGAGCCGGAGCGTGTGGTGATGGGTAAGAAGATGAAGGACTGGCTGAAGTTCGCCATGGCATGGTGGCACACCCTGGGTGGTGCCTCTTCCGATCAGTTTGGCGGCCAGACCCGTTCTTATGAGTGGGACAAGTCAGAGGATGCCGTTCAGCGTGCGAAGGATAAGATGGATGCCGGTTTTGAGATCATGGACAAGCTCGGTATTGAGTATTTCTGTTTCCACGACATCGACCT
>FLNV01000160.1_pt1 | contig 107817 bp, 97 predicted proteins | sample 1140351 | NCBI WGS metagenome assembly FLNV01 (sample SAMEA3878207, study PRJEB12797) | bioreactor metagenome | biome: Moose rumen | place: Sweden | collected 2011-10 | reverse complement strand
TTTTTGTATAATTTCTACCTTTCATTATCTGTTTCTATAGATTTTTTTATTCCATGTAATCCAACTTCTTTAATTTCATTAATTATCTGTGATTCTTTTTTATTATCTCTTATTATTTCCTCATCACTTTTAGCTAATTTATATCTATCATCTCTCCATTTTATTAAATTACTCAATGCTTCATCCCATGACTTTCCATTTAATAAATTACGGATAATTTGATTATAATAGTTTATTTTTTCCTTTATTTTTCTTATTTTTGCTTTTTTATCTTCAATCATTTCTTTTGGATTATCAAATTCTTTTATAATTGTTTCAACTTCTTGAATCTGTTCTTTAAATTCCAGATATTCTTGTTTCTTTTTTTCTATTTCTTTTAAATTTTCATTTAATGCTTGCTTAATGTCTTCTCTTTCTTCTTCATAATCATCATCATTTATTAAGCTTTCAAATCTTTTATTATTCTCATTTAATGCTTGTACCTTCAAATTAATCTTATGAGATTCTGTTTGAAGTTGTCTATATCTTTGCTTTATTTCTATTTCTTTTTTTATCTTATCTATTTCTTGAATTAATTTTTGTTTTTGTTGAATAAGATTTCTTATTATATTGATGTTTTCTTTTATACTGTTTAATTTGGAATACTCTTTATACTCTGAATGTGTTATTGTTTTATTATTAAACTTTTTCTTTAACATTTCATACTTTTCGTCAAGTTCCCCATTGATATATTTGTAATATATATCTTCTACATTTTCTTCTAAATCACCCATATATATCTCCTATTATATTCGGTAAATATGCAATTTTGCTTTCATTTTACTACACTTGACATTTTTTGTCAATTTATTTGGTTAGTTAGATATAAATGCATAAAAAAAGTTGAATTACTAACTATTAAAGTTTATAATTCAACTTTCAATTAATATTTTACTTTTTGATATTTTTTTCTATAAACCTTGTTGTAACTATATCATTTAGTGTATTAATCATTTTTTCATCCTCTACAGTCACATAGTTTCCGTTTTCAAGTTTCTCTATAAATATAATATGTATAGGATCAGGATAATTTATTAACTCGCTTATTAATTTATCTTCTCCTTTAATTTCATCTAGTGGTTTACCTTTATACTCCACATCTTCAACTAAATACATATATGACTTATTTTCATAATTAAATGAATCAACAACAAGCCAATCTTTATCTATATAATTAACTCTAGCTTTATAATTCATAACTACTCTCCTTATATTTTTTATCTTGTTACGTTGTTTTCTTCCTCTTTTTCTTCTTCATTTGTTTTATCTTCTTTATCTTGTGTTTTTACTGGATGCTTTTCTTGTTTTGAATCTTTTTGTTGTCCATAAACTATTCCTGCTCCTATAGAAGCTAGTAATGCTATATCAGGCCATTTAGTCAAATCAAATGCACCCATTTCTTGTAACATTGAACCAGAAACCGTTCCATTATACTTAATAGTTCCATCTCCAATGTTTTTAAATAAGTCTATCATAGCTTGACCAGATTTAGGTCCTCCAAGTGCATCAAGTAATCCGTTATAGTCAAAACTGTGATTTTTTGCATATTCTTGCATTACTTGTATTGCTTCTTTTTGAACATCTGAATAATACTTAGAAGCTGTTTCCATTCCTGCTATTGGATTTCCTGCTTGAGTATATGAGCTAACGTCAGCCATTGTTTTTGAAGTTTGTGCGTGTAATGCATCATCTCTAGGTTGATATCTTGAGTCTCTTATAGCTGCAGACCATCCAGATCCTGTTTCATTAGCTCCTTTATCTAAATTAGAATGTTCTCCTATACCATGTGCTCCTGCTACCTTAGTTGAAGAATAATCTGCTGCTGCTTCATCAATATCTTTCTTATCTGCAAACTTCTTTACTCCACTATATTGAATATTTTGGTTTGCTTGGTTTGTATTTCTAACATCATTGTTATGAGTTTTTATTGCTTCATTTAATCTATTTTGATCTCTAATTGTAATAAATCTTCTAGTAATTGCTAGTCCTAAAGCTGTTGTTGATAATAAATCTCTCCACTTTGTTTGTTTTCCTTTATCTAACAATATACATGGATTTCCTTCTGGTAATGATGTATTTCCTAAGTCTATTTTGTTGTTTTTATTAAATCCAATAGTTTTTATATCTGTTTCATCTCTAGATTTATCATCCATTTCTTGAGAAATAATAGTAGCTGTGTCTTCGTCTCCTCTTTCTATTGCTTCTCTTCTTTTTTTAGCAAGTTCTGCCATTTTATGATTAAATTCTCTATTATCTGGGTCATTTTTAGCTAAAAACCATCCACTTATTTCTTTAAAGCCTCTTCCTTTCTTTTCTGCACCTGTTCTAAATAAAAGTTCTTTTTCTGATGATTTATCTCCCAATTGTTCTATAGCAGCATTTGTACTTCCTAAATTCGCTAGTTCATTTTTTTCAGCCATTGTCAAATCTATACCACTATTCTTTTTATCTTGTAATTCTTTAATTCTAATTTCATTATCCTTTATAGCTTTGTTAACCATATCAATAATATCTTTTTGCTTTTCAGTATAAACTTGTTGTACTGCGTCTAAATATAAACTATTAACTTTATATTGTTTCATAAATGTAGGACTTAAATAGTCTTTGTCTCTTATGTCCTTTATTCTTCTATCTTTTCCATTTAATCTATTTGCCTCTTCTGTGCTTTCAGTTAATATAGCGAATTCTTCTGGTCTTTCTCTGTATAATTTTGATATATTATCATACATTTTATTAAACTTTTTATCAGTTCCTAATACAGCATTTACAGGTTTAGCTAAAATTTTTACAGGTAAACTTAATATATTACCTGCAGTAGAAAGTAAAATTCCTACTGTATCTTGTCCTTTAACATTAAATAAAGGTGCTTTTGCCATATAATGTATTGTTCTTGCTAATGTTCCACAATGTTCTGTATTTGTAGAGTCATATATTTCCCAAAAACTTCTAATTGGTAATTCATTTTCTTGTCCTGGGTCTTCTGTTCCTCTAGGTTGTGGGTCTTCTGGGTCTTCAGGTCTTCCAGTTCCACCAGTTTCTCCTGTTCCTCTAGGTTGTGGGTCTTCTGGGTCTCCTGTTCCTCTTGGTTGAGGATCTTCTGGTTCTCCTGTTCTTGTTGGTTGTGGATCTTCTGGTACTCCTGTTCCTCTTGGTTGTGGATCTTCTGGTCCTGGAGTTGTTGAATTATCTCTAGAATTTTTTGTTTTTGGTTTTTTGTCTCCATGTCCTTCAAATCCGAAATATTCGTCATTTCCTCTTCTGTCATCTCTTGTATTTTCTGGAATATCTCCTTGTCCATGGAAGAATTTTGTTACTTCTGCATTTTGTTCTGGATTGAATTCTGTTTTTGTATTTTCTTTTTCTCCTTTTACCTCTTTTATTAGGTTTTCTATTTCTTTTTTAGATTTTTCTTTTCCTTTAATCTGCTCTTCTAATTTTTTTATGTCTTCATATAATTTGTTTACTTTTGGTATTTTTGTTTTTGTTCCATCTGGTAGTTCTACTTCTTCTAATGCTCCTTCTGTTCCATATTCTATTTCTTCAATTTCTTCTCTCTTTTTTTGTATTTGTTTTTCTATATCTTTTATTTCTTTATCTATGTCTTGTGTTCCTTTTGTTAATGATCTTAATATTTTGTCCATATTTTCTTTGTAGTATCTTTCCATTTTGTTATTTATTTCTTCTAATGCTTTTTCTTTTTCTTCTATTAGTTTCTTTTGCTCTTCTATTTTTTTGTTATATTCTTCATATATTCCTTCATATGCTACATTCTTACCGCCTTCATATATTGTCTTCTCTTCTTCTAATTTTTCTAGTCCATTTTTTAAAATCTTTATCTCTCTTGATAAATTTTTCTTTTCTTCTTCTACTGCTTTCTTTAAATCTTTTATTTCTTTTATTGTTTCTTCTACTGGTTTTACTTGTTCTTCTGATACTTTTCCATTTAATTCGTCTATTTCTTTTTGGCTTCTACTTATTAGATTTCTTAAATTTCTTCTCTCTACTTCTGCTGCATCTGTGTTTCTATCTTTCCATACTGTATCTAATTCTTCCTGCCATTCTGCTATTCTCTTTTCTAATTCTTCTATTTTTTCTTTATTATCTTCCATTTAATCCCCTCCATTCTTATTAAATCTTATCTAGCACCATCATCCTCTTTATTTTTATCTTCATATTTAAAGACATCTGTATACATTTCATTATCTTTTGTAGTTTGTAAATCTTCTTTATTAACTTTTATCTCTTTCTTAAAGTTATCCTTTTGGTTTGGTACATCTTTTTTTGTTTCTTCTACAACCTTTTTAGGTTCTCTTTTCTTAAGAAAGCTTTTTATTTTATTTATTAATTTTTGATACCATTTTAATTTAACTTCTTTTTGAGGAATTAAAGATTTAGAATCTCCTAGGTTATTTGCATAATTTGCATTTTCTTTTGCTTGTTTTTTTGCTTGTTCTTTTTCTAATTTTTGTACTTGTTTTTGTACTTGTTTACTAATTTCATCTATCATTTGATCATCATCTGATTTTTGTTCTTCTGATCCTTTTTCTATTTTTTGGTCTTTTGAATCTTCTGGTTTTGGTTCTATTGGATTTTCTATTTTTTCTACTTTTTTATTTGCATTTTTCCTATTTCCTTCAAATCCGAAATATTCGTCATTTCCTCTTCTGTCATCTCTTGTATTTTCTGGAATATCTCCTTGTCCATGGAAGAATTTTGTTACTTCTGCATTTTGTTCTGGATTGAATTCTGTTTTTGTATTTTCTTTTTCTCCTTTTACCTCTTTTATTAGGTTTTCTATTTCTTTTTTAGATTTTTCTTTTCCTTTAATCTGCTCTTCTAATTTTTTTATGTCTTCATATAATTTATTTACTTTTGGTATTTTTGTTTTTGTTCCATCTGGTAGTTCTACTTCTTCTAATGCTCCTTCTGTTCCATATTCTATTTCTTCAATTTCTTCGCTCTTTTTTTGTATTTGTTTTTCTATATCTTTTATTTCTTTATCTATGTCTTGTGTTCCTATTGTTAATGATCTTAATATTTTGTCCATATTTTCTTTGTAGTATTTTTCCATTTTGTTATTTATTTCTTCTAGTTCTTTTTCTTTTTCTTCTATTAATTTCTTTTGCTCTTCTATTTTTTTGTTATATTCTTCATATATTCCTTCATATTCCGCATTCTTGCCACTTTCATATATTGTTTTTTCTTCTTCTAATTTTTCTAGTCCATTTTTTAATATCTTTATCTCTCTTGATAAATTTTTCTTTTCTTCTTCTACTGCTTTCTTTAAATCTTTTATTTCTTTTAATGTTTCTTCTACTGGTTTTACTTGTTCTTCTGATACTTTTCCATTTAATTCGTCTATTTCTTTTTGGCTTCTACTTATTAGATTTCTTAAATTTCTTCTCTCTACTTCTGCTGCATCTGTGTTTCTATCTTTCCATACTGTATCTAATTCTTCCTGCCATTCTGCTATTCTCTTTTCTAATTCTTCAATTTTTTGTTTATTATCTTCCATTTTATCAATTCCTTTCTCTCATATATCACACTTTATATATTATATCATATTTTAAGTGTTATGTCAATCAAATATCCCTTATATACAACTTAAGCAGACAAATATAAAATTTGCCTGCTTAATCCTATTCTTCAAATACTTTATCAAATTCATCTCCGTCAATTTTTTCTTTTTCTAAAAGTATTCCTGCAACTATGTGTAATTTATCAATATTTTCTGATAATATTCTTTTTGCTCTTTCATAAGCAGTATCAATTATTTTTTTGATTTCTTCATCTATTATAGCAGCTGTTTCTTCTGAATATGTTTTAGATTGTGCTAAATCTCTTCCTAAAAATACTTCGCCATTATCTCCATCAAACATAATAGTTCCAAGTCTATCACTCATACCATATACTGTAACCATACTTCTTGCCATTTTTGTAGCTCTTTCTATATCATTGCTTGCTCCTGTAGATATATCGTCTAAAATCAAAGCTTCTGATACTCTACCTCCTAGCAATGATACTATTGTTTCTTCCATGTATGTTTTTGATATGAAAGACTTATCCTCTGTTGGTCTGTACATTGTATATCCTCCGGCCATTCCTCTAGGTACAATTGAAATTTCATGTACAGGGTCTTGTGTAGGTAAGAACTTACTTACAACTGCATGACCTGCTTCATGATATGCTACTAATTTCTTTTCATGTTCATTTCTTACTTTAGTTTTCTTTTCAGGTCCCATGGTAACTTTGACCATAGCATCTTCTATTTCTTTCATTCCAATTTCTGTTTTATCTCTTCTTGCAGCTAAAAGTGCTGCTTCATTTAAAACATTTTCTAAATCTGCACCTGAAAATCCAGAAGTATTTTTTGCTATTATTTTTAAATCTACATCTTCTGATAATCTTTTCTTTCTACTATGAACTTCTAATATTTGTTCTCTAGCTTTTACATCTGGTGCTCCTACTACTATTTGTCTATCAAATCTTCCTGGTCTTAATAAAGCTTTATCTAATACATCAGGTCTATTTGTAGCGGCTAATACTATTACACCTTCATTTGCTGAGAATCCATCCATTTCAACTAATAATTGATTTAATGTTTGTTCTCTTTCATCGTGTCCACCGCCTAGTCCTGCTCCTCTTTGACGTCCTACTGCATCTATCTCATCTATAAATATAATACAAGGTGAGTTTCTTTTAGCTTGTTCAAATAAATCTCTAACTCTTGAAGCTCCTACACCAACAAACATTTCTACAAAGTCTGATCCACTTATTATAAAGAATGGTACTCCAGCTTCTCCAGCTACTGCTTTTGCTAAAAGTGTTTTACCAGTTCCTGGTTGACCTACAAGTAATACTCCTTTTGGTATTCTTGCTCCCATATCTGTAAATTTCTTTGGATTTTTTAAAAATTCTACTATTTCTTGTAGTTCCTCTTTTTCTTCATCAACACCTGCTACATCTTCAAATGTAATTTTATTTTTATCTGCTGTATTTACAAGTCTTGCTCTACTTTTTCCAAATGTTAATGTTTTGTTTCCACCTTGTGCGTTATTTCCATTCATCATGAAAAACCAGAATACAAGGAATATTATTACTAATCCAAATGGCATTAATAATCCTAGCAAAGTAACCCATATTGATTTTGATGCGCTTTCTATGCTAAAGCTTCCTGCTTTTATTTCATCATTTGCATAATTCATAAAGCTATCTAAACTTGGTATGTTTACCTGCTTTGAACCTTTGTCTGATTTTAGTTTTATATATGCAGATGTTCCGTCTGAATTAACCTCTATAGACTCTACATTTTTTTCTTCAATATTTTCTATTAATTCAGAATATGTCATCTTTGAATTAGTGTTGTCTACTATTGAAGATATAACAACTATTAAAATAATTCCTATTATTAGCCATGTTGCTAATGATTTTATCCCGCTTTTCACGTTAAATCCTCCTTTAATTCTGACAGCTTTTGCTATCTTTAATATAAATTTAATTGAAATATAACATATAAAAAAGTATTTTGCAATACTTTTTTTATGTCTTTTTTATTACAATATCAAGCCATTTACGGATTCTCAATTTGTGGCTTCAAAAAAAATTTTCCCTTTATTTACTAAAACCTTAATATTTTTATTGGGTTTTAAGTACTTATTCCCTATGTTTTTTTCACATAGCTTAATAATGTCTTCTATATTTATTTTCTCTATATTCTGTGAATTCCCTAATACTTTAGCGATTGTATATATTATCAATCTTTTTCTTATTAAAATATCGCATTTATTAAACTCTTTTAAATTTAGTATTATTAAATTATTCTTTTGTTCTATTTTTATTTGATTATATTTTTGTTCAGTCTTATTATTTAAATAATCTTCTGTTTCTGTTGCAACTTCAGATAATCTATTTATTGTTTCTATAATATTGTAATTAAATTCTTTTTTTATATATGGTAAAACAATATTTCTAACTTTATTTCTTGTACAATCGTTTTCGAAATTTGTTTTATCTATTCTTGGATTTAAGTTGTTTGTCTTACAGTATTTTTCTATTTCATCTCTACCACATTCTAATAATGGTCTTATATATTTTTCTTCTCTAATTGGTTCTATTCCTTTTAATCCAGATATTCCTGTTCCTCTAATTATATTCATTATAATTGTTTCTGCTTTATCATTTTTATTGTGTGCAATAGCAATCTTATTTGCATTTTCTTTTTGCATTATTTCATCGAAAAAATCATATCGTAAAATTCTTCCCGATTCTTCTAATCCTATTTTATTATTATTTGCATATTTTATAACATCTATTCTTTTACAATAGAATTTTATTTGATTTTTTTTGCAATATTCTTGAACAAAAAATTCATCATCATTAGCTTCTTCTCTTATTTGATGATTAATGTGAACGCAAATAATTTCAAAGTCCAATAGTTTTTTATTTTTTATTTTGTTTAGTATATCAAGTAGCGAAATTGAATCTGGTCCACCAGATACTCCAACTATAACTTTGTCTCCATCTTTTATTAAATTATATTTTTTTATTGTTTCTAATACTTTTTGTTGCATAAATTACTCCTTTTTTGAATTCGAGACGGTTCTATATTTGAACCGTCCCCTATTTTTAAAAATCACTCTTCATATCCTCTTGCTAAATTCGTAAATTTTGTATAATTTCCCATCCATACTAGTTTTACTGTTCCTGTTGAACCACCTCTGTGTTTTGCAATTATAACTTCTGTAAGTCCTTTATCTTCACTATCTTTATTGTAATAATCATCTCTATATAAAAACATAACTATATCTGCATCTTGTTCTATAGAACCAGATTCACGTAAATCTGAAAGCATTGGTCTGTGGTCCTCTCTTTGTTCTACAGCTCTAGATAGCTGTGATAATGCAATAACCGGAACATTTAATTCTTTTGCAAGTATTTTTAAAGAACGGCTTATTTCAGCAATTTCTTGTTCACGGCTTCCATTTTTTCTGTTATTACTTCCTTGAACTAATTGAAGATAATCGATTATAATTAATCCAATATCTTTTTCCATTTTTAATTTTCTACATCTTGTACGGATTTCCATTACAGAAATTCCTGGTGTATCGTCAATGTATATTTGAGCTTCCGAAAGTTTTCCGAGAATACTTGCAACGCTTGACCAATCTCCTTCTTCTAATTTACCCGTTCTAATTTTGTTACTATCTACCATTGCTTCGCTACTTAAAATTCTGTCTACTAGTTGGTCTTTTGACATTTCTAGGTTAAATATTGCTACTGGTACATTTGATTTTATTGCAGCATTTGCAGCAATATTTAAAGCAAATGCTGATTTTCCCATTGCTGGTCTTGCTGCAAGTAGTATTAATTCTGAACCATGTAATCCTGTTGTCATATAGTCTAATTCGCTAAATCCCGTAGCAACACCTGTTATATGTTGTTTTCTGTTATACAGTTCTTCTAGCTTACCAATGCTTTCAATTAAAACATCTTTTATAGGCGAAAAACCTGTATTTCCGTTATTTTGTACTAAATCAAATATCTTTTTTTGTGCAAGATTAATTACGTCATCTGCGTCTTCTGTTGGACTATATCCTATATCTATGATTTCATTAGCTGTTTTTATTAGATTTCTAAGCATATATTTTTCTTCTACAATGCTAATATATTTTTGTGCATTTGCAGTTGTTGGCACTTTTGCAGGTAGTAATGCTAAATACTCCATGCCTCCAACCTTATCAAAAAGATTCAGTGCATCTAACTCATCTTTAACTGTAATTAAATCTATAGGCTCAGATTTATTATATAAATTTAGCATTGCTTCAAATATAGCTTTATTGTCTTCTCTATAAAAACTGTCTGATTTTAATTTTTCTACTGCAAGCATTACAGCATCTTTATCTGTAAGCATACTTCCTATTACCGCTTGCTCAGCCTCTATATCATGTGGTGGCACTTTTCCTAATTCCATAATCCATTCTCCTTCTATTTGGGGACGGGGTAAAAATTCACTCACGTCCATTTTTTGAGCTCGACATTTAGAACTTTCTTTTATGGACAGAGAAAAAAAGTAACCTCAATTCACCAAATATTAACAACCTCTATTGTTGAATTGTACTTAAACTTTAGTTGCAACTTTTACTGTTCCAACTACTCCTTCAAATAGTTTTATATCAACTCTTTTAACTCCTAATATTTTTATAGGTTCTTTTAAATCTATTTTTTTCTTATCTACTTTTATTTGATAGTCATTTTCAAGCTTTTCTGCTATTTCTTTGCTTGAAATCCCTCCAAATATCTTTCCGTTTTCTCCTGCTTTTACTTTAAATTCTAATGTTATCTTTGATAGCTTTTCTGCTACTTTTTCTGCTTCTTGTTTTTCTTGGTCTTTTTTAAATGCTGCTGAATCTTTCTTTGCTTGTAATTTAGATAAATTTCCTGGTGTTGCTTCAACAGCTAAATTTTTTGCAAATAAATAATTTCTTGCATATCCGTCAGACACATTTACTATCTCATCTTTTTTTCCTATACTTTTTACATTTTCTTTTAATATAACTTTCATTTTGCTCTCCTCCTTTTGTTTTATGGTAACATTGTACTACATTTTTTTGAAAAAGAAAAGACTATTGACAAATATTTTTATTTACTTTGTCAATAGTCTAGTTTTATAAATACATAATTAATTTAAACTACTATTCGTTTTTCTGTAATTGTGTGGAAAAGAGAACCGTCCCAATTTCCAATTGTGTGGAAAAGAGAACCGTCCCCTTTTCCATTAGCTTTCTGTTTCTTCAAAATATTCATCAATTTTTTGAAGTAATTCTTGTTTTACTTCTTTGATTGTCTTTCCTTGAATTTGAGCACCTGCAACTGTGCTGTGTCCGCCACCGCCCATTTTTTCTAGGATAAGTTGTACATTTATTTCTCCTATTGATCTACCACTAATGCTTATCATGTCTCCTACATTTCCTAAAACAAATGATGTTGTTATATTTCCTATTGTAAGAAGCTCATCTGCAGCTTTTGCGCAAACAACACCTGCATCTTTATCTTCATTTTCATAAGTTGAAATTCCAATTGTGTCTCTAATAATTTCTGTTTTGTCTATTATATTTGTTATTTTTTTGTATGTTTCTAAATCACTTTGGAACCATTTTTTTACTTTTATAATATCTACTCCATATCTTCTTAAATATGCAGCAGCTTCAAATGTTCTAACACCTGTTTTGAAAGTAAAGTTTTTTGTATCCATCATTATTCCTGCATATAATGCTTCTGCTTCTAATGTAGTTAATTTTGGTTGTACTTCTGTATATTGTAACACTTCTGTTACAAGCTCTGCAGCAGAAGATGCATATACTTCGTGGAATGTTAAAATACTGTCTTTTATGAAATCTGTGCTTCTTCTATGATGGTCTATTATTGCTATTCTACCTGTTTTGTCTAATAATTCTGGTGCTTCAACATGGCTAATTTTATTTGTATCTACAACAACTAATAATGTTTCTGGTGTTATTTCATTTTCTGCTATTTCCTTATTTATAATTAACCCTTCATATTCTTGGTCTTCACTTAAACTTTGCACTAATTCTTTTAAAGCTAATCCTTCAGTTGAAGCTACAATATGAACATTTTTTTCTAGACTTTTTGCTAATCTTGATATTCCTAATGCTGAACCAATTGCATCTATGTCTGGATTATTGTGTCCCATTATCATTACTTGATCTGTTTCTTTTATAAGTTCTTCTAGAGCATGAGCTACAATTCTAGCTTTAACTTTAGTTCTTTTTTCAAACTCTGTAGTTCTTCCTCCAAAGAAAATATATTTGTCATTTTCTCTAATTGTTGCTTGATCTCCTCCACGTCCTAAAATAACATCCATTGCAGCCTGTGCAGTTTTATACTTTTCCTTGTTTGTTAAACCATCATTTGAAATAGCAATACTTAGTGTTACTTGAACTTTATTAATGCTAATGTCTTTAATTGTATCTAATATACTAAACTTGTCTTCTTTAATTTTTTCTAGATATTTATAATCAAATACATACACAAATCTGTCTCTATCTGATTTTATCATAATACCATCAACTCGGTTTGCCCATTCATATATTGCTTTTTCTATTTCTGCTAAAAGTTGTGGTCTTTCTTCTGCATCAATTTGAATCATAGTTTCTTCATAGTTGTCTATCATTAAAATTCCAATACAATTTTTAGAGTTTTCATATTCTTTTTTTAATTTAACTTCTTCAGTTTCATCTATAAAGTATAAAATCATCATATATTTGTCTGATTGTTTCTTTTTATTTATTGTTCCAGACTTAATAAATTCACCTAATACTTTATAGTCATTATTTCCTATTCTAATATTTTCTTTAATATTTTTATCTTTTTCATCTTCTTGTTGTTCTATTTTATTGTTAATCCTATCTAATAATTCACTTATATACATAGACATGTCTTCATTTGCAAATTCTGAAACATATCTTGTACTTCTCCAAATTATATTTCCATCTGTTTCTAAAATGATTAATGGAAATGGTGAGTGAATTAAGCTGTTTTTTGCTGCTGCATTTACATTTAATGTTAAGTCTTGCAAATGTTGTGAAATTTCACTCTTCCTTTTATTATTTGCAAAATATGTATATGCCATAATTGCTATAAAAAGTAATATGGACGGAATTATCATTATAGGCTTTAAAATGCATATTATGATTAATAATATAAATATTAAAACTAAATAAATCTTGGTTCTTGATACTAAACTATCAAAAATCCTTCTATTACTAGTTTGCATATATTCCCCCTCTTATACATATACTATTTTACCTCTAAATCCAATTTTTGTCAAATTTAGCATCTTTCAATAATACTTCATCCTTTTACAACAAACATGATAGAAAAATTATAATTGTCTTATTTTAATTATTTTGTTTATATTTTTCATATTTTCTTTCTTAATATGAATCCAATTTGTACTATTCCTAAATATCCAAATACAGGAAATAGATTCTTTACCAAATTTGAAAATCCTAAATTTGAAATAAGTACCCCACTTATGCACATTATTGCCACAAATTGTGGATAACTCTTTTTATTCTTCGTAACATTTTTCAAAAAACTGATTCCAATAGATATTGCAGTTGAAAAAATTGAAAGTAAAATAACTATTCCATAAATCCATGAAAAATTAGAAAATTTTGTATCTATTACATATACAGCTGGCATTTCCAACTCATCAAAACTAATATTAATATTTGTTAACCATAAAAAAATGCTAATTGCAAGAAGAAAAACGATAAATCCACTTATAATTGAAATAGTCTTTATTTGTTTTTTATTTTTTATGTATTTTTTCATACCAACTAAAACAGGAATTACTAAAATCATGTTATAACTACAATAAACAATAGCCTGTATAAGCCAGTTATAATCATTTTTTAAACTGATTTTATTAATGTCTATATTTTTAATATTCATAAAACTTATTATTAATATAATGCATATCAAAATAGGTACAACTACAGAATTTACTTTTTTTACTCCCTCTATATCTTTTAAAAGAATAAAAAAACAAATTATAGCCAGAAATATTGCTCCTATTATCCTATAAATTTTGAATTCTTGTTCAAAGTATGCACCAAATCCCGATATCATAATATAAAATGTTATTAGCAAAAAAATATTTACTATTATATTTGAAATATAACTTAAATTTAAATATTTATTTTTTGTTTTTTTATTTCCTGTATAAAAAATCTCATTTAAAAAATCCTGATAATTGTTAATATTTTTTTTATGTATTATTAAAAATGTTTTATATATAGTCATTCCAATTAAAGAACTACAAAGTAACAATCCTAATATTCCATAAATCCCAAATCTATAAAAAAACAAATACATTTCTTGTCCTGATGCAAATCCTGCACCTATCAATGCACCAATAATAGAAAATATTATCATAATAAAATCTCCCAATTTATTATATTCTTCTTTTTTCTTTATACTAATTATATTATATGTTACTAATATATTTATATCTCATTTTATAAACTTTGTAAATATTTTTTATAAGTTTGTTGTTTTTTCTTGACTTTAACTTATTTTTGTGATATTATATTTATGTTCAATTGATATGGGTCAGTAGCTCAGTTGGATAGAGCACGCGCCTTCTAAGCGCGGGGTCGGGGGTTCGAACCCCTCCTGGCTCACCATTTTTTAGAGTATTCTTTAGGAATGCTCTTTTTATTTATTTATTTGACATTTTATGTAAATTATGCTATTATATTATAGATAATTATTTTTTATTATTTTCATGTTCCATCTGATTTTTCAGATGTTTAATATATTTCATTTGATACACAATAACATACACAAAAGGAGACAAAATGAGAACACTGAAAATTTTAGGAATTTGTATTTCTATTACTTTATTGTTTAATATCTTAGGTAATTGTTCAAACAAAACGTATAACAGTACACAAACTATAGATAGCAAATTTGAAGTTATAGACTCATACTACGATTATGATACTCAGACAAAAATAATTGGACGCACAGATGAAAATACAAACATTGTTTTAAATGATTGTAAAAGAAGTGTTAGGGATTTTTTTGATGAAAAAGGATTAGATGTATCTAGTGACCTAGATAAGCTTACTACTACATACATATTCGAACAATCAACAAATTCTGGTCGTGAAACATGGGGATTTTATAGATATAATACATACAATATATATCTTAATGTTAGCATACTTAATGATGAAGATTTTATGAAATTTATCTATATCCATGAGCTTATTCATTATTTAGGTTTTATAGATGATGAAACTTCAATGCTTATGGAAGGATTAGCAGATGCAATCACAGAAAGAGTATTAGGATATTATTATGAAAATTCTTATGATGTTCCTCGGGCATTATGTCATCAGCTTCTTATAGCAGATGATTTATTAATCCCATATGTATTTCATGGTGGAGATTTTGATGATAGAATTGATGCTCGTTTAAATAGTATTTATGACTATCCTAAACCTTCGAACACTTTAGATTTTCAACTGTATATTATCGAATACGATAATATTAATATTGAAAAATATCATGATTATGTTAGAAATTGTCAAGAAATAATTTCTTCATACTGTAATACTTTTAATTTAACAAATGAGCAGCAAAATGATATTGAATTATACTATGTAAATTAATCAAATTTCTAAAAGAGCTAACTCAAAATGAGTTGGCTCTTTTTTAATAAAAATAAAAAAATTGCACATAATATCTCAAAAGGACGTGATAAAAATGAATTCATATTGGATTTCATCAACAAAAAATTTAGAATATAATAATATTTTAGATGATAACTATTGTGCAGATGTTTGTATAATTGGTGCTGGCTTATGTGGTTTAAGCACTGCATACTATTTAGCTAAAAATGGAGTTAAAGTAGTTATTGTAGATAAAGCAACAATAGGCGAAAAAACTTCTGGTCATACAACCGCAAAAATCACTTTACAACATGGATTAATTTATAATTATTTAATAAATACATTTAACTATGATTTTGCTTTAAACTACTTTAGAGCAAATCAAAAAGCTATTTCTAATATAAAAAGTATTATAGATACAGAAAATATTAATTGTAATTTTGAATATACAAATAACTATATATACACAACTAATCAAGATGATTTAATAAAAATTCACAATGAAATAAAAGCTGTAAATTCACTATGCGAAAAAAGCTATGCAGATTTTTTAACTGAATGTGAGCTTCCTTTTAAAATTGCAGGTGCAATAGAAACTAAAAATCAAGCTCAATTTCATCCTAGGAAGTATATGTTTGGATTATTAAAAGCTATTCAAAAATATGGTAGTTTGGTTTTTACTAATTCTTTGGTAACAGATGTACAGAAATATAATGATGGTTATATAACATATGTAAATGATTTTACAATTAAATCTAAAAATATAGTTATAGCATCTCATTACCCTTTCATAAATTTTCCGGGATTCTATTTTTCTAAAATGTATCAATCTACATCTTATGCAATTGCCATAGAAACAGATAAAAAAATACCACATGGAATGTATATTAATACTGGTGAGCCTATCCTTTCTTTTCGTACAGCAAAATATAATAATAAAGAATTATTAATTATTTCTGGTGGTGACCATAAAACAGGTTATTCTCCTGAAAGTAGTGAATTTTATGGATATAAATATATAGAAAATCAAGCAAAAAAATTATATCCAGATTGTAAAATACTGTATAAATGGAACACTCGTGATTGTATTACTCTTGATAAAATTCCATATATTGGAGAATTTTCTCTATTTATGCCTAAAGCATATGTTGCTACAGGATTTAATAAATGGGGTATGACCTCTTCCAATATTGCAGCTAATATAATTAAAGACGATATTTTAGGGTTTAATAACTTATATGCTGATACCTTCGATTCTAATAGATTTAAACCTATAAAAAATAGGACAGAATTAAAAAATATGGCTAAACAAGTTTATCATTCTTTTATAAGTAATAGAATTAAAATACCTGATGAAGATTTGTCTGCTATAAAAAATGATAACGGAGGTATACTACGAGTAAATGGAAACTCCGTTGGTATTTACAAAGATAAAAATGGCAAAATATACGCTGTTAATCCTACTTGTACTCATTTAGGATGCTTACTTACTTGGAATAACCTAGATAAAACCTGGGATTGTCCTTGCCATGGTTCACGATTTGATTATAAAGGTAAAAATTTGTATGATCCTGCTTTTAAAGACTTAGAAACTTATGGAATAAACTAATATTTTAAGAGGCGAAGATTTAAAAAATCTTCACCTCTTATTATTTTGAAACCTAATATAATCGTTGATACAATATAAAAAATTATAATAAAAATTAGTTATTTTGCTTTATTTAAAAATTCTTCTACTGTCATTGCTCCAATGTCTCCTTCTCCTCTAGCACGTACTCCAACTGTATTAGATTCTTGTTCTTTATCTCCTACAATTAGCATATATGGAACTTTTGAAAGTTGTGCTTCTCTTATCTTGTAACCAATTTTTTCACTTTTTGAATCAACTTCTACTCTTAAATTATGTTTTTGTAATTCTTCTTTTATTTTATTTGCGTAATCTATATGTCTATCTGCTATAGGTAGTATTTTAACTTGTTTAGGACATAACCAGAAAGGTAAGTTTCCTTTTGTTTCTTCAATTAAGAATGATATAAATCTATCTGAAGTTCCAAGTATTGCTCTATGGATTACAACTGGTCTATGTTCTTCTCCATCTTCTCCAATATATGTTAATTCAAATCTTTCTGGTAATGCAAAGTCTAATTGGCATGTAGGAATTGTTACATCATGTCCTAATGCTGTTTGAATTTGAATATCAATTTTTGGTCCATAAAATGCTGCTTCTCCTTCTGCTTCATAAAAATCAATATCTAGTTCTTTTAAAATCTCTCTTAACTGATTTTCTGCTGTCTCCCACATTTCATCATTATCTATATATTTTTCTTTGTTTTCTTTATCTCTTAAAGAAAGTCTAAATTTAAAGCTATCTCTTGAAAATCCGAAATCTTTTATATATACTTCAAAAATTAGGTTGATAACTTTTCCAACTTCTTCTTTAATTTGGTCTGGTCTTACAAAAAGATGTGCATCATTTTGACACATTTGGCGAACTCTTTCAAGTCCACAAACTGCTCCTGAGTTTTCATATCTAAAGTCATGTGCAAGTTCTCCAATTTTTATTGGTAAATCTCTGTATGAACGCATTTCACTTTTATATATTAACATATGATGTGGGCAATTCATTGGACGTAATACTAATTCTTCATTATCCATTTTCATCATAGGAAACATATCATCTTTATAGTGATCCCAGTGTCCACTTGTTTTATATAAATTTACTGTTGCTAAGCTAGGAGTGTATACATGCCAATATCCAAGAGCTAACTCTTTGTCTTGAATATATCTTTCTAAAACTCTTCTAATTGTTGCTCCATCTGGTAAATACATTGGAAGTCCTGCTCCTACTAATGGATGAGTCATAAATAATTTTAAATCTTTTCCTATTTTTCTATGGTCTCTTGCTGCTCTATCTTCTAGTACTGCCATATATTCATCTACTTGGCTAGCTTTAGGGAATGAAATAGCATAAACTCTTTGTAGCATTTTATTTTTTTCGCTACCTCTCCAATAAGCCCCTGAATTATTTAAAATTTTTACAGCTTTTACTTTTCCTGTACTCATTAAATGAGGTCCGGCACATAAGTCTGTAAATTCGCCTTGCTTATAGAACGAAATTTCTTCTCCTTCTGGTAAATCTTCAATTAACTCAACCTTGTATGGTTCATCTTTTTCTTTCATTAATTTGATAGCTTCTTCTCTAGGTAAAGTAAATCTTTCTATTGGCAAATCTTCTTTAATAATCTTTTTCATTTCTGTTTCAATTTTTTCTTTATCTTCATCTGTAAATGGTTTTTCAACATCAAAATCATAATAAAATCCTTCATCAATTGCAGGTCCTATTGCAAGTTTTGCTTTAGGATTAATTCTTTTTATAGCTTGAGCCATAATGTGTGATGTTGTGTGCCAATATGCCTTCTTTCCTTCTAAATCACTTTCAAATGTATGAATTACAAGTTCGCAATCTTTTTCTAGTACATATCTTAAATCAACAACTTTTCCATCTACGCTTGCGCATGTTGCAACTCTTGCCAATCCTTCACTAATCTCACGTGCTACTTCATAAACACTTTTTCCTTGTTCTACTTCCTTTTCACTTCCGTCTTTAAGTCTTACTTTAATCATTCTATTCCTCTCCTTTCTTGGAATCTGGGACGGTTCTCTTTTCCATCTTTTTTTTATTGACTAAGAAAAAAGTTACTTTGTCAAATTCCATTAATCCAACATAAAATAATGCTTTAGTTACAAAAAAAACACTTCCACAGATTCTACACCTGTGGGAGTGCTATATTTACACGGTTCCATCCCATTTTTAACTTAATTGAAAGATTGTAACGTATCTTACACGCCTGGTTTATTCGCTAGGAATATAAAGAGTTAGTTTTCAAATAGCTTTTGCTTGAATTAGCTTACAGCCTATGACTAGTTCTCTCTAAAAGCAATTTCTATTTTACTCGTCTCTTATTATTTTTATCTTATGTTAATATAATACTACTATTTTATTATGTTGTCAAGCTTTTTTATTTCTTTCATTAATTTTTCTTCTACATTGTACCATTCTTCAGCATATCTTAGATTTACTACCCAATCTTCTTTTATTCCAGCAAAATGATAAATCTTTGCTAAATCCTTATTTTCAATATCCATAGTTACATCATCACAAACATTATACATCACAGGTAAATATAATTCATTATCTGTACATACATAATTTAAAGCATCTTGATCAAGAAATATTAGTTCTATTTTGTTAATAAGCTCGAAACATTTTTCTTCTATATTATCTCTTCTCATTTTGTCTAAATTGAATAAAACTACTCCTGCATTTATGTATTTTCCGTTTATTCCAAGTTCTTCTATATTTCCTCTTTCTTCAACTCCCCAATCCTTTACACCTGCTATATAATAATCTGAAATGTCATAATTCCATATATCAGAAATATCTTTTACCGCAATTGCATCAGTATCAAGATACAATACTTTGCTCTCTTCAACTATATCCGATAATAGAAGTTTTCCAAATGTAAAATCTGTAAAATATGAATTTTTGTTAGGACAATTTCTTTTTAATTTTTTTTCTATCAACTTATTAACTTTTATTAATTTAAACTCAACATTATACTTTTTTATTAAATAGTCTAAATATGGAACATCATATACATTGTCTGTTTCTAAAAGTAGATATATTTTCTTTATACTTTTTGTATTTTCTAATAAAGAATATAATCCGACAATTAAATGGCTGTACCATGTTTCTGTACAACACATGGCAACTACCATGTTTTTTTCATTATTTATATCAGAGTTTTCTAGCTTATAAAAAAACTCTTCCAAACTTATAGGTGGATTTAATCTTTGTTTTATATTCATATCTTGTGTAGAAATATAATACTGTTCTTCCCAAATCTCAAATTCTCTATTTTTATCTAAATTATACTCTAAATAAATTTCATATAGTCTTTTTGATTTCTTTATTAACACATCTACTTCTTTTTCATCTATAAATTCTATATAATAATAGTATAATGCTATTAATGTATAATAGGCTAATTCTGCAATTTTATTATAATCACAATTATCTTTTATTGCAATTTCTAATGCCCAAGTTATGTTATAAATATAACCTTCTAATCCTCCAAATGTATATTCAAAATCATTTAATCTTGTTATTGAAGTTTCATTATATTCCCATATATATGTAATATCTTCTATAAATTCCACTTTTGAATCATGTAAAAATATCAATTGATTAAAGCCATTATCTTCATTAGCACGTGTATTATTAAATCTAATATTATTATCTTCAAGAAATTTTCTTCTATAAATTTTTCCATGAAGCCAAACTCTATCTTCAATGTATTCTTTTTTTGACCCATCTTTTAGTGTTTCATAAAAAGATGATACTACTACATCAGCATTTGATTCGTTAATATTCCTATATAGCGTGTCTACTGAATGTGGACTTGCAAAAACATCATCTGCATCTATAAAAACAATATACTCAGAATTAGAATGATCTATCCCATATTGCCTTGCTACTCCTGGTCCACCATTTTTATTCATTTTTAATTCCTTAATATCTAAGAAATTTTTAAAAAAACTAATTTCATTGGAATAATTTTCACTAGAAGCATCGTTAACTATATAAACTTTAAGTTCTTGTGCATCTTTTTGGTATGCAATTGAAGCTAAGGTTCTTTCTATTGTTTTGTGTGCGTTATATGCTGGTATTATAATATCAATCATAATTATTTATTCTTCTTCTCCTTTTAATTTTTCTGCATTATCTGCTGCAATTAAATTATCTATCATCTCGTCTAAATCTCCATTTAAGAAATTCTCAAATTGGTATACACTCATTCCAATTCTGTGGTCTGTAATACGTCCTTGAGGATAATTATATGTTCTGATTTTTTCACTTCTATCCCCTGAACCAACTTGAGACTTTCTCGCATTTGCTATTTCAGAGTCTTGTTTTGATTTTTCTATTTCGTATAATCTTGATTTTAATAGATTCATTGCATATTCTCTATTTTGTAATTGAGATCTTTGTGTTTGACATTCTGCAACCATTCCAGTCGGAATATGAATAAGTCTTACGGCAGAAGATGTTTTATTGATATGTTGTCCTCCCGCTCCTGATGCTCTAAAGACTTCCATTTTTATATCTGCTGGATTTATATCTATTTCTACATCTTCTACAACAGGAAGTACAGCAACTGTAGCTGCAGAAGTATGAATTCTTCCACTGCTCTCTGTATCAGGAACTCTTTGTACTCTATGTACACCACTTTCAAATTTTAATCTACTATATGCTCCTTTTCCTGTAACCATAAATGATATTTCTTTATATCCACCAAGTTCGGTTTCATTTTCATTTAATATTTCTATTTTCCAATGTTTTCTTTCTGCATACATTGAATACATTCTAAATAGTGTTCCGGCAAAAAGTGCTGCTTCTTCTCCTCCTGCACCTCCACGTATTTCACAAATAACACTTTTATCATCATTTGGATCTTTAGGAATTAAAAGAATTTTTAATTCTTCTTCAATTTTTGAAATCCTTTCTTTAGCTGAATAATATTCTTCTTCAGCAAGTTCTTTTAACTCTTTATCTTGCATCATTTCTTGAGCTTCTTCCATAGTTTTTCTTGTTTGTTTATATTCTCTATATTTAGATACTATATCTTCAATAGAACTGTGTTCTTTTACTAATTTTCTCCATTCATTGTTATCTGCAATAACAGCAGGATCACTAATTTTAGTTGTTAATTCTTCAAAACGTTTTTCAACTGATTCTAATTTTTCAAACATTATATTCCATTCCCTTCATAAAATATATTCTCTATTATACTACACTATTGCATATTTTACAAGTGCTTATTTTACATAAAAAAAGTTATTAGAAAAATATTCTTTCTAATAACTTTTTTATATTTATATAATAATTCTTATTCATCATCTATTGGTCCAAATAATTCGTCAAATTTAGCCTCTAATTCTTTTTGTAAATCATATTCATCATCTTCAATATTTTTTTTACTTTCTTTTTCCATATTTTCTGGGTTTTCAGAATATACATCTATTGGCTCAGAATTATTAGAGAAATAATCCTGTGTAGAAACCTTAGCTGTTTCCTTTTCTTTTTCATCTTCTTCAAATAAATCATCTAAAGATTCGATTTTTAAATCTTTTACCTCTTTTTCTTTTTCTTCTTCCGGAACATAAGGATTATATGGGTTATATTTTCTCCAAGTTCCTCTTTCTATCTCACCAATATCATTATGACTTATTTCACATTCAGCAAGTTGTTTTGCCATTGGGTGCTTAAAATAATAAAATTTATCTGCTTTTATTGGTCTTAATCCTTTTACAAATATTATACATAAGTCATTATCCATTCTTCTAAGTTCGTCAGGTGTCATTAATGCTCTAGCCATTATCTGGTCTGAATTACTATACCCTTGCTTGTGATGTTGTTTATCTCTATTTACTGAAGTACTATTATGATTAATTGTTTTTTCTCCTAATGCTTTTGAAAAATATTCTACTGTTTTTTGAGAGTTACTTCCTAAAAATACGTGAGTATCACAGTTACCAATTATTGTTTCATAAGATTTATCGTAAATTGCCTCTAATTGGTCTAAGTTTTGTAATATTACACTAAATGATATCTTTCTACTTCTACTTGTTGAAATTTTTTGGTCAAAATCTGGTATTTGTCCTATATTTGCGAACTCGTCTAAGATAAAATATGTTGGAACTTGTAATTTTCCTCCATTATTGTCTGCAAAATCATATAATTGTTGTATCATTTGTGAGAAAAATATTGTAAGTAAGAAGTTATATGTTGTATGCGTATCTGGTGAAATAACATATACTGCTGTTTTTTCTTGACCAATTTCTTCAAAATTTATTGTATCTGTTGAAGTTAATTCTGCTATTTCTTTTGAGTCAAATTTACCAAGTTTTGATTGCAATGTACTTAAAATTGAACTATATGTTTTTTCTGGTGCAATTTCAATAGATTTATAGTTCATTCTTGCTGGGTGGTCATATGGTAACTGACTCATTAAATCTGTAAGCATATTGTTTCCACCATTTGAATTTGCAGCTCTAACAAGTTCTGCACAACTTGCTAAGTTTTGTTCTTCTTCTGGTCTTGTTGCTAATAAATAATATATAAGTGCTTTAAGCAAAGTTTCTGCTGAATCATCCCAGAATGGATCTGATGTACTGTCTGCTGATTTTTGTCCTTTTACAATTGTATGAGCTATAACGTCTACATCAATTTCTGAAGATACGTGCATTAGTGGATTATATCCATCACTATATTGTGGATGGACTAAGTTTAATACTTTTATTTTATATCCATTTTGTTTTAAAAATCCTGCTGTTCTATCATATAGTTCGCCTTTAGGGTCTGTAAATACATAAGAGCCTAGCATTTGATATGCATTAGGTATAGAGTATGCTGCAGATTTACCAGAACCTGAACCTCCGACAACTAAAACATTTACGTTTCCTATTTTATCAACTGGTAAATAGTTATTCTCTGCTAAAATAATTCCTTGTTTATTACTTATTATCTTATATTGTTCTCCATGTTCACTCCAGCCACTTGAACCATGTTCAATATTGTCATATTCATGTTTTGGCATTGTTTTTACAAATCCAACTACAAAAAATATTAAATACAATATTGTTATAACAAACCAATTTGAGAAAAATTGTCCTGCTACACCATTAGAAAAAATATACTTTATTGAGTCAATTGGATTAGTTATAGACTTTTGATATATTGCAAAAAAATTTGTTAAAAAGTCTTCATTTTGGTTTTTGCTTACAAAATCAGTAGCAATACTTTTTGCTACTGTAAACGGCAAAACTAGTACTATGATTAAAACTACCCATAGTACTAGTCCTATTATTATTGTCTTTTTATTTTTCTTTAATCCTCCAGTTATTTTGTAATTCATTGCTTACACCTCTCTTTAGTTGATTGTATAAATTCATATTAGTCTCTTGAATTTGTTTTTTCTGTTAATCCACCATCTTTTGCAGTAATAGTTACCCCTTCGTCTAATTCTAAACTATTTACACTAAAGACTTCTTTTCCTTTTACTTCTTTTCCTGTAGTTTCAAGAACACCTTTTGAATTTTCTCTTTCTGCTATAGCTAAAGATGTAGCTACAACTTTATAATCAGTATCATTTATACCAGCTGCTTCTCTCCATTCTTTTTTTGCCATTATACGCTCCTCCTTCTATTACCTCACGCAATTATGCGCAAAATATCTTTATTTTGCATTTTTGTCCTCTCTAATTTCAAATGCAAAATATGATTTATATGGTTTTAATTTGCATTTTCCTTTAACTTCATTTGTTTCTTCATCAAAATAAAGCACAGGCTTTACCTCTTCTGCTGTTTCAGGGTCTATTATTGTTATAGCCCTCTTTAAGTTAGGAGTATATTGAACATCTTTAAGTTCAGTTGGCTCCTCAGAATATAATTTATTGTATTTAAAAGGCATTGGTTTTTTAGTAATTTTAACTTCATCACCTATTAATATGCCATTATTTATTACAACTTTTTCTTTTGCAAATGAGAATATAATCAGTCTATTTCCCTCTTTTTGTGGATCATCCACATAAAAAGTTTTTTTAGAAGCATCTCCTACAATTTGTTCTGTACTATTAAGCCTCTCCATAGTGTATTTAGGATATTTATCTAAATACTCTTTTTTTGTAAGATATACCTCATAAATGACTGTATTTACTCCTTTAGGGTCTGTAATGCTAAAGTGTTTTCCATGCCATGTTTCCATATTTAATTCCTCCAATTTCTATGATTTTTAATCCATAGTTTGTCTTAAGTATAATCACACTAATAATAATTATACACCAAAATCAATATTATGTCAAGACATTTAGTCTTTTCTTGGATTAAATTTTGATATTTTATTTAAATTTTCAAATAAATTTCTTTCTTCTTGCGATAGATTTCTTGGTACCATTACTTTTACTTCTGCAACTAAATCTCCTCTTCCACCTTTTCCGTCTTTATATCCCTTTCCTGGAATTCTGATTAATTCACCTGTTTGAATTCCTTCCGGAATATATATTTGAGTGTCTTCATCAATTGAATTTACTTTCGTTTTTGTTCCAAGTGCTGCTTCCCATGGAGTAAGATATAAGTCTGTATACAAGTCGTTACCTTTTAATTTATATTTTTTGTCATCTTTCACATTAACCTTTATAAATAAATCTCCATTTTTACCACCATTTTGTCCTTCTTTTCCTTGTGCTAAAAGTCTTATTTTCTCTCCATTTCTAATTCCTGCAGGAATAGAGATTGTAAATACTTTCATTTTTCCATCAACAGTTCTAAGTGAAATTTTTTTATCTAATCCATAAAAACTTTCTTCTAATGCAACATCTATACTTGTTTCTATATTTTCGCCTTTAATAGGGGTGCCTTTTACTTTCTTGTTATTGTCTTTTTCTTGAGCATCTGCTCCAAAAAACATATTAAAGAAATCGCTAAATACAGAACCTGTTGACCTGCTTGCTTCTTGATATTTTTTCTTTCCTACATTATTTACCCACATTCTGTCATATTTTCTTTTAGTACTAGGATTAGAAAGAACTCTATATGCTTCATTTACATCTTTAATTTTTTCCTCTGAGAGTCTGTCTTCTGCATTAATATCTGGATGATATTTTTTTGCTGCTGTTCTATACGCATTTTTTATTTGCTCGGAAGATACTCTATTTGTCTCTAGTGATAATATTTTGTAATAGTCTTTAAATATCATTTTTATCCTCTCCCAAATTTAACTGATTTCATTATATCAAGTTTCTTGTAAAAAATCTATAGTTTTTTAGATTTTTTTGTAAAAAAAACGACTCTTGTAAAAAGAATCGTTTAAAATTTTTATTTTACTAATCTATTAATCCAAATCCTGTTGCTATAAATCTTGTTTTATGTGCCCCCGTACTGTCTATTGGATCATTTATAAGTTTACCATCTACGGCCATAACACTTGATGTTCCTCCATCTAAATTTGCTGCATTTACTGCTCCATATCTTTGCATTATTTCTATTAAGTCATCCATATCTGCACCTTGTCTTCCAATAGCTCTACCATCTAGAACAAGCCATAAAACCACTCCATCTTTTCTTTGTCCTATTGCTGTTCGTGGTGCTGTACCCCAACCACCATTTCCAACAACTGTTGATGCTTTACCATTAACAATTAAAAATGGTCCACATGTTACACAATCTCTAATGTTTAATTTTTCTGCATTTGCCTTTGTACATTTAGAAGATAAAACCAATACGTCATTTTTATCAAATCCAATAATTCCACCTGTACTTGAATACTCATATGAAGTGATACATTTTCCATTTACATATGTTACTCCTCTTGGGGTTGCTCCATTACTGCTATATTGAGGATCGTAGAACTTTCCACCATTTATTGCAAGTTTAGCATTGTTGTTTTTAGCCATTGTTGTTAAATATTGTCCTGTAACTCCAAGTTTACTTGTTACTAAAGTTCTTATTTTTGAAGGTTCATATATAGCTGCTAAAAATCCAGTATATCCTTTTCCTTTAATATTTATAATTCTATAATCTTTTTCATCTTTATATATATCGTATTGAGCCTCATCTAAATTCGGTGCTAATATTTGTTTTTCATATTCATCTGCATATTGTTTTTCTATAACAATAGGTTGGTTTTCTTTTGGGGCTTGTATGTCAGTAGTATTTGTATCTTCCTGAACTTCATCAACTCTGTTATTTTGAAGAACTTTTGCAATAGTATCATCACTATATAAAAATTCAGCAATCCATTGATGTGTCATAGATGTCATAGAAACTGTAATTATCCAATCCCTAAGTCCACTATATGGTCCATATAATAAAAATCCTACAGATAATATTCCTAAAAGAATAATTGCTATAAATATCTTTAAAACCTTTCTTCCCTTTTTACTCTCGCTTGTTTTTGCTTCATGTTTTTCCATAAAATTTCTCCTTTTCTTTTTTACACTATTTTGCATTTTACTATAAATTTTTATTTTTTTCAACAATTTTCTACATTTTTTTATTATTTTGTTACAATTCAGTATTAAATCTTTGAAAATATAAGTATTTTAAGGAATAATCTTATTTAACTATAACTCCATTTACGCATTTTTCTGTTATAGAAATTTTTCTTTTTTTACTTGTATCAATTTTTGCCTTGGTTCCTATCGGAATAACAGTTTTTCTTTCTGTATGTCCAAAATAATTTGACTTTATAATTGGAAAATTAATCTCTCTATCTAAAGTATCCAAAAGAATTTTTTCTAATGATATATTGGAATCATGTTCATAATTTCCAATCCATAAACCTTTTATTTGATTAAATACACCATTTTGTTTCATATAATATAGATGATTACTAACTAAAGCAGGATCACTTTCAAGCCCTAACTCTTCTAAAAAAAGTATTTTATCTTTAAAGTCTAAAGCATATTTTCCACAAGATAAACCATATATAAGGCTGAGATTTCCTCCAACCAAAATTCCTTCTGCAAAGCCCTTATTTATGGTCATATCTTCATCATCATCATTCCCTAATTCTGAACTACACTCATAAAATCTTTTCAATACTTCATTCAAGCTGTAGTCTGTTTCATCTGTTGCTATTGTTTTAAAGTTAGTTCCACTAAATGTCACTAATCCAGTTTTTTTGTAGATTGCATTTGTAATAGAAGTAATATCACTATATCCACAGATAATTTTTGGATTATTTCTTATATTATTATAATCTAGATAATCCAAAATAGAATTTGAATTTTCTCCACCTTTTGCACACCAAATCATTTTTATATTTTTATCTAAAAACATATCATTTATATCATCAGCTTTTTCCTTTGCAGTAGCTGAATACCCATTTGAATTTGAAAATAAGTTTTTAGAAAATTTGATTTTAAATCCTTTGTCTTCTATAATCTTTTTTGCTTTTTCTATTTCTTCTATGTTTTCTCCAATAATAGGATTTGAAGGTGCTACAACACCTATTGTATCACCTAAATTTAATTTGTTTGGTTTTATCATAATATCCTCCAAATTTTTATTACTCAGTTAAAGAAATTATCAAAGTTGCTCTTCCTGCGTTTTTTCCATGTGCTCTATAAGAATGAATTACATCTTTATTGCATACTGAGCATATTTCTGAATCTATAATATTTTCTTCTTTTAAACCTTCATTTTTTAGTATTAATCTGTTTATTAAAATAGTATCAATAAGCCATTTATCATTCGTTTTTTCATATATTTTATCAAATTCATTTAATTCTTTAAATTCGTTTTTAAATAGATTATATACGTCTTCATCTACTTCAAAATGGTCTTTACCTATACTTGGTGACATACAACAAATTATATCTTCAGTATTTGAGCCATATTCTTTTTTCATTTTTTCTACTGCTTTTGTTGAAATTCTTTTTATAGTTCCTCTCCATCCTGAATGTACATTTGCTATTACTTTATTAACAGGATCGTAAAAAATCAATAAGATACAATCTGCATTTATTGTTGACAATATTATATCTTTACAATTTGTAATTAAACCATCTGTTTCTTCGTAAATATTGAAGTCAGGTTTATCTTTATTTATCTTGTTTTTAATTATTTTAATGTTATCTGTATGATTTTGCAATGTGTTTATTAGACTATTATATTCTATGTTAAGTTCATTGCATATTTTTTTATAACTATTTATTGCTAATTCATTTTCTTTATTATGCTTATCATCGTTATATATTTTAAAACTATTGCTTAATCCAATCACATAAGCATGTTTAATTTTTGAAAACTCAAGTAATTTCTTAAATTGTAAATATTCTATTTCACCGCTTTTATGAACTACATTCTTATTTGTTAAATTCATTCTATCCTCCTGATTTTATTTTTTCAAGAATTTCATCTTTATTTAATTTATTAACAAACCTGTAATTTTTCTTGCAAATTCCAGAATTAAACCCACACATAGATTTATAATTACAATACTCACAAGGAGTTTTTTTGTTTTTATAAAATGGCCTAAGTTCCATATTTCCATCAAAAATTTCTTTAGCAATTTCTTTTATTGTTTTATTAATGTATTTCTGTAATTCATAAAATTCTTCTTTACTTGCTATGCTACTTTTTTTAGGACTTAAAGTACCAGTTTTATCTATATATGCTGGAATTAATTCAGATCCTCCATTTTCTAAATTCTTATCTTGCATTTTTGCAACTTTTACATCAGCTAAAATTAAACCTTTCATTTTAAAATTGTTTTTTATTTTTTGTTCTATTTCTTCTTCACTTAGTTTTTTATTTGAACTGATTAATTGTTCTAATAAATTGAAATATAATATTCCTGCTGGTACAAAATCCTCTAATTTACATACTGCATCTAAATATGTAATAAGTTGTAGTTGAAGTCCAGCATATACGTTTCCAAAATCTAGGTTTTTAACAGATGATTTATAATCTATAATTCTAACGAATGTATTTTTTTCATCTTTTGCAATATCAATTCTGTCTATTTTTCCTGTTATTTCGACTTTTTTTCCATCTTCTAAATCTAGAATAATCGGCTTATATTTTCCATTTTCACCAAATTCAACTTCAGTACCTTCTAATTTAAATTCACTTTGGACTAAAGTTCGGATAATATATTTTAAAGATTTTGTAATTATTCTTTTTAGCCTTTGTACTAATAATTTATATTTTTCAGTTGCTGTAAATATATAATTATTATCTTGCAACAATTTTTCACTTATTATTCTATTTACAATTATTGCAATTTCATCTTCTGTAATATCTCTTAACTTATTTTCTGAATAATTAACTTCTTCAAAGAAAGAATTAATTACTTCATGCATAAAAGAACCTGTATCAAAACTTTGAACTTTTAATTCTTCTTTTTCTTTTAGTTTTAAAACATATTGTAAAAAGTATGAAAATGGACATGACATATATTTTTCTAATTTTGAAATACTAGTATTTAAATTATTACCGTACAATTTATTTATGTTTTCTTTTTTTATTTTTTCTGAAAAATTAAAATCAATATATTTAATATTTTCATTTAATAAATTAGTATATTTTTTATTTTCTTGATAATATTTAAATATTGTATAAAATAATTTTTCTGGTTTTTTTCCTTCTTCAATTTCATTTAATTGTATAATTAATTCATCATATAATTTTTCTTCATTAATAATTTCAAAATTTTTGTCTTTTGATATCATGTCACTCTCTTCGATTAAATTAGGAAATATTTTTTTGATTTTTAAAATTAAATTTGAAGCTCTTAAAGATTTTCCTTCACTATCTGATGAAGCATAAGATAAAAATATTTTTTCTTCTGCAATTGTAAATGCTTTATATATATTTAAATTATCATCATATAGATTTTCTATAGTTCCTTTTGCTATTTCTATTCCATCATTTTTTAAATAATCTCTATCTTCATCATCTAAAAATCCTTGATTTTTGTTTATACTTGGAAACTGTCCATCATTTAATCCAATAATAAATACAACTTTAGTTTTTCTACTTTTAGACCTGTCTATATCTCCCATTATAACTTGATCTTGATTGGCAGGTATTCTTCCTAACTCACTATTTTTCAATCCTGTTTTTATAATTTGACTAAATTTATCTAATGTTATTTTTTCATCTCCAAATATTAAATTAATTTCATCTAAAACATTAAGTAGTATTTTGTAGCTTTCTTCATATTCTTTTGCTAAATCGTAAAAATTATTTTTTATTAATTTATTTATTTTCTTTATAATATTTTGTTCTATGTTTTGATTTATTAAAAATAAATAAAACTGTTTTGAAAAGTTTTGTGCAGTCCTATTAGCGTCTAATTCTTTTTTTAGACATATAAAAGGTTCAATTATTTTTTTTCGTAATTCATTAAGGTAAGTAATTTCTTCTTTAGTTTTTTCATTAATTCCATACTTAAAATCATTTTTAAACTTACTATTTTTTATTCCGTATTTAATACAGTATTTTTCTAATTTAAAAATATCATTTTCTTCAATTTCTACAAATCCTGTTTTTAAATAATTAAATATAGATTCATATGAATAGTTTTTACTAATTACTTCAATTATAGATAAGATATATTGCACTATTATGTTTTGATTTAAGTCTCTTTTTTCATCAATAAATACAGGTATGTTATATTTTTTAAAAATTGATTTTGTAAGTGAAGAATATTTTTCAATATTTTTTGTAATAATTGAAATGTCTTTGTATCTAATATTGTTTGTTTTTATTAACTTTACGATATTTTTTGCGACATTTTCTATTTCTGAATAATTGTTTTTTGCTAAAAACAAGTTAATATTTTTTCTTGTTTCACATTTTTGGATTTTCGTATTATATAAATATTTTTCTATGTATTGTAATTCTTCATTTTTAAATCTATATAATTTATTCAAATTTATTATTTCTATTTTTTCATTTTTATCTATTAAATTTATTATTTTATTGTATGTTATTTTATTTGGGTAAAATACGTCTGTATTTGGATCTAAGTTTATTTCTAAGCTATCTGCACAAAACGTAATTGTAACACTTTCTGCAATCTGTAAAATTTTCTTAATTGTTTGATATTCTTGTTCTGTATAACCTGAAAATTCATCTATATAAACTATTGAATTTTTTAACAAATCAACTTTATCTATATTTTCAGAAAGAATTGTTAATAAGTCTGTTTCATCTATGTAGTTATTTTTAATTTTATTTTCAAATTTTTCATAAATTAAAATAATATCTTTTAATTTATTTTTTAAATATATATTATCTGTTTTTTCTTTAATTCGTTTTAAATCATTTATTGTTACTCCATGTTTTTTTAATTCTGAAATAATTCTTATACATATTTCTATATTTTCATCAGATTTATTTAAAAACACTAAATTATTTTTTTCTTTTTGTAAAATAGAATATATTAGCATTGCTTTTCCACATTTTGTAAGCTGTGTGTTGATAACTCCACCAATTTCATTTATGACTCTATATGCTAATCTATTAAATGTAATAACCTCTGCATTTATAATTGCTTTTCTTTTCTCCATTAGTTTTTGTTCAGCTGTAGCAGAAAACTGCTCAGGTGTTATTATATATATTTTTCTATTTTCATTATTATTTATTTTTTTATTTATTTCATTATAAATATATTCGCTTTTTCCAGATCCTGCTCTTCCGTATATAACTCTTAAACCCATTTTTTTCACCTCGTTTTTTAATTATATATTCTGCATAAATAAAAGTCAACAAAATATTATCTATTTCTTTGACATCATATTTTTTTTATTGTATAATCTATTTAGGAAAAATAATAAGGAGATACGATTGATGAAAGCTGAAAATTTTGATTTTTATGATAGAACGTCTTTAAAGTCATATAATTTGGATAAAACTATGCAAGACCAACTAAATGCACTTAGTGCCTTAGATGTATTTACAAGAAAGCATTGTGAAAACGTTGCCGCAATTACTTGCCGTTTATGTGAATACTTACATTGTTCTAAAGGATTTACTGAATACTGTACAATTTGTGCATATTTACATGATTTAGGCAAACTTTTTATTCCACCTGCAATTTTACAAAAACCTGCAAAACTTACAGATGAAGAATATAAAGTAATGAAAACCCATACAACAATAGGTTATAATATGTGCATGAAAGATGAAAGATTACGTCCATATGCTGCAGGGCCTTTATATCATCACGAAGCTTTGAATGGAACTGGATATCCACAAGGATTAACAAAAAAAGATATTCCTTATGAGGGGCAAATTATAAGAGTTGCAGATGAATATGATGCTATTGTTAGCAAAAGGCAATATAAATCACACGTAGGTATTACAGATACTCTAAAAATACTTATAGAAAATGCTACTCCAAGTCAAGATGCATCTAAATCACACGCTTTAGGTGGAGTGGTCGAAAATGCTAAATTAGGAAAAAATAATCCTATAATAGTTAAAACATTGATTAAAGTTGTAATAGATGATATTGAATTTGAAATTTATAATGTACTTCAATATGTAGAATATTTAAAAGATAATATAAAAAGGTTAAAAAAAGCAGAAAAATATTTTGAAAAATCTCAAAATGCAAAAAACGATGAAAAAAAACAGTACTTTATAGAATATACTAAACTTTATTTAGATAAAGATGAAACAATTGATAATTTTTTAGAAATAAAGGAAGAATATGAAAACGCATATAAAGTAAGACAAGGAAAAGTTGATAATTTATACAATGAAATTAGTAAAATAAAAAAATTAAAAGTATAATTTTAGGACGGCTAAATGAAGTTATCCACTATATGGGGTTCACTTCACAAAACCGTCCTTTTTTATTTCTAATCATCTAGTCCGAAACTTACTCCTAAAGCATTGTTTAGTTTATTCATAACATTCACGTCATCTATATGACCTATTTTTTCTTTCAAACGACTTTTATCTATAGTTCTAATTTGTTCAGTTAAAATAACCGAATTATTTTTTAATCCTTCTGCTCCTGCATCTATTTCTATATGAGTAGGTAATCTATTTTTATTAGTCTGTGATGTAATTGCAGCAGCTATTACTGTTGGACTGTATTTATTTCCTAAATCATTTTGTATTATAACAACAGGTCTAATACCTCCTTGCTCCGAACCAACTACTGGACTTAAATCTGCATAAAACATATCTCCTCTTTTAATTGTCATAAAATTCACTCCTAATATTAGTATATTTTAAAAGTCTGTCTATTCGTAGATATAGAATTTAATCTAATTCTATTTCATTATATTCTATGAAAATTGTCGTATTTTGGTTATTATCTTGGATTATTAATTTCTTAGGTAGAATACTCTCTTTATCTATGTATAAAGTTTTATTTTTTAAGTATGAATTATTTTTATTTACCTTTGTTTTCATTATTATTTCATTATTTTTTTCATTATATTCAGATTTTGAATTTTCCTTATAATCATTAATAAAACTAATTAAGTCTAAACTATTGTCTTCTAACCCTATATAATTTTCATATATTTTTTTTAAATCTAGTTGAGAATTTTCTATTTTTAAATTATTATCTTTTTTTGATATTACAACTCCTGCAATATTTTCTGGTTCTATTACTTCCTGAATACATCCATTTTCTGTATTGTATTCTTGTCTTAAAATATATTTATTCTGATTTTTATTACTGTTTACTTGTACTTTTATTTTTGATTTATATGATTTTAAATTCAATATATTATCTACGATTTCTTGACTATTCATATTGTTTCCATTTTTTTTGTTTTTAATCATCTTTTTTGAACTAAATATTGATATCACAATTATTAAAATAATAACAATTAAAATATAAAATTTCTTCTTATTTTGTATAAAAAAATTATTCTTGTATTTCATAAAATAACTCCTCCTATAAAATAATTTAGTATATTTTTATTCTAAAAAAGTATTAATATACTATCTTATTTTTCTATAGCTTGTATACATAGTCTTAAGTCTTTTTTATTTTCAATACAAGTAATTAATGTTATTTTGTTTTCTTTGGTATTTTCTAAATAACTCCAGTTTGTATTTTTTATTGTTTCTATTTTTTCAATTATATATGTTTTTTCAAAATTATTATATTTATACTTTATTTCATCACCTTTCTTTAGTTTATTTATATTTTTAAAATAATTATTTTTATACCCTCTATTGTGTCCTGCAAGTCCTATATTTCCTTCTTCTTTTGCAGTATCTTCAAAATGTCCAACATAGTCGTTTAATACTTCCATTTTTGTAGATTCATTAATTGGTGCTTTTAAATTTATTGAAGGGATTTCTATATACCAATTAAACTCTTCTCTATCCTGCTTATTTGTTTTATCTTGCACTTTATTTTCGGAAACTTCTTTATCATAATTTAATATCGGATTTTCTATTGAATCAATTTTTGCTGGATTAAAAATTAAATTTAAAAATAAAACTATAAAAAATGAAATTATAGCTGTTAATATATTGATGCTTTTTGTTGAATAAATATTTATCACCTTCTTTTTTTGAATTTCTGTTTTTTTAAAATACTATAAATTTAATATTACAGAATAAAACATTTAAATTAAAATTATTGAAAAAATTTATTTTATTATATCATAAAAATGTCGAAATGTAAATAAAAACATTTCGACAAATACTGACAAATAGAGCGCTTTAGCTCTATTCATTTTGTGCAATTTCAATTAGTTTATCTAAAAGTGAACTATAACTATAGCCAAAGTCCTCCATTAGTTTTGGATACATTGAAATATTTGTAAATCCTGGCATAGTATTAATTTCATTTAAATAAACTTTTCCTGTTTCATCTTCAACAAAGAAGTCGACACGAGAAAGTCCGTTTCCATCAATAGCTTTAAATGCCTTTGCAGCAAGTTTTCTAATTTCTTCTTGTTGTTCATCTGTAATTGAAGCTGGTATTACTGTTCTTGAATTTTGATTTTCGTATTTTGCATTAAAAGTATAAAAATCTTCTGCAGACAATATCTCTCCAACACGAGAAACTTCTACTCCAATTTTGCTATTTCCTAAAACTGCACATTCAACTTCTTTTCCCTTAATTCCTTGTTCTATTAATACCTTACTATCAAATTTGAATGCTTCTAATATTGCATTTTTAAGTTCTTCATTATTCTCTGCCTTGTTTACTCCAACTGATGAACCTGATCTAGATGGTTTAATAAACAAAGGAAATTTCAAATTGTTATTTATTAATTTAATTACATCTTCTAAGTTCATCTTTTTTTCTTCTAAATCCGCTTCTACTAATGTTACTTTATCTTCCTCAAAGTCTTTTATATAAATGTGTTTTGCTTGATTTATATTTGCTTTTTCAAATATAATTTTTGTATATGTTTTATCCATTCCAGTACTTGAAGCAATAATCCCACATCCAACATATGGAATTTTTAATAATTCTAACATTCCTTGGATTGTTCCATCTTCACCATACAAACCATGTAAAACTGGAAATACCACATCTAATTTTTTTAAATAATTTGTAATATTTTCTATTGGTTTCTTATTTTCATACTCAAACCAAATTCCTTTTTTATCTATATATATTGGAAAAATCTCATATTTACTTTTATCTAAATTATTAATTACTGAATTTGCTGATTTTTCAGAAACTTCATTTTCTGTAGACATTCCTCCTAAAATAACACCCAATTTTATCATAAAATACCTCCATTATTTTAATTTTTCTACAATATCAAATAACTTCATTCCATTTGATGCTTTAAATAAAATACTGTCATCTTTTTCCATAGTGTTTTTTATTTTTTTTAATAATTCTTTTTTATCTGTAAAATAGAAAATATTTTCTTTTTTCATTCCATTTTTTTCCGCTTCTTCAGCTATGTATTTTGAATTTTCGCCTATTGCAAATAATAAATCTATTTTGTTTTTTGCAACTTCTGCTCCAACTTTTCTATGTAGCTCTTCCGAATATTCTCCAAGTTCAAACATATCTCCTAATACTGCTATTTTTCTTGTTGAATTTGTATTTGATAAGTATTCTATTCCTGCCTTCATTGAATCAAAACTTGCATTATAGCTATCATTTATTAGTGTAATTTCATTATTTATTTTAATTATTTCCATTCTTTTTTTGGTAAGTTCAAAACTTGAAATTCCTTTTTGTATTTGTTCTGTTGATAAACCAACTAATTTTCCAACTAATGTTGCACATAGTGAATTTAGTATAAATACATCTCCTCCTACTGGAACTTTTAGAGCTATCTCTTCATTATTAAGTTTTGCATTAAATTCTGTTGCATTTTCTTCTCTTTTTATATTTATTGCATTACAATCACTTTTATTTTCAATTCCAAAAGTATGTATTTCTATATTGCTTTTTTGAGACCAACTATTTAACATATCATTATCATTATTAATTACAAGATTAGGATTATCCATTCCTTCTAATATTTCTAATTTAGCTTTTAAAATATTTTCTCTAGAACCTAAATTACCTATATGAGAAGTTCCAATATTTGTAATAACTGAAAGAGTTGGCTTTGCAATTTTTGTTAATTTACTTATCTCTCCTAAATGATTCATTCCCATTTCTATTACAGCTGCTTCATGGTCTCTTAAATTTAAAATAGTAAATGGTAAGCCGATATCATTATTCATATTTCCTTGTGTTTTTAATGTTTTGTATTTCTTGCTTAATACATTTGCAATAATATCTTTTGTACTTGTTTTTCCTACGCTTCCTGTTACTCCAACAACAATTAAATCTTTATAAAGATTTCTTTTCTCTGTTGCAATTCGGACTAGCGCTTCTTTAGTATCCTCAACTTGAATAATATTTTTATTTTTATATTTTTCTATATCTTCTTTGATTATTTCTGTTTTATTTATAATTACTGTATCTGCACCATTGTCAAAGGCATCTTTCCAAAATAGATTACCATCAAATGATTCACCTTTTATTGCAACATAAGTGTCTCCATCTTTTATAATTCTTGTATCTTTTGAAAAGTTTTCACACTCTTGTTCTTCATTTCCTGTAATAAGTATTCCATTTGTACATTTTATTATATCTTTTATTTTTAAATTCATATTCTTTTTCCTTTCTAATTCTTTTTTTAGATTATATTCTTTTTTTATTAATATTGCAACTTTATTTGTTAGTTAAGCTTTTTATTAAATATTTTTTAAAGACACAAAAAGAAGATAAAATCTTGCATTTGCAAAACTTTATCTTCTACTTTTATTCTACAGCACAATTTGCTATTTCAATTGCCTTTAAAACTATATTACCACAAGTTTTAGATGAAATTTTTTACTATAATTGTAAAATTTTTATCATTTTATCATATGTGTTACAAAAAAGATTACCAATGAAATTACAGACATAATAATTCCAATAATAGCAAATATTTTTTCTTTTCCTTTTTCGCTTTTCATATTTACTAATACTCTAATTCCTAGTCCTAATCCAACAGCAGCTAACCACCAAAAAATAAAAATTGAAACTATACTAAATATTATAGAACATATGCTCTCTGTAAGATTATTTTTTTCTTTCATATTTCTACCTCCTTTTTTAAATTCCTTTGTATTTTTTATTTTTGTAATAAAAATATCCTATTAACACTAAGAATATTACTATAAATGATAGTGCTTTTATACTATTACCTGTTTTTGGCAAAGAAGCTGGTTTTGAGCTTTCATTATTTGTTTTGTTTGTATCTGTTCCTTCGAATGAATAAACATCCTTGTTATAATATACATTTCCATCTGAATCAACCAATTTTCCCCAAATTACATAAGGTTTTTCCCCTGAAAACTTTGAAGTATCTAAACTAAACTCCCCATCATCTATTTGAGTCCAGTTATTTTCGTTATATTTTGTTATGTATTTATTTATCTCATCATTCATTTCTATTATAGCCTTATTATATTCTTCTACTTTTTTGTTATATTCTTCTTCATTATTTATTGTTTCCAACTCTTTTTTTATCTTTTCTATTTTTGTTTTGCAATCTTCTACTATTTTTTTTATTTTTTCATAATTTGTATTTGAAATATCAACTGCTTGATAATATAATGTATATTTTGTTATTGAACTATCTACCGAAATTTTTCCTTTACCTTTAGATATTGTACTTGGCATTATAATAGGATTTTTTATATTTAAGCTGTCTTTGCTTGCAGGTACATTTTCCGCAATCGTTTGTGTACTTTCTTCATTATTTGATACATCTTCTGATATATCCCAATTAAATCCACTATCTGTTCTATCATTTAAACTAGAAACTATGTTATTACCATCTTTATATACACTTGCTTGGTAAATGTTTATATCTTCTATTCCAACATATTTTTTATCTTCATCATCTAAATATAAATATACATAATAATATTTTTTGTCTTTTAAGTCCATAGATTGCGTTAATGGTTTATATTTTAAGTCTGAGTTATAATCTATATCTAGTAATGTAGTATATATTCCTTTATCAGCTTTTGCATAACTCATTAATTTATTTAGAGAATCTTTCTCTTCTTTTTGCAAGGATTTTAGAATTGAATTATCTGTTATTTCTCCAACTTTTATATTCAATTTTCTATTTATTTCTGAATGTATTTCCCAATTAGCAAAAAAAGTATAATCCTTAGAAAAGCTGATATAAAACCTATTTCCTAAATCCATTAATTGTGGTCTTTCAATTTTTTTTCCATTAATTCCGAATTTATACTCATATTCTGCTGGAATTGTGTCTTTTTTAGTGTATTCCAATACCCAAATATATAAATCACCATATTCCTCAAACTTTTTAGTTATTTTGTTCTCTGAACCATTATAAAATCCAATTTCAGTGCCACCTGTGGCATAAGAATATGAATCAGCATTAGTTACAGTACTTTTATCACTATCTGTTTCAACAATAGGCTCTTTTTTATCATGTGTAATATATAAATAATAGGTTGTTAAACCAGACTCACGAAAATTAACATTGCTTATTTCTATACGGTCATATAAATAATGCTTATCTTTATCTTCTTCTTGATCACATCCAAATTCAATTTTAGCATTTGAAAAATCTGTCCATTGTATGCTGTTTTCATTCTCAGCATATACATTTTTAGAAATAAATAATACTCCTAAAAAAATACATAAAAATAATACTCTTTTTAAACTTTTCTTTATTGTATCCATTATTATTTTATCCTTTCTTATTTTATTTTTGAATAAAAAAATATATATTGGTTATACTAAATATCTCCCCATAAATTAAATAAATTTTACATATTTTTTATTCACATTTTGTGGATTTTTAAAAATCATATACTTTTTTTGTGAATTTGTCAATAGTAAATTCACATTTTGTGGAAAAATGTAATTAGCATTTTTTTGGAGGTTATATATGGAATTATATGAAAAAATTAGAAATCTTAGAGAAGACAGAGATATAAAGCAAAAAGATATGGCAAAGCATCTACATTTACAACCCACAACATATAACTCATACGAAATGGGAAAAAGAACAATTTCTGCTGAAATGCTAAAAAACATATGTATATTTCTAAATGTTAGTGCTGATGAACTATTAGATTTAAAATTAAGTAATCCATATAATTCTCTTAACGAAGAAAATACTATAATAATAGATAAAATAAAAAAAGCATTAATAGAGCTTCAAAAAAGAAGATAAAATCTTGCATTTGCAAAACTTTATCTTCTATTTTTATTCTACAGCACGATTTGCTATTTCAATTGCCTTTGAAACTATATTACCACAAGTTTTAGATGAAACATTTTCCCATCCACCATCTTTTTTTACTTGATCATATACTCCTAATTCTTTTGCAATTTCCATTTTAAGATTTTCAGACATCTTTTTGCTATTTCTAGACATAATCAACATCCTCCTTTACAAATCTAGCTTTACTAGTTTTTTAAGAAAACAGATTAATTATTGTTACAGTTCAACGCTATGTGTGTGGTTTGACTAGTAACTTTAATTTATTATGTTTTCTTAACCCTTATTATTTGTAAAAAAATATTTTTTTATTTTTATAATTTTTGGAATGATTGTAATAATTTTTATTTTATATTCTCTTATTGCATGGTTCCTTTTTTCTTCCGTCCCCAAAAGTATTAAAGTGCATTTTTACCCCGTCCCTAAATAAACTTTACATTGTTAAAACTCCATTTGGTGTGTTTGTAATTATTAAAATTTGTTCTTCTTCTCCATTTTCTGCATTTATATATACCAAATATTCTGTTTCTTCCACTTTTCCTTTAAATTCATAGCATAGCTTTTCTGTTTTCCATTCTGTTGGAATTATTGCTAAAATTTCACTTTGAATATTTAAATTTTTATTTAGCTTTTCTTTTGCTTGTTCTTTTGTTATTTTGACTTTTGAAACATCTCTTTGAGTATGATTGTTTAAATATCCTGTTGTTTCAATTCCTAAAATTTGTCCATTATCTAATGCGACTTTTAATTTTATTAAGTCAGGATACATTAAAACTTCATCTTGTGAATATGCATAATTGATTGTAATTACTCCTTCATTTTTTAAATAATATGTTTGTCTCATATTTTCGAATCCTTTTTGTTTTAAGAATTCTTTTCCTTTTTCATTAGCTTGTTCATATGTTAAATTTTCTACACCTACTTCTCTATCTGAAGTCATATATACAATACTTCCACCTGTTTCAGATATTGATATTGTTATATTTTCTTGATTCTTATTTTTTATTGTAAATGTATATGCTGGGACTGCTGCTTTTTCGGAAAAGCCTAAACTTGAGATTTCTTCAATATTATTTTCTCCTACAAATTCTATAGCTTTCTTTTTTGCATCTTCTTCACTAATTTTGTCTCCTTTTAGTCCTTTTTTTTCTGTTGAAACTATATGTTCCGAATATGCACCATCATATATTAAACCAGAATATTCATGTAAATTTTCTTCTAATGTATCTGCAAAATTAAAGTCTGTACTTACTTGTTGCGCAAAACTAACATTTTTCTCTCCTGTTAAATCACTCCATTTCATATTACCTGCATTTAAATCAAATGATATTTGATTTACAACATTATTAATTTGCATGCTATATTTGTGAAGTTCTTCCAAATTTTTTAAATCTTCATCACTTAGTTTCTCTCCTTGTATATTTTTTCTAGATAGGCTATAACTATAATCACTTACCTGATTTAAAAATTTTTCTGTATTTTCTAATTCCTGCGCTTGCATTGGAAGCATTGATAAATATGTTTGAGCTAAATTTGCTTCTCTCCACAAATTTGTGAGTGTCTCTGCTCCATGTGTTGCACTGTTTGAAATAGTGGATTTTGCCAAATAATTTTGCACATTATCCATATAATAAATAAGTTCATATAAAGATTGATTATATAAATTTTCATTAGCCAAAATGCTTTCTTTATTTTTTTTATTTAAATTATAGCCTAATGCTATAATTATTCCTATTAATAAGATTAAAATAATCCATATGATTATCTTTTTATTCTTTCCTCTCATATTTACCTCCGTTATTTTTATTGTGTATAAAAATTTTAAAAATATTCCAATTTTTAATAAAATATGATACAATCATAAAAAATACGTAATATGTCTATTTTGAATACAATATTTACATATTACATAAAGGAGAATTCATATGAAAAAAATTTTAATTTTTTATGCATCATTTGGAGGAGGACACCTGTCTGCAGCAAAATCTATTGAAAACTATTTATTAAAAAACTTTAATAACGTAGATATAGAATTAATTGATTGTATGAAATATGTTAATAAGACCATAGAAAAAATTTCTACATCTGCATATAAAGAAATGGCAAAAAAAATGCCTTGGGCTTGGGGCAAAATTTATGAAGGGTCACAAAAAGGTCCTTTAGCACATATCTCATCTAAAGCAAATTCATTTATGGCTATAAAACTTTTAAAATTACTTAGAGAAAAAAATCCAGATATTATAATTTCTACACATCCTTTTGGTAGTCAAATGTGTAGTTATTTAAAAAGAAAGGGAAAAGTTAATTTTAAAATTGCAACAATATTGACTGATTTTAAATCTCATGATCAATGGCTAGTTGGTGCAGATTATACAGATTTCTTCTTTGTTTCAAACACAGATATGCAAAAAGAGTTAGTACAAAAAAATATAAATGAAAATAAAATTATAGTTACAGGAATTCCAGTTAGAGAAGAATTTTTAATACCACACAACAAAGAGCAGATATTGGCAGATTTAAACTTTGCTACAAATAAAAAAACAATTCTATTTTTTGGTGGTGGTGAGTTTGGTCTTGGAAAAGATATGACATTAAAAGTTTTTGAATGCTTATTAAGCAAATGCCCTCAAACTCAAATTATTGCAATATCAGGAAAAAATGAAATAATGAAGAATAAATTTGAAAAACTCGTAGAACAATATTCCCGTGAAAAAGATGTACGTATTTTTGAATTTACAGATAAAGTTGCAGAATATATGAGTATTGCAAAATTAGTTGTTACCAAACCTGGTGGGCTTACAAGTTCAGAATCTTTAGTTTCGCATCTCCCTATGGTTCTAATAAATCCTATTCCTGGTCAAGAAGAAGAAAATGCAGAATTTTTAGAAAGTAAAAAAGTTGCAAAATGGATAAAAAAGAATGACGATATTAATTTTATTTTAAATATTTTAGTAAATGATGAAACTATTTTAAACAATATGAAAGAAAACACATACTTAATAGCAAAACCTAATGCTACAGAAAATATTTGTAAAATTATAATGAATTAGTTAAAAATACGAAGAATTTACTTCTTCGTATTTTTACTTAATATTTATTTTTTTCTACATATTTTATATTTCTCTTCTTCCTTCTAAAGCCTTAGTTAAAGTAATTTCGTCTGTATATTCTAAATCTCCTCCAACTGGAATTCCGTGTGCAATACGAGTTGCATTAATTCCCATTGGTTTAATTAATTTTGAAATATACATTGCTGTTGCTTCTCCTTCAACTCTAGGGTTTGTAGCAAGTATTACTTCTTTTACATTTCCCTCCATAAGTCTTGAAAGAAGTTCTTTTATTTTTATATCATCAGGTCCTACTCCATTCATAGGAGAAATTGACCCATGTAGTACATGATAAACGCCTCTATATTCGTGTGTTCTCTCCATTGCTGCAACATCTCTTACATCTTCGACTACGCATATTGTGCTTTGGTCTCTTTTAGGATTAGAACATATTGGACATGGATCATTATCTGTTATGTTATAGCATTTACTGCAATACTTTAAGTTCTTTTTTGCAGTTACTATTGATGAAATAAAAGCATTTGTTTCTTCTTCATTCCAATCTAAAACGTGAAAAGCAAGTCTAGCTGCTGTTTTATGTCCTATACTTGGAAGTCTTTCAAAACTTTCTATTAATTTTTCTATTGATGGCGCAAATTCTGACATTTTGTTTCCCCTTTTACATTAATCCAGGTATATTAAATTTACCCATTTGTAATGATTGTTCTTCATCAACTTTTCTTAAAGCTTCGTTTACACATGTAGTAACTAAATCTTGTAGCATCTCAACATCATCTGGATCAACTACTTCTTTATTTATTGTTAGTTCTTTTATAAATTTTGCTCCTGAAACAACTGCTTTAACAGCTCCTCCACCAGCTGTAGCCTCAAAATCTTTTGCTGTTATTTCTGCTTGAGATTTTTCGATATCTGCTTGCATTTTTTTAGCTTCTTTCATTAAACTGTTGATGTTCATTCCACCAAATCCTCCCATACCTCCTGGGAATCCACCTCTTTTACCCATTCTAAATCATTCCTTTCAATTTAAATTTTAATTAACTTTTATATCTATTCTGTTAAATATATAATAAACGGTTTTATACAATATTAAATGGAACATCTGCATGGCTTGCAAAATTTTCAAAAGCATTTGAACTGTCTGTTTCTTCATGACTTACGTCTATAAACTTTATTTGCATTTCTTTTCCTGATGCCATAGATATTGTTTTTTTCAAGTTCATTTTGTTTTCTGGTCTTTCAAGAAATTCTTTTGCAACTTGGCTCATTCCATTTGGAAATTCAATAGCAACTGTCATATCATTAATTTCTTTTGCAATCGTACCTGCTAAATTAATGTACATAAACATTTTGCCTTCTTCTTTAAAATTATCTACTAACTTTGGCCAGTAATCTTGCGTTTTCCCTTCATATTTTGGTTTATTTACAACTTTAGGTTTCTCTTCGCTACTATTTTGTACCGAGAATTTTTGCTTTTGGCCTTTATCTGCAAAATTACTAGCTCGTAAAAAATTTTCAATTTTTGTAACTCTTTGTTCTAAATTATTTAAACTAAAATTGTTATTTGAGCCATTATTTCCACTATTGTTATCCACACTTTTTTCACTTTTGTGGATATCTTGTTTATTACATAACTTAATAATTCCAGTTTGAAAAATTATTAATTTTTGAGTAGATTGTTTTAATGAGTTTTCTAACTCTGATAAATTGCAAATTAAATTTATTAATTCTTCTTTTTGAATTTTTTCGGATAATACTTTTATATCTTCTATTTCCTCTTTTGTATATGTTTGAATACTTCCTGTAGACTTATATAATAATATATCTTTTACATACTTAATGGTTTCCCATAGCAGATTGTTTAAATCTTTTCCTTCTTTTAATATTTCTTCAATTACTTTTAAACTTGAATCAACATCATAATTAATTATTGATTCTACAATTTGTTTTATATATGTTATTTTAGGAATACCAACTAAGTCTCTTATTTTATTTTCATCAATTTTGTCTTCTCCGTCTTGATTGCATCTTTCTAGTATTGAAAGAGCATCTCTCATTCCACCTTCAGCGAGGGTGGCAATAAGATTAAGTGCTTCTTCACTTACTGCAATTTGGCTTTCTTCACAAACTATTTTAAGCCTTTTAATAATATCTTCATTAGATATTCTTTTGAAATCGAATCTTTGACATCTCGAAAGAATTGTAGCTGGTATTTTTTGAGGTTCTGTTGTAGCTAACAAGAATTTAACATGTTTTGGAGGTTCTTCTAATGTTTTAAGTAATGCATTAAATGCTCCTGTAGATAACATATGAACCTCGTCTATTATATATACTCTGTATTTTGCTTTTGTTGGTAGAAAATTAACCGCTTCTCTTATTTCCCTTACATCTTCAACACTGTTGTTTGAAGCCGCGTCCATCTCTACAATGTCTGTAAGAGAGCCATCTAAAGCAGATTTGCATATTTCACACTCGTTACATGGTTCTCCATCTTGCAAGTTCATACAATTTACTGCTCTAGCTAAAATTTTTGCAATTGTTGTTTTTCCTGTTCCTCTACCACCATTAAATAAATATGCATGACCTACCCTATCTGAAATTAGTTGATTTCTTATAGTTTTTGTAATGTGTTCTTGACCAACTAATTCATCGAATTTTATAGGTCTAAATTTTCTATAAAGAGCTGTATACCCCATACTTAACACCCCCAAAATAATAGAAAAAAATGGTGTGATTTAGATTCCTCTATGGAAAGTGTCCACATAAAAGTATCTACTTATTGCTGCTTCCTTCCGGACCTGACAAGGTTCATAGGCTTCTATTGGATACTCTCCATACAAGAATCTATCTTCATACCATTTGTATTATATAACATATTTTTATATTTTACAAGTTATTTTATTAATTTTCTATTCTTTTAAAGACAAAATCCTTGCCCATAAATTCAACACTACTATTACCACTTTCTACAATGCCTTCCGCAGGTAAACTTAGAGTTATAGTAGACTTAAATTGTATACTTTTTGTTAATACTATATTTACATCAAAAGAAATTTCTGATTTTATATCATATTCCTTAATACCTATCTTTTTTAATAAGTCTTTATAATTTACTTCATTATCGTTAGAAACATAATTTCCTATATTTTGATTTGCTAATCTAAACGCAACTATACCACCTTGATTTGATATTTTTAGTTCTTTAATTTTTGTTAATTGCTCTCCTGTAAATACTATCTCTTCTGTTTTGTTTTCTTTTGTATTTTCAAATAGTTCTTTTTCATTGTTTGATGGTTTATAAATTTCAAGTTCACCTTTTTGAGGTTTTTGATTTATTACAAAATTGTTTATTACTATTTTTTCTATAGTTTCTGTTTTTTTATAATTTTGATTTTTTTCTATATAAATATATATATCATTATCTTGTCCAACAGATTTATTCCATAAGTTTTTTTTATCTTCAATATCTTGTCCATTAATTGAAGATATTATAGAAACTTTAGATATGTTAAAAGGCATATTTTCTTCACCCTTTTCATCATATCTTAATATTAACATTACTGCTGTAAAACCTATAGCAACAATTATTAAAACTATAATTGATATGTGTAAAGCTTTTGGCATTTCATTTTCCTCCAACTTTTTTTGCTTTTCTTAATTCTTTAAAAAATCTTTTTAAAATGTCTTCACATTCTTCCTTTAATATTCCTGTTTCAAATTCTACGTTATGGTTAAATTTATAGTCTTTAAATAAATTAAATATTGATCCAACTACTCCTGTTTTTTCATCCATTGTTCCAATATATACTTTTTTTATTCTTGAATTGATAATTGCTCCTGCACACATTGAACATGGCTCTAATGTAACATACATCTCGCAATCTAAAAGTCTCCATGACTTAAGCTTTTTACTTGCTTTTTGAATTGCAAGTATTTCCGCATGTTTAGTTGTATCTAATTTTATTTCTTTTTGATTGTGTGCTCTGGCTATTATTTTCCCATCTTTTACAATTACAGCTCCAACTGGAATTTCTAGTTTATCATAAGCCTTTTGTGCTTCCTTTAAAGCTTCTTTCATAAATATTTCTTTCATTATCTCTTTCCTTCTCGTTTTTAATTATACCTCTTGAAAGTATTGATGTCAAGGCATTTTTATATAGTTATTAATTAAATCAAAAATTTTTAAAATAAAGATGAGTAAAAATAAATTAAATTTTACTCATCTTTTAATTAATTATCAACTTATATTAATATAAGTTCTGTACCGTTTTTTATATCTGTATATGATACAATAGTATTTAGTTCATAATAATTTCCTGTTTTTCTGTTATATAAAATATGAGACTTTTCAATAGGATAAACATTTTCGTTTAATTCATTTACCCCTTGTAACAATAGTTTAATAACATTTGATATTGTTTTATTTAATGGAATCCATGTTTCATACCACTTATCTATTTGTGGAAAAAAAACTTTTACCAATACTCTATTCATCTTCAGTTTCCTCCTCTATTCCAATAAGTTTAACTAATGTAGGAGTTCCGTCTTCTACAGCATATCCGAAACTTTTTCCACATTTATTCTCTAATCCTGACATAGAAAACTCATAACTTATTATAGTTTGGTTTTCAATACCATTTCCTACCCAAATTCCATTATTATTTTGTATATTGTCTGAATACCAGCTTTCATAACTATGTTGTTCCAAAAGCTCAGGTTTTTCTATAATTATAAAACTATGTTTTTCGTTATTTTTTGCATCTTCAAGCAATTCATTAAATTCAAATTCATCAATGATTCCTTCATTAATGAAATTATCTATACCAACAATTACTCCAAGTGTATACATTTCATCTTCACTTTTTATATCATTTTTTATAGATTTAACGAAGTTTTTATAAGCCTTTTTCATTCCGTCTTCGTCTCCAGAATTTAATATACTTACTTTTACATTATCCAAGTTATTAATTACTTGTAATATACCATTTACAAAGTCAATAGCATTAATTATATCTTTTGATGAAATAATAGTCATAAAGTTGTTTAAAAAGTCGTAAGTATATACTGCCAAATTACTTTTATTAAGTCCAATAGGTACTTTTGATAATCCATTCAAGTAGCTTTCAACACTTTCAATTTCAACTACATCTGGTAACGAAGGAACAGGTGGAGCTTTTATCATACCTTTATCATTTAGCATATCTATTTTTTCATGAATATGTTCATTGTATTCAGCATGTCCACATATTTTAGCTGTTTGAAATTCATATATACCATTATCTATTGAGACTAAACCTCTACCAAACATATGCGTTGGTCTTAAGCTTCCAACCCTATCAAATATACTATAATAATCACTTTCATCATTAAGCAATAGTGCAATTTTTTTATTAAAGTTTGCTGTTAATCTATATCTCATTGCACTTGTTGTACTTGCAGTAACAATAAATACTACACCACATTTTGCTCCATCTCTAGTTAACGTTAAGAATAGATCTTCATATAGACTACCATAATTTTCATCAAATACTTCGTAATTATTTATTACAATCATAACTATAGGCATTACATTTCCTTTTTTTATGTATAAATTATAGTCACCATTATACTCTGATAAAATTTGCTTTCTTTCAGCAATAATTCTTTGTATCATGTCAAAAAATACTTTTATTTTATCATCTTGTCCAATAAAAATAGTATCTCCAACGTGTGGACTATCTTTATAAATTTTTAGAGCTTCTGTACCAAAATCTAGTATATATATTTGTGCTTGCTCTGAAGTATATGAAGTTATTGTATCATATATAATTGTACTTAATACCGTTTCTTTTCCACTTTCCGCATTTCCATAGATAATTATATTATCTCTTTTTGAAAGATTTAATTTAACCAAATCTTGCCTTTGATTATATGGATCATCATATTCTCCAATAACAACATCTACATCTGTTCCATTTTTTGCTTTATATTTGTTACGTAAATCATTTAAATATATATCTGCAGGAATTGCATCTAACCATAAATTACTTGTAGTAATTTCTTCTTGTTTTGCTAATTCACATATATAGTTAAAAATACAAGTTAATTGTTCACCAACCGCAACATTATTTTTATTCTCTGAATCATTTATTTTTCTTATAGGTCGTCCAATATTTGATATAAACTCAACAGAATCATCAATTTTCTTTACAGGAACATTTGATGGTATATATGGTGCTCCTGCCCAGCCAGATTGTCCTAATGTAAAATATTCATTATGTCCAACTTTCATATAGAATTGACCTGGATTTTTTAGATTTACTGCATCTGGTCTTAATATAACATCTTTACTATCTATTACATCCTGTACTTTCAAACAAATTCCAAATTTACTGTTACTTCTAATTTGATCATCAACAATACCATTTGGTTTTTGTGTAGCCAAAATCAAATGCACTCCTAAACTTCTACCTATTCTTGAAACACTAATTAACTCATTCATGAAATCTGGCTGTTGTTGTTTTAATTCGGCGAACTCATCACATATTATAAATAAATGTGGTATAGGTTTATCTACGACACCATCATGGTATAACTTTTGATATTTATATATATCTATTGTACCTTCATTCGAAATATTTCTCGCTTCATTAAACATTATTTCTCTTCTTCTTAATTCACTTTGTATAGATGTAAGTGATCTATTTAATCCACTTTTATCAATATTAGTAATAGTTCCCACCAAGTGAGGTAATTTTATATTATTCTTTTGAAAAGCTCCTGCTAATCCTCCACCTTTATAGTCTATTAGTAAGAAACTAACATCATATGGATGAAAATTTAAAGCTAATGAAAGAATATATGTAATTATAAATTCACTTTTTCCAGAACCAGTTGAACCAGCAATTAATCCATGAGGTCCATGATATTTTTCATGAGCATCTAATGTAATAATCATTCCACTGCTGTCTATTCCAACAGGTGCTTTTAATGATAATGTAGAATCATTTGTTTTCCACCTTTTTAGAATATCTAATTGTTCTATATTTCCTACTTCATACATTTCTAAAAATGAGTAACTTTTTGGAAGTGATAATTCACCCTTCTTTTCTCTAATAGGTATGTTAGAAATTTTTTGTGCAATTTCTTCTGAAAAAATTGTAACTATAGGTTCCATTTTCATATCAGTTTGTTTAATTTCATCTATATCTTTTTCATATAATATACCTTTTGGACTATTACGTAAATCAATAAATGTTTTACATTCACTAGGTAAACTATAAAGATCATCTGTAAGACATAATAAACTGAATCCTACATTGTTTTTCATTTCTGAAAACTCTGTAATGAAATTTAAGTTTTCTATTAATTTATAATTATCTGTAATAATTAAATAATATGGTGAAAATTCTTTATAATTTTTCTCGTTATATTCACTTTCTGTTCTATTAGATAGTTCTTCTAATAAGTACTTTGAAAGTTCGTTCATGTCATCATAATTGTCTGCAAAAAATCTAATTTGTTTAAAATCATCCCAAATATGAGGAAGCATTTTTACATATTCCCAATCTTTAGAATTCTTTTTATCTACTAAAAACACTAATTTTAAATCTTCATAACTGTGAAATGTAATAAGCTGTAAAATTATGTTTCTCATATACTTTCTTGTTAATTCATAATTATTTGAAACTAAAGCTGAAATAGTGTTCTTAGCAAATGAAACTGTAATAGGACAATTATCTATAGTTTTTGCATTAGCAACTAAGTTGTTTAATTCTTTTAATAAACTATCCTCTTCCATTGCAAATCTTTCTTCTGGGTAGGAAATTTCCATTTGTAATGGCACCTCTCCTAATCCAAGTCTTACAGATAAGAAAGTATCATCTTCAATTTTTCTTTCCCACAATCTAGGGCTTTTTTTATTAATAGCTTCTGCACATTGCTCAATAGATAAAAAAGTCTGATAAAGTGTATTTCTTTGAGTATTTTTAACTTCATTTATAAATTCATTTTTATTTATAAGATATTGTTTATATTTCTTTTGTCTATTAATTTCATATTTTTTGTTTTCTCTTTTATTCCATTTTTCTTCCATAACTGGAAGAACCACCATTGCTAATATCAAAACCAATGTTGATATAATTCCCATTACTATATCCAATGTAGATGCTGTTCCTGATGTTATATCTTGTATTGTTGAAACAACAGATGTTAACATCATTACTCCCATAATTAAAGAAGATCCCATCATTAATATCCATGGACTTTTTCCATCATCTCTTTTGTCTGGTGGCTCATCTATATTTAATGTTTCTGTCTTAATTGGAGGTATCATACTAGGTGAACGGAAAAAATATTCAATCTTATTATTTGTTTTAACTTTTTTATTCTGTTTATTACTGTTTGCTTCTTTTAATCTTTCCTCTATATCACTTGACTTAAAGTATTTTCTGTTTAAATAAACATTATTATCCGGATTATTAATATATATTGTATTTTTTATTATAATTATTTCTAACCCCATAATAAAAATTATATCACCATTAAAAATATCTTTTAAATTTTCATATACAGGATAGTGATTAACAAAAACTCCAAATTTTGGATCTAAATTTTCTAATGTCCAACTGTTATCATTATTCTTGTAAATTCTAGCATGAAAATCTGCTATAAGAGGATTTTTATATACTATATTATTATCACTACTACTACCTATCGTAATTTCTCTTGTGTTGACTAAATCTAAATGCACAAAACCATCTTCATAGTCTGGTAAACAATATACAATGCTAATTTCGTTAGAATCATTAATTAGTATTGGATATATACCATTTACTTCTAAAACCACTTCTTTTAAGAAACTTCCTATTGGTTTAGTAATGTTATGTCTATAATCAATTAAACTTAAATAACTATTATCAATTATTTTTGAATAGTCACTACTTATCATTGTGTATTTTCCATTATTCATTTTTATATTTATTAGTTTATTGTAGCTTTCTTCTTTATCATCTAATATCCAATAATCATCATTAATAATTTTTGGCAATGTATCTTTAATAATATAATTTTTCCCAATTACTGCAACTCGCATTTATTCTCTCCTTTGTTTATAATTATACAATTAAATTATATCAAACCTAATTTTATATTACAATATTTTTTTATATTTTTATTGACATTTTTTTTGAAAAATGATATGTTGCAATTAATAAAATTTTTTAATTTTTTAAAGAAAGGATGTGAATCTTATGGCAGTTTTATCAGATCAAAATCTTGTTAAATATAAAAGCTATCTTGATGATTTAAAAACTCAAGTAAACTCATGGACAAAATACTTATCTGATGCAGAAACAGCTCTTAATAGCAGCGTTGGAAATACTTTTAAAACACAATATTCTAAAGGAAAAAAAGCTGCTGCAAATATTCAATCTATAATTGATATTTTACAGTCGCTAAAAAAAGATTTAAATACATTAGTAACTGATGCAACCGCATTTTATACTACATCATTAAATGCATCTAAAAAATAATAATTAAGGAGGAAATAAAAAATGTCACAAGCTAAAGGAACAGATGGAGCTGGAGTCAGTTCTAGCACAAGGAGAACATTAACTGGAGACGCACGTCCTAGTTATCAAACAGGTACAAATACAGCCCCTAAGGTTACATATAAAACAACTACAAAATCAACAAGTAGTTCAAGCGGATCAAAAAATTCCGGTTGGAGTGCAAAATCATCTCAAGGTTCAACTAAATCAGGATTATACGGTAAATCTACTTCTACTGGTAATAGTAAATCTACTGCTTCAAAATCAGGAAGTAGCACAACTTCAAAAAAATTAACAGGAGATGCACGTCCTAGTTATCAAACAGGTACAAATACAGCTCCAAAAGCTCAATATAAAACAACAAAAAAATCAGGAAGTACTTCTAAGAGTAATCAAGCTAGTAAATCTACTAAGAGTTCTACAGCTTCAAAATCAGGAAGTACTACTAAAAGCAACCAAGCTAGCAAATCTAAGAGTACTACATCTTCAAAATCAGGAAGTACTACTAAAAGTAATCAAGCTAGCAAGACTTCTCAAAAAACCCCAACACAAATTAATAGAGAAGACTCTAAAATTGTATCTAGTAAATCTAGTAAATCTAGTACATCAAAATCTGGAAACAATACTGTAAAAATAGCTTCAACTTCAAGCAAAAGTTCATCTAGTAAATCATCAAGCAAAAGTTCATCAAAATCTAAAACAGGTTTAAAAAATGTTGCAGCAACATCAGCTGTTCTTGGAACAGCTACAGCAAAAAAAGCTACTTCAACAAACACTAATTTAACAGCAAAGCAAATAACATCTTGGAAAACTAAGGTTGATAATGCAATATCAAAAAAATTGGTTCCATCATTAAGCAAAGCATATGATGATGCTATTCAATTAGGACGTGTTACAGAAAATGGTGAAGATAGTAATAATCTAAACTACAGATTCAAAGATTTAGCAAAAATTACAGATCAAGCTATGAAACAATTAACAACATTTCTAAAATCATTTGATACGAATTTAACAACATACATTAATACAGTTGAAAAAGCAGAAAAAGCAACAGCAGATAAATTAAAGAAATCAATTGATCAATTTGCTGAAGCTGCTTCTAAAATATCAAAACTAAAAATGTAATTTTTTAAAGAAAGGATGTGAATCTCATGGCAGTTTTATCAGATCAAAATCTTGTTAAATATAAAAGCTATCTTGATGATTTAAAAACTCAAGTAAACTCATGGACAAAATACTTATCTGATGCTGAAACAGCTCTTAATAGTAGCGTTGGGAACACTTTTAAAACACAATATTCAAAAGGAAAAAAAGCTGCTGCAAATATTCAATCTATAATTGATATTTTGCAGTCACTAAAAAAAGATTTAAATACATTAGTAACTGATGCAACCGCATTTTATACTACATCATTAAATGCATCTAAAAAATAAATATAAGGAGGAAGTATTATGGCAAAAAATACAACCACTACTAAAAAAGCAAGCACGTCTAAGGCTACAAGCAATTTAACAACAAAGCAAATAACAACATGGAAAAACAATGTAGATAATGCTATAACAAAAAAATTAGTGCCTTCATTAAACAAAGCTTATGATGATGCTATTCAATTAGAAAAAGTTACATCTACAGGAGAAGATTCAAATAATTTAAATTATAGATTTAAAGATTTATCAAAAGTAGCTAACCAAGCTTCTCAGCAGTTAACAACATTTATGAAATCTTTTGATACAGATTTAACTACATATATAGCAACAGTTGAAAAGGCAGAAAAAGCAACAGCAGAAAAAATGAAGAAATCAATTGATCAATTCTCTGAATTAGCTTCAAAAATTTCAAGTTTAAAAATGTAATATAATAAAAGGCTTCCTATTACTAGGATGCCTTTTATTATATTATATTTTTTTATAAATTATGGTGTTCCCACGCGGACTCGAACCACGATCGGTCGCTTAGGAGAAACTCGGTTACAATTTCAAATAGTGTTTGAATTTTTTAAAAGCGTTTAAAATACAAGCGAATCGAATTGTTTTTTAAAATTTATTTTTTAAAATCAAATCGAAAATTTTTAAAATTTTAAATGCTATTTTATAAAATTCGCGACATATTCGCGACACACTTTCCTAAATTTCTATCCTAGTCTATAGGTTTCTGTGACACCAATTTATTATTTCTTTTTTTATAATTATGTTTCGCATAATAAATGTCTGTATATATACTAGCATAAAACTTATTATTTTTCAATAAAATTTTTAAACTATATGCTTTCCCAATAATAGTATAAAATATTTTTGTCTACATCATAAACACCTATTTCATGTCCTGTTGCATTTTCTTTAGTAACATTTTTCTTTTTATTTTCATCACTTGTTCTGCGCACTAATTCATAATGATAATATCCATTTTTTATTGAAAGCACTTCTTCATTGTATTCAAAATCATCTAGTATATCGTCATTTAATCTGTCTTTACTCCATTCAGAGCTTTGTTCTAGTGTTTCTATTATTTCTTTTCCTTTTTCTTCTGAAAATTCATATACATAATAATCTGTTCCATCTCCTTGTGGTCCACCTCTTACATCATATATTTCTCTACTAATATAATTTTTAGTATCTAAATTCAAATCCTTATGATAATCTGTATGATTATTAAATACTCTATTTATGTAATAATATAATTTTGCATTTTTTAAATCAAATATTGCATGAGCATTACTTCCATTATAATAATATATATCTTCTCTATCTATAGGAATGGTTTCCTCATCTTTTATTTCTGTAAATTCTTTCATTATATATTCATAGTACTTATTCCTATCCCAAAGATTACTTTCTTCTAATTGAGTTCTAAATTCATTCATGCAATCCGTGTAATAATTTTTTATCTTATATACTTTATACTTACCATCTAAGAAATCATCTGTATATATTGTACAATATTCTATATCATTTTGTTTTATTTCTATACCCAATTTTTTGTAATCTTCATCTTTGCTTACTGAACAGTATAATTTTGTAATTATAATTGATAAAAAACTAACAGCTATGCAAATTGCTATAACCAATAAAATATATAAAAATTTTTTTTTATTTTTCATGTTATCCTTCCTTTTTTAATCAACTTTATAATTAGAAAAATCAAATTTTATTTTTACATCATATTTCTTTATAACTCCATATTCATAAGAAACAACCTCAAAATTATTAAGCAAAGTTGAAAAAATATCTGTTAAAATTTCTTCTTCATTATCAACATATTCTTTCAATATCCATGTCTTCAAGGTTATAATTATTAACTGCAATATATTCTAACATAAAGCATTGCTTCAATAACAATTTCTCATCATCATCAAATAAATTATATTTACTTAATGTATAAACATCATATAAATCTCTTGCTGTAGTTCTACTTAATAAAGCACATAATTTTGCTGCATATATTTCTATTGGATGAATACAATTTATTGTTAGATGCTTGTCCTTAAATACATCTGTAGTTACTTTAATATTTTTAGTTTCTAAAATATGTACCCTATTCATGTAATTTATTTCAATTTTTATATTATCAGTATTTCCTTTTATATCTTCATATTCTGCAACAATTGAATCTAATGCATATACATTTTTTGATTTATCCATGTTGATTTTATAGTTCTTAGCACTTAAATAACTAACTAATAAATTATGTATGTTTTCTCTTTCTTTTAGCATCTCTTCTTTGCTTAAATTTTTGTTTAAATCTAAATCAATATCAACTGATAGTCTTGGAAAATTAAAAACTGCCGTGTTTATTGCTGTACCACCTTTCAATGCTAATAACTTGCTTAATTTTTCGTGATTATTTATCCATTCTAAAATATTTAATAATCTTTCTACTTTTTCTAATGTTGATTTTATAAATCCTGTTCTATTTGAAATTTCTTCTATATATTTTTTATAGTTTTCTACCAATGCAAAGTCCTCCCCCTAGTTAAAAATATTTCAGGAACTACTAAATTCCATTTACTAACATATTTGTTTTTATTTTTCTTAGTTTCATTATCAAAATAATAAGTTCTTTCATTTATATTATTTCTACATTCTTCTATTACTTTTTCATCTATCCCAAAACCATCATTTAAAAGTTCAAGCATAAAACCTACTTTGGCATATAGCTTTTGAGAATCATAATGTTTTAAATATTCTAATATTTTCTCTCCATCTAATTTTCCCATTAATTCTAAACATAGTAATAATTCTTCATCTCCACCCGCAAGTTCTGTTTTATCTATACAATCTATCACCGTTCTCTCTTTATCTGTAACTCTTACTTTTCCTCTTTGTATTATTCCAAAATTATATCTGCTATTAACAAACATATAATCATAACCTTCAAATTCAAAATTTTCAAATCTTTTCTTACTTGAAACATATACTACATAAAACATTTGATTTTTTACTCCATAATAGTCAAATGCCGAATGATATGATATATATGCATCAGGTTTTATTTTTGAAGCTATCATATATTGATCTGCTATAACACTTTTAAATTCTATATTACATACAGCATATAAATTGTGCTTTATTCTCTTTATATAATTAAACAATAGTAAATTTCTTATTAAACTTTTTGCTGTATTTATATTTCCAGTTAGCTCATATACATCTTGTAAATTAAAGACTTTTAACTCCAATATTCTTTCATAATTTTTCATTTTTCTCATTCCTTGTTATCGTTTTTGTAATAAAAGTATCATTTTTATGATACTTTTATTACAACTTTAATAACATTATAATATATTTTTATCATAAATTCAAGTATTTTTTCAAAATTTTCTTATCATTTTTGTATCAAAAGCATTTATTTTTTAATACTTTTGGTACAAATTTAATAACATATTATATTTTTAAAATTTTTTTATAATAATTTTTATACCAATGAAATCATTATAAATTCGTTTCCATATTTTTCTTTTTGTATTTCTAACCAATCCCAAACGTTATCTATATTTATATTGGATATATTAATTATTTTAAATATAGGATATTTACTATCTATGTATTCTTTTATCAAGCTATATTTATAGTCTTTACTATCATTAGATTTAAAAATAAATTCGTATAATTCTTCTATTTCTTTTGTAGGAACAAATTTTTTATTAGTATATAGTGAAAGTATTTGATTAAATCCGATTATTATTTCTTCATTTGCATTATAAAATTTGCTAAAAACAGATATTATTTCTTGAAATTTACTTTGATCATTATGAGTGTAATGAAATGTAGTTTCCAATTGAGAATGTCCCATTAATTTTTTTACATCAGTTGCAACAAGTTGTGAATTATAATTCATTTGCATAGAACAGTAACTGTGCCTCAACCCATGAATAGTAACATGTTTTAGATTGTTTTTCTTTATAAACTTTTCCCAATTATATTCTAAGTATGAAAATCCAATGATGCCTCCTTTTTTATTAATAAATAAGCTACTAACCCCTTTATTTACTATTCTTTCTCTATATGCAAGGTAGTTTTCTAATGTTTTTAATACATCCTTGGGTATAGGTAGTGTTCTATAACTATATGATGTTTTTGGTATTGTAGTTTCATATTTATGTTTAAATTTATTCCAATTCATATTTTTATTTATAGTAATAGTTCCATAAGTGAAATCAACATCCTCTACATTAAGTCCTAGTAGTTCACATTTTCTTATCCCTGTTGTAATAATTAGTGAGAAAATTGTATTGAAAACTATGTTTTCTTTTTTTAATAGTGATAAAATTTGTATTAATTCTTCATAGGAATAAATTGCAGTTTCTTTACTTTTAGGTCTTCTAATTTTCACCTTATCAATTGGATTATTAAAAATATATCACCATTCCATTGCTCTATTAAACATATTTTTCATTACTTTATAAATTCTATAAATAGTTTTATCAGAAATATTTGTGTATTTTGATTTTAAATCAGAAAAATATTTTTGTAATTTAAAAGTAGTTATTTTAGAAATTTTCTCATTACCTAACTCTTCCAACACATATTTATTTAATGTATTCATCATAGAAGATGCTGTTGTAGTCTTTAATTCTTCAAAGCAGTAAATAGAAAACCATACATTAACAAAATCATTTATGGTCGCATTATTTCTTCCTTCTCTACTATTTATTAACATTTTTTCTGACATTTTTATTTCCCTTTGTTTTCTTGCTTCCGATAGTCTTTCAAATGTTTTAGAGTAATAATAATTTCCACTTCTGATAAATAATCTATACTTATTATTAACAGTTTGATAAATATACTTTTCTATTAAAACATTTTCATTTGTATTTACTTTTTTCTTTAATATAATATTGTTATCTTTTAATATTTCATTTCTAATTCTTATTGCCTCTTCAAAATAGCATTTAAAATATTTATCATAGTTAATTTCTGGTTTTTCTTTATAATTTTTATCCTATAAACATTATCTTTTACAAAATATATATACTTTTCTTTTTTCATAACAAAAACCTCCTAATAAAAGATTATTTTCTTCTATTATAGAGGTTTTTATAATTATATAATTGGTGTTCCCACGCGGACTCGAACCACGATCGGTCGCTTAGGAGGCGACTGCTCTATCCTGCTGAGCTATGAGAACATTATTAACTAATTATAGCAATTTTTATCATTAAAGTCAAGAAAAATGTGGGCTACTCCAGAATTTATATGTATTCTTTTTAGCCCACATTTAAATATTCATTTCTAGCAATATTGCAAAAATTTTGTCATAATATTTTTATTTTACAATTTCACTCATTGCATTTTTTAGTTCTTCTAAATCTTTTTCTGCATTTTCTAAAGAATTACTTTTCACACCAAAATACAGTTTTATTTTAGGTTCTGTACCTGATGGTCTTACACAGCACCAAGCGCCATTTTCTAACTCAAAATATAGAACATTAGATTTTGGAAGTCCAGTTTCTGTTATATTTCCTGTTACCACATCTTTCACAATATTATTTGCTATATCTTTAAAAACAAGAACTTTGTATTTTCCAATTTGTAAAGGCAAATTATTTCTTAAATTATCCATCATCTGCTTTATTTTTTCTGCTCCACTACTTCCTTCCAAAGTTATCGAAACCTGTCCTTCATTATAGTAACCATATTTTTCATATATATTAATCATTTGGTCCCATAGAGTTATTCCCTTAGATTTGTAGTATGCTGCTGCTTCACATAAACTCATAACAGCACTTATTCCATCTTTATCTCTTGCATAATCTGAAATTAAACATCCATAACTTTCTTCAAATCCAAATAAATATTTTTTACCTTTTGTTTTTTGTTCTTCTATTTTTATTTGTTCACCTATATATTTAAACCCTGTCAAAACTTCTCTAAAATCTAAATTATATTCTTTAGCAATTGCTTTTGCTAAATTAGACGAAACTATTGTAGATACTAACATACCATTTTCAGGGAGTATTCCTTTTTCTTTCATTTGAGAAATTCTATATTCTGCTATTAAAAGTCCAGACATATTTCCTGTAAATACCTTATATTCTCTACTTTTTGCATCTTTCGCATAAATTCCAAGTCTATCTGCATCAGGGTCTGTCGCTAAAACTAAATCGCTATCAATTTTTTTTGCTAAATCAAGTGCCATTTTAAACGCTTCTTTTGACTCAGGATTTGGATAATCAACTGTTGGAAATCTTTCATCAGGTTCTTCTTGTTCTGGTACTGTATATACATTTTCAAATCCTAATTCTTTTAAAATCCTTTGAGACATTTCTCTTCCTGCTCCATGAAGAGGTGTGTATACTATTTTTAAATCTTTTCCATATTCACGTATAATTTGTGGATTCAATACACATTTTTTTAGTTCTTCTATATATTTATTGTCTATTTCTTTTCCAATTATTTTAAATAGTCCTTGTGAAACTGCATCTTGTTCAGATATTTCCTTAATAGCCTTATAATCCGTAATCGCTTTTACTTCATCCATTATACTTTTATCGACTGGGCTTATTATTTGTGCTCCATCATCCCAATATACCTTATATCCATTATATTGAGGTTTATTATGACTTGCTGTAATCATTATACCCGCAGTACATCCAAGCTCTCTTACTGCAAAAGAAAGCTCAGGTACAGGTCTTAAAGACCTAAACAAATACGTTTTGATTCCATTGGCATTTAATACAAGCGCAGAATATTTACTAAATTCTGGTGACATCCTTCTTGAATCATAGCTTATAGCTACACCTTTATCCCCAGTTCCTTGTTTTAAAATATAGTTTGCCAAACCTTGTGTTGCTTTTCCAACAACATATTTATTCATTCTATTTGTCCCTGCACCTATTATCCCTCTTAAACCTGCAGTTCCAAATTCAAGTTCTTTATAAAATCTATCTTCAATTTCTTCTTGATTATCTTTAATTTCTATCAACTCTTTTTTAGTTTCTTCATCAAACTCATCACTTTCACACCACTTTTTATACTCTTCTAAATAATTCATATTTTTATCCTTTCTTATTTTTGAATAAATAATTAAAACTATTTTAAATAAAAGGAGACAAACTATCTGTCCCCTATTTCATTATTAATCTTATGAAATTTGTGTAAATTATTATATAAAGTTCTTGCAGTTTCTGGGCTATCTACTCCTGTTGCATTTTTTACAGGTGCAAATTCTTCTTCTCTTTTTACTCTTAAAATTACCATATCATCTAAATCACCAAAAGCATCAAATAAAAAAGCCTCAAATTTATATGCATTTGGTGAATCTGGAATTACTTTATTTCCGTCTTTATCAATATATGTTGCTTTTTTGAAAGCACTATGATATGGAAGTGGATTACTTCCCATTCGTTCTATTGCATCAATTCTAAATAAGTTACACAATATATGAGATTCTCCATATAAAAGTTCCCCAGCTGCATCTTTGGCTTCTGCCATTTCTGGAGTAATTTCTGTATATTCTATAACATTTGGTCTACCATTTTTTTTGCAAAATGCTCCAACTTTTTCTTGTGGATTAGCTTTTACAACAGACTTTCCTGCTCCTGTAACTCCTTTATATATTGCAAGCCCCATAAGAACTGGATCAGCCATTCTAACAAGACAATTATCTACTCCACCAATGAATACCCATTCTACCCCTAATTCTTTCATTTTATCCAACATCTTACTTTTAACTAGAGATTCATATACTCCACCGTGTCCATCAGCTGCTTCTTTTATAAGACCGTTTTCACCTATTAGTATTTTTCCTTCTGTATCTACCATAGGAAGTTGTCCTTGAGTAAAGAAATATACGTGTTTTCCATAGCCAAAATTTTTATTTTTCTTAAAATATTCTATGGTTTCTTGATTATTTTCTTCACTTGTCATTATAAACCATGGAATTGAAACATTATACTTTCTTTCAGCTTCTTTTAATCCATCACACAATAACTCAAATAAACATTTGTGTGAATCTAATCCAATATCAAATGTACCTTTTGGTCCATTATGTCCAAGCCTTGTCCCTTGTCCTCCTGCCATAGTAACTGCTGCAAGCTTTCCTTTTTTTATAGCATCAATTCCAATTGATTCATAAAAATCATATTTTCCGCCTAATCTTTCTTTGTCCCAATAATCTATTGGTTCTATTTTTACATCTTCAGTTTTTACTTTACCTGTTTTATTTCTATACAAATTGTCAATTAGCTCATAATCTATATTTTCTAATTGATTTTCAAGTTTTCTTTTTAATTCATCATTTTGTAATTTATTATAATAATCTAATAAATGTTCTTGATGATATCTTTTTATTTTTCTTTCTACATCTTGAAAGTTCTCTTTATCCATTTGCTACATCCTTTCCGCATTATTGTTTAGATATTGGACATCATTTATATAACTATATAACATTTTATTATTTTTTGCAATACCCTTTTTTAATAAATTTTAAACCTCTGCATCACAGTACTTACATCTATATTTTGCCAATTTTTTATCTTTTAATACACAAATATTTTTTAAACCTCTTTCTGTAGAAGTTATACATCTCGGATTTTTGCATTTAATTATATCTATTAGTTCCTCTTTTAGCTCTGGATGAAATTTTTTTACTTTTATATCATTTTCAATTACATTAATTGTTATATTTGGATCTATATAGCCTAAAACATCAAAATCTAAATTTACTTTTTTATCAATTTTTATTATATCCTTTTTTCCAAATTTAGTACTTCTTGCATTTTTTATTATAGCAACTTGACAATCTAAATTTTCTAATTTCAAATACTCATATATCTTCATTGCTTGTCCAGCTTTTATATGGTCTATTACATATCCATTTTTTATACTATCTATATTCATTTTACCCTAATCCCTTTCTATTTACTCCTATATCATTTTTTATTTTCTTTTAATAGTTTTAATATTATTGCCATTCTCATATATTTTCCATATTCTGCTTGCCTGAAATAACAAGCTCTTTGGTCATCATCTATCTCAGTTGAAATTTCATTTACTCTTGGTAATGGATGCATAATACATAAATCTTTTTTTGCCTTTTCTAGTTTTTGTTTATCCAAAATATACACATCTTTTAATCTGACATATTCTTCTTCATTTAAGAAGCGTTCCTTTTGAACTCTTGTCATATACAAAACATCAAGATTACTAATACTCTCTTCTAGATTCTCTGTTTCTATATATTCAATATTTTTTTTATCTAAAATATCTTGTTTTAAGTATTCTGGTATTTTAAGTTCCTTTGGAGAAATTAATACAAATTTTATATTTTCATATCTTGATAATGCTACAATTAGTGAATGAACTGTTCTTCCAAATTTTAAATCTCCGCATAATCCAATTGTAAAATTATCAAGTCTACCCTTTTCTTGACTAATTGTAAGCAAATCTAATAGTGTCTGTGTAGGATGGTTATGCCCTCCGTCTCCTGCATTAATAATTGGTACATTTGAATTATTTGCTGCTACAATTGGTGCACCTTCTTTAGGATGTCTCATTGCAATTATATCAGAATAGCCACTTACAACTTTTATTGTATCTGCCAAAGTTTCTCCCTTTTGAGTTGATGAACTGTCAGCTGATGAAAATCCTAAAACCCCTCCTCCAAGACTAAGCATTGCAGATTCAAAACTTAATCTAGTTCTTGTACTTGGTTCAAAAAAAAGTGTAGCAAGTATTCTTCCTTTACATTTTTCTAAATATTTTTCTTTATTAGATATTATGTCCTTTGAAACTTCTATTAATTCACTAATTTCTTCTACTGAGAAATCTTCAATTCCAATTAAATTTTTCATTTTTTCCCCTTTCTATTAAATAAATTGACTTTCCATATACAATAAAAACTAGATAATAATAAATGTATTATATATAAACATTTAAAATATCTAGTTTAACTTATTCCTATTAAATTAATTTCAATTATAACAGCTGTTTTCATAACAAACCTCCTCTTAATAATATTTTTCAAATTATATTATTAAAAGAAATTTTTGTCAATTATTTTATTTTTGATTATTTATTATTGTATATTTTTTGCAAAAGAGCTTCTTCCAAAGTCTTAGAAAAATTTATTTTTAAACTTTCCGCCTTACTATTTACCCATTTTGGAATATTTACAGTTTTTTTCACCAATTCTTTTCCCCACTTTTCTGCAAATTTGCTAATGTCTACAACAATATATGTTTTAAATTTAGATTTATAATTCCAATTCTCAATATCTAAATTCTTTTCCAATTCTTCAAATGATATTTCATCTATTTTACTTGCATGTGGTATTTTGCTATTATCTTCCATTGCATCTAATACTATTCCTGCAATTAACTCTTCTGCCATAGTCATTGCTTCTTCTAAATCACATCCACAAGTAGCTGCACTTGTATTTATTGCTTTTTCTAAATCTGGTACAAATACAGAATAACTTCCATTACTTTCCTCATAAAATAAGACTGGATATATAACTTTCATGTTAACCTCCTCTTCCAAGCAAGCCATTATTTTAAACCCGCTTGTTTTAATATACTGTTCAAAGTTCCTTTAGGAATATCTCCATTATGTCTCGGTACCACAACGCTCCCGTTCTTTCTCATTGTTTTTATATATATAATGAGAGCCATTTGTATGATGATAATACCACCCATTAGAGTTTAAAATTTTATCTACTTCTCTAAATGTCACTAAATTCCTCCTAATAATATAATTATACTACGTATTATACGTATTGTCAATATTTTCATTTAAATATTATTAATTCCATTTACCCTATATTTTTTTTGTATTTAAAATAGTTTTATACTCTTGTGATATTCTTGAAACGTCTACATCTGAATCTCCAATATGAAAACAGTCAACTATTTCTATATCTTTATTCATAATTTCTTTAATTTTTTTATTTGTAAATTTTATATAACTATAGCTTCCATTTACAATAATATTCATCTTTTCATTTTCATTTTTTTGAATTCGTTTATATTTTATATCATCAGTATTTTTCCAATTAATATCTTTTATCTTCTCTTTATCTTTTTCTTCCAAGTTAATTTTTGTTAGTAGTATTTCTAAGCTTTCTTCTAAATTATTTTCTGTAAAAATTATAAATTTTGAATTATCTATTTTTTCTTTTATATACGGCAATAATATCATTTCTAAGTGATAATCGCTTACACAAAATAAACAAGTCTTTTTATGTTGGTGCTCTTTTGTAATCATCAAAACATCATTCCTTTCTCATTTGCTTACTGGTAAATTTTACCATTTTGTTACAAATATGTCAATAATATTTCAAATAAATTTCATTCGCAAATTTCGACAATTGTTTAAAATACGTATTTACATTGCTTTTGTATATTTTTTTTATTTTTGGAAATAATTCTATTAATTGAAAGGATGTTGATAAAAATGAAAAAAATTAAAATCTTTCTAATTTTATGTTTGTTGCTTTGTTTATATATTTTTATATGTGCTTTCTCATATGTATCTGCTACCTCAAATAATTTATATAATAGTGTATTTAGACTACATGTAATTGCAAATAGTAATTCGGAGGAAGATCAAAATTTAAAATATGTAGTAAGAGATAATTTAATAAATTATATGAACGAGAAAAGTTCTGAGTTTTCTACTAAAGAAGATGTAATTCAATATGCAAAAAGCCATATTGATGAATTTAAACAAATTGCTGAAGAAACTATATCAAAACAAGGCTTTAATTATCCCGTTACTGTTGAAATTGGAAATTTTGAGTTTCCTAAAAAAAGTTATGGTGACATCTCTTTTCCATCTGGAAATTATGATGCCTTACGCGTAAAAATAGGTGAAAGTTCTGGTAAAAATTGGTGGTGTGTAATGTTTCCTCCTCTATGTTTCGTAGATACTACCACTGGTATAGTTCCAGATACTTCTAAAGAATCTCTAAAAGAAAATCTTTCAGAAGAAAATTATAAAATTGTAACTGAATCCGATAATAGTGATATTTCTTTTAAATTTAAAATTATCGAACTTTTTGAAAAATCAGGATTAATTACTGCTAAAAACAACTAAATATTAACAACTAAGTTTGCAAATTTAAAGAAACTTCTTGTAAAACTCTTAATTTTATGTTATAGTACTAATATTAAGGTAATAATTTAATTTTTGGGGGTAATATTTTTGGAAAAATTAATCATAACAGGTGGAACTCCTCTTAAAGGAGAAGTTACAATAAGTGGTGCAAAAAATGCAGCAGTTGCAATACTACCTGCAACACTTTTAATAAACGGTGTATGTACAATTAATAATTTACCTAATATTAGTGATGTAAAAATATATTGTGAAATATTAGAAAAATTAGGTGCAAAAATAACATGGAATAATAATAATGAAATTACTATAGATACACGAGAAATAACAACTACAGAAGCTCCTTTAGATTTAACAAGTAAATTTAGAGCTTCATACTATATAATTGGTTCATTACTTGGTAGAAAAGGCTCTGTTACAGTCGGAATGCCTGGTGGATGCAAACTAGGTGCACGACCTATAGATCAGCATATAAAAGGATTTGAAGCACTAGGTGCTGTAATTGAAACAAGTCAAGGAAAAATTATTGGAAAAGCAAAAAAATTAGTTGGAAATTCAATTTATATGGATATTACTTCAGTAGGCGCTACTATAAATATAATGCTTGCATCAGTTTTAGCTGAAGGAACAACAATAATTGAAAATGCAGCAAAAGAGCCTCACATTGTTGATGTAGCAAATTTTCTAAACACTATGGGAGCAGATATAAGAGGTGCTGGAACTGATACAATAAAAGTTATTGGAAAAAAAGAATTAACTGGAAATTCAACATATTCTGTAGTTCCAGATCAAATAGAAGCTGGTACTTTTATGGTAGCTGCTGTTGCTTCTAAAGGTGACATATTACTTAAAAATTGTATAACAAAACACCTTGAATCAATTACTGCTAAAATAATTGAAGTTGGTGGATATGTTGAAGATTATGGAGATAGTATTAGAGTTTATTGCAATAAGAGACCTTCTAAAGCTAATATAAAAACTCTTCCTTATCCAGGTTTTCCAACAGATATGCAATCACAAATGGGAGTTATATTATCTATTGCTGAAGGCACAAGTATAATTACTGAAAGTATTTGGGATTCTCGTTTTCAATATACAGATGAATTAAATAAAATGGGTGCCAATATTACTGCAAATGGAAAAACTGCATTTTTTGAAGGTGTAAAAGAATTAGTTGGAGCTCCTGTTTATGCAACAGACTTGCGTGCAGCTGCAGCTTTAGTAGTTGCTGGAATTATTGCAAAAGGTCAAACTGAAATATACAATTTAGAATATTTAGATAGAGGATACGAAAATATAGAAAAAAAATTTAGTAAACTTGGAGCTAAAATAGAAAGGGTTAACGAGTAAAAATGTTAAAGTTTTGTAGTCTATATAGTGGTAGTAGTCGGTAACTGTTTATATGTTGAATCAGACAACACAAAATTACTTATAGATGCTGGAGTTAGTCTAAAGAAAATTGAAAAAGGATTAGACACTATAAATGTATCTCCATCTTCATTAGATGGAATTTTAGTTACACATGAACACTCTGATCATATACAAAGTTTGGGTAATCTTTCAAAAAAGTTTAACTTGCCGGTTTTTGCTAATAGCGAAACTTTTGATGCAATGCCTAAGCAAACAGATAAAATTTCTACCGAAAACATTAATAAATTCAAAATTAAACAAAAGTTTTCAATAAATGATATTGAAGTCACTCCATTTGCAATACCACATGATGCTGCAAATCCCTGTGGTTTCAATATATCTTGTAGTGATGATAAGATTAGCATTGCAACAGATATTGGACATATGACAAATGAAATTTTAAAACAACTTGAAGGTAGTAAATTTGTTCTTTTAGAATCAAATTATGACACAGAGGTTTTAAAACTTTCTAAATATCCATTTTCCTTAAAGCAGCGTATAGCTGGGCCAAATGGTCATTTGTCTAACGAAGTAGCAAGTAAAGTAATAAATTATTTACTTCATGATAATTTAAAAACTGCTATGCTTGGTCATTTAAGTAAAGAAAGTAACTTTCCTGAACTTGCTTATCAAACAGTAGTAAATGAATTAATAAATTCTAACTCGGATGTTTCTAAGCTAAATTTATCTGTAGCAAGCAGAAATGAACCAAGTGATTTAATACATATTTAATTTATAATTACATATTTAATTTATAATTGTTTGTAGAGAAAATAATAATTTAGATGGATGTGGCTATTTAAAAATGGGGAATTTGCCACTAAAAAAATTGAAGTTTTGGGGCCTTGTATTTTTTTATTTTAAATTTATGGGGAATTATCTAGATAAAATTATTTTCTCTACAAGATAAAAAACTTTTTCAAGCAATAGAAATATTGCTTTTATTTTTGGTTTAATTTATTTATAATTATTTTTGAAAAAATTTTTGTTAAAAAAATTCTGACAATAATAAAAATAATTATGAATAATAAAACATTGATTAAAAATCTTAAAATCATTATAACTTTCCTTTGAAAAAATTAGTTCTTTCAAACTTCATTTTTATTTTACAATATTTTCCAACATTTGTCAAGAAAAACTTTTCGACAAAATTCGCCAAATTACTACAGACGCAATCATTCCCGTCAAATCTGCCATTAAAGCAGCAAATAATACAAACCTTGTTTTTTTAATATTTACAGAGCTTGTATACACTGCAATTGTATATATTGTAGTTTCTGTTGAACCCATAATTGTAGCTACCATTAAGCCAATTAATGAATCTACCCCAAACTTTTTCATTATATCTGTTGCTACTGCGATAGAACCGCTTCCAGAAATAGGTCTTAAAATAGCAAGTGGCATTATTTCTGGTGGTATTTTTAATAATGTTAATACAGGTGTTATATGTTTTATAATAAAATCTAAAATTCCTGAACTACTAAGTGCCCCTATAGCTAAAAAAAGTCCTACTAAAGTAGGAAATATTTTCATAACCATTTTTACTCCGTCATTTGCACCTTTTAAAAAAATATCAAAAACATTTTTCTTTTCTAAAATTCCATATAGTAAAATAATTAGAATTGATATTGGTACTGCAATTACAGAAAAATAGTTAATAAATTTCATTGTAGTCTCCTTTATAAATTTAATTTTATACATAATTTTGTTACAGCTATTCCCACAATCGCTGCACAAATTGTGGAAAACCATACTGCAAAAATGATTTTTGTAGGCTGCACGGAACCTAAAGACATTCTTATACTAATTACTGTAGTTGGAATAATTTGAATTGAAGCTGTATTTAAAATTATAAATGTTGCCATATCATCTGTAAGTCTATCTTTATTTTTATTTTTTTCTTGCATACTTTTCATAGCCTTTAGCCCCAAAGGCGTTGCTGCATTTCCCAGTCCTAACATATTAGCTGTTATATTCATTGATATTTCTTCATGTATTTTTTTGTCATTTCTGCTTTCTGGAAATAGAAAATTTATAATTGGATTTAGTATTTTATTTATTGTATTTATCAATTTTGTATTAGATGCTATTTCCATTAATCCATTCCACAAACACATTGTTCCAAGCAATGTAATAGTAAGTTTTACTGCTGTTTCTGTATACCCAAAAACTGCATTGTTTACTTTATCTGTATTTCCTGTTGCAATAGCAAAAATATATGAAATTATAATAAAAATTGGCCAAATTATGTTTAGCATATATACTCCTTTTTTATAAGATTATTCTGCTGTGGTTATTTTAGTACAATTATTTTTGATTTGTCATAAATTTTTAGTCTTTTTTTTCATTTTTCGATTATATTTTACAAATTTATTGACCTAAAATAATTTTTGTGATATATTGTGCTTATGAATAAAATACATAAGGAGGAATTGCAATGAAATCAACTGGAGTTATTAGACGAATAGACGAATTAGGTAGAATAGTTATACCGAAAGAAATTAGAAAGAAACTAGGGATAAATATTAAAGATCCTATGGAAATATATGCTGATTCTAATTCTATTACATTTAGAAAAGTAGAAGATAAATGCGTATTTTGTGGGGAATCTAAAAATTTAATTTCATTTAAAGAAAAATTAATTTGTAAAAAGTGTTTCGACAGTTTATATAAACAAGAACAATAGCGGGCTAATTTACTTATCAAATTTTTATAAATCCTATTTCGCCCGCGTATAATTGTTCGAGCGCGAAATTTTCCATAGAAAATTTCTGTGTATCTAATTTTATATAATAGGAAAGTCCGAAACTTTTCTATTATATAGCAAGTAGAGGAAAAATAATCTCCTCTACTTGTTTTTTGTAAAATACATATATATTTCGTTTTTATTTACTCCCCTATCTTTAGAAATTCTCTTTATTATTTCTTTCTTTTCTAATCCTAAATTTTCATAATACTTATAATGCTCTTCTAAAGATAAATTATTTAATGAACATTGATTTTCTTGCTTTTTAGCCCCTTCAATTAAAATAATCATTTCACCTTTCAAGTTTTCACTTTTTTGTAATATCTCATCAATGTTTCCTCTTATATATTCTTCATGAATTTTTGTAAGTTCTCTTGCTAGAACAATTTTCCTATCTTCTACAATTTCTTTTAAATCTTGCAATGTATTTTTTAATTTATGAGGTGCTTCATAAATGATTAAAGTTCTGATTTCTACTTTTATTTCATTTAACTTCTCTTTTCTTAACTTTTTGTTTAATGGTAAAAAGCCCATAAATGCAAATTCCTTTGTATCAAGTCCTGAGCAAATTAAAGCATTTATTGCTGCACATGCACCAGGGATTGGAATAACTTCTATATTATTTTCTATGGCTTCTTTTACAATAACTTCACCTGGATCAGAAATACCTGGAGTTCCCGCATCTGAAACTACTGCAATATTTTGCCCTTCTTTTAATTTTTTTATTAAATTATCAACCTTTACTTCTTCATTATGTCTATGATAACTTACTAGAGGCTTACTTATTTCAAAATGATTCAATAACTTTAATGTATTTCTTGTATCTTCTGCAGCAATTATATCTACTTCTTTTAAAATTCTTAATGCCCTTAAAGTTATATCTTCTAAATTGCCAATAGGAGTAGCAACTAAATATATTTTTCCACTCATTCTACTTTCCTTTCTATTTTTAATTTTGATAATTATTAGCTAATATAATGCATCAAAAAAATTTTACTTTTTGTTATAAATCTTTAAAATATCATCTGTATAACTTCCATCTTCATTATATACAATTAAATTGTTATCATATTCCAAAAAAGGCTTTCCATTTTTAACTCCTTTTATAAGCACTAAATTTGTTTTTTTATTAGCTTTTGGATAAACAAATTTAATTATTTTTGGTTCAATTTTTTCCTCTCTCATAACTTGAAAAATATCAACTAATCTATCAGGACGATGAACCATATAAAATTCTCCATAATCTTTTAATAAATAAGAAGATATTTTGATAAAATCTTTTAATGATGCTGTAATTTCATGTCTTGAAATTAATTTTCGATTATCTTCATTGGTTAATCCGGTATTTGCTTTCTTATATGGTGGGTTTGTTACGACAACATCAAAACTTTTAGGTTTATATACATTTTTTAAATTTAAAATATTTTCATTTAATATTTTAATTTTATCTTGTAAATTATTAAGCTCTACACTTCTTGCAGCCATTTCTGCAACATCTTTTTGAATTTCTACACCTACAAATTCTAAAGCTTTTGTTTTTCCTGAAAGTAGCAAATTGAGTATTCCTGTCCCTGTGCCTAAATCAATAACTTTAGTATTGTTTCTTATATTTTTTGCAAAATCTGAAAGTAGTACGCTATCTATCCCAAAACAAAAACCAGATTTATTTTGTATGATTTTAAGTCCTTTAAATTCTAAATCATCTATTCTTTCATTTTCTTTTAAATTCATTTTTACCATCATTCCTATCTTTAGGCATAAATCTGGTTGGAAAATTGTAATTTTTTTTCAACCTTTTCCCTTCTATTTATCACTAAAAAAAATACTTTACATATTATATAACAAAAAAGGAGATTTTTCAATGGATAGACAAAATTTTGAAGTTAAAGGAAAAAATAAAATTAATTTTAAAAACATAAAAAAAAATGCAATTAGTTCTTTAAATGAAGTTGAATTTTTCTTACGAGATTTTAAAAAGTTTTCAAATTATATTAAATTGTATAAAATTTTAAAATAAGTTTTTGTTCTAAAATGGACAACACAAAAATAATAATTACTATCAAATTATATAATGTACAAAACATATTTGTACAGAAAGGATGGATAGTATGAACAAAAAGAAACTAATACTGTTTTTTTTATTGTTAGTTTTAATAGGAGTTGTTGCCTATTTTATTATTAATAATATAACAATTAGCAAAAATGAAAATGAAAGTTACCTAAACTATACTCCTCAAGAAGAAATTAGTGATGAGCAATCAAGAGAGACATCTATATCTCTGTATTTTTTTAATCCAGAAACCAATCAATTAAAATCAGAAGGAAAATTAGTAAATACAAATGATTTGCTACAAAATCCATATAAATTTATTGTACAAAAATTAATCGAAGGACCTTCTGATAATTCTTTGATAAATGTTTTCCCTGAAAACACTCGATTAATAGAAGCTTCTTTACAAAATAACTGTGTAACTTTAAATTTTTCTGATGATTTATTAAACTTTAAAGATGAAGCACAAAAATTTAATATTATAAATAGTATTTTAAATTCTCTAGCTCAACTTAATGAAGTAAATTCTATTAAAATATTAATAAATAATGAACCACACCAAGGAATTGATCAGGAATATTCTATAATGAACTAAAAAATACAAATAAAACACGAATATCTTAAGAAAAAAACAATTATTATAAATTCACGAAATACCTAAAAAATCCATTGACAAACTTGCAAAAATATTGTAAATTATTATTATAGGCAAATTATAACAATTTTTGATAAAAAAATTAATAATATTTATAGGAGTAAAAAAATGATTTTACAAGAAGAAAAAGTTGAAATAGTTGAAGATGAAAAAAATGCTAAAAAATTAAGCAAAAAAGAGGAAATTGAAGGAAAAGAAAATATAGTTCAAGATGAAAATGCTGTTAATAACGAAAACACAGAAAATCTTGATACAAATGAAACTAAACAAGTAGAAAGCGAAAATGAAGAAACCACCTATTCAAAAGAAGAAAATAACACAGAAGAAAATGATAATAAAAATAGTGATAATAACAACAACAAAATTACTGTAAAACAACCAGATAATTTAACATTTACACAAGATAAAACTACTACAAAAGCAAGCAAAAAACATGTTACACTATATTTTCTCATTTTTATTGGTGCATTATTTTTAATACTATTTCTACTTCTAGCAGGATTTACAATATATAATTTAAATAATAGTAAAGTAATTGCAAAAGGTGTATCTATTTATGGTATAGATGTTTCAGGTAAAACTAAAGATGAAGCAATAAAAAGTTTATCAAGTACTTTTGAAAAACTTCAATCTTCAGACATAAAACTTGTTTCTAAAGATTACGAAACAGCACTTAATCCATCAGAAATAAATTTAAAATATGATATTAACTCTGCTGTTAACTATGCTTTTTCTGTAGGAAAAACAGGTAAAATACTTAAAGATGATTATGCAACATTTAGCGCTATGATGAATGGTGTAGAAATAAAGCCTATGTATTCTTTAGATGAAAAAAGTTTGATAACTGCTTTAGATAAGCTTTCTAAGGAAATACCTAACCCTGTAGTTGAAAGTAGTTACTATATAGAAGACTCTACATTAATAATAACAAAAGGAACAGATGGATTTGTAGTTGACACAGCTAAAACTTCTATAGATATAAATAATAAACTTCAAGATTTTAGTTATTTAACTGAGCCAATAGAACTTACATTAAAAAAACAAAGTCCTAAAGAAATAAATTTAGAAGAAATATATAAAGAAGTCCATAAAGAAGCAAAAGACGCTTATTATACAAAAAATCCATTTGTAGTTCACCCAGCTGAAAATGGCGTCGACTTCAAAATTTCTTTAGATGAAGCTAAGAAAAAACTTGCTGAATCAGATAAAGAATGTAAAATTGCATTAAAAACTGTATACCCAAAAGTTACAACAAATATGATTGGAAAAGAAGCCTTTCCAGATTTGCTTGGAGAATTTTCAACACATTACGTATCAAATCCTAGTAGAACAACTAATTTAAGATTAGCCGCAAACAAAATCAATGGAACCGTACTTCTTCCAGGAGAAACATTCTCTTATAATAAAGTAGTTGGAGCAAGAACAATAGCTGCAGGTTACAAAAATGCTGCAATATATCAAAACGGAGAGGTTGTAGACGGTTTAGGTGGAGGAATTTGCCAAATATCTACTACACTTTTCAATGCTGCATTATTTGCAAATTTAGAAATTGTAGAACTACACAATCATCAATTTGTTCCATCTTATGTTGGAGCTGGACGTGATGCTACAGTTGTATATGGTGCAAAAGATTTTAAATTTAAAAATTCAAGAAAAAATGCTATAAAATTAGAATGTTCTGTTTCAGGCGGAATTGCAAGATTTAGAATTTTCGGAGTAAAAGAAGATACAGAATATAACGTTAAAGTAAATGCTTCAATTACAAGCCAAACAGATTCATATATAAAATCTGTAACTTACAGAACACTATATTTAGACGGAAAACAAGTTAAAAAAGAAAAAATATATAATTGTACATATAAAAGACATTAATAGAATTTAAAAAACTAGCCAAAAGCTAGTTTTTTATTTGACTTTTAGGCAATTTTCGTATAAAATATAAAGTATTAAATTAACTACATAAAATTCACAAAAAAGTGATATTATTGTACTAATAAAAGGAGATATTTTATGAATAACAATATACTTCACGTTGGCCTTGACGTTGGTTCAACAACTGTAAAAATAATTGTAATGAATGATAAAAAAGAAACAATATATAAAGATTATCAAAGACACTATTCTGATACAAAAAACACAGTATGTAATGTATTGGAAAAATTAAATTCAGATTTTCCAAATTCCGAATTCACTCTTGCCCTAACAGGTTCAGGAGCTCTTTCTGTTGCAAAATTTTTAAATGTAAACTTTATACAAGAAGTTGTTTCATGCAAAAGAGCTGTTGAAAAATACATTCCACAAACAGATGTAGTTATAGAGCTAGGTGGAGAGGATGCAAAAATTATATATTTTGATAAATCTATAGAACAACGTATGAATGGTACTTGTGCAGGAGGTACAGGGGCATTTATTGACCAGATGGCTTCTTTACTACACACAGATCCTAGTGGATTAAACGAATACGCAAAAAAATACACAACAATATACCCAATAGCATCAAGATGTGGTGTTTTTGCTAAAACAGATATACAACCTTTAATAAATGAAGGAGCTGCAAAAGAAGATATTGCTGCCTCAATTTTCCAAGCAGTCGTAAATCAAACTATATCTGGCTTAGCATGTGGTCGTCCAATTAGAGGTAAAATAGCATTTTTAGGAGGTCCTTTAACATACTTATCTGAACTTAGACAAAGATTTATAGAAACTTTAAAATTAACACCAGACGAAACAATTATTCCAGAAGAAGCGCATCTTCTTGTTGCAAAAGGTGCTGCATTAGATTCTTTAGAAGAAACACCTTTTTCAAATGAAGAATTAGCTTCTAAAATAAACAATTTACGTAATTCACATGACAATACAACTCACCCTTTAGAACCGCTTTTTGAAAATGAAGAAGAGTATAGAAAATTTGATAAAAGGCATCAAAAAGCTATGGTAAAAAAGCGTGAGCTTAAAGACTTTGAAGGAGACTGCTTTATAGGAATAGATGCTGGTTCTACAACCACAAAATTAGCTGTAATAGATATGGATAGTAACCTATTATTTTCACTTTATGGTAGTAATGAAGGAAACCCTTTACAAAGTACTATTGCAATGCTAAAAAAACTATATAGTGTTCTTCCAGAAAAAGCTAAAATCAGATTTAGCGGTGTTACAGGCTATGGAGAAAAGCTAATACAAACAGCCTTAAATTTAGATTTAGGAGAAATAGAAACAATTGCACATTACACAGCAGCAAAAGAATTTGAACCAAATGTAACAAGTATTGTTGATATTGGTGGACAAGACATGAAATATATTAGACTTAAAAATGGAGCCATAGATAATATTATGCTTAATGAAGCCTGTTCTTCGGGATGTGGTTCTTTTATAGAAACTTTTGCAAAAAGTTTAGGCTTAGATATTAAAGAATTTGTACAAGAAGCATTAAAATCAAAAAGACCTGTTGATTTAGGTTCAAGATGTACAGTTTTTATGAATTCTAAAATTAAACAAGCTCAAAAAGAAGGATATTCTGTTGGAGATATTTCAAGTGGACTTTCATATTCTGTTATAAAAAACGCAATTCAAAAAGTAATGAAAGTTAGGGATACCTCAACATTAGGAGACCACATTGTTGTTCAAGGAGGAACATTCTACAATGATGCAGTTCTTAGAGCTTTTGAAAAAATTGTAGGTAAAGAAGTTGTAAGACCAGATATTGCAGGACTTATGGGAGCTTATGGAATGGCTCTTCTTTGCAAAGAACAATATGAAGCAAATATGGATATGGAATATTATTCTACTATCACAAAAAATGAAGATTTAGATAAACTAGACATAAAAATAACACATACACGTTGTAATAGATGTGAAAATCATTGTAAACTTACAATAAATATGTTTAGCAATGGAAAAAGATATATTTCAGGTAATAGATGTGAAAAAGGTGCAGGTATTATAAGTAAAAATGCTGAACTTCCAAACCTAGTAAAATATAAAAATGAAAGAATATTTGGATATACTCCTTTAAGCCAAACAGAAGCAAAACGTGGAACAATTGGAATACCACGAGTTCTTAATATGTATGAAGATTATCCATTTTGGTTTACATTTTTTACAGAACTTGGCTTTAGAGTTGAATTATCTGAAAAAAGTACTCGTAAAACATACGAAAAAGGAATGGAATCAATGCCTTCAGAATCTGTATGTTACCCAGCAAAACTTGCGCATGGTCATATTGAAGAACTAATCCAAAAAGGAATAAAAACAATATTTTATCCATGTATTCCATATTCAAGAAAAGAATATGAAAAAGCTGATAATCACTACAATTGTCCTATTGTAATATCTTATTCTGAGGTATTAAAAAACAATGTAGAAAACCTTAAAAATGTAAAATTCATAAATCCATTTTTACCATTTGAAAAAGACAATTTAGTTAAAAAAATACTAGATTTAGACGAGTTTAAAGAATATGGATTTAGCAAAAAAGAATTATTAAAAGCTGCAGAAAAAGCAGAACAAGAATATCAAAATTGTAAAAATGATATTAGGCAAAAAGGTCTAGAAACAATAAAATACATTGAAGAAAACAACCTAAAAGGAATTGTTTTATCAGGAAGACCTTATCACATTGACCCAGAAATAAACCACGGAATAGATACACTAATTACATCTTTAGGTCTTTGTGTACTTACAGAAGATAGTGTATCTGATAAATCTGAAGCAAAGAGACCTTTAAGGGTTGTAGACCAATGGGTATTTCACGCAAGACTTTACGCAGCAGCAGACTTTGTTGGAAAACATGATAACTTAGAGCTAGTTCAACTAAATTCATTTGGATGTGGAGTTGACGCTGTTACAACAGACCAAGTAGAAGAAATATTAACAAGCTTTAATAAAATGTACACACTTATAAAAATAGACGAAGTAAACAACTTAGGTGCAGTTAAAATACGTATACGTTCTCTTTTAGCAAGTATGAATAAACGTTTAAAAGATAAAGAACTATCTAAAGGAGATTATGGAGTTAATAAAAAACCATTTACAAAAGATATGAGAAAAGATTATACAATATTAATTCCATTAATGATTCCTGTTCATTTTGAATTATTTGAATCAGCTGTAAATGCCTGTGGATATAATGCAGTACTTTTAAGAGAATGTACAGAACATACAGTAGAAACAGGTCTAAAATACGTAAATAATGATGCATGTTATCCATCAATCTTAACAACAGGTCAATTTGTAGAAGCATTGCAATCTGGTAAATATGATGTGGATAAAACAGCTATAATAATGTCTCAAACAGGCGGAGGTTGTAGAGCAACAAACTATATTGGATTTATAAGAAAAGCCCTAAAAGATGCTGGATTTGAACAGGTTCCAGTAATTTCATTTAACTTAGTAGGAATGGAAAAAAATCCTGGGTTTAAACTAACACCTAAACTAATAGAAAAATTATTAAGAGCTGTAATGTTAGGAGACTTATTGCAAAAAATGCTACATAAAAACAGAGCTTATGAAATTAATAAAGGTGAAACAGATGAATTGTATAACAAATGGCTTGAAAAATGTAAAGATATTGTAGCAAAAGGTTCTTGGAAACAATTCAAACAATCAATTTACGATATAGTAGATGACTTTGAAAAAATTGAACTTGATATGTCTGTAGAAAAACCAAAAGTTGGAATAGTTGGAGAAGTATTAATAAAATATCATCCATTTGGAAATAACTTTGTAGCTGAGTTATTAGAAAAAGAAGGTGCTGAAGTTGTACTTCCAGATTTTATGGGATTTATCAAATTTATGGCAACTCATAAAATAACATTTAACCAACTACTTGGAACAAATAAAACATCTTCAAAAATAAGTAAAATTGCTATAAGTTTAATTGATGTTTTAGAAAAAGATTTGAAAAAAGCATTATATAAATCAAATAAAGAATACTTAATGCCTTGTGATATTTGGCACTTGGAAAACCAAGTAAAAGATATTCTATCTATTGGAAATCAAACAGGTGAAGGATGGTTTTTAACTGCAGAAATGATAGAATACATAGAAAACGACATACCAAATATTGTTTGTGTACAACCATTTGCATGTCTTCCAAATCATGTTGTTGGTAAAGGTGTTATAAAAACAATACGTAGTAAATATCCTTTTGCAAACATAACTCCTGTGGATTATGACCCAGGTGCTAGTGAAACAAATCAAACTAATAGAATTAAACTTCTTATGACTGTTGCAAAAGATAATTTAAAACTTAAACAGAATGAAAGAAAAGCTATAGAGATTGAAAATATGGATATAGAGAAAAAATTATCTATTAAATAATAGAACAAAAAAGGCTATTTATATATTGAAATATAAATTAGCCTTTTTTGGTTATACATCTAGATTTTCTTTTCCGTTCTCCCATAATTCATTACATGAAATATCAATTTCTTCATTCCATGATATTCCATAACCACCATTATCTACTTTAACATTAGAAAATAGTTTTATATTATCCTGTAATATTTTGAACTCTTGCCATCTATCAAATAATAATTTTAAATCATAATATTTTTTTATATCATTTTCAAAAGTTATATATAATATAAAATTATCTAGTGGCTCTACTGTTTTTATTTTATAAAACATAATTACTTCCCCCTATTTTAATGGTTTTATTTTTTTGAACTCTTGTGTGTTCCACATTTCAAGTAATTCTTTTTTATTATCTTTTATCCATTCTTGAGCTAATTTTAGTGCCCTTATAGGTAAATCTCCCTCTAACATCTCTCCTGTATTAATGTCAATTGCTCCAACGTTTTCACCATATATTGCATGTATATGTGGAGGATTATGTTCAGATTGTTGAAAATACATTTTTATTATTATCCCATAAAATTTAGATAAAACCGGCAAATTATCACCTCCTATATTACAAAATAATTTTGATACTTTGGCAATATTTGATGAATTAAATTAAGTAAAAAATAAAAATATAATGATTTAATTATTATTAATTTATCACATTACATTAATTATGTCAATAACAAATGAGAAAAAAGTATTTTCAAAGTAAAAAAAATAATGTATAATATAATTATAAAAATTCAAGGAGCAAAAAAATGAAAAAATATTATGAAATATTAGAAGTAGATAAAAATGCCTCAGATGAAATAATAAAAGTTGCATATAAAGCACTGGTAAAAAAATATCATCCAGATTTAAAAGAAGGAACCTCTAAAATAAACGCAGAAGAAAAAATAAAGCAAATAAATGAAGCATATGATATTTTATCTAATCCAGAAAAAAAATCCGAATATGACCAAAATTTGATAAATGAGAGTATTTCAAAAGAACAATATGAAATAGTATTAAATGAGAATATGATCTTAAAGAGAGAATTGAGTATTTACAGAAAAAATTATAATTATCAATCAAATGTAAAATATACTCAAACACCTAATTACACTAATACATACACGAATAATACTTATAATCAGCAAAGCCAGCAAAAAAATAGTAAAAGTTTTAAAGATAAAATTAGTGAAAGACTAAAAACTCTATTAGCTATATGTTTAACCTTTCTTTTGTTATTTATTTTATACAATATACCTTTAGTAAAAAATCTATTTGGTAACTATTTAAATACTAACTATATTTTTGTACTTATTATTCTAATAATAGCTTATATTTATTTCTTTAGAGATAAACAATAAGCATTATAATTAATCAAACCCCAATATTAAACTATTATAGTTGATAATTGGGGTTTTAATTATTTTATTTTATTAAATAATCTTGTTTGATATTTTCTTAATAATATATTAAATACTATAAATATAGTACCTAAAGCCGTTGCAAAAATAGTTAAAGATTTGTCTAAATTATGCTTTTCGAAAGCATCATTAACAAATACCAAAAGTAAAATATTTAATATAATTAAAACATATTGAAACAACTTGTTTTTATTGTTTTTCAAAATATCATATTCAGCATCCCATTCTAATTTTGGCATTAACAAATCTATTAAGCATAATATATAACTGTTTATTATCGTTAATATTAATGATATTCCAAAAATAATAAAATAATATTTTATTCCTATAACAGGTATTTTATATACTAATACAAATAGAATAATTATTGATGAAATTGTATTTATAAAAACTTGAGGAATGTTTTTGTATATAAATTGTTTATATAAGCTTATTGGTAATGATTTACTAATATATGCACTTTTTCCATCTCTAGAAAAAGCAGTTATTGATGAATTATTTAGTAATCCTACTACTTGTGTAATTCCTATTATTATACATACAGCTTCTATATTAAATTTTAAATTTTCTAAAATCTCCTTATTTTCTGCCATGTGAATTGCTTTATTAAATACTGGTACTAATGCAATAATAATTACACATACTGTTAAAGTAGTCATAAATACAGGATATAGAGTTTGCATAAAAAACAATGGATTTTTTAACAATACTTTAAACTCTTTAGTAATAAATGCATCCCATATGCTCTTTCTTTTAACTTTTTTATTAACTTTTTCTTTCTTTATCTTTTTCTTTTTTGTGTAAAAATTAGCTTTAAGTAATTGCTTTAAGTAAAGCTTATCTCCAAGATATATAAAAATCAAAAACGCTATTACATTAATAAATATCAGCTTTAAATAATTAAATAGTATTTTAAATATTCCTTTTTCTTGCAAAATATTTGCTGTAGGCTTAATATTTAAAAAGTAACTATTTATTTTCACAATGTTAGTGTTTATATTATTTAATATTAACTCTTGATTCTCATTTATATAATCAGCATTTTTAAATGTATATGTTAATGCTTTATTTGAAAAGAATATTAAAGCAAACATAAACAAAAATCCGATAATAAATTGCATTAGTTCTCTATTTTTAAAAAGTTTAATTGTTTTCATTAAAATAAGCATTACTATACTAACAACTAAAACAGCAAATATAGGAAATATTACTAACAGCAGTATTAAATTAAAAATATAAGATAATTCGGCATTGTTATAAATACCATAATTTAGTAAAGGTACTGCAGCAAATAATAATTCTAATTCATAGTTCATAAATAATACTGTGTTAAGTTTAGCTATAAGAATTTCTATTGGTTTAATAGGTAGATGTAATACATTTTCTATATCTTTTGAAAAATAAAAAACATTCATACTTATAATTACTGTTCTCATTATTACTAATATTTCAATAAATAATAAAAAACTATTTAAAAATATTTCCGGTTTTCCTATTCTTTTAGTATACTGTACAATTTCTGAACTTATATAAAAAGTGCCAAAAAATAAAATTAAGTATACCCAAAAAAGTATTGATTTTTTGTTAAACTTTTTTGTTTTCATATCTATTATTTTTAAACTTGGATCATTTTCTTTTATATAAAGCTTGCTTAAATTTAAAATATTTTTTAATTTGTCTAACATTTATTTCTCCCATTTATTTTATAATATCAATAAATATTTCTTCTAACGTATTTTTATCTTTATACATATTTTTTAGCTCATCTAATGTGCCTACAAATACAATCTTTCCATTATTAATTATAGCAATTCTATCACAAAGTTTTTCTGCTATTTCTAAGATATGTGTAGAAAAGAAAACTGTATTTCCTTTTTTAGCATGTTCTTTCATTAAACCTTTTAAATCGAAAGAACTTTTCGGATCCAGCCCAGTAATTGGTTCATCTAAAATCCAGTTTTTAGGATTGTGCAAAAGAACTCCTATAATTACAATTTTCTGTCTCATACCATGTGAATAACTTTCTATTTTGTTTTCTAATTCTTCGTAAATTCCAAATTCTTTTGATAGTTCTTCTATTCTTTTTATCCTATCTTCTTGACTAACATTAAAACAATCAGCGATAAAGTTTAAATACTCTATTCCACTAAATTTTAAAAACATATCTGGACTATCCGGTACTAATCCAAATTGTTTTTTTGCCTCTACGGGTTCCTTTGTAATACTTTTACCATCAATAAAAATATCTCCTTCATCTATTTCGAGTATTCCAGTTATCATTTTTATAGTTGTAGTCTTTCCAGCTCCGTTTTGCCCTATAAACCCAAATATCTCTCCATCTTTTATTTCTAAATTTAGGTTTTCTATAACTTTTTTACCTTTTTTGTATGACTTTGATACATTTTGTATTTTTATCATTTTATCACCTTTTTTCAATTATTTGCTTTATTATATCATATTTTTAGGATATATAAAAGTAGTTACAAAAATTTGTAACTACTTTTATTAATTATTGAATTTTTGATCTTATACTACTTATAGATTCTAAATATCCTTCTGCTTTTTTTACATTATCTTCAATAATATTTTGATTAGTTGTGTATTTTCCAAATCTTTTCTTCATATCATCTCTCCATTTTTGCTTATCTGGATCATGTAAGTCTTTAAAATTTCCACCTGCAATTTCTTTATTCATTTGTAATACACTTATAGCAGCCTCCCTTGATAGGTTATTATCTGCAGCAAATTGTTCAGCAGCTACAATATCTTTCGCATCTGTAAAACCATATTGTAAATACTCTCCTATTCCATTATTTACTAAGTCATCATAGTCTTCTTCATCAATATTTCTTTTTATAATTCCCATATTGTTTCTGTCTTTTTTCCAATTTTTCTCATATTCATCCATTAGCTTTTTATTATAACCTTTAGCATTGCCTGCATAATATTCATTTTTTACATCATCCATAAAATCGCCTGCAGCTGATATAAGATTGTCTCCTGTATTTCTTCCCATATTAGATCCTAATTTGGCTCCTGCAAATCCCAATGCAGCAGTATTTTGTATTCCTTTTGATAAGTCACCAGAGACTATTCCTGATATTGCACCAGCTGTTGCTCCAAATGCTCCAAGTCCAGCTCCAAGTGCAACTCTTGGAACTGCTCTAGTAACATCTTTCAAAGCATTTTTCCCTATATTTTTCCAATTTTCTTTTGATCTAGCTTTATCCCAAGCGTCCATACCTCTATTTTTTATAACACTTCCCGTAGCTCTTCCTATCTTTTTTAATTTTTCTCGTCTACTTAATGAATTATTATCGTTTGTTTCTGCTCCATTATTTACACTTGTTGCTGATTCACTATCATTTGTTTCTGTTTGCTCACTTTCTGAAGAATTACCACTTAAAGTTCTATTAGCTACACTGTTTGGATTAGGCATCATATTTTCTGAATCTTGAGCTAAATCTAGCGATCCGGCAGCAGTTGGATCTATTATTTCAGGTTCTGTTTGATTATTTGTATTTTCCGTGTTACCTCCGTTGTTATTTCCACTTCCATTTCCATTATTAGGAAATAATTCATTATTTCCCCAAGGTTTAGCAGATTCTATTTTATTAGGTGCTTGCACATTTCCCTCTGAACCTTTGCCAGAACCATTTCCTAAAGAATTATTTGATTTTGGTGCTTTTCCAAATAAACTTCGAGTTGCACTCATTACTAGTGCTCCTGCAGCTAATCCAGGCATTGAGCCAGGTGTTGTTCCTTTAAATCCAAACATTTCTTTTAGAAGTTTTTCTGCCGGAACCATAAATCCTAGTGCAACAATAACATATAAAGAGTTATTAGCTGCAAATTTCATTGCACTTCCAATTAATATCATATATAAAAGTAAATGTAATGGTTGCATTAATAAATTAAAAGTATATTCTTTAAACCAAAAATTAAAAGCTTGTGCCTGTCCATCTTTAACTTTATCTATAGGATATGTTAGTGCAACTAATGGAGCAATTAAAGTTAAAAATATCATATAAATAAGTCTTCGTATATATACAAAAATAAATGTTACTGTATATATTGTTAAAACAACATAAATTAAACCAAATCCTATATAACTATAATCTTCAGATTTACCATCTGTATTAGCTTTTTGAGCATATATTCTTGCTTGTGACATAAAATTGCCTGCAGGCCAAAACAATACCTTTGCAGAATTCTCATCTTTAGCTTGAGTTCCTTTCAAATCTGACCAAAAATATGATTTATAATTTTTTGTCGTATCATTTCCATTTGTTATCATAATTTTATAAGCTTTTCCGATAAGTTTTTGTGAATTTGAGTCTATTTCTGGTGTTTTTCCATCTTCTCCTGTTTTAGTTCCAAATAAGAAACCTTCTACACCTTGTTCATTTTTCACCAATTCTGTATCTCCAACTTTTGTTTCTACACTTATAGAATCAACTATTTCTGTAATAGAATCCACAACCATATTAGAAAAAACCATAATGTAATGCATTACAAAGATTAAGCATGTAGCCATTAGCCAATCCCAAAGCATTTGCTTGTATTTTGCTTTAGAATCTGCTGTACTAGAAATTAATATTCTAATTCCTATATATACTAAAACTGACATCATTCCTACTATAGCTATTAATCTTAAAGTTTTATACCAATCTCTTACAATATTTTTTAGAGTAGATATAATTGTTTTCTCACTTGACTCTTGTTCTTTTTCACTTTTAAATATGTTTACACTAAATATATCACCTTTGTTTGAAAAAATTTCATATGGGGACATTTGAATTAAAGGAAGTTGTAATTCATCACCTGAAAGCATCTCCGCTGAAAACGATGTAATTGTTTGTAATACTAAATTCGAATTTACTTTTGTTCCCCCTGTAGCAGTAGTATATATTACTGTAAGAGTCCAAGCCGCTCCAATTACAATAGGTATCCAGGCTCCAGTTACAATTCCTACTGCAGCAACACCTATTCCTATTAGTGCTCCAATTATAACTTTAAACCATTCAATTCCTTCCGATACAACTAAAATAGTTGGTTCTTGATGTAAGAAAAATTTTTGTATAAGAGTATTTATTCCATCTGCCAATCCTACAAATAGTGACATAATTGGAGTCATTAACTCTCCACCAAGACTTGCAGAAACAACTTTTGGTACTATAAAAGATACTGCCATAATAACTATAAAAATAATAACTATTTTCTTGAAAATACTTTTATTCGCAAAAATTTTCATTTTCTATCCTCCTAAACTTATTTCTGTTCTTTTGCGATTTTATTTAAGTTCGTTTCTACGAATTCGAACTCTTTTTTCGTTGGCATAATTTTCAAAATACAAGTTTCTGATCCAACTTTAAGTAAGCCTTCACCTCTTTGACATGTAACTAAGAATCCAGCTTCTCCTTCTGAAAGTTTGAATACTTCTTTTAAATATTGTATTTCTGATTTATCTTGAGCTAAAAACAATTTCGTATCTGAAGATGTAAGAACCGCCTGTGCTTCTGGTTTCTCATAGAAATCTTGGAATCTTTGTGAAATAATTGCAAGAGAAACATTTCTCTTTCTAGCACGTCTTGCCATTTTGTTTAAGAAGTCTACGGCCTCTGGGTATGGAAGTAACATCCACGCCTCGTCTACTAAAACTCTTTTTCTTTTAGCTTTCTTTCTATCTTCACTATTTTTCTTAACATATTTTTCCCAAATCCATGAAAGTAATATTTGTTGTGCAAGAGGTCTTGCAAATCTTTCTTCTAGTTGTGAAATATCTATGTTTATAAATGGAGCATCATCTAATAAATCAAATGTAGATTGACCATCAAAATATGCCATTTGTCCATCATATTCTCTAACATATTGTTTCATAACTTTTAACAAATAACTATAATGGTATTCATAGTTTTTATTTGTATTTTCTTCTGCTTTTTTTAGTAATCTTCTATACCAACTACCAATTGTTGGCATTGGTTTTTTCTTTTTATACAACTCGTTTCCAGTCATGTAGTTTTCACTGTCTTGAATGTATAAACTATTAGGATTACTGTTTATTCCTAAAGCATTGTATTCTTCATAAATAATTTCTGCAATTATTTGCTTTGTAAGCTCATTTACCTCATCACTTTTTGTACTACCTTTTGCCATTGTAACCAATGCTTGCGTAACGTCCTCTACTTTGTTTTCTATATTAACAACCATTCTTTCTTTTCCAGTAATTTCATCCTTTACTGTTTCAGTTTCTACATCAAATATATTAATAATTGTTTTTGATGTAGGACTTATTACTATATTAATTCCTCCTAAGGCTTCAGCAACGACTGTATACTCACCTTCAGCATCCAATGCCAAACTTTCAATTCCCATAAGAACTGATGATCTAGATATTAATGTTTTCATAGTAACTGACTTTCCAGCACCAGATTTAGCAAATATAACCATATTGTAATTTGTAAGTGAGCTGTGGAAATTATCAAATAATACAGGTGTTCCTGTTTGTTTGTTAAAGCCTATTGGTACTCCTGAAGGATGTCCAACTTCTGAAGTTGTAAATGGGAAAACTGTTCCCATAGAATTTCTATCAAATGTATGTACTTTTTTTATTTTATCATTTGCTAAAGGTAAATTACTTTGAAAGGCTTCTTCTTGCATTCCCCAAGCAGTTTTAATACCTACCAAACTTTTAGACATCTCAGCTGCTAACATTTTTGTATATCTGTCTAAATCTTCTAAACTATATGTAAAAAGTGTAGAAACAACAGATGCTTCAAATAGTTTATTAAATCCTGCAGCTATTTGATCTCTTAAATCTTCTGCTTCAAATCTTTTTTGACTTAAAGTGCTTTCTCTATTTATATTTCCTCTATCTGCAGCTACGATTCTTTCTGTTTCAAGTTCATTTATTGCTCTATTAAGTTCGTTTTGAGATCTATCTTCTTTTACAGGGTTTATATAAATAGATGTATTTATATCTCCAAACATATATAAATCTCTAAATATTTCTGGAAAAGTTGCCATACGAGGAAGTGATGATACAAAAAAGCTTCTTGCATATCTTTTTGCATTTGATATTATTTCTAAATGGTCAATATTTGAAGCATCAATTCCTGATGGAGCTATTATTTCCTTTAGTTTTTTTCTTTTCAAGAATTTAACTTCTTCTTTAGGCTGATTTTCTAGGTCTTCCTGCTCTCTTAACTTTTTCTTGCTCATTTGCCTTTACCTCCTTTGTTTGACTACTTTTCTTTCTAGTATTTTTTGTTTGAATTCTTTCTTTTGCTTCTTTTAATACATCTTTTTCAATTACATCTTTATTATTATCTAAAACAAGCATCGCCATTTTAGAAACAAGTTCATCATATTGCTTTTCTTTTTCTTTTAATTTTTTTTCATTTTCTCTTTCTTGTCTTATTTCTAAAACTGCCTCATTTGCTTTTTGAATAGCATCTAATTCAATTTGCTTATCTAATTCTTTCATTTTCTTTTCTATAACATCTGGTGCAGTTGTATATAAACTATCATATCCTGAATTTATTGCTTTATTTAAATCATAAACTTCAGCTTCATCTCTGTTATATGCAGAATATAGCAAATCAGCTAATTCGTTGGAATCTAATATTTTCCCATTTACACCACAGACTGAAAGCAAACTTATCGTTGATTGTGCTCTTGTATATAATTCAGAAAATGCTATATTATTTATTTCTTCATCACCATAAACACTGCTATTTGCTTCTTCTGGATAATGTGATAAAACTATATAATACTGCTTTGTTAAAATGTTTCTATTTAAGCTCATTCTTTCAGTATTATTTACAATATCTGTTCCGTACTCATATAAATTTCTTGCTTTTACAACCTCAAATTTTTCACCCTCAAGTTCTTGATTTTCATATTGTCCACTACGTACTTTTTGATTGTATTCATACTCTCTTCTTGATAAATTGTCTCCTAATTCTCTAACCTTTTGTTTATATGATTGTATACTTCCTGTTAAGTCAACAGTTCTTGTTTGGACATAAATTTGTATTGGATTTCTTAGAGTATTTAAAAATTGAATAAAACCTTGTTCAACACTACTTTTTTCTACTCCAGACATCAGGTCATAATTTATTCCTTGGCACTTAATAACCATTAAAAATTTTTTTCCATTTTTTTGAACAATCATATTATCTTCTATCTTATCAAATTCCATAAAATTAAATATGGATTGAACATTATACATTTGTTGTATTTTGGTTTTTTCACTTAAATTACCTTTGTCAGCTTCAGAATTAGTTTTTTGTTTTGATTTTAATTTTATAAAAACATATACACATACCAAAACTAGTAATATAACTAACATTACACCTAAAATCATCATTAATATACTTGCAATTTGATTATTTGTCATCTTTTGTTTCCTCCTCTTTATATACATAAATTTTATTTTTATTTTTTTTGAATTTTAACCATCTTAAAAATATTGTATCTATAGATTCACCACCTACTTTTTTTGTAAACTCCAAGTTTGCATTGTCAGGTATTTTAAAAGTTCCGATAGCAAATCCTAAAGCAGCAAATATTACTATAAAAAGAATTCCAACAATTGTCATTGATAACATATTAAAAATAAAGTAAAACAAAATTCCTATTATAGCTCCAACTATTGTATATATAAAAGATTTGGTTGAAAAAATAAATAATATTTTACTTTCACCTTTATAGTTTCTTGGTATATTATATGGTCCACCCATTTTGTTCCTCCTTTGCTTTAGGATACAATCCTCCTATTTTTACTACATATATTATAACAGATTTTTTCAATAATTGGAATATTTTATCTAAAAAAAATAAAAAAATAATAATATTGTAATATTTTTGTAAAATTTGCGCAATAAAAAAAGATGTGAATTTATATCCACATCTTTTATATGTATCTATTATGCTGTATTATTGACCTTTAAGACCACTTGCAAATTGGAATACCATATTTGCAATTGTAGTTGCTCCAAAGATTAAAATTGCTCCTACAACATAAGGTATCATTGTCTTTTTATATTCAGCTTTTTCTTCAGCACTTCCCATCATATATTTGATACCTAAAACCATTAATACTATAACAGCTACTACTATTCCTAAAGTTTGTAATATTCCCATGATTTTTTGTCCAACAGTATCAATTTGTGTTGTGTTGCTTGTATTAGGTTTTAAACCTGCTGGATTATCAGCAGCAAATGATAATGAACATAAGCATAGTATTAATACAGCTGTAGAAAGAATTGTAATTATTCTTAATGTTTTTTTGCTCATATTTTTTCCTCCTTTTATTTTTTTATTTTATATAAAATCTAATAAAAATATTAGAAAGTTAATATCTATATATATAATTTAAGTCATTTGATCAAGTATTGTAATAATTAATTTCCATATTCCAAATGCTCCATAAATAACTATACATCCTACAACATATGGTATAAGCATCTGTTTTATTTCCGCTTTGTCTTCAGCACTTGCTAACATAAATTTGATTCCTAAAAATCCGCCTATTACAACAGTTAAAACAACTCCTACAGAAAAAAGCGAATTAAATATAAAGCTTTGCTTTTCATCTAGTTTTTGTTTATTTATAAGTATATTTCCTCCAGTAATAAACTCATCACCTGATTTTATTATATCATCTATACCATTTGCAGCTTGTGATATACTTGGAATAAAAATTGATTGTACAGCTATTAGTAATATTGCTATACTTACTATAAATATTATTTGTTTTATTCTCATATTATATCACCTCTATTTCTTATAATTAAAATATATCATTTGCAATTTCGTATAAAACAGTTGGTATTACAGTAATAGCAAAAACCATTATAGCTCCTAGTATATAGCCAGGCATTGCTTTTTTTAATATCGATTTTTCTTCTACACTTGCTGTCATTTCTTTAATTCCTATAATCATTAAAATTATTACTGATAAAACAATACCAACACTTCTAATTGCTGTAGTTATGATTTTAGCTCTTGATTCTAAAACTCCTCCATTAGATGGATCCCTGTATTGGGATGGATTCCATTCTTCTGGATTTAATGATTTTCCACCAATTGAATTATCTGCATAAACCAAACTTACCTGTGCAAATATTGTAAAAATCATTACTAATATAATAGTTATTTTCAATACTTTCTTCATTTTATCACCACAATTCTAATATTATTATACTACATTTTAGAAAATGTTGCAAGTTTTTGCAAAAATTTGTAATAAAAATGTAAAAAAAGATATAAAGCCATGCCTTATATCCTTCTTTGGCGGAGGAAGAGGGGTTCGAACCCTCGCGCCCGTTGCCAGACCTAACAGTTTAGCAAACTGTCCCCTTCACCACTTGGGTATTCCTCCAAAATGTTTTTTAAAAAATGAGTATTGCAAAACAATACTCTTTTATAATGTTGGCGGAGAGGGTGGGATTCGAACCCACGGTACGCTACAAACGCACGCCAATTTTCAAGACTGGTGCCATAAACCAACTCGACCACCTCTCCGTGTGGCATTGACAATTTTTATCTTACCATATAAATCACTTATTTGTCAATACCTTTTTAATATTTTTTTCATTTTTTTACACTACATTGCATCTAAATCTATTACATATGCTGATAGTCTTTCTAAATCTTCATAATTTATTGTTTCTTCTATAGAAAAAACTCTTCTATTATTCTTTCTTGCTTCCATAAAAAACTGTCTTAAGTTAATTATATTATTTTTCTTGTTTTCTTTGTTCTCATCTTTTTCTTCTATATCTTTAGAATATTCTTTTTCTTCAAATTCTCTATTTTCAAGCATTTCAATTCTGTTTTTTATTTCTTCAAGATTTTCATTATAATTCATATTGCTTACTTGTTCTTTTAATTCTTCAAATTTGTCATCATAATTATTATTATCTATTTTTTTACTTAGATTTTCAAACTTTTCATCATAGTTTAAATTCTCTACTTGTCTTTTTAATTCTTCTAATTGTTCTTTATAATCCAATTTTTTAATTTCTTCAATTATTTGTTTAAATTGTTCATCATAATTCAAATTCTTCATTTGCTCTAGTATTTCTTGCAGATATCTTTCTGTATTTACTTCACTAAACTTTTGATTAAGATATTCTATATTTTTTTCAAATATTTCTTCTTGTCTTTGTTTTAGAGCTTTTATTTCTTCATTCAAATTTTTTAGCTCATAAATCAATTTATTACTAAACTCTTCATAAATTCTAAATTGTTCATTTTGTTTATATTCATTTATAGTAATAGTATCGTTTAATTTGTTTTCTTTTTCTGTCATCTCTTTTAATAATTCTTCTAAATGTTGTTTACTATTTTTTTCTATGTTATCTAATCTACTATTAAAGTTTACTTCAACATCATTAATAAAATCTTCGATTAGAATATTATCTTTCATTTCATTATATAATGTATTATATTTTGAAGATACTTTTTCTTGCATATCGTCTGCAATCTTGTCTATCATGTAGTTTAAACTTTCTACATTTTCTTTATTGTTTGTTTTTTCAATATAAATGCCATAATTGTTTTCATTGTATTGTTTTCCATAATACTTTCCATGTTTTATATTTATTTTGTTTAAAATAAAGCCTAAAATATCTCCATTATTGTCATTTATAGCATCTTTTATCTCAATAATTTGTTTTAACTTTGTTTTTCCTTTTTCAATAGTTAAAATTGTTTTATCCGCCACTGTTGTCCAACTTGTTACATCATTTTTATTTTCAAATGAAGGTCCATCTAATATAATAATATCATAGATTTTTTTTAATATAAAAAAAACTTCTTTCATTCTACTAGATGATATTAACTCTGTAGGATTGTTAACTAATGTACCATTATGTAATATATGTAAATTAGGTATTTGCGTTTCTTTTATATATTTTTTTGCTTTATATAAATTATTTAATTTTTCATTATATATAACATCTTTGGCATAATCTGTTAGTCCTTCTCCATCTTCTATATAGAATATTTCGCTTTTATTAGATTCTTGTCTTAAATTTGCATCTATTAATAATACCTTTTTATTTATTCTTGCAAATGATACTGCTAAATTATTTGCTATCCAGCTTTTCCCTTCGCCATAATTGCAACTTGTTATTAATAAGGTTTTGTTTTCGTCTATATTATTTAAAATATTAGTTCTTATGTCTTTTATATATTGCGTCATATTAGCTTTTGGGTTATTTTCTATCATTAATTTACTGTTTTTTTCATTTAACGGTAAAGTCCCTAAATTGGTCAATTTAGAGCAAAATTCAATAATTTTTCCAGTATTTATTTTTTTGCTTAATAAATATAATATTATCAATCCTGCTATTAAAGTTATAACAACAGTTAATATTATTTTAATTACCATTTAATACCACCGATTGCATTATAACATAATTCTTTTATTATTTCAAGTGTTTATGTTTACTTTTGTTATGACATTGACTTTTATATTCTATAAAAGTCAATATGATATTCCTAGTACACAAAAAAAGAAGTACTTATATAGTACTCCTATAAATCATTATTACCTTCACTTTTTATCGCTTTTTCTAATGCTTGATTTTCCTCTTCAGTTATGTTATATTTTGACTTTCCATTTACTATTGGTTTAGCATATATATTAGACATTTCTCTAGAATATATACCATTAAAAACTATACCATTGTTTTTATCATCTAACAATGCTACCGCAAAACTTAAGTCATTGCCTGCATCACTATAAGCATTGTATCTAACTATTCCTATTTTTTGTATACACCCTTTTATTCTATTATCTAATTGCCTACAATAAGTATGAGTCTCGCTAAGCCCTGCTTCTAAATCTATAATTCTATCCATATAGCTGTTTAAATCTTCTGTTATATCTTTGCCTGTGCCTAATTTTTTCATAAATTCTTTATTATTTTTGCTAATTCGGTTTATTCTTGCATTACTAATTATAACACTTATAAATAAAATAAGATTTATACCTAAAATTATTATTATACTAACATCACTTTTAAATAAGTCTAACATGTGTCCTCCTTAAGTCTATAATTAGAATTATTTTATTAATCCTAAAATTCTTTCTAAATCGTCATTTGTTTTGTATTCTATAACAATTTTACCACTTCTTTTTCCTGCATTTACTTTAACTTTTGTTCCAAAATATCCTGTAAATGAGTCTTCTATGTCTCTATATATAGCTTCATATTTTGGATCATATACTTTTGTATTTCTTTTTCTATGTATTTTTTCTTCTATTTGTCTAACTGTTTGATTATTATTTATAATTCTCATTGCTAAATTATATTGTTTTGTAGGGTCTGGTTCCATCAAAAGTTGCCTGCAATGTCCTTCTGTTAATTTACCCTCTTTTGCTAGTTCTAATACATTTGGAGATAAATTTAATATACGTACAGTGTTTGCAACTCCACTTCTAGATTTTCCAAGTATTTTAGCTATTTCATCTTGTTTTAAGTTGTATTCATCACTTAATGCTTTTATACCCAATGCTTTATCTACTGGATTTAAATCTTCTCTTTGAATGTTTTCTATTAATGATATTTCTTTATTTTTCTTTTCGTCATTTTCTCTAACTATAGCAGGAATTTCTGTTAATCCAGCAATTTTTGCTGCTCTCCATCTTCTTTCTCCAGCAACTATTGAATAATATCCTTCTTTTTCTGTAACCACAATTGGTTGAATAACCCCATACATTTTTATTGAATCTGCAAGTTCTTCTAAAGTGTCTTGATCAAACATTTTTCTCGCTTGCTCTCTATTTGGTTCTATATCTATTACTTTAAGATTTCTAAGTTCATCTCCTGCTTGAGTTTGTTCTTCAGCTACAGGCATTGAAAATAGAGCATCTAATCCTTTTCCTAAACCCGTTTTCTTTACCATTACTTTTCCTCCTTTTATTTATTTTCTTCTGAATTTAATTTTAGGAATTCTTTTCCTAATTTGTCATAACTTTTAGCACCTTTAGAATGAGGGTCATATATAGTTATTGGTAAACCATAACTTGGTGCTTCACTAACTCTAACATTTCTAGGTATAACTGTTTTATATACCCTATTATTAAAATATCTTTTTACTTCTTTTACAACTTGATTAGATAGATTTGTTCTAATATCATACATAGTAAGAAGTGCTCCTTCTATATATAAATCCTTGTTTAAATGTTTTTTTACTAATTCTACTGTATTTATAAGTTGTCCTAAACCTTCTAATGCATAATATTCGCATTGTACAGGTATTAAAACACTTGTTGAAGCAGTGAAAGCATTCAAAGTTATTAATCCTAGTGATGGAGGACAATCTATGAAAATAAAATCAAATTCGTCTCTAATAGGTTCTAATTTTTCTTTTAATCTTTGCTCTCTTGACATCATTGAAACTAGTTGAACCTCTGCTCCTGCTAAATTTAAATTAGATGGACAAATATATAAATTTTTTATTTCTGTTTTTTTAATTATGTCAACAGCAGGTTGCTCAGAAACTAACAAATCATAAGTAGAAAGTTCTATATCTTTATCCATACCTATTCCACTTGTTGCATTTCCTTGTGGATCGGCATCAATTAATAAAACTCTTTTTCCTTTTTTTGCCAATATAGCACTTAAATTTACAGTGGTTGTAGTCTTACCTACTCCACCTTTTTGGTTTGCAATAGATATTATTTTTCCCAATTTGCTACCTCCATTTCTATATGCTTTTGTTCATTTTTTTATATATATAATAATATACAAATATTATAAATATGTCAATAATTTTTAAAAATATTTTATGTATTTTTCATTCCAACTTTAAGTACACTTATTATAATATTTTATTTGTCGATTTTTGTCGAAAATTCATTTGTCAATAAAAAAGTTATCCTTTCATCTCCAATTGTTTACGGCAATGTTTCACGATTAACTTTTGTGAAACATTACCAAATTAAACATTAGTATAAGGATAACTTAAATTATTTAATTTTTTAGTGGTTGTTTAGATGGTGTTCCTGCTTTACGTGGATATTTTTTAGGTGTTTCTTTAATTTTTTTTATTATAATGATATTTCTTTCCATATTTGAATCCGGTAACATGAACTTTTCAACTTTTTCAATTTTTCCACCAAATTCTTTTATAGCAAATTTTGCTTCTTCTATCTCATTTTCTGCATCTGGGCCTTTCATACAAATACAAATTCCGCTAACTTTTACAAATGGAAGTAAGTATTCAGAAAGTGTTGCTAAATTAGCTACTGCTCTTGATACTGATATATCATATTTTTCTCTTGTTTGGTTATCTTGTCCAAAATCTTCTGCTCTACCATGAATAGTTTTTATATTTTTTAATTCTAACTTTTTGCAAACCTCATCTAAAAACATAATTCTTTTATTTAAAGAATCTAATAAAGTAATATTAAAATTCGAATTCATTATTGCAACTGGTATTCCTGGAAATCCTGCTCCTGTTCCTACATCTATAATTCTATCATCTTCTTTTAAATACTTTAATATAGTTATAGAATCAATAAAATGTTTTAATATAACATCATCCATTTCTGTAATAGCTGTTAAATTAACTTTTTTATTCCATTCTATTAATAAATTCATATAATCATAAAAATCTGTTATTTGTTTTTCTGTTAAATTTATATTTATTTTTTTACTTAAATCTATTATTTTATTTTTAAAATCATTATCCATAAATATCTCCTTGTATGCGAATTTGCTATCATCTAGTTGTAATCTGTAATTCTCATATTTTAATTTTAAACTTTTATTTTTTTATTTGCAAATATATTAATAATACATTAATATCAGCTGGTGAAACACCTGAGATTCTTGAAGCTTGACCGATTGAAGTAGGTTTTATTTTATCTAATTTTTGTCTTGCCTCTAAGCTTAAACCATTAATTGAAGAATATTGGATATCTTCTGAAAGCTTTTTGTTTTCAAGCTTTTTGAATTTTTTTACTTGTTCTTCTTCCATTTTTATATATCCTTCATATTTTATTTGTATTTCTACTTCCTCTTTTTCTGCAGGTGCAAGCTCTGGTCTATCAACATCAATTTCTTTTAATGCTTCATAACTAAGTTCAGTTCTTTTTATTAATTCTGCCATTTTCGAACCTGTAGAAAGTGGTGTTGTTCCATACTTTTCAAGAATTTGATTAACTTCTTTTGTAGGTTTTACAACTTTATTTTTTAATCTATTTATTTCTTTTTCTATATTAGCTTTTTTATTTAAAAATCTTTGATATCTTTCTTCTGAAATTAACCCAATTTCATGTCCAATTTCTGTTAATCTTAAATCTGCATTGTCTTGTCTTAAAAGTAGCCTATATTCAGCTCTTGAAGTCATCATTCTGTATGGTTCATTCGTACCTTTTGTAACTAAATCATCAATTAGAACTCCAATATATCCTTGTGTTCTATCTAAAACAACCGGTTCTTTTCCTTTTATTTTTTGAGCACAATTTATTCCTGCAATTAAGCCTTGGCATGCAGCTTCTTCATATCCTGAGCTTCCATTTGTTTGACCTGCAAAAAATAGCCCTGATATTTTTTTATATTCTAATGATAATTTTAATTCTGATGGGTCTATACAATCATATTCAATTGCATATGCAGGTCTAGTAAATTCAGCTTTTTCTAAACCAGGAATTGTTCTATACATTGCTATTTGAACATCTTCCGGAAGTGATGAACTCATTCCCTGTGCATACATTTCATCTGTGTCTAAACCTATTGGTTCTATAAATATTTGATGTCTTTTTTTATCTGCAAATCTTACAACTTTGTCTTCAATAGATGGACAATATCTAGGTCCTGTCCCCTCTATCATTCCAGCATATAGAGGTGAACGATGTAAATTTTCTCTAATTATTTTGTGTGTTTCTTCATTTGTATATGTTAAATAACAATCTTGTTGCTCAAATTCTTTAACTTCATCATCTAAAGAAAATGGTACTATATTGTCATCTCCTTTTTGCACTTCCATCTTAGAAAAATCAATACTTTTTCTATTAATTCTAGCTGGTGTTCCTGTTTTAAATCTAATAAGTTTTACTCCTATCTCTTTTAAACATTCTGAAAGATTATTAGCAGCAAAAACTCCATCTGGCCCACTTTCTTGACTAAATTCCCCTATAAATATTTTTCCTTTTAAATATGTACCAGTAGCAACTATAACAGCTTTTACATTATATATTGCACCTACAGATGTTTCTATAGATTCTACTTTTCCGTCTTTTAAATTAATCTTTGTAATCTCTGCTTGCTTTAGTTCTAGATTTTCTTGTCTTTCTAAAGTATGTTTCATCTCCATTTGATATCTTTTTCTATCAGCTTGTGCACGTAAAGAATGTACTGCTGGACCTTTTGAAGTGTTTAACATTTTTATTTGAATCATTGTTTTATCAATATTTTTTCCCATTTCTCCACCAAGACAATCTATTTCTCTAACTAAATGCCCTTTGGAACTTCCTCCTATATGTGGATTGCATGGCATATTTGCAACTGCTTCAAGACTTATAGAAAAAACTAATGTTTTCATTCCAAGTCTTGCTGAAGCTAGTGCTGCTTCACATCCTGCATGTCCTGCTCCAATTACTGCTACATCATAATCTCCTGCAAAATAACTCATTTATTAATCCTCCTTTTGTTTACATAACTACTTTCCTAGGCAAAATCTTGCAAATATTTCATCTATAATTTCTTCTCCTGCCTCTTCTCCTGTTATAGCTCCTAAATTACTTAAAACATCTTTTAAACTTATAGCTATAATATCAACAGGCATTCCATCTTTTAATATTTTCTCTGCCTTATCTAAATTTTCTATAGCTTTTGAAATTAGATTTTTATGTCTTTCATTTGTAATTACAACATCATTGTCGATATTTATTTCATCTAAATTAAACATAGTTGTAATTTTTTCGAAAAGCGTTTCTAAGCCAATTTTATTTTTAGCCGATAAGTTAATTATATTTTTATTAAAAATTTCTAATTTTGGATTTTCAAGCTTAATTTTTTGTTCCAAATCAACTTTATTTAATATAACAATTGATTTTTTATTTTTTGCTATTTCTAAAATTTCTATATCTTCTTCTGAAAGATCTTTACTTGAATCTAAAATCGCTATAATCAAATCAGCATCCTCTGCTAATTTTTTAGATTTTTCTATACCTATTCTTTCTACTTCATCTTTTGCATTACGTATTCCTGCTGTATCTATTAAATTTAATGGAATTCCATTTATATTTACGAACTCTTCTATTGTATCTCTTGTAGTCCCTTCTATTTCTGTAACAATAGCTCTATCTTCTTTTAAAATTGCATTTAAAAGTGAAGACTTTCCGGCATTTGGTTTTCCAATAATAACAGTCTTAATTCCTTGTTTAATTAATTTACCATTGTCAAATGATTTTTTTAAATCTTCTAATTTTTTTCTTGATTCTTCAATATTTCTTAAAATATCATTATTTGTAACTTCAGGTGTATCATATTCTGGATAATCTATTGATACTTCAATGTTTGTCATTATTTCTAGTAAATTGCTTTTTATTTCATTTATTTTTTCAGATAAAAACCCTTCTAATTGTTTTATTCCCTCTTTAGCTTCTCTTTCTGATTTTGCATTTATAATATCTATAATAGATTCTGCTTGAGATAAATCTATTCTACCTCCTAAAAAAGCACGTTTTGTAAATTCTCCTGGTTCTGCTAGCTCTGCACCATTTTTAAGACAAAGCTCTAAAATTTTTCTCATAATAACTGTTCCACCATGTGAATTTATTTCACACATATCCTCTGTTGTATAGCTCTTTGGAGCTTTAAAATATGAAACCAAAACCTCATCTACTATTTTTTCTCCATCTAAAATATGACCATATTTGATTGTATATCCCGGTATTTGTTCTATAGCCTGTGGACTTTTTGCTCTAAATATTCTATCTAAAACATCAAAAGTGTTTTTTCCACTCATTCTTATTATACCAATTCCCCCTATTCCCGGAGCAGTTGATATTGACGCAATTGTACTCATTTTTTACCTCATTCCTTCCTTAAGGCACAAATCTGGTTGGAAAAGAATTAAATTTTGACAAGGCAGAATTTTGCGCAAAAAGCGGAGCATACTTGTTGTATGTGAGCATTTTTAAGTAAAATTCTAACGCAGTCAAAATTGTAATTATTTTTCAACCTTTACCTCCAAAAAAAGTCAAAGCGAGAATAATCTTATTATATAATAGACTAAATCTTCACTTTGACTTCAGATTTATAATATTTATTTTAAACTAATTACTAATCTTCTTCTTGGCTCTTCCCCAATACTTTTGGTTGTAACCTTGTTTGAGTTTTGTAATTTTGAATGTATAATTTTTCTTTCATATGCTTTCATAGGTTCTAATGTAACAGATTTACCTGTTTTTATAACTTTTCTAGCCATTCTTTCAGCTAAATCTTCTAGAGTTTTTTCTCTTTTTCCTTTATAATCTTCTATATCTAAAATAACTCTAACTCTGTTTTGTAAACCTTTGCTTGCAACAGCAACTAGAACATTTTGTATTGAATATAAAGTTTCTCCCCTATATCCTATTAAAAATCCAGCACTTTCACCATTTATTGCTAATTCAATACCAGTTTCATTTTTTGATAATTCATATTTTATGCCTTCACCCATTTTTGGTAAAAACTCATCTAAAAAAACTTTTATATTTTTTTCTGCTGAATCAAGTTCTTCTGCTGAATATTTTCTTATTTCTTTAGGTTTACTTTCTTGAACATCATTACTTCTTTCGTTATTGTTTGATTCTTTTAAAGTTAATTCTACTTTTACAACTCTTGGAGCTAAAATGCTAAAAAAACTTCTTTTATCTTCACTTTCAAGGACTTTAACCTCTACTTGATTTTTACTTACATGTAGTTTTTTTAAACCATTTTCAATTGCTTCGTTTGTAGTCTTTCCTTCTGAAATTATACTATTAGGCATTTTTTTCTGCCTCCTCTTTTTCAAATATTTTGTTATATACTAATCTTTCTATTATCATTAAAATATTATTCATTAGCCAATATAAAGCTAAACCTAATGGTGCAATAGCCGCAATTGATACAGACATTATAGGCATCATCCACACCATAGTTTTATTTGCATCATCCATTGGATTATATTTTTCTTCTTCTTGTTCTGTGCCATCTGTAATAAGCTTCTTTTCTTTATTTTGCTTTTTATTTACATTCATTGACAATTTAATAGATACAAATGAAGAAATTATATATAAAATTGGAATAATTAAAACCTTAACATCTTTCCAATTATTTTTTGGAACTTGGCTTAAATCTATTCCGAAAAAATCCATATTTAAATTAGCTTGTTCCGCATATTCTTTCATATCAAAACTATTGTCTTTGCTTACGGAAGTCTTGCTATCCAAATTATTTATATATTGTATAACAGCTATTTCTGCATAAGCATTTTTATTTCCGTCTTCTTGTTCTGTAATTACATTTTCCATTTTACTTATAACATCAGTATCCATTTTAACCATATATGTTAATGGTTGTCTTACTAATAAAAACACAGAAAAAAGTAAAATTATTTGAATTATAGAGCTTAAACATCCAGAAAATGGGCTCATTCCTTCTCTTTTGTACAAAGCCATCATTTCTTGATTCATCTTTTCTGGCTCACTTTTGTATTTAAATTGGATTTGTTTTACTTCTTCTTGAATTTTTTGATTCTTTTTCATTGTTCTTTGTTGTTTTATAGATATAGGAATCATTATAGCTTTTACAAGCACTGAAAATAGTATAATTGCCCATCCATAATTACCAACAATATTATAAAGAAATTTTAAAACATATCCAAAAATATTTGCAAAAAAAGATAACATTATTTACCTCCATTTATTTTAACGGATCATATCCACCTTTTGAAAAAGGATTACATCTTAAGATTCTAGCTATTCCTAGAATTGAACCTTTAAATGCTCCATACTTTTCTATAGCTTGTTTTGTATATTCTGAACATGTAGGGTAAAACTTGCATTTTATATTTTTATAATCTAACCACGCAGAAATATTTTTTTGATACCATTCTATAATTTTTATTAATATTTTTTTCATTTAAACCACTTTAAACTATAAATTTTTGATAAATATATTTGCTTTTTTTAAAATATATTCCATATCATTTTTTACAAGATTAAAATTAACTTCATCAATATTAGCCTTTTTTTTCAATAAAAAAACTATACTTATACCTGAAGAAATTTTATCTTCAAATACTCTATAATTTTCTCTTAAAAGTCTTTTTATTCTATTTCTTTGATAGGCATGTCCTGCTTTTGAGCTAATAGCTAATCCTAAATAATTAGATTTTTGTCTATTATTTAGGATAAAAGCTTCTATTACCCTACCAGAATAGTATGTACCTTTTGAAAAAACAATGCTAAATTCATAGTTCTTTTTTAACATTTTAGTTTTTTTCATAAACTTAAATCACCTTGAGCTTATGCACAAATTTTCTTTCTTCCTTTTGCACGTCTTGCTTTTAATACATTTCTTCCTGATTTTGTAGACATTCTTTTAAGAAATCCGTGTTCTTTTTTAGTTTGTCTTTTTTTTGGTTGATATGTCATTTTCATGCCTAAAGCACCTCCTATAATATTTTATATGATTTTCATCGTTTTTAACGCAAGTGTAAATATTATATCTTGTTTTCTAAAAAATGTCAATGGATTTTTCGATATTTTTAAATTTTCTTAAGGAAATAAAGGTTTTCGGTAATTTTTTTTATAATTTTTGAAAAACTTGTTGCATTTTATAAAAAAATGTTGTATAACTTTTTTAATAATTATTTTTTGAAAAATTTGTAAATTTTAAAAAAGTTATCCACAAGTTATCCACATATTGAAGATAACTTTAAAAACTTAAAATTACAAAAGGGAATTTTTTTGTAATATTTCTCAAACTCACTTATACTCTCAATTTCGAAGTATGAATATTTGTTTGAGTAAGTAATGATTTTTAACAATTTGATTACAAAGTTATCAACATATGTGGATAACTTTGTGGATAACTTTTTGTATATATATTTTTTAAAAAATTACATAATTAGTTACTTTTAGATAAATATTTATAAGACATAATATTTTGAAACGGAGGTTATTTATGGATTCAGCTATGGATGGAAAAGAAATAGTAGATAAAATGCAAGAAGCACTAAAAAACGAAATTCCACCTATAACATATGTTACTTTTTTAGAACCCCTTGAATTTGAATCAATGGAAGGCAATCATATCACCTTTAAATGCAATTCTCGATATGAAAAGGAAATGGCAGAATCAAGGTATGCTACTCTAATTTTAAATGCTCTTAAATTTATTACTAGTAGAGATTTAACTTTTTCTATAAATGCATTAGATGAAAAAAATGAAAACCAAGCTAAAACTCAAGAAGTAATTGCAAGTAGCAAGCCACAAGATGACGAAGAAATTGATTACTCAAGACAATCTTTAAATTCAAAGTATACATTTGATACATTTGTTGTAGGAAATAATAACAGACTTGCACAAGCAGCTGCACTTGCTGTAGCAGATAACCCTGCTAAAACATATAATCCATTATTTATATATGGTGGTGTAGGTTTAGGCAAAACTCACTTGATACAAGCAATAGGGAATAGGATTCTTCAAAACGACAGAAAGAAAAACGTAGTATATGTAACATCTGAAAAATTCACAAATCAACTAATAATATCTATTAAAGATTTTAAAAATGATCCATTTAGAAATAAATATAGAACAGCAGATGTTTTAATTATTGATGACATACAGTTTATTGCAAATAAAGAAAGAGTACAAGAAGAATTTTTCCATACTTTTAATACATTGTATGAAAATGAAAAGCAAATTATTATATCAAGTGATAAGCACCCTAGAGATATACAATTTCTTGAAGATAGATTAAAATCAAGATTTGAATGGGGCTTAACTGCAGATATTTCAAATCCAGATTATGAAACAAGAGTTGCAATATTACGTAAAAAAGCTCAAGATGAAAGAATAGTAATAGATGATGCTATAATTGCAAACATTGCAACGAAAATAGATTCTAACATTAGAGAATTAGAAGGTGTATTCAACAAAATTGTAGCAAGAGCGTCTTTAACACATATTCCAATAACAATAGAGCTAGCAGAAAATGTAATAAATGAATTTATATCTAAAAAAGAAAAAGTTATATCATCAGAATTTATACAAGACATAGTCTCAAAATATTTTAGTATAGATAAAAAAGATTTGGCAGGTAATAAAAGATCTAATGATGTAGCAAGACCAAGACAAATAGCAATGTATTTATGCAGAGAAGTTGCAAATATGACATTTCCACAAATAGGGATAGATTTTGGAAATCGAGATCATTCAACTGTCATGCATGCTTATAAAAAAATTGAAAAAGAAGTTAAAGATAATACAAATACAAAATTAATTGTGGAAAGTGTGAAAAAAATAATTTTAAATAATGAATAATTGAAACTTCAAATTAAAATTAAAATTTTAAAAATTTATGTTTGTGAAAATTTTCGTTTGCAAAACATAATTCGATTTATTCTTACGGAAATGGTTCATCAGTTATCCACATACCCTTTGTGGATAACCTGTTTATAACATGTTGATAACCAGTTTTCCACTTTCAAATGTGAAAAGTGTGGAAAAACACCTTTGGTTATCCACAGATTTGTCCACAAGCAAAAACGTACGGGCGAAAGTTTTCCACATAGTTTTCCACAGTTTCCACACGACCTACTACTACTACTACTATAATTATTAACTTAATATAAAAATAATATAAAGCGTTCACGCAAAAAAAATGAAAGGATGATTAAAATGAAATTTGTTTGCTATAAAGATACAATAATAAAAGCACTTAATTCCGTAGTTAAAGGTGTTGCATCTAAAACAACAATGCCTATACTAGAAGGAATACTTATTCAAACAAATGAAGGAGAAATTAAATTAACAACTTATGATTTAGAACTTGGTATAGAATATACTATGAAATGTGATATTATAGAACATGGAAGTACAGTTGTAAATGCTACAATGTTTACAGAAATTATTAGAAAATTACCTGATACAGAAATTAATATTAGTGTAAATGAAGATAATTTATTGACTATAGAATGTGAAGGTGCATTATATAAATTAGCTACTATGAATCCAGATGAATTTCCAGAATTACCACAAATAGAAATAGAAAATTCAATAGATTTAGAGCAAGGAGCTCTAAAAAATATGATTAGGAAAACAATATTTGCAGTAAGCTCAGATGAAAACAGACCAATTTTTTCAGGATGTTTATTTGAAATAAAAGATAATAAATTAAATGTTGTTGCAATAGATGGTTTTAGATTAGCATTAAGAAATATAAATTTACCAGTTCCAGTAAATGATTTTAAAGCTGTAATTCCTGCAAAAACTTTAAATGAAGTTATAAAAATAATTTCAGATTCTTTTGAAAGTGTAAAAATAGGAGTTTCTAAAAATCAAGCTTTATTTGAAATGGAAAATTGTAAAATAGTTACAAGAATTTTAGATGGAGAATTTTTAAATTACAATTCAGTAATACCTACAGAATGGCAAACTAGAGTTAGAGTAAATAGAAATGATTTACAAAATAGTTTTGAAAGAATAAGTTTAATATCTTCTTCAAGTATAGAAAAAGAAAAGAAATATCCTGTAAGAGTTACAGTAGATTTAGGAAAAATGATTATTTCTTGTACAAACCAAACAGGAGATGCAAAAGAAGAAGTATATATTTCAACTGAAGGAAAATATCTAGAAGCAGGATTTAATCCAAAATATTTCTTAGATTGTTTAAAAGCTATTGATGATGAAGAAATATATGTTGAATTTGGAAGCAATATTTCACCATGTTTAGTAAAATCAGTTGAAAATAGTGATTATGTTTATATGATTTTACCAATTAGATTAAAAAATGAATAAAAATTATAGCTGGTAAAAGTATGCCAGCTTTAATTTTTTTAATAGTTATCCACATTTTATGCATAATTTGTGGATAACGATTTGAAAACGGCGCGTGAGAATCAAAAATAAGCCATTTAAAATTTAAAATTAAATAAAGTTATGGAAATTGGGACGGTTCTCTTTTCCAAAAAAATGGAAAAGAGAACCGTCCCATTTTCCAAATGGAGAAGAAAATGTGGATAAAAAAGATAAAAATCAGCAATTTTCGCAATTATAAAAATGCAGAAATTAATTTAAATAATAAAATAAATATTTTTTATGGAGAAAATGCACAGGGAAAAACTAATATAATAGAGTCTATATATTTTTGTAGTATTGGAAAATCTTTTAGAACAAGTAAAGAAAAAGAAATGATAAAATTTGGAGAAGAAAATTCTAATATTGAAATTGATTATGAAAAATCAGATAGAGAAGGAAATATTTCTATTAATATTGGTCAGAGAAAAAATATATTTGTTAATAAAATAAAAATAAAAAAATTAAGTGAGTTATTAGGAAATATTAATGTTGTAATTTTTACTCCAGATGATATAAACATTTTAAAAGGTGGACCCCAAGAAAGAAGAAAATTTTTAGATGTTATGATTAGTCAGTTAAGACCTAAATATATGCACTTATGTGGTTTGTATCAAAAAACATTAGATGAAAGAAATACGTTTTTAAAAAATACAGAAAATTGTAATTATGATTTATTAGACATTTATGATGAAAAATTAGCAGAATATGGATGTGAAATTTATAAATACAGAAATGAATTTATAGAAAAATTAAAAAATAAAATTAAAAATATTCATAAAAATATTACAAACAATAAAGAAAATATTGAAATAAAATATACTTCAAATTGCGAAGACAAAAATGAATATTTAAAACTTTTAAAAGATAGAAGAAAATTAGATTTTATAAAAGGCTATACAACTAAAGGCGTTCATAGAGATGATTTTCAGATTTTTTTAAATGAATTACCTGTTGATGTATATGGATCACAAGGCCAGCATAGGACAGCAGTTTTATCATTGAAACTTTCAGAACTTCAAGTAATTTATGATGAAATAGGGGAAAATCCAATTTTATTATTAGATGATTTTATGTCAGAATTAGATGAATTTAGAAGAACTAATTTTTTAGAAAATATTAATGACATACAGGTAATTATTACTTGTACACATAAATTTGAAATGGATAATTCGAAATTATTTTGTGTTAAAAATGGGAGTATAGAAAAAGAATGAAAGTTTTATGTTGACAAAATCAGTATAATTAATTATAATATAATATATTTGTAATACAAATACAGAAATAAAAGCTATCACTACTAAAAAAAGGAGAAAACGATGACAATGAATAGAGAGTGGCTTGATTCAGAAAATCCATTTGATGCGATGATAACTGAAGAAAGGATGGAAGCTTTATTAAACGCAAT
>FLNV01000977.1_pt1 | contig 109529 bp, 96 predicted proteins | sample 1140351 | NCBI WGS metagenome assembly FLNV01 (sample SAMEA3878207, study PRJEB12797) | bioreactor metagenome | biome: Moose rumen | place: Sweden | collected 2011-10 | reverse complement strand
TAAGCATTGGAACTGCATTCGCTTCGGACACGTCCGTTGGTGGAATTTGGTATATATTCAACACTAATGACAAAACGGCTAAAGTTACATATCAAGGTCAACCAGCTAGCGCTTATGATGAGTACTCTGGGGCGGTTACTATCCCTGCTTTGGTAACTTTTAATGGTAGCACTTACCGTGTCACAAGCATTGGAGAGTTTGCCTTCGCATATTGCACCGGTTTGACCTCTGTGACGATTCCCAACAGTGTCACAAGCATTAAATATAATGCTTTCTATGGTTGCAGCGGTTTGACCTCTGTGACGATTCCCAACAGCGTCACAAGCATTGGAGAGAGTGCTTTTTCTAGTTGCAGCGGTTTAACCTCTGTGACCATCCCCAATAGCGTCACAAGCATTGGATATCAGGCTTTCTCCGGTTGCAGCAATTTGACCTCTGTGACGATTCCCAATAGCGTCACAAGCATTGGAGGTTATGCTTTCTATAATTGCAATGGTTTGACCTCTATTGACATTCCCAATAGCGTCACAAGCATTGGAGAAGATGCTTTCAAGAATTGCACCGGTTTGACCTCTGTGACGATTCCTAATAGCGTCACAAGCATTGTGAAAGGAGCGTTCGATGGGTGTACCAGTCTTCCAGTAATTGATTTTATTCGTTATGCAGATACCTATTTGATAGAGGTTGTCGATAAATCACTATCATCATATTCAATAAAAGAGGGGACAAGATGGATTCCGGAAAATACTTTCGCCTCATGTACCAATCTTACATCTATTACTATACCCTATAGTGTCACAAGCATTGGAACTGCGGCATTTAGCGGTTGCAGTAATCTTATCTCTGTGATTTGGGAGGCTAAAAATTGTAATAGATATAATTTCGGTAATCAAGTCACATCATTTGCATTTGGTAAAGATGTAGAAGTTATTCCATCTTCTCTGTGTTCCGGTATGAATCAACTGCTATCAATTACTATACCCGATAACGTTAAAAGTATTGGCGATTATGCCTTCAAAGATTGCTCTGGTTTAACATCAGTGACTATTGGTAATGGCATTAAGAGCATTGGATATGAAGCTTTTGGTAATTGTACAGCGTTGAGCGCTGTATATATAGACGACCTTGCAGCATGGTGTAAGATTGCTTTTAATCAAGGTGTTCTAACCACAAGTCCATTATTTTATGCCCATAAGTTGTATTTGAATGGAGAATTAATAACAGATTTGATTATTCCGAATGATGTTGATAGTATTGGGTTCCTTGCTTTCTACAATTGTACTAGTTTGACCTCTGTGACAATCCCCAATAGCGTCACGAGCATTGGGAAAGATGCTTTCAAAAATTGCACCGGTTTGACCTCTGTGACTTGCTGGGCAATTACTCCCCCTCAAATCGGTAGGTTTGGCTTTAATGGAAATATAAAAACTGTTGCACCACTATATGTTCCAAATAGAAGTGTAAATGCATACAAAGAAGCTGACCAATGGAAAGATTTCACTACTATTATTGGGTTAAAGTCTGTGTATACTATTATTTTCAAAGATTGGGATGGTACGATCTTGAAATCCGAACAAGTTGAAGAAGAAACTATTCCGGTGTACACAGGCGCAATACCTACTCGCATAGAAACAGCTGAGTATACTTATACATTTGCAGGGTGGACTCCGAATGTGGTAGCGGTAACGGGCGATGCTACATACATAGCAACATATACCGCTACCCGTAAATCCTATACTATTACATGGCTAAATGAAGATGGTTCGTTGATAGATAAAACGACAGTTGAATATGGTGTGGTTCCGACGCATGCTAACCCTGCCAAAGCAGCTACTGAAGAATTTTCCTATACTTTTGCAGGTTGGACACCGAATGTGGTAGCCGTAACAGGTGATGCAACATATACGGCTACATTCAATAGTACTGTTAATAAATACAATATATCTGTAAATGCTGTTGATGGAAGTGTAAATGGTGCTGGAACATATCCTTATGGTACACAGGTAAAACTTACAGCCGTTCCTAACTACGGTTACCATTTCACGCATTGGAGTGATGGGAATACCAACAACCCACGTACATTTGTGCTAACGCAAGATACCTCCTTTACCGCTGAGTTTGCAATAGATAAAAGTGGAACTTGCGGAAAAAACAATCTCCTGCAATGGACTTTTGCTGATGATGGTACGCTTACCATTAGCGGCAGTGGCGAACTCACAGATAACTATACTTTTGGATTGGAAGCGCCAACACAAATGCAACAATTGGTAGTAGGAAATGAGGTCACAGCTATTGGTGAAAGGGCTTTCTACAAAAAGAATACTCTGCAAAAACTGATCATAGGAAGCAATGTGACATCTATCGGCAAATATGCATTTGCGAGCATTAATAACCGCCAATTGACAAGTCTTGTTATGCCTGCTGAATTGCAAACCATCGGCGATTACGCCTTCAGCGGAAACACATATGTAGAAAGTATTGATTTTAATGCAAAACTGCAAAGCGTTGGAGCATATGCGTTTAAAGACTGCTATCGTGTTTCTGAAATGACATGTCTGGCAACTACAACTCCGAATGTGGGTACTGACGCATTGGCAAGTATCAATTCTTATGCATCTCTTTGTGTTCCGGCTGAATGTTTGCGCAAATACCAAGTAGATCCTAACTGGGGACGATTTGACTTGTGCGAATTAGGAACTACTTCCACGGTAGCAGAGAACCGGACGGTAACGGTAGAACCTACAGACAATACTGCCATCTTCACCTGGCCGACAGAAAATAATGCAGCATCTTATTCGCTCCAGATAACCAAAGATGGTGTTGTCTTCTGTACGCTTGTCTTCAATAGTAATGGACAACTGACCGGCATTGCGTTTGCGCCCGGACGTAACGGAGCGGCACATGCACCTGCAGCTACCACCTCTGTCGCCGGAATGTCCTTTACCGTTACCGGTCTGAATGTAGCCAGCAAATATGCGTATCGATTAGCAGTAACAAATGACGCAAGTGAAGAATTGATTGCTTATCGTGGAGAATTTGCCACTACAGGATATGATGGCGAAGTAAATCCTGGCGGAAATCCTGAAGGTATTGAAGATGTCTTTACTGGTGGACACAAAGCATCCAAAATCCTCCGGAACGGCCAAATCTACATCCTCCGCGGGGAGAAGGTTTATAGCATAGACGGACAGGAGGTAAGATAAAATCATAGGCTTGGCGGGATTGGCTTCCCGCCGAGTTACCAAAAAACAATTAACATAACATCATCATGAAACAAAAACTTTTTACCCTATTGCTCGCTGTAGCAGGCATTGGTATGCTGCCGCTTTTAGCGCACGCATTAAACAACCCCATTGGTGCGGACGGCCGTTACATTGTTAAGTACGATTGCACTGCAGGAACATTCACTTCATCCAACGACATGGAGGTAGATGAGACGTTCGTCTTTGCTATTGATGTTACTGGCACATGGTTAGAAAACTGGCTCAACGAATCTTCAACGTACAATGGGGCTGCTCGAGGCATCGCAGTAAACGCATGGACCAACTACGGTCGCCTAAAAAATGATACTGAGCGTCTTATGCAAATCAACGGCAATATTTGGGGAATGACATGTAATTTCGCTCAACTGTTGGGCAATTCTATCGAAGCACAAAAGGCTACGATGCCGGACTCTGTAGTGTATGTATTTGCTCAATTCTTTGGCTTCGAATACACCGCAGACAACATAGGTGCTGGATGGTGGATGTGGGGCGACCAAGAACCATACATAACTCAAGCGGATGGTTCTGACTGTCTCTTCGCTTTCGCTCCGTACACCGGAACCAAGACTTCTCCGGAACTTCTTGTGAGCGACCATCCAGACGGCTACATATATGGTATTGAGCAAGTTGGTTATACCGCTCCTTGCTTGATTCCATTGTACTTTCTTACGGTTAATGCCGACGAAGGAGGTGTAATTAAATCGGGTGTTAATGGTAAACATTTAGAAAATGAACAAGTGACTATTGAGGCTATCCCTGACTATGGATATCATTTCAAGCAGTGGTCGGATGGTAATACAGACAATCCGCGTACAATCGTTATAACACAAGACACAACGCTCACGGCAGAGTTTGCTGTTGATAGAAGCGGTCGGTGCGGTAATTATTTAGCTTTGATATGGACCTATGACCCAACAGCCAAGACGCTAATTATCAGCGGCGAAGGTGCCTTTGAACAAAATACTCAATGTGGAGTGGAAGCAAGACAAGAAATGACAACGCTTATTATTGAGGAGGGGGTCACAAGTATTGGAAGTTATGCTTTCTCCGATTGCAGCGGTTTGACCTCTGTGACAATTCCCAATAGCGTCACAAGCATTGGATATGACGCTTTCTTTAATTGCAGCGGTTTGCCTATAATTGACAATGTTCGCTATGCAGATAGTTATTTAGTAGAAGCAGTAGATAAAACATTATCTTCTCATACAATCAAGGATGGGACGAGATTTATTGGAGAGTATGCTTTCTTAGGTTGCACCGGTTTGACCTCAATAGAGATTCCCAATAGCGTCACAAGCATTGGAAAGGATGCTTTCGATTATTGCACCGCTTTGACCTCTGTTATTTGGAATGCAAAGAACTGCAGTAATTCTGGTGATTTTGGCTCACAAGTTGAGTCTTTTGTTTTCGGCAATGAAGTAGAAACCATTCCTGGACATTGCTGTTATGGTATGAATAAACTAACCTCTGTGACCATTCCCAACAGCGTCACAAGCATTGGAGATAGGGCTTTCTATGGTTGCAGCGGTTTGACCTCTGTGGCAGCCCCTGCTGCATTCTTCGATATTCCGGAAGGTAACTGGCCTTATTATACTAAGATCTTAAACCACGTAACAGTCAATGACGGCGAACTGACAGAAAATGCACTATTGTTTATCAACCGCTCTTACAAGACTCTCCAGACATTGGATGTGTCCCGCGTAACGAACACAGAGTTTGCGGACGAGGCTTTCAAAGGTTACTATAACCTGCAACAATTGGTATTACCGGCAGGCTTGCAGAAAGTAAGCTATATGATGGTAGCCGGATGCAAGAATCTGCAATCCATCGATATCCCTGCTTCTGTAGAAGAAATCGAGCAATCTGCTTTTGAGGATTGCCGCAGTTTGAAATCCATTACTTTTGGCGGCTCACCTGCCGGTGCTCCGGGACGTCTCAATGCGCCTGCAGCCTCTGCTAACCAACTCCGCAAAATCGGTAACTGGGCATTCTACAACGCACATGAGCTTCAGAATCTCGTTATTCCGGAAGGTGTAACAGAAATCGGCGACGGTGCTTTCTATGGATGTACGTATCTGGAAGAGATGGTTCTGCCGTCGTCCGTGCAGACTATTGGAGATAATACTTTTGCACTCTGCGCCAAACTGAAGAAGATTACTGTCAATTCTGTTACGCCTCCTTCTATTCAGGCAAAGACCTTCTTCGATGTGAAGCGCCAGATTCCGGTCTATGTACCGGATGAGGCTGTTTCTGCTTATGAGGCAGACACTTACTGGCAGGAGTTCGACATCCAAGGCGCATCGAATATGCCGACAGGAATTGACAATGTTTCCTCTTCCCTTCAGGGAGGAGACAGAGGTAGGCTTATCCTCCATAATGGTCAAATCTTCATCCTCCGCGGGGAGAAGACATACACCCTCCAAGGCGCAGAGGTGAAGTAAAGTGACTAAGTGACTAAGTACCAAGGAAGTATACGGGCGGCACAATGTGTCGCCCGTAGTGTTAGAAGTATTCTCTTACGGCAAATTCGTATTGGTTGATGAAGATTTGTTTAAAGGCGTGCAAGTTGTTTTGCTCATAGAAAATGAGCATAGCCTTCTTATAATCAATCGAATCCACCGTTCTAAAAGAGAGTGGGCAATAACCATTCGCAATCAGCAAAGCATTGCTCGTAATACGTGCCGTGCGCTTATTGCCGTCCATGAACGGCTGAATATAACTCAGCAATAACAAAGCCAACAAAGCTTTCTCAAACACGTTCGTACGGCTGTTAATCAAATCACAAGTATCCCGCATCGCTTCGCGGATTTGAAACTCATTGTCGAGCGGCCTGTATTGCGTGCCTGTAATACCCACACGGCGATGACGTAAACCCGTATCTACGGAAAGCTCTTTGGTCAGCAGTTGATGAATATCCTCAATATGGCTAATGGTTAGCGTTTGTAAATAATCAGGATTGTCCAATACAAACCGCAATGCATCCTTATGGTTTAGAAGCATTACTGCCTCTTCTTTGGTCTTACCATCTGCCGTTTTGCTCTCCCGCAACAAACGCTCGGTCTCCAATAGCGAATAGGTATTTCCTTCTATCTGTGAGGATTTCCAACTCAAATCTATTCCCAAACGCTCCATCTCTTTGCGATATTCACTTTCGCTCATATCCTCCAAATGCGTGCGAAATTCGGCTTGCAAATCATTCAGATGCGCTAATTCCTCCTCCGTAAACAAAGATACTTGCGGAAGCTGCTCAGTGATAAGCGCAAAATTGAACCCCGTCTGCACTTGCCGCTCGTCGGTCTCCTGCGCAAAATAGGTGTCTAAATCCATCGGCATCAGTAAATGCGCGCGATTAGATAAGGAATAACGCGTCGCGCGCGCCTTCCCTTCTACCACTATATCTCCATTTTCCACTCCGCCACCAATAAGTCGTTTGAGTGTCGCATCACTCTCTTGAAAGCCGATACCTCCGCGGATTTCTTCCCGCGAAGATGAGGGATGATAGTGCAAAAATTGCAGTATTTCACGAGTCGTTTCCATAAGTGAAATGATAAAATCGGTGCAAAATTACAAAAAATATTTGAATAATCGGCTCAAATTGAGCTAAAAAATACAAAAAATCTTACTTTTTTGAGCCGATTCGCTTAAAATCACCCATTTTAATCCTCCGTAACTACGTTCTTAGTCGCCGAGGGGCTGCATACTCCACGAAGTGCCATCCGGCTCTCTTTTAGTGCTATATAGGAGTTTGTGCGTTTGTACTTCGAGGGCACCGACACGGCTAAAGCCGTCCCACCTCGAAAGTACGTTTGTCTATGTCGGAGCGACGCTCCCCGCTGCTCCTTCCGTTCGAACTGCCAAGTCAAGGCAGTTCTCCACCTGCAGACCATACGCAAGCATTCAGACATTTTTTTTTGCCAAGCCTAATGGCTTTCCTGTTGCATGAACCTATAAGCCGTTTTTATGCGAGCATAAACGTCTCATAGTCCCACACAACAGATAAAATACATTTTATTCGGCAAAAAAAATGTCCGAACGCTTGCGTATGTGCAATTTTTGTTGTACCTTTGTACCCGATTTTGTAAAATGGAGGAGAAGGAGCTCATATTCAGGTGCTTTGCCAGCGGTAGCAGCGGAAACTGCTACTATCTCGGTACGCGTCGTCAGGGAATACTGATCGATGCGGGGATTTCTGCACGGTCGATCCAGAAATACCTGCGGGAGATGGGGCTCGATTTCCAAAATATCATGGGCGTGCTTGTCACGCATGACCATGCGGATCACATACGTGCGGTAGGCACCCTCGGTGAGCGTGTACACCTGCCTATCTATTCGACTGCCCTGATTCACGAAGGCATAGACCGTAACTACGGCGTGAGGGAGAAACTGCGTACCAGCCGGCGCTATTTCGAGAAAGGAAAAGAGTGGGAACTCTTCGGCATGCGGATCAATACCTTCAGCATCGAGCACGACTCGACCGAATGCGTGGGCTACTGCATCGATTACCTTGGCCAGCGGTTCGTGATCATGACCGACTGCGGCAGCGTGAACGACGAGATGGAGGCGTATATCCGTACGGCGAACCATTTGGTCATCGAGGCTAACCATGACGAGCATATGCTCCTCAACGGACCTTATCCCACCTATCTGAAGGAGCGGATCCTTTCGCCGCGCGGACACCAGAGTAATGATACCTGCGGCGAACTGCTGGAACGCAACTGGCACCCCGATCTGAGAAATGTATGGCTGTGCCATCTCTCCCTGGAGAACAACGACCCGCAGGTGGCGTACAACACCGTTGCCTCTTATCTGGAGGAACTGGACATCCTGCCCGGTACGGACATCTTCCTCAAAGCACTTGACCGGACAACGCCCAGCCCGGTATATGTCCTGAATGACCATGTCATCGCGGATAATTCATAACTCGTAATGTGTAATTCGTACTATATGGAAAGACTTGTTATTATCCCTACTTACAACGAAAAGGAAAACATCGAAGCCATCATCACGGCTGTGATGGAGTTGCCGATAGAATTCAATGTCTTGGTTATCGACGACGGTTCACCTGACGGAACGGCAGACATCGTGAAACGACTTATGACCGGAAAATACAAAGACCGTGTGGATATCGTCGAGCGTTCCGGCAAACTGGGATTGGGAACGGCATACATATGCGGATTCAAATGGGCTATCGAGCATAAGGCGGAGTATATCTTTGAGATGGATGCCGATTTCAGCCACAACCCGCAGGATCTGCTCAAACTCTATGACGCTTGTGCTAACCGGGGCGCCGATCTGGCGATAGGTAGCCGTTACGTGACCGGCGTCAATGTCGTCAACTGGCCTATGGGACGCGTGCTGATGAGCTATTTCGCATCCAAATATGTGCGTTTCGTGCTGGGAGTGGACATACATGACACCACCGCAGGATTTGTGGCATACCGCCGCCATACCCTGGAGACAATAGAACTGGACAAAATACGCTTCAAAGGATATGCCTTCCAGATCGAGATGAAGTTCACCGCATCGCAATGCGGCGCAAAAATCATAGAAGTGCCTATCATCTTCGTAAACCGGGTGCTCGGTACTTCCAAGATGAGCGGTGGTATCTTCTCCGAAGCTTTGCTCGGCGTCATACGGCTGAAAATATCCTCTTGGTTCCGCAAATACCCCCAGATTTAGACCGCTTCGCTAAAAGAATAAAGATCGCACCTCCGGTGCTTAAAGATAAAAGATATAGAATGAATAGTTTAGAACAGCAAATAACTTCTCTTGCGAAATCGGCAGTCAAGGCGCTGTATGGCGTGGAAGCCGGGGATTCGCAGATCCAATTACAGAAAACCCGTCCGGAGTTTGAAGGAAACATCACGCTGGTGGTCTTTCCTTTCGTGAAGACGGCGCGCAAAGCCCCGCAGGCGGTAGCGCAGGAGATAGGTGAATGGATAATAAATAACCAAATGGTAAATGACCCATACGGCGAAGCAGATCGTTCGACCGGAGGGAGATTAGAAATGGTAAATGGCTTTAATGCCGTACAGGGCTTCCTCAACCTTACTATCTCTGATTCTTTCTGGGTGGAGCAACTCAAAGCCATCAATGCCGACGAGAACTACGGACGCTTCAAACACCCGAATGGTAAATGTCCAAATGGTAAATGTGAAAATGACCAAATGTTGATGATGGTGGAATATTCGTCCCCCAACACCAACAAACCGCTCCACCTCGGGCATGTCCGTAATAACCTGCTCGGCTATTCGATTGCGCAGATCCAGGAGGCGAACGGATGGAAAGTGGTGAAAACCAATATCGTCAACGACCGCGGAATACATATCTGCAAATCCATGCTGGCTTGGCTGAAGTTCGGTAACGGCGAAACGCCGGAGTCATCCGGCAAGAAAGGGGACCACCTCATCGGAGACTACTACGTCCGTTTTGACAAGGAATACAAGAAGCAGATCGCTGAACTGACGGCGGGCGGCATGGATGAAGAAACGGCTAAACGCGAGGCTCCGCTTATGCTGGAGGCACAGGAAATGCTCCGCAAATGGGAGGCAAACGACCCGGAAGTACGCGCGCTATGGGCGAAAATGAACGAATGGGTATATGCCGGATTTGACGAGACATACCGCCGTATGGGCGTTTCGTTCGATAAGATATATTACGAATCCAATACCTATCTGGAGGGAAAAAGCGAGGTGGAGAAAGGGCTGGCTTCCGGTGCTTTCTATCGCCGTGAGGACGGATCGGTATGGGCGGACCTGACCAAAGACGGACTGGACGAGAAACTGTTGCTCCGTTCGGACGGTACTTCGGTCTATATGACCCAGGATATCGGTACCGCTAAACTGCGTTTCCAGGACTATCCTATCGATAAGATGGTCTATGTGGTGGGAAACGAGCAGGAGTACCACTTCAAGGTGCTTTCGATACTCCTTGACCGGCTTGGTTTCCCGTTCGGCAAAGAGCTGGTTCATTTCTCCTACGGTATGGTGGAACTTCCAAACGGCAAGATGAAGAGCCGCGAAGGAACCGTAGTGGATGCTGACGACCTGATGGATAAGATGGTCGCGGATGCACGTGAGATATCGAAGGACAAAGTAAACACCCTGCAAGGTATCACCGAGGAGGAAGCCGACGAGATCGCCCGTATGGTCGGGCTCGGAGCTCTCAAATACTTTATTCTCAAGGTAGATCCGAGAAAGAACATGCTTTTCAACCCCGCAGAGTCTATCGATTTTAACGGCAATACCGGTCCGTTTATCCAATATACCTATGCCCGCATCCGCTCCGTCCTCCGCAAATCTGTCAGCGACAGCGGTCTGTCAGGCGAAGCCGGTCTGTCTTCTGTCAGCGATAGCGGTCTTTCTTTGGATCCCAAGGAGCTCGCCCTCATCCAGCGCCTGACGGAGTATCCGTCTGCTGTCCGCACTGCCGGAGAAGAGTTCTCGCCCGCGGTCATTTGTAATTACGCGTACGCACTCGCCTGCGATTTCAACTCTTTCTATCATGATCTGAGCATCCTCAACGAGCCGGACGGACAGAAGAAAGCGCTGCGTCTGCTGCTCGCGGCTAACGTAGCAAAAGTGCTTCGTTCTGCCATGGCGCTCCTGGGCATAGAAATGCCCGAGAGAATGTAAAGGGAGGTACGAAGGGACAATGTACGAAGTACGAAGTAGTAAAAAATAAGCGGCTCGCAAGAGTCGCTTATTTCATTTCAGACGGTTGGTGCTTATTCAGCATCGTCGTCTTTTTTAGCTTTCTTGGCCTTCTTGGCTGCAGCGGGTTTCTCCTCTGCTTCCATCGTGGCTTTCAAGTCAGCCAGGACACCGAGGTCACCGAGTGTGGTCTTCTCCACCTTCGGCAGTTCAGCCTGCGGTTCTGCCTGAGCAGCAGCGCCTTTCTTCGGTTTAGCCGGAGCCTCTTTGCGCTCCTCCCATGTACGGAGGTGCGATACGAGGATACGCTTAGCGTCGCGGTTGAACTCGATAACCTTGAACGGCAGTGTGTCGCCTACAGCTACCGGGCTCTTGTCCTCTTTCTGGAGATGGCGGGTCGTGCAGAATGCCTCTACGCCTTCCTCAAGGGAAACAACAGCACCCTTGTCGGTCAGTTCAACTACCTTGCCGTCAACGATCGTGTCAACGCCGAACTTAGCCTCAAGTTCCTCCCAAGGATTCTCCTCGAGCTGCTTGTGACCAAGGCTCAGACGACGGTTAGCTACGTCGATGTCAAGAACAACAACCTCGATCTGCGCACCGATCTGGGTGAACTCGTTCGGGTGTTTGATCTTCTTGGTCCAGCTCAGGTCGCTGATGTGGATCAGACCGTCAACGCCTTCTTCGATCTCTACAAAGACACCGAAGTTGGTGAAGTTGCGTACCTTAGCCCAGTGGCGGGTGCCAACAGCGTACTTGGTCTCTACGTTTGCCCAAGGATCGTCTTTGAGTTGCTTGATACCCAGACTCATCTTGCGCTCTGCGCGGTCGAGAGTAAGGATAACGGCATCTACCTCGTCGCCTACTTTCAGGAAGTCGTTAGCGGAACGGAGGTGTTGGCTCCAGCTCATCTCGCTTACGTGAACGAGACCCTCTACGCCTTCTGCGATCTCAACGAAAGCACCGTAGTCAGCCATTACGACTACCTTACCGTGTACTTTGTCGCCTACTTTCAGGTTCGGATCCAGTGCATCCCATGGATGAGGAGCCAGCTGCTTCAAGCCCAGAGCAATACGTTTCTTCTCCTCGTCGAAGTCAAGGATAACAACGTTGATCTTCTGGTCGAGTTGTACGAACTCGTGCGGGTCGTTAACGCGACCCCAGCTGAGGTCGGTGATATGGATAAGACCGTCAACACCACCGAGGTCGATGAATACGCCGTAGTTGGTGATGTTCTTAACGGTACCCTCAAGTACTTGTCCTTTCTCGAGTTTGCCGACGATCTCAGCTTTCTGTGCCTCGAGTTCAGCCTCGATAAGAGCTTTGTGCGATACAACGACGTTGCGGAACTCCGGGTTCAGTTTTACGATCTTGAACTCCATCGTCTTGCCTACGAGGATATCGTAGTCGCGAACAGGTTTTACGTCGATCTGGCTTCCCGGGAGGAATGCTTCCATGCCGAGGACGTCAACGATCATGCCGCCTTTCGAACGCCATTTGATGTAGCCGGTAACGATCTCGCCTGCGTTGTAAGCCTCGTTAACGCGATCCCATGCGCGAGCAGCGCGAGCCTCTTTGTGAGACAGCACGAGCTGGCCCTTCTGGTCCTCCTGGCTCTGAATATAGACTTCTACTTTGTCGCCTACCTTCAGATCCGGGTTGTAGCGGAACTCAGCTGCCGGAACAATACCGTCGGACTTGTAGCCTACGTTTACTACTACCTCGCGTTTGTTGATAGAGATAACGGTACCCTCAACGACTTCATTGTCTTTGATGGCACTCAGCGTCTCGTTGTACTTTTGGGTTAATTCTTCGTTTTGTGTGCCTTGTTGTTGTGCTTCATAGGCATCCCAGTCGAAGTTCTGGAGAGAAAGATTTTCTGCCATTGTGGTAGAATCATTTGTGAGAAACGTCATTTCGAGATACCGATTATTGCTATTTGTAATTATTTCGGTATGTCGGAACTTCGAATTCCCGTTAATAGTTAAACAATTTGCTTTGTAGCCGGTACTCCTATAGTATCGCGCGAAAAAGCGTGCAAAGGTACAACATTTTTTTTATATGTGCAAGAAAAAAATGAAAAATCGTGCGTTATATTTGCATATCTCAAAAAAAAGCAGTAAATTTGCACCGTAAATTGTGAAAAATATAAATACGGAAATATTATGGCAAAGTACAAATGGAGTTTTGCGAATGTAGGCGGTGTGACCCGCGTGCGCATTCAATCGGCCGAGGATCTTCGTCACCTCGGCGAGTTGGACAAGAAAATGTGGACAGTGCTGTCCTGTCCGGTCAATGGTCTGGAGATCAGTGCGGATTCGTTGAGCCTGATGGATACGGATGGCGACGGCAAGCTGCGTCTGAAAGAAGTTGTCGCTACGTCGGAGTACCTCTGCGCATCGCTTAAAGATCCCAAATCGCTTTTTGAACAGAAGGATACTATATCGATGGATAACATAGCCGACGAGGCTGTCTTGGCGGTAGCCAAAAAGATAGCAGGGGACAAGAGCGAGATCGCTTTGGCTGACGTACAGGCGGCCATCGACGCTGTCGCTATTGAGGAACAGCCTGTTCCTGCGGCTCCTCTTGAGGCGGATGTGATAGCTGCGTACAAAGAGAAAAGCGCAGAGTATGCCGCTTATTTCGAGCAGGAGAAATTGCAGAAACTCGGCTTGGCAGTAATCCCCGAGGATGCAGTCAAACCCGGTATGACGGAGAAGAAATTCGCCGAGATGGGTGCGCAGATAGCAGAGTGGGAGGCGGCTAAGGCGGCTGCCGAAGGAGCCAATGCCGATGCGCTCGCTGCTGCTAAAGCGGAGTTCATGCCGCTGCGCAAACTCCTGCTGCTCCACCGCGATTTCTACCGGCTGCTGCGTAACTTCATCACGCTGGAAGATTTCTATGACCTGAAAGAGAAGACCATCGCTTCCTTCCAGGCTGGTACACTCATTATAGACCAGCGCGCGTGCCACCTCTGTATCCGCGTGAACGATCCCGCCAAACATGATGCGCAGGCACCGCTCAGCGGTATGTATCTGCTCTATTGCAACTGCGTGAACCAGAAAAGCGGCAAGACCGCCCAGATCGTAGCGGCTATGACGCAGGGAGAGATCAAGAACCTCAGTGTAGGAAAGAACGGTATCTTCTACGACAACGACGGCCTCGATTATGATGCTACCGTAACGAAGATCATTGACAACCCGATTTCCATCCGCCAGGCGTTCTGGACTCCCTACCGCAAGTTCGCTAAATGGATTGAGGAGAAGATCAACAAGTCCGCCGCCGAGAAAGACGCCAAAGCCTTTGATGATATGACTGCCAAAGCGGATGCTGCCAAGGTGGAAGGTGCTCCGGATGGGGCTCAGAAGCCGGCTTTCGATATCGCTAAGTTCGCCGGTATCTTTGCCGCCATCGGTATGGCGTTAGGCATGATCGGCACGATGCTGGTCAGCGTGGCAAAAGGATGGGTGACACTCACATGGTGGCAGCAGATTCTGGTCTTCTGCGGTATCCTGTTGCTTATCAGCGGTCCGAGCATGATCATGGCATGGCTCAAACTGCGCCGCCGCAACCTCGCGCCGGTACTGAATGCGAACGGATGGGCTGTCAACGCTGACGCTATCATTTCCGTGCCGTTCGGCAAGACGCTCACGGAGCAGGTTTCTTTCCCGCTGGTGAAAGCGCCTAAAGTAGGCATGAGCAACGGTAAGAAATGGCTCATCGGAATTTGTGTAACATTATTGGTATTAGCTGTTGTATGCGTTATATTACATCTTTGTGGCTTCTGCTTCTGCTGCTTCTGCTTCCATTAAAAGCAGATAATGTGTTCACAGAGGATCTGGGGCTTGTTCCTCCTCTGGACACTCTTGCTTCTGACAGCGAGGGGGACGAACTGGAGGATATTGATGAACTGGATGCACGTATGAACCAGCTGCCGGAATGTCTGGCAGGTCTCTTCAGCCATGACACCCTTATTCTGGGATGCGACATGGAGGTGCTTCCCAATAAGATAGTGGTGAGGACAAAAGACGGGGAGGTGGTGTATAAGTTGGCGCCGCAGTTCATGCTGGGTGACAGCACGCTCTTTACCCATCACCCTGCCGACAGTCTGTACCGTCATATCTGGACGGATGAGCGCGTGAATCCCTATGGCACGCTTTTCGACAGCCTCAAGGAGGATGTGCATATTCCTATGGCGGGCTTTGTACTGCCGGCTCCCGGCTATGTGACTAGTCCTTACGGCTGGAGACGGTATAGGATGCACAAAGGAACGGATATCAAGGTTCAGATAGGCGATTCGATCCGTGCGGCATGGCCCGGACAAGTACGTATAGTAGGATGGGACCCGAGAGGATACGGCTACTACGTAGTGATCCGTCATGACAACGGATTGGAGACAATATACGGCCACTTGAGCCGTCCGCTTGTGGATGAGTACGAGAAAGTGCCGGCGGGATTCGTGATCGGTCTGGGTGGTAACACAGGTCGTTCCACAGGAAGCCACCTGCATCTGGAGATCCGCTACTTGGGTGAAGCTATGAACCCTGCTAATTTCATTGATTTCTCTACCGGCAAACTCAAGAATGAACAAGAGTATGTGATTGCTGTCAAGGCAATGAAACAGGCGCGCGCGGAGCAGGCTGCGATGAAATACCACAAGGTGCGCTCCGGCGACACGCTTTCCGGTATCGCCAAACGCTACGGTACTACCGTCCGTAAACTATGCCAGTTGAATAAGATCAAAGAGACCAAGGTTCTGCAGATTGGTCAGAAAATACGGGTCCGTTAAATCACTCGTGGTGATAGGGCTCGCCCCGAAGAATGGTCATTGCGCGGTATATCTGCTCAATGACCATTATTCGTATCATCTGGTGGGAAAAGGTCATCCGGCTGAGAGACACTTTGCCGTCGGCGCGGGCATAGACCGCTTCGCTGAAACCGTACGGACCGCCGATAACGAGTGTCAGGTCTTTGCCTGAACCCATTTTCTTTTGCAGCCATTCGGCATATTCAATCGAGCGGAATTCCCGTCCGTGCTCGTCCAGCAGAACGACATCCATGGACGGCGTGACAAAACGAAGGATAGCTTCACCCTCGGCGGTTTTGATCTGCTCTTCGCTAAGTGATTTGGTGTTCTTCAGATCCGGCAGCACGACCAACTCAAACGGCACATAGTGTAGAAGCCGTTTCCGGTAGTCCTCGATAAGGGATATAAGCCGTGAGTCGGTAGTCTTGCCTACCAGGAGAAGGGTGATTTTCATGACACCGGTTATAATAGTTTGTCCATGTCTTTGATATATAGGTTGGTGGAGTCAGTGTCGTGGAAATAGTACACGCAGTCTTTGTGCCACGTGAACTTATAGATCGCCATGTGTTTGAACAGCCCGTCAAAGCCGGTGATACCGGTATAGTACGTGTGCCCTTCCTTAAACTCGCAGGTCGAATGGATGCCGTCATTCTCGGTCGCTTTCACGCCGTAAAAGACATCGGCTAGTTGGGGATATTCGAACATATTCTCTTCCCAGTTATAGAAAAAGGGGAGCGGTGTGTCCCATTCCGCAATCTCCGTGGTCAGCTCGAGGCTGTCTTTGGTTATGGCAATGAAGGGATAGCGGGAGTTGATATGACCGAGCGTGTCCACAGGGTAGATATAGTCCCAGTTTCCCCTGATGCGGTATTCAAAACGAATCTCTACGGTGGATACTATAGAAGTCTGGATGTTCTCCAATACCAGTTTGCCGACAGGTCTCATTGTTTCCGGATCAACGGGGAAGGCATATACCCAATAGTCCGTGTAGGGCGTCAAACCCGTGAAGAAACGGGTGGTGTAACCGTATTGGAGCGAGTGGGAGGCGAAAGGTGCTACGTTGAACTCCTTGTTTCTCAACAAATCGTTGCGCCAGACGAGGTACTCCGCGTATGCGCTATCCAGCGCCAGTTGCATGAATTGTTTGGAGTTGGTGATGGGGTTGTAGTCCTCCCACGGCTCACAGATAGCGATGAGGTAATAAGCATCCTTGTTGGTATAGTACTCACATTCAATGAAACCCGAGGACACATTCGTGACTGCCATCCTCACTTCCACATCCGTCGTCTCGTAGTTCGCCTCCGTATTGCAGGAGGGAGCTATGAGTACAGAACCAAGCGCCAGGACATAAGACATAAGACCGAATATGATTCGTCGAGTCCGTATAAGTCTTTTGTCTTGGAGCGTAGCGGTCTTTTGGCTTTGAGCGGCGCAGCCGCGGTCTTTAGTTCTCATATTTCTTCCTTTCTGCCTCTTCGTTGGCTAACAACTCTTGTACGGTATAGATAAATCGCAAGCAGGTCAGCACGTGCCCGCCGTAGTGCCCGAAATTATAGGTGATGTTGGCATCTTTCCAATGTGTCCGGGCATGCGTGGCGTTGGTGTACGGCACCGTCTCGTCGTCCATAGAATGCATCATATAGACCGGGGCTTGGGGATCCCAGTCGTAGGCAATGATGGAGTTCAGGGTCATGGCTTTGTACAGCTCCGCCACTTTTTCGGACTTCTGCTCCATTGCCTCGGCGGTCAGCAGTTCATGAGTGACCTTTGTGCCGATCAGTTTGTTGATCTGGGCAGAGGTGAACCGTTTGCTGTTGATCCAGTTCTCCATATGCTCGCATAGCCAGGGCTGCATCATATCCTCCATCTGCATGTTCAGTTTGTTGCCCTTGATCATTCCTTGCAGAACGAGCGGAACGGCAACCGGGTATCCTGCCGTGTCGGTGTTGACGAAACGCTCGTAGGTGGCTTTGACATCGTACGGACCGCCGCCGGCAAACACACGGTGGAGCATGATATGATCAATACTACTCGCGTTGCTGTATTCAGTCTCTATCAGGTACTGCACCGCCATCGTGGTTGCGCCGCCCTGACTGTAGCCCATGAGATCCAGACTGGGATCATCCGCTTTGCGCCCGATAGCCTCTAACCATGGTTTGACTGCCAGATACATATCCACTACGTTATGCGCCGTTACGTCCATCACCAGGTACGGGTGTACTTCCTTTGCCGTAACGCCGTAACCGATATAGTCCGGAATGATAAGACCATATCCGCTTCTTACCAGCATGCCCTCGAGGGAGAAACAGTTGCTGGGGGCTTCGGCGTTGGAGCAAACGGTATAATGGCTCACGATAATCATCCGTTTGGGGATGCCATTCTTGGGCAGCATCACTTTGCCGGAAAGGGTGATTGGGTTGCCATCAATATCTATGCTCGGGTAAGTACCTACCACTTCGATAATCTTGTTCTGGTTTCCGTATTTGAGCAGCTCTTGCAGTATTCCTGCTCCGGTAACCGAACTGGTACGGCGGGGACCGGCAGGTCCTGCCTCGCTGCTCTCTGACGTGGGTTCGGACTCAACGGCATCTGAATACTCCCACACCGGTGTGCCGTCCGGCAGATAGCAGTCGCTCGGGATGCCTTCGCTCAGGTCCCGCTCGTTCTGACCGATAACGCGGAATGTCAGGTTGCCTGCACCCGTCAGGTCTGTGAAATCGACGTTCTCATCCTGCCGGAACTGACAGCCCGCCATCCATACCGCCATAAGCAGCAATAGAATATGTTGGTACCTATATCTCATAACTTTCAACTTTCACCTTCTTAAAACCTCGCGCCTAATCCGACATTGATTATTCTGGAAGAAGCCATATAGATGGCATTGGCGTTCTTGAGGGCATACATGCCGCCGAAATCTACAGTCCAGAACCATCTCTTGTAATTGGCGCTCACTCCGAAAACCGTGAGATTGACAGCGGCTCCGACCTCCGTGTGTTGTCCTTTGGCGTTCGTCTCCGTGCCGCCGTTGATGTCCAAACCTATTCCCAGACCGGAGTACAGATTCACGTTCTCGTGGTGGAAATAGGTAAAGCGGATAGTGGGCATGAAGACCAGATTATAGAAATAATGCCCGCGGCTGCGGCTTAACTCTGCGCCGGCGCCATTGCGCGTCACATCGTCCCATCCTACTTCGCTCATGTCCATCATGGCACCCAGCGAGAACCAGTGTTTGAACCGGTATTGGTACTCCAGCCATATATGCTGGTGGTGGCGGTAATCCTCGTGATAAGTCTGTTGAAAAGTTTCAGGCATCGTGGTTATGATACTCGTCGGATTATGCCACATCAGACTCTCAAACAGCTGGTCGCCCCAGCCGGCACGAATCTCATTGCGCCAGGTAATATGGTCCCATTTCGTCTCTGACATTGCCGGCAAACACAGCCCGCAGAGCAATAAACAGATGTATATTTTCTTCTTCACGCCGCAAAATTAGTAAAAAATTTGCATATATGCAAGATTTTTTGTACTTTTGCACAAAATTTTTAGACTCATGGACAAAAAAGAACTTCGTAAGCTTATTGCTATCTGGTTTGAAGAGGATATCCGGGACGGCGATCATACCTCGCTCAGTTGTATCCCTCCTACCCAAATGGGATGCCAGCAGTTAATTATCAAAGATACAGGCGTACTTGCCGGAGTAGAGGTTGCTAAAGAAATCATTAATTATTTCGACCCCGAATGCAGGGTAGAGCAATTTCTGCACGACGGCGACCATGTGAAGCCGGGTGACGTGGCGTTTAAGGTCTATGGCAAGGAGCTGAGTCTGTTGCAGATCGAGCGCACGATGCTCAATATCATGCAGCGCATGTCGGGCGTGGCTACTACGGCTCATCGCTATCAGTCTCTCATTGAGGACACCGGATGCCATGTGCTTGATACGCGTAAGACGACGCCGGGGCTCCGCTATCTGGAGAAAGAGGCGGTTGCACTTGGAGGCGGTATGAACCATCGTATAGGTCTTTTCGACATGATCCTGCTCAAGGACAACCATGTGGATTTTGCCGGAGGTATTACTAACGCGCTCACGCGTGCACGCGATTATTGTAAGGAGAAGGGAAAGAACCTGAAGATCGAGATCGAGTGCCGCAATTTTGACGAGATCCGCGAAGCGCTGGCTACGAATATACCTGACAGAATCATGCTGGATAACTTCACACCGGAGAAAACCAAAGAGGCGGTAAACATAATCCGCGAATGGGAGAAAACGGCTGGTCGTCACATGGAGATTGAGTCCTCCGGCGGTATTACGATTGAAACGATCCGTGCATATGCCGAGACAGGTGTGGACTTCGTTTCTGTAGGCGCACTCACGCACAGCTACAAGAGCCTGGACATGAGTTTCAAGGCAGTGAAGTAAAGACATAATTGCCGAAAGTTGCAAAGGCGCGTATGACCAATACCGATTTTTGGAAATATATAGACACAATTATCGCCCAAGGGTACGATGCCCGCGGGCTTAAACAACTGGAACAAATACGTCGTTTGAACGCAGTGAAATAAGAATATGCAGAACAATTCATCTCTGGGCGGATTGTTTATCAACGATTTTCACCGCTCGAACAGCATGGCTGCGCAGCGGGAGGTAGCAATCATGTCATTGCATCCTTACTCGCGGGAGCAGGTATTGACCCAAGTAGCCTCTCTGCGCCGGAAGGCAGTTTCCAAAGAGAGCGCAACTGAAGTAGAATTTATAAAAGCATAAAATAACCGTCCTTCTCCGAGGCGGTGCTTCCGAGCGCTACGAGAAAGGAGAAAGACAAATATAAATAACAAGCATAGAACCATGGCCAATACGTTGAACGTACAAGGAACAGAGATCACAATCATCAAAGTTCATGCAGATATCTGTTTGACGGACATGTTAAAGGCAAAGGACGGAGATTTCTTTGTTACCGATTGGCTGCGTAACCGAAACACTTTGGAGTATATCGGCATCTGGGAGAAAGTCAACAACCCCGATTTTAATTATGGCGAATTCGCCACAATTAGAAATAATGCAGGTCTTAATAATTTCAAGATTAGTGTCAAGGAATTTGTTGAGCGCACGGGTGCTATATGCTTGCAAGCAAAGGCCGGAAGATACGGAGGAACTTACGCGCATAAAGATATTGCTTTTGAGTTTGCGATGTGGATTAGTCCGACGTTTAAGTTCTATATTGTACGTGACTACCAGCAACTTAAAGAAAAAGAACAGATTTCATTAAATTGGTCTGTTAAGCGCGAGTTGGCAAAGATTAACTATCATATACATACAGATGCCATCAAAGCGAACCTTGTGCCGGAAGAGATCAGTCAATACCATCGTTCGCTAATCTATGCCAATGAAGCCGACGTACTCAATGTGGCTTTGTTTGGAATGACAGCAAAAGAGTGGCGCGACGCACATCCTGAGGATAAAGGTAATATACGCGATTATGCGACGATAAACCAACTGATTTGTCTGAGCAATATGGAGAACCTCAATGCGGTATTTATCAACGAAGGTCTGCCGCAAGGCGAACGTCTCCAGAAACTCAACCAGATAGCCATCCAGCAAATGACCGTACTGGAGAATGTGGAAAGCAAACATATTTTGAAAGGATAGAATAATCGTCCCTTTCCAAGACGTTAAACCGGAGAAAGACAAATAAACAAAAATCCGCCTATGGCATAAAACAACAGACAAACAACATACAAAAATAAAGCGTTATAAGCCAAACTTGATTTTCTGAAACCCTAGACAAGTTTAAGAAATCATTATTAGTTCAAGCATGGTTTATGCACGCTCACGTATCAGCGTGAGTTTTCCGTGCATTTATTTGAACTAATAAGGTAAGTCTAGGACCTCAGAAAATCAAATGAAAGCAGCGAAAGCGCACGCTTTTCTTATGTCTGTATGTGTTTGTTGATACGCTCGATGAAAAGTCCTTGGTACTTGGTCTCTGGGTACTTTAAATGTACTCTCGTTAAGATTGCAAGCCGGCGGACAGCCCTAGTCCTTGACCGAGCGACGAGCGGGAGATGACCGAGACACAAACGACACAAGAAAGAGCCTCAAAAATATCCGATTATTAAGATCGGCACCAAAAGCAAACAACAAATAATTAACATTATTAACAATTTCAAAACAACAAAACAATGAAGCAAATTAAACTATTTTCCATTCTCGTCCTGCTGCTGATGGCAGCGACGGGCGCAATGGCGCAGACGGAAACGCTGCTGACCACAATTACGGCAACTGCAAAAGAGCAGGCAAACTACAGTACGGCGAACGTGGCAACCGTTTCATTCAGTTATACTGCAGGAGGGGCCTCAGCATACTTAGCTAACTGGGGCTGGTGGGGATACGGTTGGTCGGCAACCGTCAATGCTGCCGAAGGATATACCATCACCAAATGCATATTCTATGACGATGCCAATCGTACTGCTACTGATAGCGAAGCTCCATTTGTTGTAGAAACCACAGAAGAGGATAAGACACCGAGAATAAATGGCACACCCATTGATGGTGGCAATTATCAAAGTAAGGGTATAAAAAAGATTGAGGTGTATGGCTATGAGAATCCCACCACCGTCAACGTCACGGGCATCACCCTCTCGCAGACCGAAGCCGCAGTGACCATAGGCGGCGAGACGCTGACGCTGACCGCTACCGTCGCCCCCGACGACGCAACGGACAAGACCGTGACATGGACGTCGAGCGACCCAACCGTAGCAACTGTAGCTAACGGCGTAGTGACCGCCGTAGCCGCCGGCACCGCTACCATCACCGCCACCGCCACCAACGGCACCGATGACACCACCGATGACAAAACCGCTACCTGCACTATTACGGTTACTGACCCTGACCAAGAGGCAGCAGACGCAGTAGTAACTCTGTTCGATGCCCTGCCTGCAGACATCACCTTGGAGGACAAAGCCGCTATTGAGGCTGCCCGCGCTGCATACGACGCTCTGACCGCCGAGCAGAAAGCATTGATCTCTCCCGAAAACTTGGCGAAACTGACCGCCGCCGAAGAAGCATTGGCTGCGTTAGAAGAAGTAACAGGAATTGAGGATATTCAGGGTGATATAAAGAGCACCAAGGATATCAAGAACGGTCAGCTCCTCATTCTCCGTGGCGACAAGACCTATTCTGTTACTGGTCAAAAGGTAAAGTAAAGCTATAGTAAAGGTATAGCAACCCTATACGATGAGCAAGTGGCAGAAATGTCACTTGCTTTCGTTGTGCTAAAATCTTAATAATCGGCAATTATGGATTACTTAAGCCACTCTTTGGGCTTAAGTTTGGTACCATCTGGTAGAATGGGTTTCCGGAGAACGGAGACCCATTTTGGTCTTCCTGCAGAACCGTCCTGCGATTTGTATTCATAACTGCGCGGACACGGACTGGCGGGATCGAACTCAGGGCGTTTCTGGATCAGTCCGGTGCTCCACCCGTCCGGATTAAGCACTCCTTCGTCCCAAGTGGTATAAGCCCATACGGTTTCGCCCCAACTCCGCCACGGGCGGGCTAAGAAGACCGCTGCGCTGACAGAATACAGACCGGCTGCGCCTGACAGACCGTCCTTCGGACTGACAGACCGATTTACTAGTTCATCTTCGTTGGCCAGCCGTATATGGCATTTATAGAACAGCATTCCGCGTGAAGAAGAAGCCTTTTCGCCTTTCTCGTTACTTCCGCTTCGGCCGGCGGAGATATAGCATTTATCCCCTTTCTCGCCGTTGATATTTGCTACGATAGTAGCTTTGTTGACACTCATAGTCATAGCTCCGAAGATAAAATCCACACCGCCTTGCAGGATTCCGCCTTCCCAGTAGATAGAGGCGCCTTGTGCACCGTAGAGCACGTCTTGTCGTCCCACAGCGCGACAGTTCTTCAAGTGCGCATTCGTCGCGTTCTCGCCAAATGAAATGGCTGCAGCCCGTTCACGATAGGCTTTCTTTTGTACTTCGGTAGATCCCACTTCTTTCGGACGAACAGGCATGATCTTCTTCGGCCGCTCTTTCTCCGTCCAGGGCATGTCGGATTGCGAGATATCGACAAGACTGTCTGCCGCTTCAAGGTCGCAGACATAGAGATTGAAGGAATTCTCAAAGATGATATTCTCTGCTGTAAAATCAGGAGCGGTAACAAGCACAGAAGCGTTCCATAGCCGCATGCGACTACCTCCGTAATTGATCTTGTCTCCCATCGACCGGTATTGGTATCCATGCCCGTAATACCAGGTTATCCGCACAGCGTTCTTGTCGCAATCCACACCTCCGTTCTTCAAACCGATAGAAGGTTTGCGGGCTGCGTTCTTCATCGTCAGTCCAGGCACATCAATAGTAATCTCTTCCCGATACGTGCCCGGTTCAATAAGGATTGTGGTTCTCTCGCCTCGCTCGGCATACACCGTTCGAGCGGAGTCCAGTGCGGCGTTGATGCTTTCGCCCGCAGAGACATGCAATACTAAGGATAAAATAAAAGCTAACATTCGTCTATCAACATTTGGCAGTTCTTGCAATCGAAATGGAGCGTCAGTACTTTGCCTGTACGCAGGCGCAGGAAACGCGGCTCCTTATCCTTTGGATAAGGATTGAGCTTGCGGCAATGGCCTAACTCAAAGAGCAGGCAGTATTTGCAAGTCATTAAGCTATATCCCATTTTGTCATTTTCCATTTATTCGTTGATAGTTTCTCTGCGCCACTGATTTATAACACTAATGGGTATAAAATAGGGCTTGCTCTCTATTTGCACGCTTTGCGCGATATAAGGTGTGTCGCCCAGTTTGGAGAGTTGCACTCGGATATTCTCTATCGCTTTCGTTTCGTTCTTTGCCGCTTCGTGCGGGAAATCAAAAGTGCCTCTCCATACCTTTCCGGAAGAAATGGCTTTATAAAGGATCTCAAATCCGTTCTCCGTCTCTTTGAAAACCACCTCTACAGGAATGCGCCGTTCTGCATGCAACGAGCGCACGAACTCAACGTCCAGATTGCGGTACAGCGCTCCCTCTCTTGGGGTGAGGGCAGGGGAGAGGTTCTTGTTAATCTTAATAATATTGCCTTCTACACCGTTGACGGAACAGCCTTCTGAACCGATTGTCAGTCCGTCTCCGTTATGGAGCGTCACCCCGTCTTTGAGTTTCACACGCAGGGTGTTGCCTCGTACCTCTATTATTTCTCCTATATATTCGCCGGTGGATTTAGGTGTGTTCCAGTTTGCCATCGGTCTTGTCCTGCCATGCAGAAAATAGTCCGTTCCTCCGCGGTGGAAAGTCTTCTCCGGATTAGGAGCAAAAGAACGGCTGTAAACCCCTGCTGAACTCCCTCTCCTTGTGGAGAGGGGCGGGGTGAGGTTATCCAGCTTCTCCCTATAATAAGCAGTGATGTTGGTTACGTAATCCGCGTCTTTGAGCCGTCCTTCTATCTTGAAGGTCGTCACTCCGGCGTCAATGAGTTCTTGCAGGTATGCCGATCGGTCCATGTCCTGCAGAGAGAGCACATACCGCTGGTGAATAGGCATTCCTTGGTCGTCCGATACTTCGTTCATCGAACTATCCAGTACGTCGTATGCCATCCGGCAGAACTGGGCGCAAGCTCCTCTGTTGGCGCTTCGTCCCGCGAGCACTTCGGAGATATAGCACCGCCCCGAATAACTGACGCACAGGGCGCCATGGACGAATGCTTCCAGTTCGATGTCCGGCACTGCTTCATGGATTGCGCGGATCTCGTCTATACCTAATTCGCGTGCCAGCACAACCCGCTTGAAGCCCAAGTCGCGAAGATGCGCAACCTGTTCGGGTGTTCTGTTGTCGCACTGGGTAGAAGCATGCAGACGGATAGGAGGCAGATCCAAGTCCAACAGATGCAGGTCCTGAATGATCAGGGCGTCCACACCTATCCTGTATAACGCATGTATCATTTTGACCGCTTCGGGATATTCGTCGTCATGCAGCAGCGTGTTGACCGTCACCAATACCTGCACGCCATAGGTATGCGCGTACTGAACCACTTCGGCTAAATCGTCTATACTGTTGCCAGCCGCTTGGCGTGCGCCGAAAGCCGGAGCACCGATATAGATTGCATCGGCGCCTGCCTGAATAGCCGCTTTGGCTACCGTCTTGTCCCTGGCAGGGGATAATATTTGAAGAGGATAATCCGTAATTCTCAATTCTCAATTCTCAATTCCCTCATCGCCTCTGAAAGCCGGTACATCGCAATCCCTGCCGTGACTGACACATTCATCGAGTGCTTTGTCCCGTATTGGGGTATCTCTATGCATTGGGTGCAAAGATCCACTACTTCCTGTTGTACACCGAAGACCTCGTGACCTAAAACGATGGCTACCTTTGTACATGGTACATTGTCCCTCTGTACTTTCCCTGCCGCTTCTTCGAGGGTTATGGAGTTATGCGCCTGTTCTACGGCGTAAACGGTGTAACCCTCTGCCTGCAGCGTCTTGACGGCTTCTTTGGTGTCCTCAAAATAGAGCCATTCGACACTCTCTTCAGCGCCGAGGGCGGTCTTGTGAATCTCCTGATTCGGAGGGCAGCAGCATATCCCGCAGAGGATGACCCGCTCTATGCGCATGGCGTCTGCGGTGCGGAACACGGCTCCGACATTATGCTGGCTGCGGACATTGTCCAAAATGACCACCAGCGGCAATTTATCGGCTAGGCGGTACTGGTCTATATTCATGCGCCCCATTTCGGCGGCTGTCAGTTTGTTGCTCATAACACAAAGGGGAAATGAACGCGAAGCACGTGTGCCTCTTCGTCTATCTCTATAATAAAATCTTCATGCAGCGGTACCATCCGTCCGTCCTGCAGCGTGGCAAGGGTGTTAATCGTACTCTCATCTATTTCGTCAATCGTACCGATGAGCCCTGCTTCGTCGTCCTCAATCGTATATCCCACAAGGTCCTGCCAGGTCATCAGTCCGTCCGCTTCTTCCGCTATGTCGGTTCGCAGCACAAAGGCTTCTTCTCCGCGTAGTTCTGCTATGTCTTCGGACCTGAAAGGCACGAACAGTCCGTCTCTTCTGACAAAGATAAACGGCGGCAGGTCGTCGTCATGGTTGCGTTTGAGCACTCCTATGGATATAAGGTCTTTTTCTGTTATCATCGTTGTGTGATGGTCAGTCGTCCGTCTGAATTGATAATATTCAACCGTCTGAGCGCTTCATGCGCGATACCTTTGGTAGGTACGGCTACGCCCGATAGCAAGTCATATTCTTCGCCGCAAACGGGGCAAACGGCATGCGCGCCATCCACACTGCAGGTATGGCAACTGCCGCGCGAGGCACAATAAGGACACGCCAGATCGTACGCATCAAACCCGTTCGAACTGACATACACTACTACGCCTCCGTATCCCCATGCATCCATCGCGGTGACCAGCATGACAAACTTGCCATCCATGAAATAACCGTCTTTCTTGACTACGATATGCGAGCCGAAAGAAGTAGGCTGAAAATGCACAAAAGCACCTACTTTGGTGTCAATAACGATCCGAACAGGGTAAGCGGGGACACTACTTTGAAAAGTTGTTTCCTCACAAGCGACCAAGGCCAGCGCAAGCGCCAATATTATTCCTGAGAGACGCCGCATAGATGGATCGTATAGATAAGAGCAGAGTAGGGCGGAATATAACCTTGTGTGCCTTCGGTGCCGTAGCCTTCGGCTTTGTTGTATTCGTTCTGCTGGTGTTTGGCATAGTCATACCCCAGATAAGCAGGAATGAAAAGCTCTATGTCGCCGTTGTTATGAATCTTACGGCAGCCTTCTGCAAATCCGGGAATGGTGTTAGCGAGGCTGAGTGCCACATTATTGTTAGACTCAATAATATAGCCGTTGATCAGTTTGACGGTATAGTCGCAAACGACGGTACTGGTAGTATTCGGTCTGGCGTCCTGAGGCGTAGGGTCTGCTATAACGCGGTACTGCAGTCCCGTAGAAGAAACCTTTATGCCCGGCTGTGTCTTGTTGTTCTCCAGCCATACCTCGTTCTGCATTTTCCATTCCGTCCAGTTGTTGGTCTTGCAGGAAGGAGTAAGGAATAAGGAGCAAGGAATAAGGACTAACAGGATTAGCCGGCTCCATTTAGTCTTTACTCTTTGCGCTTTGAGCGGCTCTGCCGCGGTCTTTATGCTTATTTTGCGATCCATAATTCGGGATTTAGAATATTTTTATCTTTGTATATTTGGAAATATAATTCTGTTTTCTGGTCTTGGTCGGGATCTGTAAAGATAGTACCGATAGTTTGTTTGGTCTCTACTTTGTCCCCTTGTTTCACATTCAGTTTCGATAGGTTTGAATAGACAGTGCGGTAATTACCATGCTGAATGATTACAGCATAGGTGTTGGCTACCATGAAACAGCTTGTCACTTCTCCTTTGTACACCGCCCGTGCTTTTGTTCCGGCAACGGTCTGGAGGTAGATACCTTTGTTATCCATCGTCACCTGGGTATAAACAGGGTGCTGCTGTTTGCCGAAATGTCCGCTTATCATTCCTTTCTCCACGGGCCATGGCAGACGGCCTTTGTTGGCTTCGAAGCCACCGGCGATCAGTTGCTGCTCTTTGGTCAGCGTGGTCTTGGAGGCTTTCTCCGCCTCTTTGCGGACCATGTCATCAATTTTCTTATTGAGTTCGTTTACCTTCTTTTGCTTTTGCTGGATCTGTTTGGTCAGGTTCTTCTCCTTGTTCTTCAGTTGCGAGAGCATGTTCTGCTGCTTGCGTTCATCGCGTTTGAGGTTCTCCTGCTCGCGTTTGCGTGTAGAGAGTGCTGACTGTTTGTCGTTCTTGTTCTCACGGAGCAGTTCGTTCTGGGTGTCTATCTCGGCTTGCGTGTGTTCGATCCGTTTTACTTGCTGCTGCCGGAAACGTGCGAACTCCTGCAAATAACGTGCTCTCCGCGCCAGTTGCTGAAAACTGTCGCTGCTCAGCAGGAACAAGAGCGGCGATTGCTGGATGCGTGCGTAATGGCTCTGGCGTATCATTTGGGCATAATCCGCCTTGTAGCCGTCCAGAACATGCTGAAGCGAGTCGCGCGTGTTGTTCAGCGAGTTCATCTCGCGGTTCAAAGCGGTGATCTCGTTATCCAGCGTGTGAATCAGTTTCTTTTGGTTTTGGATATTCTGACCCAGTAACTGCAACTTGTTCAGCGTGGCTTTCTCGTCCGTCTTGGTCTGCTTGAGCATTTTGTTGGTCTGCTCAATCTCCTGTTGCAGTTTTTTCTGTTTCTTCTGCAGGTCTTTTACGCTCTCGCTGAAGGCCGGCAACAGGAAGCATAGTATAAGAGAGAGGACGAAGAGTCTTTTTATATTAAAGGAATCTCGATACATCTACTTTTGTATATCTGTTCTTGTTGATATTTCCTATCCGTACAGGCACATCGAGTCTGCGCGGCGTATAGTCAATGACAATCTCGATTGTATGGTCTCCGAAAGAGTACATCATCCGTGCTTTTTCTTCTCCCAGCGGAAGTTCGCCTGTACTGATCTGCTGCAGGACATCCCAGTTCAGACTCGGTGTCAGTTTCCGGTTCAGTTCGGCGTACGTCAGTTCGGCGTATTGTCCATGGATCTTATCGATAGCGGTCAACTCCATCGGCGTTGCTTCAAGCCGCGCCATCTCGATTCCCAACATCGGCATGACCGTAATCACAATCATCGAGTCGCGCACGGTCTGCATCGTAACAGCGGCAGAGATCTTATCGGTCTCGGTATATACAACCGCTCTTGCCCCCTGAATGAGACAAGTATGCCAAGCCGGTTCTTCCGGTTCCTGGCTGACTTCTGACGGCTGATCGCTGACAGCCTGTTTCTTCGCCCCGCAGCCCGTCAGAATCACGGCTGCTATCAGCATGATTATTATTCTTTCAATTTTCATCTTTTTGCTTTCACCTTTCACCTTTCTACTTTTGACTTTCTCCTTTCTCCTCCCTTGAGGGGAGGTCGGGTGGGGTTTATTTTTTCACCTTAATCAGGTGTTCCTGAATGACTTTCCGGTTACTATCTGTGGCATTCTGCAAGGCTCTGTCGAGATAGAATGCCGCCAGTTCGTTCTGCCCTTTCAGATACATGATCCACCCGTAGGTGTCAAGATAGGTAGGGTTATACGGTTCTTCTTTGATGGTAATCTGGCTCATCCGTTCCGCTTTGACCAGATCCCCGTTACTGATCGCAAGCAGCCATGCGTAGTTATTCAGCACCATAAGGTTATAGGGCGTGATTTCCAAAATCCGGTCATAGAGCGCGTACAACTCTTTCGGCTTGGCATGAGTGCGTTCCATGAGGTCCAGTTTAAAGAGCAGAAAACGGACGTCTGTCGGTTCTATCTCAAGATAGCGGTCTATTGCCGCAACGGCTTTTTTCGGTTTTCCCCACATCGCATACACGCGGTAACGGGTGAGTGCGCTGTAGGCGTCGTATTTGCCCTGACGTTTATCAATCTCGTCCTGCGTCTTCAGCGCTTTTTTCCATTCTTTCTGCTCGATGTATTGCTGTTTGAGCGGCTCCAGATAGCGTTGCCAGCAATCATCCGGCGCCAGTTCGTATGCTCTCTTGAACGCATCATTAGCCCGTGTCTCGTCTCCTATACCCTGATATAACACCCCCATAAAAGTCAGCGTCTGCGGGTCATCCGGTTTGATGGCATTGCAGAACTGCAGCAAGGCGTATGCGTCCGCGTACCGTTCTTCCTCTATCGCCTGCCGCGCAGCATACCAATAGTACGTGAACTGCTGGTTCTGCTCCACGGACGCCCCCACCTTGCCTCCCCCATGGAGGGGGAGGGATAGCAATATGACTAGTATGATTATATATATCTTCCTCATTTTTTATCTCCTCCCCTCTATGGGGAGGTCGGGTGGGGCTTACTTCCTCCCTGAATGTCCGAATCCTCCGGCTCCGCGTTCCGTGTCGGTCAGTTCGGTCACTTCTACCACTTCCGGTGTCTCGTGTCTGGCAATAACCATCTGGCAGATACGTTCTCCCGGTTCGATGGTCTGTGCCTCTCCGCTCAGGTTAATGAGGATCACACCTATTTCTCCCCGGTAGTCGGCATCGATAGTGCCCGGTGTGTTCAGTACGGTCAGACCGCGTTTGAGAGCCAGTCCGCTTCTCGGACGGATCTGCGCTTCGAAGCCTGCCGGCAGTTCGATAAAAAGCCCCGTAGGAATGAGTTTACGCTCCATGGGCGCTAACGTGACAGGTTCGCTGATGTTACAACGGATGTCCATTCCCGCAGCCTGTGCGCTCTCGTATTTCGGCAGCGGATTACTGCTTTTATTGATTATTTTCAGTTTCATAATTCTCCTTTCAGCTTTTGACTTTCGACTTTCGACTTTCGACTCAAAACCTTTTCTCTACGAGAACGCGCAGTCCGTCTTCAATGATTTTGATATGTATGTCTTTCTCCATTTCCACCGGGTCTCCGTCTATATGGAAGGGCGCAACCGTTTCGCGTTCGAGCGTCACTTCTTTTGCCCGTATCGTGTCCATAAAATGGCTGTCGTCAATACTTCCTGCAAAGAGCCGCAGGGCGAGAGATGCGCTGCCTAATATTGCATGGCTCGACATCAGCATGATATCCATTTTTCCGTCCTGCACGCTGGCTTTGGGTGCGATCAGCGCCTCGTAACCCCATTGGTTGGCATTCGCAAAAGTGATGAGGAACGCTTTATGAGTGACATCCAGCCCGTCGCCGATGAGGTGATAGGTCTGCGGCGTGTAGTTGAACACGTCATGCAGGATGTTTTGCAGGTAAGCGGAAAAACCGCGTTTGTTGCTTCCTGCGAAATGGTCCGCAATAAGTGCATCAAAACCCGTGCCACAGGTGCTGATGAACAAACGTCCGTTCGCTGTACCGTAGTCCACCCGGATCGGCTCCGAGCGGTTCAGCATCTCTATCGCTTTCTGCGGACGGACAGGTATGTTCAGATGGCGGGCGAAACCGTTTCCGCTTCCCATAGGGATGATGCCCAAGGCGGTTCGGCTTTCGGCTTTCGACTTTTGGCTTTCGACGATTCCTTTAGCCACTTCGTTGACTGTTCCGTCGCCTCCTACCGCTACCACGGCGTCAAATCCCATTCTCGCAAACTGATAAGCCATCTCCGTGGCATGGCCGGCATATTCCGTGAAGGCAATGTTCGGCAGCCATTGTGCGCTGTCCAGAGTCTGCATGATCAACTTCGGCAGTTTCTTCTTCGCGTTCTGCGTTTCTTTGCTTCCCGAGACGGGATTGATGATAAATGCAATATTTTTCATAAATTATCAATTAACAATTCACCTTTCACCTTTCACCTTTCACCTTTCACCTTTCACCTTTCATTTCCCCCTTTGCGGAGTTTGGACAAGAGGGCAAGGGCGTTTGCCACAGCAAGCAGGATAGCGATGATATCGTCAATCCAGCCGATAGCAGGTGTTGCGTCCGGCAATATATCTATCGGAATAAGCACATACACCAGTGCAACCAGCAGTCCGATTCCTATGTTCCACTTGTATTTTGTACTCTTTTGCATAACCAACAAGCCATATTATCCAATTTCGGGTGCAAAGGTACTAAAAATATTTGAAATATGCAAATATATTTGCAAAATTTTATATAGGGGGTGGCAAACCGGCGTTCCAACGGTCTCTGCCCGGCTTGGGTAAGAGGTCTAAAACGGTAGGCATACCTGTATTGACGATATGTTTTTTGAGGCGGAAGGGTTGCTCCGGCTCTACCGGTTCAAAGGAAACGGATTCCGGCTCCTGCGCTTTCTTGCGCTCCGCTTGCAGTTGGCGATAAATCGCCACGTAGGTATATTGGTAGAAACGCGAGTAAGGTTTCATGCCTTCTTCGGGTTTCGCACCGCCTTTGAAAACCCTGAAATAATGGTTAAAGAACCGCACGCGCCATTCGAGGGCTTCTATGGAATGGTCGTGTTCGAGTGCATGCGCCTGACGCTGCGCCTCTTTGATTAACTCGCGGTTCGCAACACAAGCCGCAGACCAGTGTTTCGGAAAATGGTACGTATATAACTCGTGCAATCCTCTCCGAAAACGCGAAGGTCTTACCACAATGCGTTTCCGGCACTTCCGACCTTCTTTCGCCATGTCCACCGCACCCCTTATGGCAGTTAAAAAGGCGCATGTATGGAAATAGTGTACACCCCGTTTATGAGGCGTACTTCCCGCCGGAAGTGAGACAAACTCATATCCAGAAGACTTCAAGCGGTCCATTACCCGTATTTTTAAGTGCTTTGACATAGTACGTATCTTATTGATTTATAGCGTGTTGGTGCGTAGTTGTATTTAACAAAGTCTAGGACTGGTCTTGAGCGGAGTCTATTTTGACTCTTTTTAGGGTTTGTTTAGTCCTCAAATTCGCTGCAAAGATACAACAAATTTTTGGAATATGCAAATTTTTTGACAAAAGCTGTCAAAAATCAGCTATCAGCCATCAGAAGTCAGAAGTCAGCCATCGAGAGGCAGCTCTGGACGATTGGCAAGCACACAAATGAGGGAAAGCCGGATTATCCGGCACAACGGACGCTATAGAAGAATCCGGCGGCAAAAATGCCACCGAAAGGGACGACGGAGGTTTGCTAAAAAAAAAAGGAACAGGCTCGCCGGTACATCGGCGAGAGGGAGACAAGAGGGCGGCAAAAAAGGAGCAAGCAGAGACCAAACAGAAAGAATAGATTATTGGAGTTCTAAATTTAAGACTTTTTCGATGATTGGAGCCATGTCATAATATCTATACTCGGCGAGACGACCACCGAAAATGACGTTTTGCTCATTAGCGGCGAGGGCGCGGTATTGGTCAGCAAGGGCATTGTTGCGCTCATCGTTGACAGGATAGAATTGCTCCATGCCGGGTTTGTATTCCGTAGAGAATTCTTCGCTGATGACGGTTTTAGGGTTTTCGTACACGGCTTGTCCGAAAGTTTCAAAATGTTTGTGCTCGATTATGCGTGTATATGGCACTTCGTGCGAGGTGTAGTTGATAACCGCGTTACCTTGATAGTTCGGGGTGTTTTCTATACGGGTTTTGAAGGTTACCGTGCGCCAGTCGAGGCGACCGAGTTGGAAATTGAAATACTCGTCAATCGGACCCGTATAGACCAATTGGTCTGCTATCTCGCGCCATGAATCTTTATATTTCTGGAAGAAGTCACAGTTGGTTTTCGTTTCAACGCCTTCCATGAGTTTGTTAATGAGGGCGTTATAGCCGCCGATGGGAATACCTTGGTACAGATCGTTGAAATAGTTGTTGTCAAAAACAAAACGCAGAGGCAAGCGGCGGATGATAAAGGCAGGCAACTCTTTACAGTCCCTCCCCCATTGTTTTTCTGTGTACTCTTTGATGAGTTTCGTGTAGATGTCGCGTCCGACCAGAAGGAGGGCTTGTTCCTCAAGGTTGCGTGGCTCTAAGCCGCCAATCTTGGCAGCTGCTTCTGTGCGCTGCTCGTGTATTTTGGCCATAGCGTCAGCCGGTGTTTTTACATCCTGCCACATTTGGCAAAAGGTGTTCATGTTGAACGGCAGATTGTACAACTCGCCGTGATAATTGGCTACGGGACAGTTTGTATAACGGTTGAATGGCACAAGGGAGTTGACGAAATTCCACACTTCTTTATTGGAGGTATGGAAGATATGCGCGCCGTATTTATGGACATTAATACCTTCTATTTGTTCACAAAAGACATTTCCGCCCAGATGCGGACGTTTGTCTATGACGAGACAGGATTTGCCGGATTGTTTCGCCTTGTACGCAAATGTTGCTCCGAAGAGCCCGGAGCCAACTATGAGGTAGTTGTAATTCTTAATCATGACACATTTTTTATTCTGCTTTTATCCAGACTCGATCGTTCTTTAGAATACTTTTCCATTTATTCGATTTTTCAGGCTTAAATGTGTACAATTCCGGCGTAATAAGTAAATCATAATCTTCATATAAGTCGTTCATGTATGGTTGCTTTTTATAATAGTCTTGTCTAGACTGGGACTTTTGCTCTTTGTCTTTACGAGCATGCTTTTCTCCTTTCATAAATGTAAAGGATTTGGGGTAATCAGCAGTACCTTTTAATTTCCCATACTCATAAAGATATCGAAAACATGGAGACTCCCATCTATCGACAAATATCTTTCCTTCTGTATAATTAGCAGAGATAAAATCTCTATACGCATCACTTCTTGCTTTGTAGTTATCTTTCAACATCATGCCGACAGATGAAATTTTGTAAACAAATAATAGAAGCAATATATATTTGACATCTAGAAATTCCAAAACTTTTTTCAGTACCTCACCTCCTAAAGCGCAAGCAGAAATAATAAGTAAAGTAATCATAGAAATACATCGCCTACATGAACCCTCCCATGGATGAAGACCCAATATGGATAATACAAAGAAGATAGTATTTGTTGCAATAGCGAGGTATAATACACCTTTATATTTGCGAATTGTATCTGAATTACGGAATTTAAAAATTATCCACAAAAGTATTACTATAAATAGTATGATATTCTGGGATTCTGGCGTGAAAATTACCGTGGGGTTTGAACTAATATAAGGTAAATAACTCAGAGCTTCTACGCGTGGATTTTGAAACCTCATTGCAAATATATAATCTGCTATTAACGTCCCAAATAAAGGCAAAGCATAAACGCACATTTCAAGAATTTTATTTTTAAGCGTAATATCTTGGTTATATATAAGATACAAGATGTAGGTAGATGCGACAAATGCTACTATGATAAATGAATATCTTGAAGTCATAAAGAAAGCAAGCAAGATAGACCAAAGTAGAAGTTTTTCATACGATATACTTTTCTGTAATGATTCGATTGCCAATACACTTATAATCACACCTAATACCTCCATGCTATATGCCCTAATTTCAAACGCTTCAGACAAAATCATCATATTCAAAAAAGGTATTAGCCCTGCAAGTGAAGCAATATATTTATTCTTAGTCCAGTTATATGAAAGAACAATAAAACCCAAAATAGACAAGAGAAAAAAAGATAAAGGTAGCATACGCAACCATCGATGATGATTACTTATTTTTGACCAATAATGTAACAAAATGCCAAAGCCCCCGGGATCCAAATTATAATTCTGGTTGTTCACTATGACATCATATAATGTACCACACTCTGACATAGGAGCAGAATCGTGGTTCAGTCCTTTCGCTATCCAAAATTGCCCTGCTTCGTCAAACCATAGATATGGATTATTAAAATACCGAGCTGACACTAATAAGATTCCTAAATATAATAAAATGACAATAGGAATAAATAATTTCGAAGTGAAGTTATTAAATGCTTTCATCGTAAATTTCTATTTATGGTTTGGAAATCGGTTAGGGCTTTGAGGCCAATTTTGAAGATGCGGCGCATATTGATGGAGTTGACGCCACCTTGGCGGGGACGGAAAGTAATCGGATACCAACCGATATTATAATGCCAACGGACTGCAATCGCACTTACGGCTACATTCGCCAAGTTGTAATCCTGCGGGATTACATTTAGAATAGGGATGAGTTTGTCCACTTTTAATAAACGGAACGGTGTGTTGGCATCTTTGACCCACACATGGAACATGAGCCACACTACCAAGCGCAGAGTTTTGGTCACAAAGACACGGCTTAAGCCATCCTGTCTGCCTCTGCGCGTGCCTATTTGGAAATCGTAATTATGGCGATTCTGCCACATTTGCCAAAACTCCTCGGGCAAAGTCTGTCCATCACTATCGGTTTGGAAGATGTAATCCGCTTTGTTCGCTATAGCATAGCGGTATAAATATAAGACGGTTGCGCCGTGACCGGAATTGGGTTTGTCAAGAGGCGCAAGAAGCGGGTATTTGGACTGCAGGCTTTGCATGATAGCAAACGTCTTGTCCTTGCTACCATCATTGGCGATGACCAGATGAGCCTCGTTGCCTTCGGCATTGATTTTCTCGCAGACGGGATGCCACTGGGCGATAACTTCCTCAATGTTTGCCTCCTCATTATAGGCTGGCAAAACGAAATAGATTGTGTCCATATATAGTTGAAAGTAAAAAGTTATTTGCTAAAAGTTATGAACTTGTTCAGTACAAACTGGATTAAGGCAACAACTACGATAGAGATAAGCTTACATACCAACTCATTCATTCCGCCGAGCGTAACCATCAGATAGAGCATTAGTTCACTGATGCCTAAACCGGTTAAGCCTACGGTATAGAAAGACAAGAAACGCTTGGTAGTCTTGTCTTTTACCTTGAAATTAAATGAACGATTGAGTAGAAAAGAAGTGAAAATTCCCACATGAATACTGATGATATTTGCCCATAGGTAAGGCATAATATCAAATTGACATAGCGCTGTATAAACGCCGAAGTCCAAGGTAGCGCAAAAGCCACCGATTATCCCATATAGAATGAGATTGCGAAATCGAAAATAGAGTTCTTTAACCATCAAAAACGCGGATTCCTTGTAATTGCTTACTCGCTCCCTGAGGTCGTAGGAAAAACCCAATCGTTTCGAATAAGCAATGCAGAAACCCACGCTGTGTATATACCTACACACGTGCACCAAATAGTACACGTGGACGTATAAACACCCCATGGGCATCTACCACTACTTGTTTTGAAAACGACTTTTGAAAGTTCCTACGTTTCAGGAAGTCAAAAACAAGCGTTAGTAAACGCCATTAATTATGTCTGCTCCCTCACTCCGAAATATCACGCAGACATCCCAGCGTGAGTTTGCGGGTGCAAAGATACAACAAATTTTTGGAATATGCAAATAAAATAGCATTTTTCGGAAAGCAAAGAAATAAAAGAACCGCTGAAGAAGGGGCAGAAAGGGCAGGTGAAAACGGATAAAATATGCCAAAATGGCAGAAAAAAGCCGTGGCATGCATTTTGTATTTGCATATGTCAAAAAAAAGCAGTACCTTCGACAATATTCTACGACCGTCCACAGGACGCTTGATCGAGCGGAGCTCTTCACCCGCCATGAATGGGGACCCCTTCGAAAGTACAGTCGCGTCCTGCAGACCATACGCAAGAATGAGCGGGATTTTTGAAAAGGGCTGTGCCCTCTCTTTTAGTGCTATATAGCTGCCCCTTATGCAAGCATAGTGCCTGCAATATATCCCTAAAAGAAGTAGAGAACTTCTACTTTTTTCAAAAAATCCGCTCAAAAACTTGCACATGTGCAATTTTTGTTGTACCTTTGCACCCGATTGCGCATAAGCGACGTAAAAGATGAATATACGCGAGATAATTAAGGAGGTAAATTATATCTATTACTTCTCCGGCGGAGTAGCCTTCTTCCGAACCAAGGACGGGAAAGGCGAACATCAGGGGTTGATAGATCAGTCCGGCGAGATCGTGTGGGACGTCAAATGGCGGAACCTCGCGATGCGCTCTGCCGGTCACCCCGATTTTATCCGCATCCACGACAGGGAGAAAAAAGAATGGCTGTTTCTGGACGTACGGACTTTGCAGTATGTGCCCGTGCCGGAATGGTACACGGCGGAGAAGCAGTCACGCGCATGGCAGATGGTGAATAACGCTCCGAGAGTGCAGTTCATCAAAGGAGTAGAGACGATGTTTGACTACTCGCCGCTACGGTATCTGAACGAGAAATATGTCACCTTTGCGGAGCAAGGCCCTCAAGTCTCCTTCCTCCCGGAGAAATGGGGCGTGCAGGATCTGGAGGGGAATGTGATCATCCCGGCGATATTCGACAAAGTGTCAGATGCCGACCGTCCGAATCGCTTTATCGTGCGGCAGAACGAAAAAGAGGGTGTGATAGACGAGCATATGAAATGGATCATCCCGTGCGAGTACTCATCCCTCTACTGTTATGAGCCGCACAACGCCTATGTGGCGTATGACCAAAAACCGCGGAGAAAACGGATAGGAGGAATGCTCGACACGGAGGGAAAAGTCATCCTGCCTTTCCTCTACGAACATGTCTTCCCGTCGCCGACGGAGGATATGATCACCGTGAAGAGAAGAGGCCGGTGGATGGTCATCAACTCGAAGAACGAGAAGTTATTTGATATAGGAAAATAAGAAAACGACATATGAATTTTGTAGAGATTATTACGAAACTGTTCGGCAACAAGGCGCAGAAAGATATGCGTGCCATTCAGCCGATAGTGGACCGGATCAAGGCATCGTACGAAGAGATTGATGCCTTGTCTAACGATGAGTTGCGTGCACATTCATGGGCACTGATGGACAAGCTGCAGGCGGCAGTGAAGGACCGCAAGGACCGTATCGCCGAACTGAAAGCTTCGATAGAAGGAACGCCTATCGAGAAGCGCGAGAAGATTTACAACGAAGTGGACAAGTTGGAAAAAGAGATCAAGGAAGAGTACGAGCGTGTGCAGAACGAGATTCTTCCGGAGGCTTTTGCCATCGTCAAGTCCGCCGCACGCCGTTTCGCGCAGAACGAGACGGTAGAAGTGACGGCAAGCGATATGGACCGTGATCTGGCGGCGAACAACGATTTCGTAGAGATCGTATCCAAGGGACAAAGTGACCAAGTACAAGGTACAAAGGATATAGCTGTCTGGCACAACCACTGGATGGCGGGCGGAAACGAGATCACATGGGATATGATCCATTATGACGTGCAGCTCTTCGGCGGTGTGGTATTGCACCAAGGCAAGATAGCGGAGATGGCAACGGGTGAAGGTAAGACCCTTGTAGCCACTCTGCCTGTTTACCTGAACGCCTTGACGCATGAGGGAGTTCACGTAGTGACGGTCAACGACTATCTGGCTAAACGTGACTGCGAATGGAACGGTCCGTTGTACCAGTTCCTGGGTCTGAGTGTGGATTGTATCGACCGCTACAAGCCGAACAGCGACGAGCGCCGCAAAGCTTATGCGTGCGATATCACGTTCGGAACGAACAACGAGTTCGGTTTTGACTACCTGCGTGACAACATGGCTATCAGTCCGCTGGATCTGGTACAGCGCGGTCATAACTACGCGATTGTGGATGAGGTGGACTCCGTGTTGATCGATGACGCCCGTACGCCGTTGATTATCAGCGGTCCTGTGCCGCGCGGCGAGGATCAGATGTTCGACGAATACAAGGACCGTGTGGCGGCTCTTGTACGCCAGCAGACGACGCTGACAACCAAACTGCTGGCGGAAGCGAAAGCGAAGATGGGTTCCGCAGACGAGAAAGAACGCGAAGCCGGCGAGCTGGCTCTTTTCCGTTCGTTCAAAGGAATGCCGAAGAGCAAGGCGTTGATCAAGTTCCTCTCCGAGCCGGGTATCAAAGTGCGTCTCCAGAAGACCGAAGAGTTCTATCTGCAGGAGAACGAGAAGAACATGCATATCGCAACGGACGAGTTGTATTTCGTGATCGACGAGAAGAACAAGTCCATCGAGCTGACCGACAAAGGAATCGACGCTCTGACAGGAACGACAGACGATCCGGATTTCTTCGTCCTGCCGGATGTAGGAAGCGAGATGGCGGAAGTAGAAGTACAAAGTAACGAAGGACGATGTACGAAGGAAGAGGCTCAGCAGAAGAAAGACGATATACTCACCAATTATTCTGTTAAATCCGAGCGCGTGCATACCGTGCACCAGCTCCTCAAAGCCTATACGCTGTTCGAGAAAGATGTAGACTACATCATCGACGGCGGCGAGGTGAAGATTGTGGATGAACAGACCGGCCGTATCATGGAAGGCCGCCGCTGGTCCGACGGTTTGCACCAGGCGGTAGAAGCCAAAGAGAACGTGAAAGTGGAAGGCGCGACCCAGACATTCGCAACCATCACACTTCAGAACTATTTCCGTATGTACCACAAGCTCGCCGGTATGACCGGTACCGCAGAGACGGAAGCAGGCGAGTTCTGGAACATCTACAAACTGGATGTTGTTGTTATCCCGACCAACAAACCGATTGCGCGAAACGACATGAACGACCGTATCTACCGCACCAAACGCGAGAAATACAACGCCGTGATCGACGAGATCGTGAACATGGTGAACCAAGGTCGTCCGGTGCTGGTAGGTACAACAAGCGTCGAGATATCCGAGTTGCTGAGCAAGATGCTTAACATCCGCAAGATCAAGCATAATGTCCTGAACGCGAAACTGCACCAGCAAGAGGCGCAAGTGGTTGCCGAGGCGGGTAGAGCCGGCGTAGTAACGATAGCAACCAACATGGCAGGTCGTGGAACGGATATCAAGCTGACGCCGGAGGTGAAAGAAGCCGGAGGTCTGGCAATCATCGGTACGGAGCGGCATGAGAGCCGCCGTGTGGACAGACAGCTCCGCGGTCGTGCCGGACGTCAAGGAGACCCGGGTAGCTCCGTGTTCTATGTATCGCTGGAAGACGACCTGATGCGTATGTTCGGCTCGGAACGTATCGCTTCCGTCATGGACAGGATGGGATTCGAGGAAGGCGAGATGATCGAGCACAACATGATCTCCAACTCCATCGAACGGGCACAGAAGAAAGTGGAAGAGAACAACTTCGGTATCCGTAAACGCCTGATCGAATACGACGACGTGATGAACCAGCAGCGTAACCTGATTTACGCCAAACGCCGCCACGCCCTGATGGGTGAACGTATAGGCGTAGATATCACGAACATGATTTACGAGACGGCTGAAAGCATCCTGAACGAAGCCCGTCAGGCGGGCGATTATGAAGGTTTGCAGTACGACGTGATGCAGACTTTTGCTATCGAACTGCCGTTCGACGAAGAGGAGTTCTCCCGCGGCAAACGCGAGGAGCTGAGCGAGAAGATAGCAGAGGCTGCCTTGGAGAGTTTCAAACGCCGTATGGACAAACTGACGCAGATCGCCGATCCGCAGATCCAGTATGTCTATGAGACGAAGGGTCAGATGTACGAGAATATTCTGATTCCGATCACAGACGGCAAGAAAGTATATAACATCGCCGTCAACCTCAAAGCCGCCGCCGAGACGCACAGCAAAGAGGTTGTGAAAGAGTTCGAGAAACGGATGCTGCTCTATGTCATCGACGACGAGTGGAAAGAACACCTCCGCCAGTTGGACGACCTGAAACAGAGCGTACAGAACGCCTCCTACGAGCAGAAAGACCCGCTGTTGATCTACAAACTGGAGTCGTTCAATATCTTCCGTCAGATGCTGGACGCTCTCAACCGCCGTGCTTTAGCTATCCTGCTGAGAGGTCAGATCCATGTGCAGGAGCCGGACAAAGTACAGCAGGCGCAGCAGCAACGCCGTATGGACTATAGCCGCTATCGCACGCAGAAAGATGCAGTGGCTCAGGCCGCTCATGCATCCGGTATGTCGCAAGCGGCAGGCCGTGACACGCGTGAACTGCAACGCCCGGAGCCGATCCATGTAGAGAAGAAACCGCGGCCGAATGACCCGTGTCCCTGCGGAAGCGGCAAGAAATACAAACAATGTCACGGAAGAGCAGGAGCTGCAGGGATTTGATTTTCGTAATAACGTAATAACGTAATTACGTAATGTCGAAATATCGGAATATCGTTATATTAGGATTGATTTGCGCCGCCATCAACATGACGGCGCAACAATTATATACAGACACCTTCCGCCTGTCCGATCAGCAGACCACAGCCGATATGGACGCGCTTCTGCTGGATATGGTTTCGCAGCAGAGCGAACAGATTCATGCAGCAGACACGGTAGATACACTGTCGCTGGCGGAGTTGATGCGTCTGGATTCCATCGCGCGCGAGATCGCCGAAGTGGATTCGCTCAAAACGGTCAATGCTGCGCTAGAGTTGCAAAAGATACCCAAGGTGCCTGAGATCGTAATTGAGAAATCATGGATTAAGGATGAGGTGGAAGATCGTAACGATGTGCTTGAAGCGATTCGTAAGATGCGTTCGCCATGGCGCAGGGAGGCGACCTTGATGCTCCAAGTGACGCAGAACTACGTCACTTCCAACTGGTACCAAGGCGGATCGTCCTCTTTTGCGGGATTAGGTATCGCCAAAGGACAGGTCAGTTATATTACAGAGCGTTTTACATGGGAGAACACGGGTGAATGGCGCATCGGCGGTTCTACTATTTCAGCGGACAGCCTGCACAAAGTAAATACTACAGACGACATGCTGCGGCTCTATTCCAAAGCAAACCTGCGTATCGTACCGAAACTCTTTACTTCGCTTTCTGCGGAGATGGAGACCCGTCTGTTGCCGACCTACAAATCCAACTCGAAGGAGCTGAAATCCGGTCCTTTCTCGCCGTTCCGGTTCAATGCCGCAGTAGGTATAGACTACAAGCCGGTGAAAGGTCTATCCATATCCGTATCTCCTCTGTCGTACAAGGTGATTCATATCATGGATACAGCGCGCGTGAAAGTGACAGAGTACGGTCTGGAGGCCGGACAGCGCACCCAGCATAACATCGGTTCGTCCGTCCGTGTGGAATATACTTGGAAGCCGGTGCGAGAAGTAGCGCTGGAGTCAAAATTCTATATGTACACCAACTACCATCATGTGGAACTGGATCTGGAGGTGAACTGCGATTTTATCATCAACCGGTTCATGTCCGCGCGGCTGATGCTTCATCCGCGGTATGACAGTTCCGTAATCATGGAAGGCGACACACACGCCAAGATACAGTTCCGTGAACTGCTATCGGTAGGTTTTGCGCATAAATTCAGATAAAGAGATGTACGATGTACGAAGGAGACTAACTGCAAAGCGCCTCCAGCGCTTGCCAGCGCAAGTAGCCTTCGTGACCGTATTTCCAGATGTTGTATTTGATTTTCTCTAAAGCCACTTCTTCGCCGAGGTGGCTTTTCGAATAGAATTTATCGGCATAGCAGATCACTTTCTCTTCTATGCTCTGCGGACAATAATCGCGTTCCGGAATAGGCAGTTCCTCCCGTTCGATTTGTTCGATGGTGATGCCTGTGCCGGTATGTCTTTCCGCCACCAGCGCGTGTTTCGGGAACCCTTCGGACCGCAGCAGTTCTGCTCCCAGATATCCGTGCTCGATATATTTGTGCGGTCCGTTGCAATGTATCTTTGGCGCATCGCAGAAAATGATACCTATGTCATGTAGCATAGCCGCTTCTTCGACGAACGTACGGTCCACCAGTCCTTCCGCCTCCCATTGTGGGTGCGCATCCACAATCTGCAGCGCGCGGTCCGCAACCTGTCTGCTGTGTGTCACCAATATATGGCGCAACTCAGGAGAGTTTCCGTAATATTTGTCGATGAGTTTAATGTAATCCATTGAGGAAAGATTTCGCGTCCATCCGTTTCTTACCGGGAGCTTGCAGTTCCAATATCCTTACAGCTCCTTCCCGGCAAGGGATAATTATCTCCCTCCCTTGAGGGGAGGGCTGGGGTGGGGTTATTGCTTCGACAGAGAAGATCTTTACGTTCTCAAACGCCTGTCCGTGTATAGTCAGGTTAGCCCATGCGGCAGGGTAGGGGCTGAGTCCCCGGACGAAATTATGCACCTGTTCCGCTGTCATTTCGTCAAAACGGATCTCACAGGTCTCTTTGAATAGTTTCGGCGCCGGACGCATCTCTGCTATCTCCGGTTGAGGCGTGGTAGGCAAGGCAATACCTTTGTTCTCGCACTCGATGATTAGATCTACCGTACGGGTCACTAATTCGGTTCCCATTGCCATGAGCCGGTCATGCACAGAACCTACGTTCTCGTCTTTGCCAATGGATATCTTCTCCTGCAAGATCATGTTTCCCGTGTCAATCTCATGCTTGAGCATGAAAGTGGTCGCTCCTGTCTCTTTGTCTCCGTTCATAACCGCCCAGTTGATCGGTGCCGCGCCGCGGTATTGCGGGAGCAGCGAGGCATGCAGGTTGAATGTGCCCAGACGCGGCATAGCCCAGACGACCTCCGGCAACATGCGGAACGCCACTACAATCTGCAAGTCCGCATGGTATGAACGTAATTCTTCCAGAAAAGCTTCGTCCTTCAGTTTTTCCGGCTGCAGCACGGGAAGGCCGACAGAGAGAGCATATTTCTTGACATCCGAGAATTGCAGTTGATGACCCCGTCCGGCAGGTTTGTCCGGCATCGTCACAACGGCAACCACATTATATCCCCCCTCCACCAGCGCCTTCAGACTTGCCACGGCAAACTCGGGGGTACCCAAATAAACTATTCTTAGATCTTGCTTTGTCATCTCTTCTTTCCTTTATCCTTTGTCTCTCTGTACTTTTCTTCCAGACTCTCCGGCTGTTGATCCACGACAGGACTCAGCGGTCTCTTGTACGCGCGTATAATAAGGTATATACCGAGCGCGATGAACGGGATACTAAGCAGTTGACCCATATTGAATACATGTCCCGCTTCGAAAGCTTCCTGGTCATTCTTGATGAACTCCAGCAGGAATCGTGTGACAAAGACAATCTCAAAGAAGATACCGAGCAGCAATCCTTCTCTGCGGCGCGCATCCGTGTGCCAATAGAGAGGCCATGTCACGCACAGCGCAGCGAAGCAATAGAGAATCTCGTAAATCTGGGTAGGGTGGCAGGGAACGGTCTGACCGTCACGGACAAAGATAAATCCCCATGGCAGGTCCGTCGGACCGCCGTAGATCTCGCTGTTCATCAGGTTTCCGAGGCGTATGAGCATAGCGGTAAAACAAACGCCAACACAAAGTCTGTCCAGAATCCAGAGCCATGAAGTACCAAACTGCGGATAGCGGCTGAACTTGTATTTATTCAGCAGAACAGCAGCCGTAATGAGTCCGATCGCCCCTCCGTGGCTGCTCAGACCGCCTTCCCATATCTTCAGCAGCATCAACGGGTGCTCGATATACGGATTGCGGTAGGCGAACTCCCATCCGAAGAGATGCCACGGTTCCGTCGAGATACGCATATACTCGCAATATCCTGCCAAAGCAGGGTTTGTGACATCATGCCATTCGTAAAACCAGCAATGACCGAGCCGTGCTCCAATGATCACTCCGGCGGTCATCCAGAAGAACAACTGATCCGCCCATTCTGCGGGACAATTCTCATGCTTGTACATCCGCTCGTTGACCTGCCAGCAGATATACAGACCTATAGCCCACAACAGACCATACCACCTGATTCCTCCGTCCCCGAAATGAATCAATATCGGGTCCACATCCCATGTTATATAATTTAAGAGCATTTGAAGATTTGAAAGTTTGAAGATTATTTACCCCAGTTGAGTTTTGTCCGTAGCGACTTAAGGAAACTGTTGTCGCCGATTTGTACCACTTTGATGGTGTATGCCGCGCGTTCTATATGCAGGCTCATGTCGGTACTCAGACTCTGGCTTCTGCCGTCCACAGAGACCATATAGGTGTCATACCGGCTGTTTACGCGAATGTCAAACGTCCAGTCGTCCGGCACAACAATCGGTTTTACCGTCAGGCTGTGCGGAGCGATAGGCGTGAGAATGATAGCCTTGTTCTGCGGCACTACCAGCGGACCTCCGATAGAGAGGTTATAGGCAGTACTGCCGGTAGGAGTAGAGAGCACCAGACCGTCCGAATGGTAGGTGTGCAGCAACTCGCCGTTCACTCTGGTCTCGATAGACAGCATATTCGTCAGACCTTGTTTCAAAATCGCCACTTCGTTCAGTGCGTTAGGCGCCATCACCAGGTCGTTTCGCAAAATGCCCTCTTTGTCTAATACCTTGACATTCAACAGGCTGCGGCGCTCTATCGTATATTCTCCGGCTACCAGTTTCTGCAGAATCTCGTCCAGATCCTGGGATTGTACATCCGCCAGAAAACCCAGATGCCCGACATTCACGCCCAGAACCGGTATGTTCTTATCCCCTATCACCGCCGCAGAGGTAAGGAAGGTACCGTCACCTCCCACCGACAGCGCAAAGTCAATCGGCTCGCCATAGACGTTCTCGGGCTGTTCGTCGCTGTCCCAGTTCTCTGGAAAGCCCGGATACTCGCGCAGGTCCAGTTCCTGCCGCAATTCCTGCGAGAGAAGCACATGTACGCCTTTCCCGGTCATGAATTCCAAGATGTGCCGCACTTCAACCAAGGTCTGCGGCTTCATCGCATTTCCAAAAACAGCAATAGTCATAAGGCCATATTCCGCTAATCTAATTTGGCTGCAAAGTTACAACAAAAATTGCATATACGCAAATAAAAATCACAATTTGAAGTATTTTACCTATATGCAGAGTTTAGACAGAGTGCCAGTTGACCTTATTATCTCGCACTTATGACGCACTTATCTCGCACTTATCTCGCACTTATCACGCACTAATTTTAGGGAAAAAGAGAGAAAAATCGGTGTATTCCAGCCGCAGAAATGCGTTCCACTGAAATACGATGCAAAGATAATACATTTTTATGAAATATCCAAATTTTTTAGACAAAAAAATACATAATAATGAATAAAAATTTGCATACGTGCAATTTTTGTTGTACCTTTGCGCCGAAAAAATCTGCTATATGTATTAACCACAAATCAATACAATCAATTATGGAATCAAGTAGAGATAGCCAGTATGGTTTTGTTTACAGGATGCCGGATGGCGAGTTGTACCGCAAAGAAGGACGGGATGACGACGGTTTATATACGTCCTATATTTTCAGGCAAACTTTTGACGACGACCCGAAGGAAGCGCTGTATGGGCTTGGCGTATTAAATTGCAATGGTATCGGTTTGGAGAACGGCAGAAGCGACATGCAGCAAGGAGTCAAGTTCTTTTTCGAAGCCGCTGAACACAACCATCCGACAGCGGAGTATAATGCATTCGTTGCAGCGGCAAACGGTTATTTTTGCTCAAAAAATATCCCTTGGTCATTCCAACTGCTGCAAAACGCAATCAGAGACGGTAGTCCGGAAGCGATGGACGACTATGCGGATGCGTTGGTGAACGGCAAGCCGCAGTGGGGTGTTCTAAAAAACCGCAAAGAAGCGGAATGGTACTATAAAAAAGCTATTGAAACGTACTGGAAGCGTGTTGAAGCCGGCGAGGCGGAAGCGTATTTTGACATAGCCGACCATGAGGCGCTTGGGCTGGGATACGGATACCAACCGAATATGGACGAAGCGATCTGTATGTATATCAAAGGAGTTCGCGCCGGTGCGAGACGCGACATGCGCGATCACATGCGTAAAAGGATGAAGATTTATATAGAGAAAATAGCTCCCCAATTGAAGCAGCAGACACTGGATGCGTATTACAAACTGGGTCTCGCTTATCTCAACGGCGGCGAACCGAATATCCCTCAAAAGAAACATATTGCGGAGCAAATGTTTTATGATATCGAGGCGGTTTATTCTCCTGCTCCGAGTCCATCACCGAACCAGCAGTCTTCTTCTGATTCTTCCGATGCGTCTATTATGTATACTTTGGGTCTGAAATATCTCGGCGGAATAGATGGTACTCCCAAGAATCCGCTCCAAGCGGTTCAGTGCTTTACAATAGCGGCAAGTTATGGCAGTGGCGATGCTTGTGCCATGCTGGGACTTTGCTATGCCGAAGGAAGAGGATGCGAGTGTGATGAGTACACATCCTTCAAATGGTACCAAGAAGCGTACCAAAGAGGCGAGAGAGACTTATCTCCTGCGCAATTAGCATTTAGCTACATGCTTGGCATAGGAGTTCATGAAGATAACGATAAAGCCTATTATTATGCTATGCGTGCCATAGACAGCCCCTACGATACCTGCAAGTCCAACGGCTACTTCGTTTTGGCCAGGTGCTATTATTTGGGAGTGGGAGGTGTTTCTCAAAGTGATTATTTCGCCTCTTCCAATTGTTTGATGGCTCTGAAATACGATCCGAATAAAACCGAGGCAGAAGCTTTGTACAGGAAGATAAAAGAGAGAAGATAAATAATATTATGGCTGAGTATAAATTTGTTTCCTATACCTACGAAGGGGAGAAGGACGCGGAGGGTCGTCCGCACGGCAAAGGCACTATGACTTATATCGCGGACAAAAGCGAGGACGAGCGTGCGCGCGATTGCAAATACGAGGGTGAGTTCGTGCATGGTGTCAGGCATGGCGAAGGAGCGATATGCAGAGACAGTTTTTTTCCTAACCCGCAAACGGAATATGAGTGGTATAGCGAGGGTGAGTATGACAACTGCGGAAGGCTGATTCATTCGAGCCATCCGGCAGGTTCGTACAAGCGTTATACGCGAAGTTGGTGCATCACATGGGAGGGGACATGGGAAAACGATATGCCCGTTAAGCCCAGGCGCGATTACAAAGACCAATACCCCGACAAGAATGACCTGGCATTGGCCCGTGCTACGGCTTTGGAGGCCTTCAACGGTGAGCCTTCGGAAAATAAGTCTATGTTCATCCCTCTAACATAGAATAAATTATTCTATTTGCTAAAATTTTCGCTCAAAAATTTGCGTATGTGCAATTTTTGTAGTACCTTTGCAGCGGATTTAGGAAAACGCTATGACAAAACTTAGTGTAAACATCAACAAAGTAGCAACGCTTCGTAATGCGCGCGGCGGCAATATGCCGGACGTGGAGCGTTTTGCAGTGGATTGCGAGTTGTTCGGAGCGCAAGGCATCACGGTGCATCCGCGTCCCGATGAGCGCCACATCCGCAAGGAGGACGTCTATCAGTTGAAAGCAATGGTGACAACGGAGTTGAACGTAGAAGGCAACCCGACCGACGAGTTCCTTGCTCTGGTGACGGATATCCGTCCGACGCAGGTGACATTAGTGCCGGATGATCCGAATCAGTTGACTTCCAACCATGGTTGGGACACGCGCAGACATCTGGATTTCCTGAAAGGAGTGGTGAACCAGTTGCACGCCTACCGCATCCGTGTGAGTATCTTCGTCGATCCCGATCCGGTAATGGTGGAGTACGCCCTGCGTGCCGGAGCAGACCGCGTGGAACTATATACAGGTCCGTATGCGGAGATGTTCGCCGAGAATCCGAAGAAAGCCATAGAGGCATACCGTCCGGCTGCGGAGAAAGCACATGAGCTGGGATTAGGTATGAACGCAGGTCACGACCTGAACCTCAAGAACCTCAAGCCGTTTATCCAGGCTTTTCCCTGGACCGCAGAGGTGTCTATCGGTCACGCTATCATATGCGATGCGCTCTATCTCGGTATCCAGGAGACGATACAGGAGTATCTGGACTTGCTGAAGTAAGTCATTTGAGGATTTGAAGATTTGAAGATTTGAGGATTTGAGGATTTGAGGATTTGAAGATTTGAAAATTTGAAATTTGAAGATTTATATGCTTTTACAAATTGACACAATCGCCCTCGCAGAGGAGGTTATGACGCAGGCTGAACCTGCGCAACAGTCTATTAACTTATGGGAAATGGCGCAATACGGCGGCTGGATCATGATTATTCTGGCGATCCTGCTGGCTATTGCATGTTATATCTTCATTGCCCGTCTGGTAGTTATCAAACAGGCGACGCGTGAGGACAAATCGTTCATGGACCGCATCCGCGACTATATCCATGACGGGAAGATCGATTCGGCGCTTAACCTGTGCAAACAGACCGACACTCCGTCCGCGCACATGATAGAGAAAGGTATCACGCGTATCGGACGCCCGATGCAGGATGTGCAGGTGGCTGTAGAAAACGTAGGAAACCTTGAGGTAGGCCGTCTGGAGAAGGGTCTGGTTATCATGGCTACTATTGCAGCCGGCGCACCGATGCTCGGTTTCCTGGGCACAGTGCTTGGTATGGTGCAGACTTTCTATAACATGGCTCAGACATCAGGAGGCGTGATTGAAATGAGTGCTCTCTCTACCGGTATGTACCAAGCCATGGTGACCACCATCGGCGGTTTGATAGTAGGTATTCTGGCGATGTTCGCATACAACTATCTGGTATCCCGCATCGACCGTGTCGTCCGCCTGCTCGAGAGCCGTACATTGGAGTTCATGGACCTGCTGAACGAGCCGGCGTAGTTAGAAGATTACGAATTACGAATTAAACATTACGAATTCATGGCTCTTAAAAGACGCAATAGGGTAGAAGCGACGTTCGCGATGAGTTCTATGACAGATTTGGTGTTCTTACTACTCCTCTTCTTTGTCATGGCCTCCACGATGTCTTCCCCAAATGATATTAAGATCAACCTGCCTACCTCCCGTTCGCAGAAAGCGACCCGTCCTCAGGTAGCCAAAGTGTCTATAGACAATCTGGGCAACTATTATGTGGCATTGGGAAAGGAGAAACCTGTTCTCATTGACCCCGAGAGCCTGGAAGGGTATCTGAGCGGCATACAGGCATCCGACAGTACTATGTACATAGCGCTGCATGCCGATGAGGATGTGGCATACAAAGAAGTAGTCCGTGTGCTTGATATAGCCAACGAACATCATATGCGACTGGTGGTAGCTACCAAGAGATGACCAAAAAACAAGAGCGACATATTGTAGCTTCCGTCGGAACAGTGCTGTTCCTTCTTTTAGTGTTTCTGATCCTCTGGTTCGTGCGTTTGACGGCCGTAGTTCCGGAAGAGGAGGAAGGCGTAGAAGTAGCGTTCGGTGAAGTGGCGGAAGCCGGCGGATACATGGCTGAGCAATCGGAGGCGGTGCCTCTTCCTCAGCCTGAAGCATCCGCTCCTGTGCAGCCCTCCGCTCCGTCCGATAATGACCTGTTGACACAAGAGGACGAGGAGGCTTTAGCCCTGCGCAAAGAACAGGAGAAGAAAGAACGGGAACGCAAAGCCGCTGAGGCAGCAGAGAAACAACGCCAGCGCGAAGAACAAGCGCGGTTGGAGGCAGAGCGCAAAGCCCGCGAAGCAGCCGAAGCCGCAGAGAAAGCCAAACAGGCAGAGGCTATCGCCAAAGCAAATCAGTTTGGGTCGCTTTTCGGTCAATCGGGCAATAACACCGGCTCCGGCGACAGCCAGGGAAGCGGCCAGAAGGGAAACCCTGTGGGCCACGGTTCGTCTGGCGGCAACAGTTGGTCGCTCGGAGGAAGAAGTATCAAAGGTACTTTACCGCAACCGTCCAATACATTCAACCAGGAGGGACGCGTGATCGTGGAGATCCGTGTGAACGCCGCCGGACAAGTGATTTCCGCAAGCCATAAAGGCGGAACAATATCGGATAAACAAACTATCCAACTTGCTCTTGAAGCAGCCAGAAAGGCTAAGTTTACCGAGGGCGACCATGACCAGATCGGAACAATTACCTATAATTTCAAATTCAATTAAATTGTAAATCGTACATTGTATGAATTATCTTTTTCTTGACAATGGTTTCGAAGAAATCGAGGCAATCACAACAATTGATTTGTTACGCCGTGCCAACATCGCGTTGACAACAGTGTCCGTCACCGGCAACCCTATGATTCTCGGTGCGCACAATATCGCGGTAGAGGCAGACGGACTAATTGAACGTATTGATTTTTCCGACGCAGAGATGTTGATCTTACCGGGCGGACAGACCAAGCTGGGCGAATGTTCCGCATTGTGCGAGCTGCTCATCGAGCACAACAAAGCCAACAAACTGATTGCCGCCATCTGTGCGGCACCTACGGTACTGGCCAAACTAGGCATACTGGAAGGCAAACAGGCTACTTGCTATCCCGGCATGCAGGCTGCGCTGGGCGAGAGCTATGTAGGAGGCTTAGTGGTTGAGAGCAAGAATATCATTACCGGTAAGGGTCCGGGTCTCAGTTCTGATTTTGCGTTTTGTATCATTGAGCGTCTGGCAGGAGCAGAAGTGGCAGACGCTGTGTATGACGCTGCGCAGTACTAATCTTGCGCCCTCGCGCCAATAAAAATTATAGCAGGCTTCTTAACGGAGGCCTGCTATTTTATGTAGCTGTACGCTGAGTCGCCAGAACGGGTGAGCCAGAATATATCGGACTGTTTCATCCAAATTGTCGTTGTTATCCTCCGACCACTCGTCAATGCCGCTTTCCATGAGCAGATCGCCATTGTACCGCAGCGGCTGCAACATCCAGTGCTCCGCTTCGAATTCCGACCGCCATATCTCCGGATCATAGGTGCCTGTAAACACTACTTTCACTTCGTTTACTTTCTTCAAGGCGATCTTCGTGCCTTCTTTCGGTGAACAGGTGATCCAGTCAATGCCATCGGGTAGGGGACGGGTTCCGTTTGTCTCGATACAGATGTAGAATCCCGCCTTGTGTAGAGCTTCTATCAGCGGCGTGTCCACTTGCAGGCTTGGTTCACCTCCGGTGATCACACACATCTTACGCCGCTCATTGGGCACATCGTAAAGCGAAAGCATTTCTGCAACAATCTCCGAAGCACTCATTTCTTTATAGTCGGCAAAATCCGTGTCGCACCAAGGGCAACGCAGGTTACATCCGCTGAAACGAACGAACACAGCGGGAATGCCGCTGTGAGCGCCTTCACCCTGCAAGGTAAAGAATATTTCGTTAACTCTGTACATTACTAGTTGTCCTAGGAGGCCCAGGTTACCCGGGGATTCTAGTCTCTCTCGTAAATAGCAACGTTGCCTTCGGATTCCTGAACGGATACTTTGTAGCAGTTCTTCACATGGTCGCAAATCCAGCGAGCGATATTTTCCGCCGACGGATTGACATCCAGCACTTCGTTGATGTACTTGTGATCAAAAGTATCTTTGACGATTTTCTTGATATGCGTGAAATCAGTCACCATACCATCTTGATCCAATTCTTTTGCCTTGCAATAAACGACAATGATCCAGTTATGTCCATGCAGGTTCTCGCATTTGCTTTCGTACGACAGCATCAGGTTGTGCGCTGCCGAGATCTCAACTCTTTTTTCTACGTAGTACATAAATTATCAATTATCAATTATCAATTATCAATTATCATAAATAGTGTTATCTTCTATCCCCGCTTGCGCGAGTGCTTCTTTTCTCTCCCGGCAAGTGCCGCAGACTCCGCAGTGGTGTTCGCCGCCTTTGTAGCAACTCCAAGTCTCGGCATAGTTGATATTCAGTTCTTTTCCCTTGGAGGCTATTTCTGCTTTGGTCAGGTGCGTATATGGCGTAAGCAGTTGTACGCCATTCCATGTGCCGAAATGAATAGCATTATTCATCGCTTCCACAAAATCCGGCCGGCAGTCCGGATAGATAGTGTGGTCTCCGGCATGGTTCGCCAGCATTACATACTGCATCTTGTTGTTCTCCGCTATGCCTGCCGCGATAGAAAGCATGATTCCGTTGCGGAAAGGTACCACAGTGGATTTCATGTTCTGCTCGTCATAATTGCCTTCCGGTATAGCATTAGCTCCTTCCAGCAACGATGATTTGAAGAACTCCTTGATAAAAGGCAGTCGGATGACCAGATGCGGAATACCGAGCCGCTCGCAATGCAGTTTGGCATATTCTAATTCTCTGTCATTATGGTTGCTGCCATAATGGAAAGAAACCGCCATTCCGATACGATACCGGTACTCATAAAGCATAGTGGTGGAATCCAGTCCACCGGAAAGGACGATAAGTGTATCTTTCATAATAACCTCTCCCCATCCCTCCCCTCAAGGGAGGGAGATGGGATTTTGTTTAATGTTTAATGTTTTGGGTGAACTGTTCTCTTAGCCGCTGTGCTTTCAATTCCCGGTGTTCCGCATCCGCATAGTTAGCGAAAGGATAAATACTTATTCCTCCGCGCGGCATGAAATAGCCGACCACTTCCAGATACTTCGGATCCATCAGTTTTACCAGATCTTTCATGATTATATTTACACAGTCTTCATGAAAATCTCCATGATTGCGGAAAGAGAAGAGATATAGTTTGAGACTTTTGCTCTCAACCATTCTTTCTCTCGGTATATAACTGATGTAGATATGCCCGAAATCCGGCTGTCCAGTCTTCGGGCAGAGCGTAGTAAACTCCGGACAATTGAAAGTAACGAGATACTCGTTTTCGGGATGTTTGTTCGGGAAAGTCTCCAGCACGGCAGGATTATAGTTGTCGCTATACTGCACATGCTGGTTTCCCAGGAGTGTAACCCCCTGTAATTCATTTTCTGTTCGCATAGATGTTTTCAGTTTTTATAGGGGAGGAAAAACATTAGCTCCCGCATCATTATAATCTTTAGCCTATTGGCTCCTTATTTCATGATTTTTAGTGTCTTGCCGCTTTCCGTAACAACGATATACATGCCCCGCGGCAGAATCATCGAATAAATATCTTCATTCGTGGTAGCAACCTTGCGTCCATAGATATCAAAGATATTTACCCACTGCCCCGCTTCGTACACTTGATCTATGCTCTCGTACGGATCGTATAGCTCAATCATAAAGTCATATGTCCGCCGGCTGATATAGTCGGTTACAACGAAGGTCTTCGGAATAACATACATATATCTCAGATCCAGTTTCTCGTCCGATGATGGCAGCACATGTGTGTACTGATCCGCCAGAGTGATCTTCGGTGTTACGCTCCGCAGACTATCCAACTGCGAGTATTTTTCCTCGGTGAGACGTAATGTGATTGTGTTCTCCGCCTGGTCTATATTAGCGTCAATATCGCTAATACTGAATTTCTGAATCTCCAGCGTAGGAGGCGTGATTCCCGACGCGGCATTGCTCAGCAGGTACTCCTCAATACCGTCAATCAGTTTCTGTCCTTGCGTGCTAAGCTGTACTTCGCGTGCCAGCGGCAGGCAGATATATTTCTTGCTTCCGCTTATTTGTGTCGGCACTTCGTGGATAGCCGTTTGCATGTCTCCCTCTGCATAGTAGTTCTCGATAGAGCGTGTCTGTCCGGTTGCCAGACAGAGCGTGTTCTCCGCATTGGTGATAGCAATCGGCATCACACCGTTATGGGCATATCCGCTCAAGATTTTTACTTTTGCGTTTTTGGAGATATTGGTCATGTTTTTGAAAATAGGATGGCTCGGCTGCTCAATCCAGATATTACATCCTTTTTCTTTGGCAGCCGTGGTGTCGATAGCGCCGTTATCCGGTTCGCCCCATCCGAGGCGATCGGAAGTATATGTAAAACCTTTGAGGTTCAATACCGGCAGGTTTGCTCCACCGCGAATGATAGCGAGCACCTCGGCATTATGTGCATCAGCATCTTCCGAGATGATCACCCATTTGTAGTGTGCATACTGATCAGCCGAACGCAGTCCGTCTTCTTTCGCTTTACGGGCAATGAGGTTTTTACCTTTACCGGTCAGATAATTGTGAATTCCGTCTTTCTCGTAAGCCAAGTTGTTCTTGTACAAGTAGAGAATAGGATTATTGCCGTAGTTCAGTTCGTTTACTTTGATTTGACCGGAGATAATAGTATCTGCACCGGCTACAGTAATCGTAAACGGATACGTTCCGATAGTAGTAGGCGTACCACCGATGATGTATTTTCCGTTGCTACCGGAACCTTTAATACCGGCTGGTGTTGTGTTTGTCCAAGTCAGTTGCACATCATTAGCGGAGAGCGCGAAATAATTGAACGTGATTTGGTCCATTTCTTCGTTCTGATAAACCTCTACATTTGTTTCCGAAGTAGCCTGAATATCGGAAGCAACTATGAATGTACCGGTGGCGCGGCTTGTTTCCACGTTGTTGTAGTATGCTACTACAGCGTAGTTATAGGTACCCACAGCGCAATTGGCTTGTCCTTTGAGCACCAAGGTGTCGGTAAGTGTACCCTGTGTTTTCTCCAAATCGATACCTATTGCTGGATTTCCGATCCACTCCAGTTTTGTTTCTGCTCCGGGGATGTTGTTGTATTTGGTTACGTATGTAACGGGTTTGATAGCTGCAGTCTGCATCACCACTTGCGTAGAGTCGTTACCCTTTAACCATTTTGTGCGTGGTTCTTGTGCTACGCGGAGGGAGAAACCATATAGTTTACTATCTTCGCTACCAATTGCTTTAAGAGAGATTACATGTTGACCAGTTGTAATATCATATCGCCGAGTGGTGGCATTGTCTTTATCGAAGTACTGAGGCTGCAGGCTTCCATCAATGTAAACCTCCCAATATCTGTTGTCAGCAGGAGTAGTTCCTTTTGTGTCTTTCTTTTTGTCTTGTGCAACAATTGAGAATTGATCATATCCCTGAATATGAAGTTCAAACGTATTGTTGTTTTTCATTTTAAGGTCACCAGGTAAGTCAGCAAATTCATCTCTTGCGTTAGCCTTAGCCTCAATTTCACTAGCTTCTTTAAATGATCCTTCCAAAGAACTGATAGTGGCTTTAAACCATCCATCTTTTGCGGTCATAGACGTTCCTGACCCCGAGGGACTGCTAACTAAGTAGCCTCCTTTGTGGTTAAGGGTGTAAGTAACAGCAATGTCACCACTAGCACTTGCTGGTTTGCTTTTTCCTAAATAGAATACTTCGTATTCTCTTTGGTTATAGTTGACTAGCGGAGTATTGTAACCTCCGGCAAGTTCTTTTGCTTCATACACTTCCGGTACGTGAATGGTGAGATCGCTGGAAGGAACTTTAACGGTATAGTTGATAGTGTAGGTCAACTTGGTTTCACCATCTTCTGCAGTTACTTCTACTTTGCCGGATCCGGGAACAGATGATGCTTGGGTAATAACTGTGGTTGCATTTGGGTGATTCGTTTCCGCTGCAATCGTCGGTGGTGTTTTAACACCTGCCGTTAGCTCAATGTTGTAGGTAAACGTATTCGACGAGAAATTGGGCACCGTTGTGCCGCCATAGGTCAGATTGCTCAGCGTAGCGTCTGTTGATACAGCCGGTGCTTCGGTAATGGTTACGGTATAAGTCGTTGTCTCGTTCGTTGAACTAGTAAAAGTATAGGTAACAGCTCCGTTACTGAAGTCCTGCGCAGTATTAGGTGTAACAGAAACTATATTGTCTCCGGTAAATTGCGGCGTGATAGATGTTAACGAAGAACCGTTTGTTACTTGTCCGGTAATGGTTTTGTTGACTTGGTCAATGGTCGCCGTACCTTTGATGTTGTCCCAAGTAACGCTTGTTACTTTCGGCGCAGAAGAAGCGACGGTGAAAGTAATAGTGTAGGTCTTGGTTGTCGTGCCGTCTTCGGCTGTTACGGTAACCGTTGCATTTCCCGGCAGCGCGGTAGCTTGCGTGATAACAGGATCAGAAGCATTTGCGTTATTCTTCGTTGCAGCTACCGTCGGAATAGCTGTAGTACCAGCAGGTAATTCCACTTCGTAATTCAACGTGTTGGCAGAGAAATTAGGCACAGAGGTGCCGTTATACGTCAAAGCCGAAAGAGTAGCGTCCGAAGATGGACCTGCAGGACCTTGGCGAGTCACTTTGATGGCACAGATACCTGTTCCGGAACCTTCTGCACGCATCATATAAAGTTCGCTGTAGTCCGAGGAAAGAGTGAAACTACCGATATTGTAGTCGCTTTTGGATGTACCGGTAGCAACAGAAGCGGCGATGTCACCAGAATGGTCTGCGCTGCTACTTACTTTCCAAGGGTTGTATCCGCAGATATAAACTATATCTCCTGATTTGAAACCACCGGTAACAGTCACTTTGAGATAAAGGGCATTCGCACCCATCTTTACTCCTTTCGACCCTTGTGATTTCATGTTATTGTCTGTAACAGCAGCATTATATGCAGCACTTTCGTTAGAGAAACTTTTGCTGTCGTCAGAACGAAGGAACTCAACTGTCATGAGTGTACCGCTTTCGCTGGTTCCCGCTGCAGGAGCATCGCCTCCTGAAAAACGCCAAAAGGCATAGGTGTCTCCTGTACTAGGTGTGTCGCCGCCGCCCGGCGTGTCTCCACCACCGGGAGTATCACCACCGCCGGGAGTGTCACCACCGCCCGGAGTGTCTCCGCCGCCAGGTGTTGAGCCACCATTGCGTGTGATCTCAATAGTTCCGAATTTAATGTCCGAATCAGCACGCATGACAGAAACGGACGTTTTGCCGACAAAAGCATCTCCTGTCGCAACGGTGTAGGTGATTGTATTCGGCGTGTTTGCAGCAAAATCAGCCGTGAGCGTCACACCGTTCACGATAAGACCTTTGCCGTTTTTGTTGCTTGAACAAGCACACGTAAAAGTAAGTACGTCTCCAGCCGTGAGTGTGTTACCGGTTAAATTGAAATTCCAAGCGGAACTTGAGTTAAATTTGTAAAAGGTCTGCGAACCAATGGTGATTTCGTTTGAACCACTGGTAGCCATCGCTTTTGTACAAACAGCATCTCCTCCCACTGCGGGATAGGTACCTGCAGCAGTAGTGGCGCTCGTTAATGTAAAAGAAAAGATGGTCTCTGCCATACTATTGCCGGCCATTGCCATGCAAAGAGACAAAATTAACAATCGAATGTTTCTCATATTTTTGTGTTTATTTATTTCGTGTTTTTTGGCGGAATTAAAAATCACGGGATATATACTATGTATATATAGGGTGCACCGGGATACGGTAAAGAGTGCTATTAACCTGCTAATTACCCGCTAAACGAGTGCTAAATGACCCCTGAGTAAGTGCTAAAAGTGTTCAAAAAGCCATGCCCACACTACCCGATATTAATTCACGCTGCAAAATTACAATATTTTTTGCATATACGTGTGCACATATTCAAAAAAAATGTGTAAAAATTGACACTTTTATCAAAAAAAGTCGCGCGCGAACATAATTTATTTGCGTATGTGAGATTTTTTTTGTAATTTTGTGCCCGATTTGTGTGATTAAGTCGATATTCCCTTGCAAAAAGGGCTAAACAAATAAAATTAACATAAAACAAACAATTGAATAGAATTATGCAAAAGAAATTTTTATCAGTAGCGATCTGCCTGTTGGCTGCGCTGACAATGACTGCTCAGGATGTAGATAAGGCTACCGTGACGGGCAATGCGGATGCTGCGGCGAAAGCAGGAGCTGACTTGCAGAAGTTGGAGAATGCCGAGAAAGCGTGGAAATTTGACGGAACCGTGGGCTTGAATGCCGCTGCTACCGGTTTGGTGAACTGGGCTGCCGGTGGTAAGAACAACGTGAACGGTATCGTGTATGCCAAGTTACACCTGCTGTATCATAAAGATGCTATCGCGTGGGAGACGAACTTCGATACCGATTTCGGTATGACCTGGATTGACCAGAAAGAAGATGCTTTCCAGAAATCAAGCGATAATATCAAACTGGCAACCAAGTTCGGTTGGGAGTTCAAAGAGAGTTGGTATTTGACCGTTTTAGGAAGTTTCCAAAGCCAATATGCGCTGGGTCGCAACTACGTGGACGGCTACAACGACATTATTTCCAAATGGCTTGCTCCTTCTTACACCGATATTTCTGTCGGTATTGACTGGAAGAAGAGTTACAAGGGAGCAGACTTCTCTATCTATCTGTCTCCGATAGCAGGCCGTATCACAAGTGCCTATATCGGCGAGAACTGGAACCGCAGATACACCCGTGAGAATGCGCTGGGTGCTTTACAGTACAATATTGACCATGCAGCCGACGCAGTTACCAAAGCAGCATCTCAAGCGGCTTACGATGCAGCAGCAAAGGTATATGACAACATGGGCGGCTATGAGGCAGCGCAAGCAGCAGGAACGGATATCCGTACCCAGTTGCAGCAGTCGTACGGCACGTATGTATATGACGCATCGGGAAACAAATCGTACCGCAATGCGCGTGCTGAGTTCGGTTTGAGTTTCAAGGGCGGTATTGCTTATACCTACAAGGACTTGAAACTGAGCACCACGCTGGCTCTCTTCTCTCCGTATCAGGGCAAGGGTTTCAGCCTGAAAGACCTTTATGAAGCAGACTACGGCGCCGGCTCCTGGGAGGCACGCGACAAGAACGCTTATTACTTCGATTATTCGAACAATAACCGTTATTTCGGTCATTTCGATGTGGACTGGGACTGCGCACTGAGCTATCAGTTCCTCAAATGTCTGCAAGTGACCCTTCAGACCAGCCTCAAGTACTATAACGGAACTCTGATTGCAGACAAAGAAGGCAATCTGAGTGAGCGTTGCCAGTTCAAGGGCGTTATCGGTCTTGGTGTAGGATACAGTTTCTAAGTACCAAGGGACTAAGGACCAAGCACCAACTCATGCAGGCTCTAGATGACCTTTCGCAGAATGTACATCTCTTGCTGGAGCGCTATCAGGCGTTGCAGCAGGAGAATGCGCGTTTACGGGAGGATTCGGAGCGCCAGAGGAACGAACTGATACGCACTCACAGCGAGTTGCTGGAGTTACAACAGCAAAACCGCCGTATAGCAACAGCCAACGCCATGAGTGCAGCGGAGGGCAAGGAAGAGGCGCTCAAACGTATCAATGCATTGATTGCACAGGTGGATCGGGCGATAGGTGCGCTGAAGCGCTGATTTGAAGATTTGATAATTTGAAGATTTGATAATTTGATGTCCGGCAAGCAACATATAAACTTGCATCTGGATGCGCACACGGTCGGGCTGGATGTGCCGCGCGACCGAGAAGCAAACTACCGCAACGCAGCAGAGTTGCTGAATCAGCGATACCAGTATTATCTCAAACTGCGTCCCAACGCATCGGCTGAGCAGCTATGGATGTACACCGCGCTGGAAGTGGCAGTGGCATTGCAATCCGATGTGCGGGAGAAAAGTCTTGTCCCCGTAGAGAAAGAATTACGTGAACTGAATGAACTAATTATTAACACGATAAAACAATGAACACAGCAATCCTAATTATCATTTGCGTAGTTGCCGGTCTTCTAGTAGGCGCGGGCGGCTATTATTTCATTGCCAGACTCGTTGGCGCCGGAATCATCCAGAAGGCGACCGAAGAGGCAGAGGTGGTGAAGAAAAACAAGATTGTTGAGGCTAAGGAGAAATTTATCGCCCTGAAACTTGAGCACGACAATGCCGTGCGCGAGCAGGATAAACGGATACAACAGCAAGAGCAGCGTTTGCAACAGCGTGAACAGCAGTTGAATCAACGTCAAGGTGAAGTACAGCGAGCACTCAACGAATCGAACCAGAAGATGCAGGTGATAGAGCAACGCCAACAGGCGCTGGACTATCGTCAGCAGGAGATTGAGAAACTGCACCATGAGGCTCAGAAGCAGTTGGAGCAACTGAGCGGAATGAGCGCGGAGGAAGCAAAAGTGCAACTGATTGAAGCACTGAAAGACGAGGCCAAGACCGCTGCGATGTCGTATATCAACGAGATCATGGACAATGCCCGTCTGGAGGCTAACAAAGAGGCGAAGAAAATCATCATCCAGACCATCCAGCGTGTGGCTTCCGAGACAGCAGCCGAGAGCACCGTTTCTGTTTTCCATATCGAGAACGACGAAGTGAAAGGACGTATTATCGGCCGCGAGGGACGGAATATCCGCGCTTTGGAGGCGGCAACCGGTGTAGAGATCGTTGTGGACGATACGCCGGAGGCCATCACTCTTTCCGCTTTCGACCCCGTGCGCCGCGAGATTGCGCGTCTGTCGCTGCACCAGTTGGTACAGGACGGCCGTATCCATCCGGCACGTATCGAGGAAGTAGTGGCTAAGGTGACCAAGCAGGTTGAGGAAGAGATCGTCGAGACGGGTAAACGTACCACGATAGACCTTGGTATCCACGGCCTGCATCCGGAGCTGATCCGTCTGGTAGGAAAGATGAAATACCGTTCTTCGTATGGCCAGAACCTGTTGCAACACGCACGCGAGACAGCGAACCTCTGTGCCGCTATGGCGGGTGAGTTGGGTTTGAACGTCAAGGCTGCGAAACGCGCAGGTTTGTTGCATGATATAGGTAAAGTGGCAGACGAGGATGTAGAACTGCCGCACGCAGAGTTGGGTATGAAACTTTGCGAGAAATACGGCGAGAAGCCGGATATCTGCAATGCGGTCGGCGCTCACCATGACGAATGCGAGATGAAGACCCTGATTGCGCCTATCGTTCAGGCTTGTGATGCTATCTCCGGAGCCCGTCCGGGTGCCCGTCGCGAGATCGTGGAGAGTTACGTGAAGAGACTCAATGACCTGGAGAACCTCGCTATGTCGTTCCCGGGTGTAGTGAAGACGTACGCTCTGCAGGCGGGTCGCGAACTGCGTGTGATCGTAGGAGCAGACAAAGTGTCCGACAAGGATGTAGAGTTGCTCTCGTTTGATTTGGCAAAACGTATCCAGGACGAGATGACCTATCCGGGTCAGATCAAGGTGACCGTCATCCGCGAGGTACGCGCAATCAACGTAGCCAAATAATCAGCCATGCATGGCTGATACAGAAAGGACTTCCGCCTACAGGTAGAAGTCCTTTGTTATTTCCAGATAGGCGGCAGAACGGCCGCCTGTACCGTTTTCCAGAACAAGGCTGTCTTCGGAGACGGTTCCGGAGTCCCGATATGTCGATATATCGGGATATCGATATTTCGGTTTTTCGAAAGCCAGTAGAACTCTCCGCGCTGGTTTGTTTTCCTTACTATATACATGTGTGATGCGCGCGGGAAGCAGACCTGCCATGTGCGCTAATTCGCACGCCTCTGTCTCTGCCTCTGCCGGAAGAATGAGAGCCACGGTACCTTCCGGACTCAATAAACGGGCACTATGCTGCAGCAGCTCGCTGTATGTTAGTGTGTCCGTATGGCGCGCAGTCTGGCGGCTTTTGTCCGGATTCTTCAGACTGTTCTGAAAATAAGGCGGATTAGAAACGATGAGAGAGTAGAACCCCTCCCTAGGTTGTTCTACGGACGACCACCGGGCGTCCGATCGAGCAGAACTCTTCACCCGCTCAAGGGAGGGGACTGAATGGCTTTGCCAGTCTTGAAGGCGTGCATGGAATGTATGCAGGCGGTCCGACCATGGTGAAGCGGCGAAGTTCTCTGCGGCTTGCTCTATGGCGGATTTGTCTATGTCAATCGCGTCAATATGTGCTTCGGGAAACCGCTGCGCGAGCATCAGAGCAACCAAACCGCTACCCGTACCGACATCTAAAATGCTGAATGCTGACGGCTGGATGCTGACTGCCGGCTCCGCCCATGCCCCAAGCAGGACACCGTCGGTGCCTACTTTCATGGCGCACCGGTCGTGCCGGACGATGAACTGCTGAAATTTAAAGAACGGATTCGACATGCTCGTGGTGGCAACAACCGCCGTGTTCATGTTCACGGGCCTCAAGCACACAATGAATACAAAGATAGATGCCGATACCGATGAAAAGAACGGCACAGATATGCCGGAACCATTTCTCAAAAGTATTCATTTTCTGCGTCAGGTTTCCTATGCTCACTGCGCTGTAGCTTACGAGCCAGGCTATCAGCATGATCGGAAGACCTGTGCCGAGACCGAAAATCACAGGCATAAGCCAGTTCCAGCTGCTCGGAAGCGTCAGCGTGATATCTATCATCGTCAGGAAATAAACCAAACGGTGGGGACAAAAAGCGATCGCGAAGAAGATTCCGAGAATAAAAGACCAAAGCCAACTGGCGTTGGAATCCGCATTCTGCAGAAACTTGCTTATTCCGTGGTCATGCTCATGGTGGTGATGGCCGCTGAAAAGCAGCACGATACCGCAGATAAGCATGAATGCCGCCAGAATCGGTTCGCCCCAGTGCGCCAGCACATGCTGGATACCCTCAGTCTGCGCCCCCATGAGAAAAGGAATGCTGAGCAGCACGTATGTCGCCAGTTTGCCCAAAACGAACATGGCTCCGTTGCCCAGAACCTTGCGTTTGTTGTTGATTTCCTTGTCAATATAACTGATGGCGGTAATGCTGGTAACCAGAGTGCAAGGGTCGAGTATGGTCAGTAATCCTAATAGTAAAGCAGTAAAAATTTGCACCATAATATCATTTTTTTTCAAAAAAGTTTGCAAAGGTACGAAAATTGTTGTAATTTTGCAAGCGAAAATGAAAAAAGTACGCAAAATATTTCATTTTTTATGTCTGTCGGCACTGTTTTGCCTGTTAGCGGCCTGTCATTCTTCGTCTGCAGAGAAACAATTGACGGAGCGCGAGACGGCGGCAGAGAAACGGACTGCGGAGTTATGCCATGCATTGCTGCATAACGCGTCTTTGGATTCGATCCGTGCGATAGCCGAACAGGAAGAGGATGTGCTCTTCTATGTTTTTAATGCGCGCCAGATGGTATATTGGTCCAGCAACGAACTGGCTTCCGGCGATGTATATCTGTTCTCCTATGATGTATGGCGTGAGCGGGATTTCCGGAACGCAAAGGCGATGGTCCGCTGGACCAAAGCCGGGCTGTATAATGTGATGACGGTGTTGCCGCTGAGTTATACCACTATACAGGATTACACCGATATCTCAACGATCGCCTCCCAGACCTTCTCTTTCCGCGAGGTGCTGACGTATGACGAGAAACCGTATTCTTACTCGCGGCTGTATTTTGTCCTGTGTCTGGTTCTTTTTGGTATTGTGTTCCTGATCGGGATTATCGGTTTGGTTCTTAATCGCGGGATCCGCAACATGCGCCTCTCCACGCGGATTATGTATATCATCCTTTTGCCGGTGATGGCGGTGTTCATTTATATTTTCTTCATGTCCATCCATTATGTGCGTAAGAACAATGAGGAGCACCAGCGCCATGACTTGCAGATGCGGAGCGAGTATGTGCAGTCTTATCTCCGCTCGTTGTACTATTGGGATGTGAGTCTGAGTCCCTCGCAGGCGCAAGGTCTGGCGATTGACTTGCATGATCTGGGATACGATATGAACCAGGACGTGCATGTCTATTCTCTCTCCGGCGAACTGTTAGCCACTTCTTCTCCGGCGTTGTTTGACAACGGTCTGCTCTCGCGCAGAATGGCTCCGCAGGCTCTTTTCACGGAGGAGCATGCCACTATCTGTTACGAGAAGATAGCCACTCACCCTTATCTGGTTTCTTACGTACCTTTCCATAACGGTTCGTTTGTTACGATCGGCTATATTGCCATCCCTTCTTTTATGAGCGAACAGACCCGCAACGCAGAGATAGACACCCTTCTCTCGCGTTTATTGCCGCCATATATCCTTGTTCTCTTACTGGCGTTGTTCTTCGCTTTTTGGGCGGCAAAGAGTATGACGGCGCCTATCTCTATGCTGACGGACAAGATGCGGCGGTTCGAGATCGGCGGAAGGGACAACCATATCGAGTACCCGTATCATGACGAACTGGGTGCGCTGGTGGAGAGGTATAACCTGCTGGTTGACCGGGTGGAGGAGAGTGCCGAACGGCTGGCACGGGCGGAACGCGAAGGAGCATGGCGGACTATGGCGCGGCAGATTGCGCACGAGATTAACAATCCGCTTACGCCGATGAAACTATCCGTTCAGAAACTGCAGCTCAAACGCGGCAAGGAAGGCTTCGACGAGTATTTCGACAAAACGACCAAGATGTTGATCGCAGAGATAGACAATCTCGCGCATATTGCACAATCGTTCTCTACTTTTGCCAAGCAGCCGGAGGTCATTACAACCGAGGTGGATGTGGCGGAGAAACTGTCGAATGTCATTACCCTCCAGCGCGCGAACGACGAGCAGATTCCGGTCCGTTATGTAGGACCCGATTCAGGCGTGCTCGTCCGCGCGGACAACGAGCAGATAGCGCAGGTCTTCGTCAATATCATCCGCAATGCCTTGCAGGCGCTTGCCAATGACCAGCTGCCTGCCGCCAACCGCCAGTCGCCGGATATCATCGTGATTCTTAACGCCGCCTATTCGGACAGGGAGGTGCAGATTTCCATTTCCGATAACGGACCCGGTATACCGGAGAGCATACAGACGCGTATCTTCCAACCTAATTTCACTACCAAATCCAACGGAAACGGACTCGGGCTGGCTATCTCGAAGCATATTGTGGAAGGCTCCGGAGGACGCATCGAGTTCGCTACTTCGCCCAAAGGCACCACTTTCTTTATCTATCTGCGCAAAAAATGACATGTTTTTTGCGTTTTTAGTGTTTTTATCAGCAATGTTGATAATACTCTAACGAAAAAAGCAGTACCTTTGTCGTCGGAATTGGAGATCAATGACTTCGTTGCTCTGCAACTTGTGAAATTGTCTCAATTCCTCCTCTTCGGTCTGCGTGTTTAACACGCATCCCGAGTAATTAAAAGATGACTAAATTATAGTAGGTTTTATGAAAACGATTTATGAGTGTTCGCATAGCAAAGCAATGAAGCGGCTGACGGTCGTCGGCATCCTCATCATTATTGCGGCTATCGTTTATGAGATTTGGTGCGTACAGCGGGGTATGGATCTGTGGATCGGAATAACGGTCACGCTGATCCTGCTTGCTGCATTGGTGTCTGTATTCATGCTTCATCCGCAATATATTATTGCGGAAGACGAAGGCATCGGCATCCACACGCTCATACGTACGCGCCGGATTCCTTATTCGGATATAGAGCGTATTGAGCGTGCGGGGGAGAATTTTATGCGGTGGGACAACACGATTCGCCTTTTCGGTATAGGCGGCATGTTCGGCAATATAGGTTAGTTCCGATCTTCGGAAACGGGTACGTATCAGGCTTATGTCACGGACCGCACGAAGGCGTTTATTATCTACCGCAAGAGCGGCAAACCGGTGGCTATCAGCGTGAGTGAGCCGGATGAGTTCATGCCTTATTATCTGAAAGGTGGGGGTGTCCCGATGAAACGGGAAACCCCAAGAAGGGAAAGGAGTTAAATCATGGATATTCTTCACGAATTTTCTACCGCTCTTCTTCAGGCGCGGCAACGCAAAGAAGCCACTCAAGAGCAAGTGACTTGGGCGCTGAATGTCTCGCAGGCTTCGTATAACGCTTGGGAATGCGGGCATCGACTCTGTCCGTACAAACATATCATCGGGCTCATCAATTATTTCGATGACGACCTCTTCACGCGCCGTGTGCTGCGAATCCTCTTGACGCTACAGCATAATATGGCAGGCCTGAACTCGCTTTCGGAGCAGGAAATCAAGAGCTATTACTCCAAACTCATTGTTCTTCTGGCGGATGAGTGCGAACAATGGATAAAAGCAATGAATAAAGAACCATGACTACGAATACGAATATGAATATAAAACGCATACTAATTGCCATAGTAATCATATTAAGTGCTCTTGCTGCAAAAGCAGAAACGCTCAAAGGCTCTGTGGTGAACAGCCGCGGCGAAGCCATGCCCTTTGTGACAATCTCCGTCCTTGCAAAGGATTCAACCCTCCTCACAGGTGCGATCACGGATGAAGAGGGAAAGTATATAGTAACCCCTCCCGACCTCCCCTCAAGGGAGGAGAAATATATTATTCAGGCTTCCTATGTGGGTTACCAAACGGCTTTCGGCGGACCGGATTTTGTGCTGCGCGAAGAGACCGAGCGGCTCAAGGAAGTCGAGGTCAAAGCCAAGAAGCCGCTTATCGAACGCCAGATGGACAAGCTGGTGGTGAACGTCTCCGCTTCGCCTCTGGCAGCAGGCAGCAACGGAAATGATATCCTTCGCCGCGCGCCGGGTGTGCGGATTGACAAAGACGGCAATATAACGGTTAACGGAAAGGGAGTGGAGATATGGATTGATGGCAAGCCCTCTTACCTATCCGGCCAGCAGCTCAAAGCCATGCTCGACGGTACGGACGGAAACACGATCGAGAAGATCGAAATTATCTCGAATCCGTCTGCCAAATACGACGCTTCGGGTCAGGGCGGAATCATCAATATCAAGACCAAACGCAATATGATGAAGGGCTTGAACGGAATGCTTTCTGCCGCCTACGGAGGTATGTATTTCGGCGATGTCAAACGCTGGCTCAGTAATGAGATGTTCTCGCTCAACCTCAATTACCGTAGCGAGAAGACATACACTTTCGGTCAGTTCACGCAGGTCTTTGCGCAGAATGATATTGATTTTGAGTCCTACCGCGAGACCCCGTTCCTCAAGAACTATTCCTATTCGGATTACGCCATGAATTTCCAGTACTACATGCTCAAAGTGGGCAACGACTGGTATATCGACTCGCTCAATACGTTAGGTTTCATTCTTAACGTGCCGTTCATGGACGTGGACCAGCATATCGTGCCCGGACTCAACGCGGCGTATATGATTCAAGGGACGGACACGACGAACAGTACCACCAATTCGCAAAACCGTCTCAAGGCTCCGCAGCACACGGCAAACCTCAACTACACCCACACGTTCTCCGAAGCACTGGAGCGCGAACTGACCGTCAACATCGACTACAACCGCTATAACAACGGCTCCGTGAACTTCCAGGAGACGAATTACGACAAGCCCTTCAAAGGTATCAGCGCGCTCGGTATAGACATCAAAAGCCGCCAGATCGTCAATATCTATAGCGGCAAACTGGATTTTCAGACTAAGTTCTGGAAAACCGGCATGATTGAAGCAGGCGTCAAGTACGCGCTCTCTTCGACCGACAACAACATGACGACCGATTCGACGCGCAACGGAGTAGTCCGTCCTACGGATCATAACGCCTTCCTTTACAACGAACATGTCGCGGCTGCGTATATATCGGTTGGCAAGCAGTTCGGCGAACACTGGTCGGTCAAACTCGGGCTTCGCGGCGAATACACCTTCTCCCATGGCGAATGGCGGGACAACAGCTTGGATTCGGTCATCAACAAGTCGTATTTTGACCCCTTCCCGACCGCCTATATCGGCTATACGTCCAAACCGCTTGGCAAACTGCAACAGCCTATTGCGGTCTCAGCCAGCTACACGCGACGCATCAAACGGCCGTCTTACTGGATGCTCAATCCCTTCACTTCCTATGTGGACGCCTATTCGATCCAGAAAGGAAACACCAACCTCACGCCGGAGTTCAACAACGACGTAGAGTTGCATTTCTCGTGGACGCAATATATGACGATGACTTTCAATTTTGCCCATACGCAAGACATGTTCTCCTCGAAAACGACCATCCTGCCGAACGGTATTGGCTTCTCCCAGTGGACCAATTTCGGTACGTGTACCACGCACGGCGTGAATATCTCACTCACGGAACTTCCCCTCGTCCCGAAATATGAAAAATGTGAAAATGGTAAATGTGAAAATGCGAAAATTGTTGGTGCCTGGCTGGCGCTCACGGTCAATGCCGGATGGCTGCATTTCATCAACAAATCTTACGAAAAACAAGACGACGGCACACCGGATTATATTATGAAAAGTCATTACGGCTACGTCGGCGGAACTCTCTCGGCATATCTGCCGAAGGACTGGACCATGACGTTTGATGCGAACTGGTCCTCGCCGATGCTTACCGGTTATAACCGCTCCGGCAGCACCTGGTTCGCTTCTTTCGGAATCCGTAAGATGTACATGAAAAAAGGCCTGATCTTCAACCTCAATGTCCAGGACCTGCTGCGTTCGCTCAGTTTTCACAACGAAGACATGGGACAGGAACCGGGTAACAGTTCCTGGTACAAAAACACCATCCGCCAGCAGCGTGTGATGCTCTCGCTCACATGGATGTTCGGCCAGTACCAGCAGCACAAGAACCGCAAAGTGGGCTCTCTCGATGAATCTTCCCGTCTCGGCGGCGGTGGCACCATCGGGCAATAAATCTGAAAAACGGCTCCTCCTTTCTTCTTTTGTGCCCGATTGAATCGGGCTTTATATCCTTGGCAGTTTCGCCGTCTGCCATGTGGCTTTATATCCTTGGCAGTTGCGCCGTCTGCCATGTAGCTTTATATCCTTGGCGGTTGTGCCGACTGCCATGTGGCTTTATATCCTTGGCAGTTTCGCCGTCTGCCATGTGGCTTTATATCCTTGGCAGTTTCGCCGTCTGCCATGTGGCTTTATATCCTTGGCAGTTTCGCCGTCTGCCAGTCGGCTTTTTCTTTCTTGGTAGTTTCAGGGCAATAATATTGCCCGCCCATTCCGCCCACCGTCTACCTCTCGCCGATGTACCGGCGAGCCTGTTCCTATCATTCCGCGAGGAAAAACAGAGGTTCCAAGCACTCAAAAGGGGGTGATAAGGGGGTGATTAGGGGGTGATTACCGGGTGATTAGGGGGAGATTCGGCTGCCGTGACCGGGAGAAAAGCGCAAGAAAAGGGCGCAAAGAAAACTTTCTCCCAAATCCGCTGCAAAGATACAAAAAAATATCCATATGTCCAAATTCCGGTTTCGTAAAATTGCACTTTTTTTCATAGAAAACGCGCACTTGCATATATGAAAAAAAAGTAGTAATTTCGAGGGCACCGACACGGCGGAAACCGCCGTCCCACCTCGAAAGTACAGTCGCGTCCTGCCGGACATATACCACCGCGGGCATTTTTTTTGACGAGCCTATCGGCTTCCTATTTTGCGCGTACATATATCGTCTTATGCAAGCATAGCCGCTATCTATCCGCACAAAATAGATAGAATTTATTCTATTCGTCAAAAAAAAATCCCGAACGCTTGCATATGTGCAATTTTTTTTGTAATTTTGCAGGCAAAATTGACAGAGGCGAAAGAAATGTACCCGAAAATAGATAATCGCCCGTGGCGGGTGGTGCATAGCGAGAATATACTGCGGCTGGGACCGTGGCTCTCGGTGCGGCAGGAATGTGTGGAGCTGCCTTCGGGCAAACAGATACCTACGTGGTATATATTGGAGTTCCCGGACTGGATCAACGTGATAGCCATTACCAAGGATGGCAAGATGGTCATGGAGGACCAGTACCGTCACGCGCTGGGCGAGACCCATTATGAGTTGGTCGCAGGTGTGATTGATCCGGGCGAGACGCCGCTGGAGGCTGCCAAACGCGAGTTGAGCGAAGAGACCGGATACGAGGGTGGGGAATGGAGTCTCTTCATGACCCTTTCGCCGAATCCGACGAACCATAACAATCTGTCCTATACCTTCCTGGCTACGGGCGTGGAGAAACGCCGCGAACAGCACCAGGAGGCGACAGAGGACATCCATGTGGATATCATGGAGCCGGAGCAAGTGATGGAGATGTTGCAGGACGGAGAGATCGTCCAAGCCCTGCACGCAGCCCCGCTCTGGAAATACTTTGCACTTAATCAACCATAAAAAACACACACAATAATGAAAGTACAAGACATTATGCAGCGTCTGGCTGCGAAACACCCGGGGGAAGCAGAGTACCTGCAGGCGGTTCAGGAAGTATTGGAGTCTATCGAAGAGGTGTACAACCAACACCCCGAGTTCGAGCAGGCGAAGATCGTGGAGCGGATGGTAGAACCCGACCGTATCTTCACCTTCCGCGTGACGTGGATTGACGATCAGGGCGAGGTGCAGACCAACCTCGGTTACCGCGTGCAGTTCAACTCCGCCATCGGTCCGTACAAAGGCGGTCTGCGTTTCCACAGAGCCGTGACGCCGTCGATGCTGAAGTTCCTCGGTTTCGAGCAGACCTTCAAGAACGCGCTGACGACCCTGCCGATGGGTGGCGCAAAAGGCGGTTCGGACTTTGACCCTGTAGGCAAATCCGATGCTGAGATTATGCGTTTCTGCCAGGCGTTCATGCTCGAACTATGGCGCTGTATCGGTCCGGATCAGGATATTCCGGCAGGCGACGTAGGCGTAGGCGGACGGGAGATAGGTTTCCTCAACGGCATGTACCAGAAGCTCGCGCGCGAATACCATACAGGCGTGTTGACCGGCAAGGGCATGACATGGGGCGGAAGTATCTTGCGCCCGGAGGCAACCGGTTTCGGAGCACTCTATTTTACGCAACACCTCCTGCACAAGGCAGGCAAAGATATCAAGGGTAAGAAAGTAGCCATCTCCGGCTTCGGCAACGTGGCATGGGGTGCGGCTACCAAAGCGGTTGAGTTGGGAGCAAAAGTGGTAGCAATCAGCGGCCCGGACGGCGTAGTGGCTATCAAAGGCGGTATTACCAAAGAGATGATCGATTACATGCTTGTTATGCGTGCGTCGAACCGCAACAAAGTGCAGGATATGGCGGACAAGTTCCCGAGCCTCTGCGTCTTCACGGAAGGCAAGAAGGCATGGTCGATCCCGTGCGACATCGCTCTGCCGTGTGCGTTCCAGAACGAACTGAGCGAAGAGGACGCAAAGGAACTAAAAGCGAACGGCTGCTGGTGCTGCTGCGAGGTATCGAACATGGGCTGCCAGCCTGGAGCCATCCATTTCTTCCAGCATAACGGAGTGCTCTTTGCTCCGGGTAAAGCGGTCAATGCCGGAGGCGTAGCAACATCCGGTTTGGAGATGACCCAGAACGCCGAACACCTGAGTTGGAAAGCCGAAGAAGTGGACGACCGTCTGCATCATATCATGGAGTCCATCCACGAGCAATGCGTCCGCTACGGCACACAGCCGGACGGCACGATCGACTACGTGAAGGGTGCTAACATCGCCGGATTCATGAAGGTCGCTACCGCGATGCTGGAACAAGGGATTATTTAAAAACCCCTCCCGACCTCCCCTCAAGGGAGGAGAAGGAGTCGTAATATCGAAATATCGGAAAACTATGTACGAACAATTTCAAAAACACCTGCAGCAGACCTTGCAAGAGATCAAGGACGCAGGACTATATAAGAACGAGCGGGTGATTATCACTCCGCAATCAAGCGGGATCAAAGTCGCCACCAATACCCCCTCCCTTGAGGGGAGGGACGGGGAGGGGTTGCCCGTAATTAACTTCTGCGCAAACAACTACCTCGGTCTGGCGGATAACAAAGAGCTGATCGAGGCAGCGAAAGCAAAGATGGACGCACGCGGTTACGGCATGGCGTCCGTGCGTTTCATCTGTGGCACACAGGACACGCACAAAGAGTTGGAACGCGTGATATCGGACTTCTTCGGAACAGAGGATACCATCCTTTATGCTGCTTGCTTTGATGCCAACGGCGGACTGTTCGAGCCGCTGCTGACAGAAGAGGACGCTATCATCTCCGATGCACTCAACCACGCTTCTATCATCGACGGTGTGCGTCTGTGCAAAGCAGTACGTTACCGCTACGCGAACGGTGATATGGCTGATCTGGAGGAACAACTGAAGAAAGCGCAGGCGCAGCGTTTCCGTATCATCGCTACGGACGGTGTGTTCTCCATGGACGGCAATGTTTGTCCGCTGGATAAGATTTACGAACTGGCGCAGAAATACAACGCGCTCGTCATGGTGGATGAGAGCCACTCCGCAGGCGTGGTCGGCAAGACAGGACACGGTGTGACCGAACTGTACAACATGCGCGGCAAGGTGGAGATCATCACCGGTACGCTCGGAAAAGCTTTCGGCGGCTCGGTAGGCGGTTTCACCACCGGCAAGAAAGAGATCATCGACCTCCTGCGCCAACGCAGCCGTCCGTATCTCTTCTCGAACTCCATACCGCCGATGATTGCTGCGGCAGGTATCAAGACCTTTGAGATACTCACCCGTTCCAACGAACTCCAGGACCGCCTGCACGAGAACACGGCGTATTTCGTAGAGAAGATGAAAGCGGCAGGTTTTGATATCAAGCCGACGCAGTCTGCTATCTGCGCAGTTATGCTGTATGACGCGCGCCTCTCGCAGGAGTTTGCAGCCAAACTGCAAGACGAAGGAATATACGTCACGGGCTTCTATTATCCGGTAGTGCCGAAGGGTCAGGCGCGTATCCGCGTGCAGGTTTCCGCAGCGCACACGCGCGAACAATTAGATAAATGTATCGCCGCCTTTACGAAGATTGGCACGGAACTTGCAGTATTGAAAAACAACTAGGGCCCTAGGACCCTAGGAAACTAGTATCCTAGAAAAAAATGAAAGCATTAGTAAAGAAATATGCGGAGCCGGGCATTTGGATGGAAGATGTGCCGATGCCGGAAGTGGGAGTGAACGACGTACTGATCAAGGTCATCAAAGCCGCTATCTGCGGAACCGACCTGCACATGTATAAATGGGACGAGTGGTCGCAAAACCACTGCAAGCCGCCTTATACGATGGGGCATGAGTTTGTGGGTATCGTAGCCGAAGTAGGCGCAGGTGTGCGTAACTTCAAGGTCGGCGAACGTGTGACTGCCGAAGGACATATCGTCTGTGGACATTGCCGCAACTGCCGCCGAGGCATGGGGCACGTCTGCGAGAACACGATCTCAGTGGGAATAATGGGCAAGGACGGCTGCTTCGCGGAATACGTGACGATCCCGGAGAGCAACGTAGTCAAACTGCGTCCGGAGATACCTGACGATTTCGCAGCGATCATGGACCCCTTCGGCAACGCCACCCATACAGCCCTTGCTTTTCCCCTCTTGGGCGAAGATGTGCTAATCACGGGAGCCGGACTCATCGGTACGATGGCAGCAGGTATATGCCGCTACGCCGGAGCCAAACATATTGTGGTGACGGACATCAACCCGCTGCGGCTGGAGATCGCCAAGAAGATGGGTGCCACGCTGACGGTGGACGGCTCGAAAGGAGAGACCATAGAAGGCGCGATGAAACAGTTAGGTATCAAAGGTTTCGATGTGGGACTGGAGATGAGCGGTGCACCGGCGGCTTTCAATGATATGATTGCGCACATGTACAAGGGAGCGAACATAGCCCAATTAGGTATTCTGCCCTCCAACACGCAGGTCAACTGGTCGGATGTGATTTTTAACGCCCTGACTATCAAAGGCATCACCGGACGCCGCATGTGGGAGACTTGGTACCAGATGGAGCAGATGCTTCTTGGAGGACTCGACCTCAGTCCGGTTATCACCCACCGGTTCAAGTTCGAGGATTTCCAGAAGGGCTTCGATGTCATGGTCTCCGGCCAGTGCGGAAAAGTGCTGCTCGAGTGGTAAATTATCTCGATATATCGAAATTTCGATATCTCGATTTATCGAAAAATAGTTAACAAAAAATAATTAACAACAATGAGAAAGTATTTACTTAGCGCTCTGCTGCTGGTATGCAGCATCGCATTTCTCTCCGCTCAATCCCGTGAGGGTTTGACAGAGTACAAGTTGGAAAACGGTCTCACTGTGCTTTTGTGGGAAGACCACGACGCACCGGATGTAACGGGCTACGTAGTAGTTCGCGCAGGTGCTGTGGACGAGCCGGCAGAGTACACCGGTTTGGCACACTATCTGGAGCACATGCTCTTCAAGGGCACACAGCGTATCGGCGCCCTCGACTGGGAGAAAGAGAAACCGATCTATGACTCGATCATCGCGCTTTACGACCAGTACAGCGACGCTACCGATCCGAAAGTACGTGAGCAACTCGCTACGCAGATCAACGAATGCTCCATGCGTGAAGCGAAGATCTCTTCTACCGAGGATTTCTTCAACATGCTGGATCTTATCGGTGCCGAGGGTGTGAACGCATACACCTCTTTCGACCTCACGGCGTATCACAACTCGTTCCCGGCTGCAGAGATGTACCGCTGGCTGACGATCTTCTCCGACCGTCTGATTGATCCGGTCTTCCGTACGTTCCAGGCTGAGTTGGAGAACGTGTTCGAGGAGTACAACATGTACGCCAACGAACCGTCTTCCCAGGCACAGAAGAAACTGATGGAGGATGTGTACAAAGGTTCTCCGTACGAGCGTGACGTAATCGGTCTGCCCGAGCACCTCAAGAACCCGCGTCTGAGCCGTCTGATTGAGTTCTACAACACATGGTATGTGCCTAACAACATGGCGCTGATCATTGTGGGTGACTTCGATACCGAGAGCACGAAGCCTATGATTGCAGAGACCTTCGGCCGTCTGCAACCGAAAGAGTTGCCTGCCCGTCCGAGTTATCCGTCTGTTCAACTGACCGGCAAGAAACACTACAACTTGGGTTATACTCCGCAAGTAGCGTGGGTTTACCAGGGTGTGAAGGAAGGTGATCCGGATCAGGATGTATTGGAGTTCGTATGTAATCTCCTCTATAACGGCCAGACCGGTCTGCTGGATCAGGTGAACACCAAGGGTGACGTAGGACAAGCATATGCCTTCTCGGATTCCCGTCGTAATGACGGACGCGTATTTGTGATGGCTGTTCCGTACTACGATGCCAACCAGCAGATGTATGAGTCGGACAAGGCTACCGAGGCTATCATTATGAAAGAGATTGAAAAAATCAAACGTGGTGAGATATCCGATGAACTGATAGCGAACGTAAAACACATGTATGCGCAGAGCTACAAGAGTTTCAATGAGTCTCCTTCTACCAAGATGAACGTCCTCGTAGATGCGTTCACCTATGCGAAACCAGTTGATGACATCTTCACGGCTAACGAGAAGATTCAGTCCCTCACCAAAGAGGAGATCGCACGTGTAGCCAAGAAATACTTCGATGCAGACCACATGACCATCTCCTTCGACGAGGATACCAAGAGCATGAAGGCAAAACCGCTGCCGAAACCGAATATCAAACCGCTTGATCCGGTGAAGAACGCTAAGACCGCTTATGCTGAGGCTTTCCTGAAACTGCCAAAGGGCACGCTCAAACAGACCTTCAACGATTTCAATGATGTGAAAGTCAGCTCATTGGGCGAGAACGTGACGCTGCGCTATACCCCGAACAACAAGAATGATATCTTCTCGCTCATTCTCCGCTACGGTGTAGGTGAGCATGAGATGCCGCTGCTGCCTTATGCTGCTGCGCTGATGAGCAACGCCGGTATCATGGGATCTCCGGCTACCGAGGGTAAGGATTTCAAACAGCAGATGGCGGAACTGGGTGCTTCGGTAGAATATGGTAGCAACGACTCCTATTTCTATATCGCTATCACCGGTGAGGACGGCAACATGGCTAAGATCATGAATCTGGTTAACCGTCAGCTCCTCATGCCGTATCTGGAGCAGAAGCAGCTGGATGCAGTAAAGGGTAGTGTGTTCATTTCCCGACTGATCCGTCAGAAACAGACAGCCGTTCAGAAATCCGCTTTGATGCAATACGCTATGTACGGCAAGAAGTCCTCTTATCTGGACGAAGTACCGTTCGCGGACATCTGGGGCATGGGTCTGCCGAAAGTGCAGTCGCTCATCGCTCAGGCTCGTGAGTACGCGCTGGATGTGTTCTACTGCGGTACTCTGCCTCAGGACCAACTGGTGGCTAACCTGCCGCTGACCGAAGGTATGAAGCCGTCTAAATCGCCGTTCGTACAGGACCGTCAGAAATATGACAAACCGACTGTGCTCTTCTTGCCGAACAGCAACGTACAGCAGGCGGACCTCTATTTCTACATCAACGGACGTCCGTATGACATCGCTTCGGATGTGGCTTCTGACGCCTTCAACCAGTATATGTCCGGTGGCTTCACGGGTATTGTGCTCAATGAGATCCGTGTAAAACGCTCCATGGCTTATTCCGCTTATGGTGTGGACGCTACGCCGGAACTGCCTGGTAAGGACTGCTACTTCATTGGATATGTAGGTACCCAGAGCGACAAAGTCAACGACGCGATCTCCGTTTATATGGATATCCTGAACGACATGCCGGCAGACTCTACTAATCTTGTAGCCCTCAAGGCGGCTCTCAAGCAGGCTGCACAGACGGCTAAACCGTCCATGCGTTCCAAAGCTGCAGCGTATGAGCACTGGCAGCGTCTGGGTTACAAAGACGACCCTGCCAAAGTCAATGCTGCGGCTATCGACGCGCTGACTTTCAACGACATCGAGAAGTTCTACAAAGAGAACATACAGGGCAAACCGGTAACGATCGTTCTGATGGGTGACCCGAAGAAGATTGACCTGAAGGCTATCGAGAAGAAGTTGGGCTGCAAGGTTACCAAACTCTCGCCGGCTAAACTCTTCAACTCGGTTGACGAACTGTACGACGCAGTCATGTAATGATGAGCAATCAGCAATCAACAATCAGCAATCAGCAATGTTCACAGGCCCACCGCAGTGGGTTTGTGAACATTGTTGGTAACCCCAATGTGGGTAAATCGACGCTAATGAACGCGTTGGTAGGGGAGCGTCTGTCGATCATTACATCGAAGGCGCAAACCACCCGCCACCGTATTATGGGGATCGTTAACGGCGAGGATTTCCAAATGGTCTATTCCGATACGCCGGGTGTCCTTTCGCCTAACTACAGGCTGCAGGAGAAGATGCTGGAGTTCAGCCGTTCTGCCCTTGTGGACGCGGATGTGTTGCTCTATGTGACCGAGCCGCAGGACACCGTTGACCGTAATCCCGAATTCCTGGAAAAAGTGAAACACATGGCGGCAGCGGGTACACGCGTCTTTCTGATTATCAACAAGATTGACCTGACGACCCAGGAGACCTTGGAGTCGCTTGTTTCGTTCTGGCATAGCCAGTTACCGGAAGCGGAGATCTTTCCCATCTCTGCGCAAGAGCGTTTCGGCGTGGCGCAACTCTTCGATGCCATCAAAGAGGCGCTTCCTGTCGGACCGCCTTTCTTCCCGAAGGACCAGCTGACCGACAAGTCGGAGCGCTTCTTCGTGAACGAGATCATACGGGAGAAGATTCTGCTCAATTATGACAAGGAAATACCGTACTCCGTAGAAGTAGAGGTGGAGTCTTTCAAAGAGGAAGACAAACTCATCCGCATCGAAGCGGTCATTTATTGCGAGCGGGATTCCCAGAAAGGTATCATCATCGGCAAAGCCGGCTCTGCGCTCAAGCGCGTCGGCTCACAGGCTCGCAAAGATATTGAAGATTTTTTCCAGAAACAAGTGTTCTTGCAACTCTTCGTCAAAGTGGACCGCGACTGGAGGTCAAACACAGGGCGACTGCGTCATTACGGTTATGATCTAACGTGAGCCCCTTATACGAGACATATTTGTCGGAGGTTCGTGCTGTGCTGCAGCATGAACCGGTTACTTGGCAGGAGGATCAGACCGAAGCCTTGTTGGCGCTTCATGTGCAGCAGGGAACGGGCGCGTTGGTCTTTCCTTCTGTATTGACTATTCCGTCTGTTTCTTCGTACGCGCGGGCGCAGATGAGAAGCGTGTGCGTGCGTACGATACAAAACCAAGTGCCGCTGCAATATACCTTGGAGACCGCGTGGAGAGCATTGGAGAAAGCCGGTATCCATGCCGTGCTGATGAAAGGGGCAGGGTTGGCGGCTTTATATCCTGAACCGCATTACAGGTCTTGGGGAGATATAGACTTGTATGTCGGTCCGGATCAATACCATCCGGCATGTGCGGTAATGCGGGAGACATTCCCCAATGCTCTGAAGTTCGACGAAGAGTTGGATCATTACAAACACTATAACCTCATTGCGGACGGTATTTCTATCGAGGTTCATCGGGTGACTGTGAGTCTTCAGCACCCGCGCGATGAGCGTTTGTACGCGCGCATGGAGCGCGAAGGAATGACACGGACGCGCGCTCTGGATATCAACGGCCTTGAGGTCATGGTACCGGAACCTACCTTCAATGCGCTTTTCGTCTTTCTGCATTCCTGGGAACATATGCTCTCTGCCGGCGCTAACATCCGGCAGTTATGCGATCTGGCTTTGCTGCTGCGTCATTATGCCGGCAGTATAGATGCGCCGCGTCTCCGGCGCTATTTGGAAGACCTGCATCTCATGGATGTATGGCGTTTATATGCTTGTATTTTGGTACAAAGTCTAGGATTTAGTGCTGACGAAGTGCCGTTTTACTCTCCCCGCACTGCTGTTCGTGCGCAAAAACTGCTGGAGGATTTGCTGGCAGGGAGAATGAATGAACCTAAACGGGATGCGAAAGCCCCTAAGGGACGCATCGCGCGGAAATGGTTTACGATGAAGATACGTTTTGCTACGGCAAGACGGATAAGCCGGTATAGCCCGTCTTATGCACGGCATATGAATATAACAACCTTGTTGCACGGCATACGGCGATTCTTTGCCAAAGATAGAAAATGGGAATAAGAGGACTCAAATATATTGTGCTCGCGGCTAACGTCGTTTTCTTCGCTCTCGCGGCATGGCTATTACCGATGGGGTTTGAGGAGAATGACGATGTCATGATGGCTATGATCGCCAACGGCACGTATTCCGGCGCGCCGGATTTCCATCTGGTGTATATCAATGTGCTGTATGGGGCTGTCTTGGCTGCTCTGTACCGGCTGACGACGGCAGTCGAGTGGTACACCCTGTCTTTTGTGCTGCTGCATATCATCGCCATGTCGGTGCTTGTATATTGTGTTCTAACGACCCCAAACCGGGCGCGGTGGGAGCGTGTCTTATGGCTCATTGTGCTCTATGTCTTGTGGGCGCGGGTTATTGTAGCATTGCAGTTCACCACCACAGCGGGACTCGTCTGTCTGGCGGGATGTATGCTGCTTCTCAGGGAAAGCAAGCGGGCGCGGTGGAGCGGAGTACTGTTGGTGGTCATAGCGGCGCTCATACGTTTTATGGCTGCCGGTCTGGTGGGCCTACTCATGGCGCCTATCATGCTCTATACCTACCGGCTTGAATGGAGAAAATATATCGCAATCGTGGTAATGCTCACGGCGGTGGTAGGATGCAGGGTGGCGAACCATATGGTTTATGACAGCGATCCGGAATGGAAATACTTCCGGGCATACAACCAACTGCGTGCGCAACTGAACGATAACCCCAATTCATATAATATGACTGCTTCGCAGCTGCCTCAGACGATTGATCCGATGGATTTCCAACTCTTGTTGCGTTTTGTGCCCGATGCGGAGCAGATAGACCTGCCGGCTATACGCCAACTGAGTGCGGCGGTAGGCTCCGTGCCTTTCCGGATGCAGTTGCAGAACCTGCATCGCCTGGACAAGTACGCGGTGGAAGTGGTTATTATGCTGGCGCTGTTGGTGATGATGATTCTTACTACGGGCAACAGGTCAAAATATATCTTCCTGATCTTATACACGCTTTTTATCATGGTTCTTATCGTCCATGTCAGTCTGGACGGTTTTCTCAAGAACCGCGTTTTTCTCTGTATCCTGGCTCCTATGATAGCTACGGACTTCATGTTGCTGCCGAATACGACGGGACTCAAACGCCGCTGGGGGATAGGTATTGCTATGACCGTCCTTAGTGCATGGTATGGTTATCAGATTTATCAGGAGAAGCAGACAGCGGATTATAACCGTTATACATGGACGCATTTGCAGCAGCCTCTTTTGGAGTACGTCCCGGATGAAGCATATGTCACTACGATCGGCACATCGATGTACATGGAGGCGGCTGATCCATGGCATATATGGCCCTATAAGAGCCGCAAACATACGCTTGGATGGATGACATGGTGTCCGCTTAACAAACCTGTAGGACATAGTTACCGCGCTTTGCTCAGGGATGACATGTATATCTTTACGGATATACATTACACACATGCACATACCGCATTGCAACGTGTCTGCGAACAGATAGAAAAACACTACGGCGTGCCTACCGAGATCAAATGGAAATGCAGGAACGGAGGCTATGCTTTGGTACAACTGAAAGTGAAAAATGAATAGCATATTAAGAGTGAAGAGTTTAGCAATAATAGGAGCCGGTTATCTGCAGCGTCCGGTTGTGGAACGGGCGAAGGAGATGGGGATTCGTACGATCTGTTTCGCATGGCCGCAAGGAGCCGTGTGCAAGGATGTATGCGATGTCTTCTATCCTGTCTCGATCACGGAGAAAGACGAGATTCTTGCCCTCTGCCGCAAGGAGCAGATAGACGGTATTTGTACGATTGCCAGTGACGTGGCGGCGCCTACCGTCGCGTATGTGGCGGAGAAGATGGGTCTGCCCGGTAATAGTTATGTCTCCGCTTTGCGGGCACATGACAAACACCAGATGCGCGAAGTACTGAAAGCGGCGGGAGTGGAGTGTCCGGGCTATGTGGCGCTCAACGACAGAGACGGAGGAAAGATCAATATCTTGCAGAAGATGGATTGTATGCAACTGCATCTGCCTCTGATTGTCAAGCCTACGGACCGTTCCGGCAGCCTTGGCGTGCAGATAATCACCCGATGGGAGGATCTCACACCTGCTATCCGGCAGGCCGAAGAACTGTCGCTTGCCGGAGAAGCTATGGTGGAGGAGTATATCGAGGGCCGCGAGATAAGTGTAGAGATGATCTCGCAGCATGGGAGGCATTATGCGCTGCAAATAACCGATAAGGTCACGACCGGCGCTCCGCATTTTGTAGAACTGGCGCACCGTCAGCCTTCGTCGCTGCCGGCAGAGATGCAGGAGCGGATCTTCGCACTCACGCGCCGCGCGCTGGATGCACTGGGGATAACGGACGGTGCCAGCCATTCGGAATACAGGATTACTGCCGAAGGACGTATCGTCGTCATGGAGATAGGAGGACGTATGGGGGGCGACTTTATCGGCAGCGATCTGGTGCAATTGAGCACCGGCTATGATTTTCTACGGGGTGTGATTGAAGTGGCGTTAGGGGAGAAAATCCATGTGGAGGTAAAACCGCTGGCACGCAGCAGTGTGGAGTTTGTGGCTCCGCCGGATGTGGCGTGCAGCGCGGACAGAAAAGGGTATATTATTTATAGAAACAATGAGATATTCAAACAGTCTATCGGTAGTGATTCCGATTTATAACGACGAGGAGGTGATCCCTGAGCTGTTGCGCCGTCTGACGGCAGTGGTAGAGTCTATCGTCAGCGACTATGAGATCATTCTTGTGGACGACGGCAGCCGCGACCGTTCATGGGAAATCATGCAGGAAGAACGTGCTAAACGGGACCGCCTGCGTATCGCCCGTCTCAGCCGTAACTTCGGTCAGCAGAACTCTATCGCAGCCGGACTGTCGCTGACAACAAAGGAGCTGATTGTCCTCATGGATTCGGACCTTCAGGACCGGCCGGAGGATATACCGGTGCTTATTGATGCGCTTCTGGCTGACAGCGAAGCGACTATGGCTATCGCCCAGTGGGAGCAGCGTCAGGACAGCCGCATGAAAATAGCTGTCTCGCGTCTCTTCCAGCGTGTCTCTAACAGCATCACCGATATCCATACCATGCCGCGGCTCGGTATATTCCGGGTGATGAGAAAGAGCGTGGTGGAGGAACTGAGACGTTTTCCGGAGAAGACAGCTACGGCGGTCAGTCTGCTGTATTATATCGGACACAAGTACGTTGCCGTACCGCTCAAACGGGACGCCCGTTTTGCCGGCAAGAGCGGCTATAACCTGTCGAAAATGCTATCCCTTACGTTCGCCCGGATATTCTCGTTCTCGATGTTCCCTATCCGTATGGTCACCTATATGGGGGCTTTCCTCTGTATCGGTTCAATGCTGGCGGCATGCGGGCTGATCATTTATAAACTGGTAGGCAATGTGGTGACCGGGTGGACATCCATGATGGTATTGATGCTGTTCCTCTTCGGTCTCAATTTTGCGTTCCTGGGTATTCTGGGTGAGTATATAGGCCGCATCTTTCTGGAGACCAAACAACGTCCGAATTTTATTATTGAGCAGGTTATATGAGCAGAAAAGTAGCTATATTAGGCGGTACGGGAAATGCAGCCGTTATTGCGGCGGCTATCGAGCACGCACGACGGATGAATGCTACGGATTTGGAGGTGGCAGGATTCCTGAACGACCGCGCACAGGTAGGCGAATATATTGATATGTTCCCTGTCATAGGGCGTACCGGGGATGCGCAGCGGCTCTTGGCAGAAGGTTATTGGTTCATCAATGCCATCCTGCGTATTGACGGCAACCGCGAACGGATCGCTATGTTCGAGTCGCTGGGGATCCCTGATGACCGTTTGGCTTCCTTTGTCCATCCGATGGCCTATGTGGCGCCGTCGGTTCAACTGGGTCCGGGGACGGTTGTCATGCCGCAGGTAGCCATGTCGCCGGGAACCAGATTAGGCAAAGGATCGATCATGATGGTGGGTGCTACGATGGGGCATGATAACGAAGTAGGTCCTTTCTGTCATATTGCCGCACAGGCTTGTGTGGGCAGCTACCTCAAGATAGGGAAAGGGGTTCACATCGGTTTTAATGCTACGATCCGTGAGAACCTCACTATAGGCGATAACGCTACTCTCGGGATGGGGGCTGTGCTCACCAAGAACATCGGAGAAAACGAAATATGGGTAGGAAACCCCGCTAAATTCTTACGTTATGCAGAATAAAACATCATCCGCCTCTCTGTCTCTTGTGCATATAGTGGCTCTGATCGCTATCAACATGCTATATGCCTGCGTGGGGATTTGTACGAAGATGGCATCCTTGCAAACACCCGCTTCTTGGCCGTATTTCCTTTGGTTCGGAGGGGCTGTGGCTATTATCGGTCTCTATGCGGTACTATGGCAGCAAGTGCTCCGGCGCATTGACCTCTCCACGGCTTATATGTTCAAAGGCACGGCACTCATCTTCACGATGCTGATTGCGGCTCTGCTCTTTGGCGAAACGATCACAGTTCCGAACATTATCGGTTCGGTCATTATAATAACCGGTATAACGCTTCTTGCACGCTCATGACTTACGCTGTTATCGCATTGATCTCGGTCATGGTGGCCGCTTGTGCGCAGATGTTGCTCAAACGCTCTGCGAGATATCAACATACCCGTTGGTGGCGTCAGTATGTCAACGGATGGGTTATTACCGGCTATGCCGTCATGTTTATGACCATGGTGGTGAATATCTGGTGTCTGCATAACGGTCTGTTGCTTAAGGAACTCAGCGTCATCGAGAGTCTTTCGTATCTCTTTGTGCCGTTCCTCTCTTGGTATATCTTTGACGAACCTGTCAGCCGGCGCAAGGCGCTTGCTATAGGTGTTATTATTGTAGGAGTAATTGTCTTTTTCTTATGATCAATTTTAACCAACCTCATCTCACGGGCAAGGAAGCCCATTATATGTACGAAGCCGTTTATACCTGCAAGTTGTCGGGTAATGGCAAGTTTACCAAGGCTTGCCAGTCATGGTTTGAAAACCGTTACGGTTTTAGGAAAGCCCTCCTGACTACTTCAGGAACGGATGCACTCGAGATGTGCGCTATGCTTTGTGAACTCCAGCCGGGCGACGAAGTGATAGTGCCCTCTTATACGTTTGTCTCTACTGCGCTCGCTTTCTTGCGCGAAGGAGCCAAAGTTGTCTTTGCCGACTCGATGAGGCGTAACCCTAACTTGGATGCCGAGACGCTGGAAGCCCTTGTTACACCCCGAACGAAAGTCATCGTGCCTGTTCATTATGCCGGCGTGGCATGCGACATGGAGGCTGTCATGGCGGTGGCGGAGAAGCACCATTTGCTGGTCGTAGAGGACGCCGCGCAGGCTATCGACAGTTATTACAAACCACAAACTACAAACCACAAACTACAAACCACAAACCACAAACCACAGATCCCCCTCGGTTCTATAGGCCATCTCGCCGCGTTCTCTTTCCATGAGACCAAGAATATCACCGCCGGAGGCGAAGGAGGTCTGCTGGTGGTTAACGACGAGCGTTTCGTACGGCGTGCCGAGATCATATGGGAGAAAGGTACCAACCGTGCGGAGTTCTTCCGCGGAGAAGTGAATAAATACGGTTGGGTGGACATGGGCTCTTCTTTCCTGCCGAGCGAGGTGAATGCCGCTTTCCTCTGGGCGCAACTGGAGAACATAGAGGAGATCCAGGCGAAGCGCAAAACGCTCTGGGATACGTATTGGAAGCGTCTCAAACCGATAGCGGAGAAAGCTCCGTTCTCCCTGCCGGACATACCGCCTTATGCTACGAATAATGCCCATATGTTCTATCTCGTTCTGCCGTCTCTGGAGGAGCGGACGGCGCTCATCGCTTATCTCAAGGAGAACGGAGTAGGGGCGGTGTTCCATTATCTGAGCCTGCATAGTAGTCCTTATTACAAAGACAAACATGACGGACGTCCGTTGCCGGAATGCGACCGGTATGCCGACTGCCTGGTGCGCTTGCCGCTTTTCTTTGACCTGACGGTAGAGAATGTGAATCATATATGCGATTTAATAGAAACATATTATCGCTAATTCTTTTGGTATCGGCATTGGCGTACACGCTATGGTTTGTCTTTGCCGGTTTTGGAAACCATCAGGACCCGCTCTACTGGCTCTATAAATACGAGCATATGGAGGGCGGATGGATGGCTGTGGGTACGTTGCTCACGGGCGGTGCTGTCGTACGGCTCTTCGGTGCCCAACTGCTGTCGCTGCGCCTCTTCGGATGGCTCTGTACGGTTGCAGCGATTGCCTTGCCGTATGCCTGCCTGTTGACCCCCGGACAACGGAGGGAAAACCTTCATTGGCTGGCGCTGGCATATCTGCTCATGGGCTATGGTGCCTTTCAGGAGTTCAGTCCCGGCACATTGTCGGTTCTTCTCCTTTCCGCCGTCTGGGTGCTGGCTGACAAGGAGCGGAATAACCCCTCCGCTTCATGGGGGTGGGGAACCGCCATCTTGGCGGGATTAGCCGTTGCGGCGCGTTTCCCGAATATATTGGTGCTCCTCGTCCTTATTCCGGTCTGGAAAAAACGCAGCCTATGGGCGATTCCTCTTGCGGCGCTTGCTGCGGGACTGGTCTATCTGCTCGGCTATCTCTTCGTCACGCCTGCCATCACCGACTCCTCCATGACAGCTGCGCATGAGATCTCCAACATGGTCTCCAAACTATGGGAGAACGGCGGCAAACTGGTCGGTTATGTCTTCCTCGCAGTCGGTATTCTTGCTGTCATAAATCATCTGTCATCAATCAAAAATCATCACTTGACAATCCCTTTGGGATTGTTCACGGGTCTGGCACTCGTTTATTTTGCCTGTTATACTACCAGACCCTTGCAGTGGTATAATACCGATCTGACTTATCTCGTCTCCGCCTTTTGCCTTGTCATGGCGGTATGCTCTAAATCACCGGAAACCAATTACCGGTTATTGATAGGAGCGGCACTCATGGTTGTTGCTACGCTCGGTACCGATACGGCTTGGCTCAAACTGTTCCCGGCTGTCCTATGCCTCTTGGCGGTGGCGGCAGTCCGGTATCCTGAGCATGAGCGGAACTATCTGTGGTGTGTGCTGGCGGTCCTGGCGGTACTGGTGGTCTTCCGCATGACGACTAACAGCATCGGGCAGAGTAATCTCACACGGGCTGACACGATAGCCTCTGTCTCTCCGTATAAAGGTATCGCTATCCGTGAGACGGAGCAGAAACGCCTTTTGCAATATAAAGCAGACTACGACTCACTCTTAAATGACCCAATGCTAAATGTCCTGGCATTGGGTCAGGAAGCCCACCTCATGCGTGCCGTCACAGGCTGCGAGGCGGCGCGGTATAACGAGTTCTGGTCCAATATCTTCGACTCGCTCTATACCGCCAAATACCGCGATATCATACAGTCGGAATATCCGGTTGTCTTCTGTTCCTTCACGCCCCAGTTCAAGACTAAACCGGAATATACCGACGGAGACAGCGAAATGGAGAGAATGCTCCTGAAAGAGGGCTATACACCTCTGGACCGAAAAGAATACAAATACATGATTTATCTTCCACCGAACACGATACACGAATGACTAAGAAGTATGCTGATATTATGGCCTCTTTGAAGGCCGGCGACTACGCACCGGTTTATATCCTCTGCGGAGAAGAACCATATTATATTGATAATGTGTGTGATTTTATTGTGCAGAACGCGCTTGACCCCATGGCGCGGGAGTTTGACCAACAGATTCTTTACGGGCGCGATCTGCCCGGAACGGACATAGCTCCGGTCATCTCGGCGGCAAGAGGATATGCTATGATGGGCGGAAGAAAAGTGGTTGTTGTGCGCGAGGCGCAGGCGGTTAAGAAATGGGATGCGCTGGAGGCGTATCTTAATGCCATCATGCCGCAAACGGTTCTCGTCATTGCGTACAAAGGCAAACCCGACAAACGCCAGAATATATGGAAACATGTGGCGGAGCACCCTCAAGTCGTCTGGATGCAATCCGACAAACTCCGCGACTACGAAGTGGAGAAATGGATCAATGCCTATATCCGGGATTATAATAACTCCCCGTCCTTCAGGAAGGGGGTGGGGGAAGACCTTACTATCGATCCTCGCGTAGCGCCGATTCTGGCGGACCATTTGGGTACGGATCTGTCGGCTATCGTTGGCGCGCTGGATAAACTGATTGCGGGGCGGCCCGAGGGCGTCAATGTCATTGATGCGGCGCTGGTTGAGCGCAATATAGGAATCTCGAAGGATTATAATATTATGGAACTGCAGTCGGCGCTCATTCGCGGGGATGTGGTCAAGGCGAACCGTATCGCGCAATATTTTGCAGGCAGCAAGGACCATCCTATGATTCGGGAAATGGCACCGCTATTCAGCTTCTTCTCAAATCTGCTGATGTATCATTACCTGCCGTCTAAAGCACCGGCTGTCGTTGCTAAAGAATTGGGAATAAACCCCTATTTCGTAAAGGATTATGAGATGGCAGCCCGTCGTTATCCTGCCGGAAAGACTTTCTTAATCATGGGATATTTCCGGGATATCGACGCCCGCCTGAAGGGTATCAACAACCCCTCCGCCAAAGACGCCGATCTGTGGAAAGAGTTGATCTTCAAGATCATGCACTAACGGCCGCCATGAATTGCCATGACCGTTCTGCATCACCCATAGCACGCTGTCCAGATCTCTCCGGCTGAATGAAGAGTGGGGATTCCGGCTCTCGTCATCTATCATCGGTATCCCGTTACCCGGACCATCTAATTCTTCTGCGTGAAGCGTCCGGTACGCCTCCTCTTCGGCGGCTAAGTCTTTGAGCACTTTCGGGTATATCTTATTGAAGAACTGCGGATGAGCTGTGTACCATACGAGCGAAGAGTCAAACTGCGCTTGCGTCACACCGTGTTTCTCCAGAGCCTGCGCGTAATACAGGTCTCGGGTCTCGTAATCCGTGATCCGTACACCGCTTACCTGCAGCACCGCATCGGTCTTATGGAGTTCCGCCAGGACCTTGCGCATCTCGCGGGAACTCAATATACCCCGTGGCCTGCAACCCGTCAGGGTCAGGGACAATGTGACGAAGCACAAAGTACAAAGGAATACTATGTAAGACCTTTCACCTTTCACCTTTCAACTTTAAACTCCTTCATGTAGAACAGCAGAATCACTGCTACGGCGCAGGTGATACAGCTGTCGGCGAAGTTGAACACCGGCCGGAAGAACAGCACCTCGCCTGCACTGTTGCGGATCAGTGGGAAATAGAACATATCTACCACCCGTCCGTAGAACCAGCCGGCATAGCCGAATAGTTTGCCGTAGAAAACGCAGTCGATGATGTTTCCTGCTGCGCCGGCTATGATAAATGCGATCGTTGCGATATAGCCGGTCTTGGCATGCTGGCGGTATATCAGCGTGTGAGTGTACCAGCCTAATAGACCTACCGCTAGCAGACGGAACAGGGTCAGTGCCAGTTTGGAGAACCACTCAATGCCGAATGCCATGCCGTTGTTCTCTACGTAGCATAGCCAGAACCAGGAGAACACCTCGTGGCTCTCGCCTAAGGCGTAATGGGTGGCGATATATAGTTTGATTGCTTGGTCTATCAGCAAGGCTCCGGCTATGATCCCTGCTACCATCAGACTCAGTTTCGTTTCTTTTTTCATCTTTTCTGTTTTGCTTTACCGCGGCTCGGCCGCATTAAACAGCAAGCGGTGCTTGCGCTATACAAGGCCGAAGGCTTTCTTCACTCCTTCCAGCCGATCCAGTTTCTCCCAGGTGAATAACTCTACCTCGCGGGTGAAAGTATTGCCGTCGGAGTCGATGAATGTCTTGGTCACTACCTCGTTGGTCCGGCCTACATGACCGTATTTGGCGGTCTCTTCGTACATCGGCTGTGTCAGTTTGAGGTCGCGTATGATGGCTGCAGGACGCAGGTCGAACAGCTCGTTCACTTTCTCTGCTATCTCGGCGTCGCTCATCGCTACTTGTGCCGTGCCGTATGTGTTGACGTAGAGCGATACGGGTTTGGCTACGCCTATGGCGTAACTGACCTGTACCAGCGCCTCGTGTGCCACGCCGGCTGCTACCAGATGTTTGGCTATCCATCGTGCTGCGTAGGCTGCCGAACGATCTACTTTGGACGGATCTTTGCCGCTGAATGCGCCGCCGCCGTGAGCGCCGCGGCCGCCGTACGTATCTACAATGATCTTGCGTCCCGTCAGACCCGTGTCACCGTGAGGACCGCCGATAACGAAGTTTCCTGTCGGGTTCACCAGCAGTTTGGCGTTCTTGTCCTCCAGAAACTTATGCAGCAGATGCCCGTAACGGCTGTCTCTTGTCGCTACGCGGGGCAGCAGAATCTCAATCACGTCCTTCTTGATCATCTCCGGCGTAACCTTGATGCTTTCGACAGGCTCTGTCCCGTTTTGCCTTTCGACTTTTGACTTTCGACTTTCGACTATATTCTCATCGTGTTGTGTACTCAACACAATCGTATCTATGCGCACGGGCCGCTGTCCGCAGGGCTTGCCGTCTTGGTCGCGCACCTCTTCGTATTCGATCGTCACTTGGCTCTTGCTGTCCGGACGAAGGTAAAGCATCTGTTTGCCTTCCTTCCGTATGCGGGCGAGGGTATATACTAAGGTGTGCGCCAGATCCAGAGTCAGAGGCATGTAGTTGTCTGTCTCGTCCGTTGCGTAGCCGAACATCATGCCTTGGTCGCCTGCTCCTTGTTCGTCCGCTTCGGCGCGGCTCACGCCCATGTTGATGTCCTGGCTCTGGGCATGCAGGGCGGTCAGTATGCCGCAACTCTCCGCCTCAAATTTGTATTCCGATTTGGTATAACCGATCTCTGCGATGGTCTTGCGGGCTATCTGCTGTACATCTACCCAGCCCTTGCAACTCACCTCTCCGGCTATCACCACCTGACCTGTCGTGCATAGCGTCTCGCAGGCCACATGCGCCTGAGGATCCTGTGCCAGCATATTGTCCAGTATCGCATCCGATATCTGGTCACTCACTTTGTCCGGATGTCCTTCAGACACCGATTCACTTGTAAATAAATAATGCATATCTTTTCTGATAAAAAAACCGCAAGCGACTGTTTGGTCTTGCGGCACAAGTTTTAGCATTTTTTAACGAGGTTGCAAGCAGTCAAATCCATCCTCTTTTTATGTTAAAATCAAAATCTGGTGCAAAGGTACAACAAAAATTGCACATACGCAAGTGTTCGGACATTTTTTTGCCAAATAAAATGTATTTTATCTGTTGTGTGGGGCTATGAGACGTTTATGCGCGCATAAAAACGGCTTATAGGCTCATACAACAGGAAAGCCTTTAGGCTTGGCAAAAATGTCCGAACACTTGCGTATGGTCTGCAGAACGCGACTGTACTTTCGAGGTGGGACGGCTTTAGCCGTGTCGGTGCCCTCGAAGTACAAACAAAAATTGCGTATGTACCGCAGGCCGCGACTGTACTTTCGAGGTGGGACGGCTTTAGCCGTGTCGGTGCCCTCGAAGTTACAAACAAAAATTGCACATACGCAAGAATTTAATAACTTTTTATTAAATTAATCGTTTGAGCGGCGCGAAATAAGACGTTTTTGGTAATTTTTTATGCAATTATGTAGTTTTATTCTCCTTTCCGTGCTTTATTGTAGAGATATTTGCCGGATGGGGTGACAGTGATGCCGTTGTAACCGTCGGAGACGGGCCGTCCCAGTATGTCGAAACGCAACGTATGGTCCTGAGATGGCGTTTCGGGGATAGATATGGCTGTGTTTTGCATATCCCATTCCTCGATAAGTATATCATCAAAAGTAGCCTGGAATGCTCCCGATTCAGTTGTGTTGAGGTAGATAGAGATAGCGTCTATATAGTCTCCTGTAAATGTTTGAGGGATATATGCAGCGAGACGGGAGAACGCTCCGTCCTCGGAATCGACATGGGTTGTTATCGTCTGTCCGGAACGCATGGAGAGCATGATCTGGACTGTATTCCCGATTCCGCTCGACGCTCTGTATGCCGTCAAACGCATAGGGCCTGTGACCTTGATGTTTGTTTTTGAGAACCGGTACTGCCAGACGCTGTTACCTGCGGCTACGCCGCTGACGGACATGGCGTACTCTCCTGTGCGGGCACCGGATGGCACTATCTCGCACTTCATACCGGTGATATTGCTGCCGGTTATTGTCCGGGGCTGATAGAAACAAGGGTCGATGGGGAATGTGCCTGTGTTTTGCGCTATATGATTGACGTAGTTATACGGTGTGGTGCGGCTCTCGAAACTGTTACGGTAGAAAACCGGTCCGAGGCTGTATGGGGTAGTGAAAGTGGTGTCTTTCTCGCCTTTCAGCATCCGCGTGGCGTCTCCTGCAAGGCGCAGGTAGAAATCCGGCGACAGCCATCTTCCGTCGGCGGAAGTAGTCAAAAAATAGGCGTCGGTGGGAAGCATGGTGTAGTCTGTTGCTGCGGATAGCAGAGCGGTGCCTTCGTCATACTCGTCGAACATGGAGAAATACATGTTTGTGCAGCCTGTCTGGCGGATGTTCTTGGCTTGTTCCCAGAGGAACTCTCCGGCATGGCGGGGTGCCTGATTAGGTACGCCGGTGTTCCAGGTCGCCCAACCGAAACCGGGGAAGACGGTGGGCATATAGCCGATGTGCAGAGAGTCGCAGTAACGTTTGTCCTGACCTTGGAGACGGAAGAAATACTGCGCCTCCTGGTAGTTGCTGAATCTCCCTACAAGCCACGGAGAGAGCATGTCGTAGTGCTTGTAAACCTCCTCAAAACTCTCTTGGTTGGCTGGATTAGGTTGCGATGGACCTTTGGCGTCGTTGCGGTTCTCACGCCAGTATGTAGGTACGCCGCCGATGACATAGCATCCGCGGCTCTTCAGCCACTCGATCAGAGCGATCGTCTCTGCTGCATTGCCGGGGTGGTTGTCCGTAAAACCTGTGCCCCATAGCTCTACCACCGGCTTGCCGCTGACTGTCGCATAGGCGGAAGATTGCGTCAGGGAGTAGTTTTGCTCGATGTTATACACCCAGTCAAAACGGATAAGGTCTGCCCATGTGGACTCCAAACCTGTTGAAGTGATATCGTAGCAGATATAGAACAGACGGTTGCTTTGCTCCGCTTGCCTGCTGATAGAGTGGAGGGTGGCGGCAGGGTTGTTGGCGATAGTGCGCATCTCGGGGCCGATGAACCGCTGGACTGCCACGCCGTCTATGCCGTGCTCTTGCATGAGAGAAAAATGTTTGGCGATAACCGATGGAGAAGCGGCGTTGTAGAGTCTTGCCGATTCGCCGTTGCCGAGGTCGGCAAAACCTGTCTGCGCAAGGTCGGCTTCTGCGTACATGGAGATGTCCGGGTATATCTCGAACGTATGGTTGTTCGCGCGAGGCCACCGCGTACCGTCCGACTCGACAGCGTCGTTGCCCCAGTGGTGCCAGAATTCATATCGTCCCGCAACGCGGAACCATGCCTGATATCCGGCTACGGACTTGCCGGTGAATTCAGAGTACTCGCTTCCGCCTGCGTGTGAACATAGCGGTTCCGATAGAGGGTTGAGGGTTCCGTTATAGACCTCTATCCTTGCTATATAGTTGCCTTCGTTGATGCGTATGTCTCCGTGGTTCTGGGCGTTGCGCAGAGAGGCGTCTGTCACTGCCATGGTCACGGTTATCCACTCCTCGGTATTCGTCTTGCCTGCTACGCAGGACTCATAGTTCCTGTTGCCCGTTGCGTTATACTGCATCCTCATCTCGCCGTTTCCTCGGTCGAGATAAGTTATCTTGAAGATGAGCGTATCCATGCTGGACGGCACAACGGTCTTGTCGATGCGGAAATATAGAAACTTGGAGGGCGGGATATATACGCACTCGCGTCCGGCTTCGGTCTGGATGACCGTGTACGGCTCGTCGTTCGGGTCTCCGTTACCGCTGCGGGTCATGTGGAGCGACGAGGAGGGACTGTAATAGGCGAGAGGTGTTGAAGGGATAGAACCATACATACTGCACCACGCGAAGTTGGCAATAATCAGAACGGAGAATAGACGGATGCGTTTCATTATATCGACCATGGTTGTGTTATTTAATGTATCATGATAGTGTTATTTAATCTGTCATGGTTGTGTTATTTAAGGTATCAAGACTCGTTTTTCTATGTCGCTGCAAATTTACTACATTTTTTTGAGATACGCAATTTTTTAATGATTTGTATAGAAAATAACATTTAAACAATACGGAACATCCATTAACCTATCTATCTGTCAGTCAGTCTGTTGTCCATCTTTCTGTCGGTCTGTCTGTTTGTATGTTTATATGTATGTTTATATGTATGTTTGTCTGTTTGTTTGTATGTCAGTCGGTCGGTCTGTTTGTCTGTTTGTCGGTCTGTTTGTATGTATGTTTGTCAGTCAGTCTGTCTGTCTGTATGTATGTTTGTCAGTCAGTCTGTCTGTCAGTCAGTCAGTCTGTCTGTCTGTCTGTCTGTCTGTCTGCTGTCAGAACCCTTCATGCAAATATCTGTTTTTAGCTTCCCCAAAGAGTTAAATTTAGGGAGCGCTGCGAGAGCGAAAGCAGTGTGCATAAAGGGTATTGCAGAGCAGTCCTAGACTTTGTTACTTATAAATGGCTATAAATACTTATATATCAATATGTTACAAAGAACGCAAAAATTCGCAAAAAAGCAGTTTTTACAATTTCATTTCATGTTTTTCGCACGATTTTTTGCAAATTTTTATACTTTTTTTTCTCTCACTCCCATGTTTTGGGAGTTTGTAGCAGTAATTTTGCAGCGAAAATCAAAGATAATCGTTCCCTGAAGGGGATAAGAATTTGAAAAACAAGGTTATTTAATGTCAAAAATTAGTACGATTATGGACAATTCAATTAAAAGTTTGGTAATGGATACAATCAGTATCATCAGTATGTTTTTTCCTCGCCGCAGTATTGCTGTGCATCTAAAATCACCCCAAACATAATTTTTGTTTGCATATGTCAAAAAAAAGCACTATCTTTGCAGCGTTAAAGAATCTCCTATGTCCGTAGTACAATACAAGAAATACTTTTGGCTGGTGGATACGATCCGAAGTGCGGGGAAGATCACCAAGGAGCAGATTGACCGGAAATGGTCCGGTTCGCGGTATAATGATAGCCACGAGACCACTATCCCGGATACGTCGTTTTACAGAATACGGCGCGACATTGAGGAACTCTTCGATATAGAGATCCTCTGCGACCGTGCCACAGGGCAATACTACATCGACGATTCGGACATAAACAGCCAAACCAAACAATGGCTGCTCTCGCAGTTTGCCGTCAGTCAGTCGCTCGATGCCAGCCGTGAGTTACGCGACCGCATCCTGTATGAACCTATTCCCGAAGGCACTGAGTACCTGACGACAATCGTCAATGCCATGCGCGACAGTAAGTGGTTGCAAGTTTCACATCTACGATTCGACAGCAAGGAAGCACCGCATATCTTTCTTCTTGCGCCATTGTGTCTAAAAGTATTCAAGCAGCGGTGGTATGTATTAGGTTTCGTAGAAGAGATAGACGGTGCACACACCACGCCTAAAGACGAACCGCGACTGTATGCGTTGGACCGAATCAAACATATGGAGACGATGGAAAAGACATTCCGGTTACCAAAGAACTTCGAACCGCATTCGTATTTTGCCGGCTATTACGGTGTTTTCCGAGGCAAGCAGTTCACCCCGGAGCTTATCCGTGCACGTTTATCGGAAAACGCAGCTCCATTTATCCGTTCCCTCCCGCTTCATCATTCGCAAAAAGAGGTTGAGCCGTGCGTTTTTGAGTGGTTCGTCGCCCCAACGCTTGACTTCATCCAACAGCTCCGCACGCATGGTTCAGAGATAGAGATTCTTGCGCCGCAATCCTTGCGCCAACAGTTCGCTGACGAAGCAAGAAAAGTCCTTAAAATGTACGAATGAGCGGAAAAATGCACTTTTTTTGCATTTTTCTTGTTCCACTCCCGGGTTTTGGGAGTTTGGTGTAGTACTTTTGCAGCGAAAATCAGAAATGTACGCATTATCCCTGATTGACAACTGCTATGAGAATCAAAACGAACAAGGAGCATTTCCTTAGCTGCAATGTAGCAGCATTCACCTATCACGAAGGCTGTGAGGTGTTTGACAAACTGAAAGTCGGCAAAAGAGTGACATTAGTGCGTGAGGACGAGAACCCTTACGACCACAATGCCGTAGCGATTTTCTTCGGCGAAACGCATATCGGCTACATCCCGCGCAGGCAGAATGAGTCTATTGCCAAATTTCTTGATTTAGGTTATGGTGACATCTTTGAGGCTCGGATTCAGTCGGTGGATCCCGCCGCTCATCCCGAGGAGCAAGTGAATATCGTGATCTATCTCAAAAGGAAAGAGAGCAAATAAAGAAAATGCCTATGGATAGAAGGATTTCTCTTATATCTGTTTTTGATGACACGTTGGAGCGTATCAGCAATGATGTGGCACTGCACATGGCGCAGCAACAGTCGATTGCATCGCAAAAACTTATTTTAGAGACGGATGCGATAAGCACTCCTGTGCCTAAATTCACGGATTATGCGAAGGTGCTGGTTACTCGTAATCGGTCTTTTGAAGCGGCAGCGCATTACAAAGGGCAGCGTGTCTGCGTACTTAACTTCGCTTCGGCTACTAATCCCGGCGGAGGAGTGGTTCATGGTTCATCGGCGCAGGAAGAATGTCTGTGCCGGTGTTCCACCTTGTATAACTGCTTGAATACGCGTGCTATGTGGGATGGTTTCTATACTCCGCATCGCAGGTCGGGTGACCTGCTGCACAATAATGATATTATCTTTACGCCGGGAGTGCAAGTATTCAAGGACGACGACTATAATGAGCTACCGCAACCTTTTGCCGTAGATGTTATCACATGCGCAGCACCCAACTTGCGTTCCAAACCTTCTAATCCGTATAATCCGGGCGAAAGTGACGCGCCATTCATACCACCGCAGGAGTTGTTTCATTTGCATATAGACCGCGCACGGCGCATTTTGGATGTGGCTGCTTTGAATAATGCGGAGGTGGTAATCCTTGGGGCGTTCGGTTGTGGTGCGTTCCGGAACGACCCGCTTATTGTGGCGAGGGCATATAATTGTGTCATAGAGCAATACTTGCACCATTTCCTGACAATAGAATTTGCCGTTTATTGTCGTCCGGGCGATGATAATAATTACCGCACATTCAAGAGTATCATTCTGCCCGGATAAAGAAAAATTTGCATATCTCGGAATATTTTTGTACCTTTGCAGGCGAAAACATGTAAATAAAACATCATGAAAACAATAATTTTGGAAAATAAGAATGAGGTCTTTTCTTGCAAAATCCCTGTCTCTCAAGAAACGTGGTTAAGGATATTACAAGATAAGACAACGGAAGACCAGATGAAAGCGTTGCTGTATTTTTATTATGCGGATAAAAACACAGGAACCTGTAAGTCTATAGGAGTGAAACATAATGTGTCAGCATCTTCCATAAATAGCGCCATTACATCATTTGGGCAAATGGCACAGAGAGTACTGAATATATTTGAGATCGTGCGTGAAGATAAAACTCAAATATATTGGGCTATTCCAATGGCTCAAGGTCGTACTCTTGATAAAGAGAATAGCTTATTTGAGTGGACTTTACGTGAAGAATTGGTGCAGGCTATTAGGCAATATCTTTATTTGTTTTTAATTCGGCAATACAAACAATTACGATCAAATATCCCTTTTAGGGATGAGGAACAAGATGAGGTATATAAATGGGAATTAATAACAGAATGTGCAGGAAAGGAAGATATGTTTATTGCGGAACGTGTCACTCGTTCTAATCTTGTTTATGTAACTCTTACGCGTGGAACCATCTCATATTTAATAGAAAACAAGCGTGACGAGTTCTCATTAATTCTTAATGATCTGCTTAGAGGAGATAGTAACCTTGATAGCAAAGTGAGAGCTTTCAAGGATTATATGGCAAAGGCAGTACCTCAAAAATTTAACTATAAAGCAAATGATGAACGAACAGCTGCCGCTATCCTAACGTGTTTTAATCCCCAGAAGTACACCTTTTACAAATTTGAAGTTTATCAGGCATTATGTCAATATCTTGGAATTGAAACTAAAGAAACAGGATTATGTTTTTCGCATTTTCAGAAACTTATAGTACCATTAAAAGAATTAATTGATAAAGATGTTGAATTGTTAGAACTCGTTAAATCATCCACAAATGGCTGTTTACAAAGTTCTCTATTGGTAGCACAGGACATTCTGTGGATGGTGCTTGTATCTCATCCCAAAACATATCTTGGATATTTGTATCAAATAGTATGGAGTCCTGTATATTGGTGTGTCGGATTTAATTTTGGCAGCAATAATTCCCAATTGGAGCGGTTTATAAAAGAAGGTATTTGGGAAGGTAGATTTAATCCTAAGGAAAGTGCAGATAAACGTCAGATAGCCGTCGCTAATAAAATAAAAGATGGTGATATCCTGATACTTAAATCGTCTGCTACGAAAGGAGAAGGTCATAAAGTCCCATTTGTGCGAATTAGAGCAATCGCGCAAGTAACAGGTATTCAAGATAACCAATTAGGAGAAGATGGGTATTTGAGTATAATTAGAAATATTCATTTTATTAATAGTAAATTATCAACCGATTTTGATGGGAGCACTTATGGCAAATACAGAAAAACCATTGATGAATGCTCACATAATGAAATAAAAGAATACATAAATTCCATTATCAATATGCCGAATATTAAATATCAGAAAATTATGAATTTGCTTGAAACAAATCGTAATTTGATCCTTACCGGAGCACCCGGAACAGGAAAAACATACATGGCAAAGGAAATTGCAGCGCAAATCATGTTTGGGAAAGGCTATCATTCGCTTTCGGATGAGGAGCGTGGACAGATAGGATTTGTACAGTTCCATCCGTCTTACGACTATACGGATTTTGTGGAAGGTCTAAGACCAATACAAGATGAAAAAGGGAATGTGGGATTTGTACTGAGAAAGGGAATATTTAAGGAATATTGTGCGAAAGCATTAGAGAAATATGATTCTGGCAACTTTGACAAGGCATATGATTCTATGATCTCAGAAATGGGAGAAGATACTATCAAACTCAAAACGCCTCAAGGCAATGATTTTGGTATATCTCTAAACTCACGCGGAAATTTGAGACTTCATACCGGTAAGGATTTGAGAGAAAATGGAGTTTTAACAAGAGAGAGTCTGAAGGCGGAATTTTCAGGCACACCAGTATATCGGTGGTGGAAAGGGTATTATGCCGGAGTAATTGATTACATTAAATCAAAATATCATGTAAGCCAAATACAAAACGATTCCAACAAAAAATACGTGTTTATCATTGACGAGATAAACCGTGGAGAAATCTCAAAGATATTTGGAGAACTATTCTATTCCATAGACCCGGGTTATCGTGGCAAAGATGGGCAAGTAAAGACGCAATATGCCAACATGGCAACCGAACCTAATGAGTTTGATATTGCATTAGGCACAACTGACTATGGGCACTTCTTTATTCCCGAAAATGTCTATATCATCGGCACGATGAATGATATTGACCGCTCTGTAGAAAGCATGGATTTTGCGATGCGGCGGCGTTTTACATGGAAAGAAGTTACGGCAGCCGATAGTTATACCGCCATCATAGAAAACAACAACGAGTTTGCAGGAAATAAAGCAGAAGTAAAACAACGAATGGAGCGTTTGAATGCCGAGATAGAGAAACGGTTTGGACGTGCTTATCAGATAGGTGCAGCCTATTTCCTGAACCTGCAGAACAATGATTTTGAAGCACTTTGGAAGAACCATTTGGAAGGTCTGCTGTTTGAATATTTCCGAGGCGAGAGAGACGCACAGCAAAAAGTAGATGCCCTGCACGCCATTTATAACAATGAGCCGTCTGATACAAATATCGGATAATAGCAGAAAGGATTTCGAGCCAAAACAGCTCGAAGAAATACGCACCTTTTCAGGGTTGCCAATCAAGAGTATTCAACAGAACGGCAATCCTAATTTGCTCGTTTTTCCACATAGTCTGTCCGACTGTCCGGATAAGATACAAGATAGTATGATCTTCACTATAGAGGGAGAGAATACGCTTGTTACCGGTAACATAATGGGCTTTGTGGGGTACAAGAACACCCGTTTGCGGATTCATTCACGCTTTGCTAAAACTGGTGAGCAGGATTTTTTTCTACACTATATGCTGCAACGGGTTTTTGCGGTCAATCTTTTTGATCTCAACTATACCTCTGACCAGACCAGTATTTTCGATTTTCTTATCTATCTCTTTCCCGCTTTTCTCAAGCGTGCATACCGGCAGGGCTTGTACAAAGAATACCAAACCCACCATTACAATGACACGCATCTGCACGGAAGAATAGATATGGCGCAGCATATACGAAAGAACATCCCTTTCACCGGCAACATCGCATACCAAACACGCGAATATGCGTACAATAACGATGTCACGCAATTAGTGCGGCATACCATTGAATATATCCGTCTGCATCCTTACGCGAACGGGATTCTGCAAAATGACGCGGATACCAAAGAGGCTGTAAATGCCATAGTGCAAGCCACACCAACGTATAATCGTCAGGAACGGCTAAAAGTCATCAACCGCAACTTACGCCCCATTCGGCATCCTTACTACGGCGAATACCGCTATTTACAGCAGCTTTGTTTGCAAATACTGCGTCATGAGGAACTGAAATACGGGACTACGAATGATGAGATATATGGTATTTTGTTTGACGGCGCATGGCTTTGGGAAGAATATCTGAACACTCTTTTTGCACCGATAGGATTCTTGCATCCTCGTAATAAGGATAGCCAAGGAGCTATCTACCTATTCAATACTAATCCGAAGTCAGCACCGCGCTATCCTGATTTTTACAGGCAGGATTTCGTTCTGGATGCTAAATATAAGGACTATACTGATAAACGCGTGTCAGAAGTGGACAGGGACGACCTTCATCAACTCATCACATATATGTATATCAAGCAGGCAGCACATGGTGGTTTGGTTTATCCGTCAATTTCATCTGATACAGCCATACATTCTTCAACACTATGCGGATACGGTGGAACAATATCCCTCTATGGAATGACCATCCCCCAATCGGTATCTTCTTGGAAAGAGTTCAAAGACCAAATGCTATATAATGAAAAAACATTGGTAGAGGAAATAGGGTCTTTTCAAAAATAATCACATTTTTTCTTCATCGCTCCCAACATTTTGGAGTTTATTGTTGTCCCTTTGTGGTACGTTTTGCATATGAGAGGCTGTTTCTTTGGTGTCGCTATCGTCCCGTATCCGTCTCGAAATCCGCTCGTAAGTTGGTTGTATAGAAAGTAGTGCGAGAGTGGCTGATTGACCGCTACAATATAGCAGCGCAGCATCCAAGCGGAGAAGTGCTAAAAGTCTTTAAGGTCTTTTATGTCATTAAACTCCCTAAGACTGTTAAAGTCCTTAATGACCTTATAGCCTTTAGGGGGGATATTACAATAAGGTACGCACGCGTATGCGCACGTACCTTATTGTAAAGCGGATCATCCCCCAAAATTATCAAAACGAATATCGGCATCGTCCACTCCGAGGGAGTGCAGGAGATCCAATACCGTCTTTGCCATCATCGGTGGTCCACACAAGTAGTACTCGACATCCTCGGGAGCGTCATGCTGCTTGAGGTAGGTGTCGCCCATCACAGGAGCGATGAAGCCCGGGGTGTACTTGATACCTAATTGGTCTGCCTTCGGGTCCGGACGGTCCAGCGCCAAGTGGAAATGGAAGTTCGGGAACTCCTTCTCCAAAGCGAGGAAATCGTCGAGGAAGAAGACTTCGTCGATAGCACGTGCGCCGTAGAAATAGTGCATCTCACGGTCACGGCAGTTGCGGGTCTTGAGCATGTGCATGATCTGCGCACGGAGCGGCGCCATACCGGCTCCACCACCAACCCAGATCATCTCCTTCTTACTGTCATAAACAGGACGGAACTCACCGTAAGGACCGCTCATGCGCACCTTGTCACCCGGTTTGAGCGAGAAGATATACGTGGAAGCGATACCGCAGGGCACGTCCATGAACTCCGGTCCGTTGGGGCACTGGTCTTTCGGTTTGAAGGGCGGGGTAGCGATACGGACGGTGAGGGTGATGATGTCGCCCTCGTCGGGGTAGTTAGCCATCGAATAAGCACGAACGGTAGCCTGGGTGTTCTTCTGTTTGAGTTTGAAGAGCCCGAACTTCTGCCATGCCGGCAGATAGAGGTCGCCGATGAGGGACTTGTCCATGTCGCGGTCGTAGTCGATGTCGTACTCAGGGATGATGATCTGTGCGTACGAACCCGGCTCGAAGTGCATGTGCTCGCCCGGAGGCAGCTGCACCTTGAACTCTTTGATGAAGGTAGCGACGTTCTTGTTGGAGATGACTTCGCATTCCCATTCTTTGACGCCGAGAACGGCCTCATCGACCTTCATCTGAATGTCTTCTTTCACTTTGACCTGGCAACCCAGACGCCAGCCTTCTTTCTGCTGTTTGCGCGAGAAATGGACGGTCTCGGTAGGCAGGATCTCGCCGCCTCCGGAGAGTACTTGGCACTTGCACTGTCCGCAAGAACCCTTACCGCCGCAGGCAGAAGGCAGGTGAACGCCGGCTTCGCCGAGTTGGTTCAGGAGCGAACCGCCGGCTGCCACGTCATAGACCTTGTCGCCGTTGATAGTAACCTTCACATTTCCGGAGGAAACGAGGTATTTCTTGGCAACAAGCAAGATGGCTACTAACAGGAGTATTACTACTAAGAATACTGCAACTGCGTATAAAATAGCTGTTATATTCATATTGTCTTTGTTTTATTTATTAGTAGAGAAAAATGCGTGGCTTTCGTCCGCTTAAGCGGCCTTGTGTCTCCGTTTTTGTGTCGGTTTGTAAGCAAGCTTCCAACCGCCCCAAATCCGTTTCCACTTGTTGTCTGCCTTTTGATAAGTCAGCCAACAGCCACTTCCAAAAATGCGCTTTGCTTACAAAAATTCCGAAAATCCATGCGGCTCAAATACTTTGTACATTGTATTATTTTCGTTATTTTCTAATCCCGCAGGGATATTTTTGTAAGGCGGACGGACGACTCATTTGAGTTGGACGTAATGGGTAGCGGATTTTGAGCACTGGGAGTTTACTCACAAGGGCTTAAAAGCCGATATCCATTAGGCTACATCAGTAGCCGTACAGCCGCATTTTTCTTTTCCTTTAATGATACTCCTTAAAACTCGATGCCGCTGAAGCACATGAACGCCATCGCCATGAGTCCCACGGTGATGAACGTGATACCCAGTCCCTGCAGCGGTTTGGGAACATCGTTATACTCCATTTTCTCACGAATACCTGCGAGGCAGACGATGGCTAAGAACCATCCCAGACCCGAACCGAATGCGTACATGAACGCATCGCCGAGAGAGGTGATAGCCTTAGGATCCACTGCGGGCAGGCCGATACGCTGCTGCATGAAGAGCGAACCACCCATGATGGCGCAGTTCACGGCAATCAGCGGCAGGAAGATACCGAGGCTCGCGTAGAGCGACGGGCTGTATTTCTCCACAACCATCTCCACCAGTTGCACGATAGCGGCAATGACGGCGATGAAGAGGATGAAACTGAGGTACTCCAGATGCAGCGGCTCAAGCACGAGCGTCTGCAAGAGGTAGTTGACCGGCAGGGTAACGACGAGCACGAAAGTAACGGCTACACCCAGACCGGCTGAGGTCTTCACGTTCTTTGAAACGGCGAGGTAAGAGCACATTCCCAAGAAGTACGCGAAGATCATGTTATCCGCAAAGATGCTTCTAACAAAAAGCGAAATTGCATGTTCCATAATTGTTTCTTTTTTTATTAGTAGAGAAAAATGCGTGGCTTTCGTCCGCTTAAGCGGCCTTGTGTCTCCGTTTTTGTGTCGGTTTGTAAGCAAGCTTCCAACCGCCCCAAATCCGTTTCCACTTGTAGTCTGCCTTGGATAAGCCAGCCAACAGCCACTTCCAAAAATTCGCTTTGCTTACAAAAATTCCGAAAATGCCATTCGGGGTGTATTCTTCAATCTAATTGAAAATGTTACACGCTGCATAGATTTTTGGTATTTTCTAATCCCGCAGGGATATTTTTGTAAGGCGGACGGACGACTCATTTGAGTTGGACGTAATGGGCGATAGTTAGTTAACGTGTTGAGCTCGCTCAAAAGCGGGAACTAAGTATTGTCCATTAGATTGTTATCAAACAATCGTTCCGCCGCATTTTTCTTTTCCTTAAATTATTACTTCTTTTCGTCGTTAATAGAACGGTGAACCCAGATTACACAACCTACCAAGATAAGCGCCATAGCGGGCATGAGCATCATACCGCAGTTCTCGTAACCATGGTCATAGCACCACTGCGGGATGACCTGGAAACCGAGCAACTGACCCGAACCGAGCAGTTCGCGCACGAAAGCTACGATGACGAGGATGATGGCATAACCCAGACCGTTGCCCAGACCGTCGAGGAACGAATCCCACGCGTTATTGGTCATGGCGAACGCTTCGAGGCGACCCATCAGAATACAGTTGGTGATGATCAGACCGAGATAGACACTCAGCTGCATCGCTACATCGTAAGCAAAGGCTTTGAGCACCTCGCTGACGAGTGTTACCAGCGCAGCGACAACCACGAGCTGCACGATGATACGCACACGCATCGGGATGGTGTTACGCAGAAGCGACACGATGACGTTCGACATAGCGACGATGATTGTCACAGCAATACCCATGACGAGGGCAGGCTTCAGCTGCACCGTTACGGCAAGTGCCGAACAGATACCCAGAATCTGCACTACGACAGGGTTATTCGCGTTAAGAGGACCAAGCAATGTGTCCTTAGTTTTCTGACTTAACATACCTTATTCCTCCTTTCCTTCATTTTCACATTTACTCATTTTCTCATTTTCACATTTGAGGAACTCTGCATACTCTGCGAGGTTCACTTCGAGCATGGTGCTGACGCCGGAAGAGGTGATGGTAGCGCCGGAGATGGCATCTACCTGCTCCTGTCCGTCGGCATGCTTGCCGGCTTTGAGCACAGCCACAGACACCACTTCGCCTGCGGCGTTGCGGATGTGCTTGCCCTCAAACTGCTCGCGGAACGGCATTTCCACAATCTTGGCACCCAGACCCGGAGTCTCGGACTCATGGTTGAAGTTAACACCATAGATGGTGTTCTTGTCTGCATCGAGTGCGAGGTAACCGCCGATGCCGCCCCAAAGACCCTTACCGCTGAGCGGCAGGATATATTTGGTTTCGCCGTTGAGGTTCGCTACATAGACCTCCGTTTTAGCGCCTTCGGCGTCAGCGTAAACGAGTGTGTCGTTTACGAGAGCGAGATAAATCTCGGCAGGGTCGCCGGCGGAGTAGTCCACCTTGAGCGCACCGAGGATCTGTTTCTGCTTGTCGAGCAGGATATTCGCCTGCTGCTTCGGAGCGAGTGCCTGGCTTACCACCGCCAAGAGCACAGCTACGATGATTACCATCACCGCTGAATAGATGAAGGTATAAAGATTACTGTTCGTATTCAGTTTCATAGCGTGCCTCCTTTCTTTAGACCGTCCTTCGGACTGCCAGAAGACAGACCGCTTTCGGCTGACAGACCGGATTTGTCTGTAATTAAGTCTGTATTCTGTACTCTGTCAGCGTTAGCGGTCGGTATTCTCGACGCTCTGCGGCGAATGTTCGCGTTAACCACACACCAGTCGATGAGCGGCGCAAAGGCGTTCATGAGCAGGATAGCGAGCATCATTCCCTCGGGATAACCCGGGTTGAGGACGCGCACGAGCACTGCTACGAGACCGATGAGGAAGCCGTAGATCCACTTACCGCACTCGGTACGGGCGGAAGTCACAGGGTCGGTAGCCATGAAGACAGCACCGAAAGCGAAACCGCCGCTGACGAGATGCATGTACCACGGATACTGCGCTGCGAGGTTAGCCTCGGAGCCGAACATGTTAAAGAGCCAAGCGGTGAGACCGCCGCCTACGAAGACAGACAGCATCGTCTTCCAGCTTGCTACGCCGGTAGCCAGCAGCAGACATGCACCGAGCAGGATTGCCCAGCAGCAGGTCTCGCCCACTGAACCCGGGATAAGACCGTTGAAGAGGTCCCAGAACCCCAGTTCTACAGCAGAGCCGGTGCTCATCTGGGTCAACGGAGTAGCACCCGAGAAACCATCTACGAGCGCGTGACCGCCGTCCCAGCCCCATGTGCCACCGGTACGTACAAACGGTTCGTCACCCGTCATGTGGCTCGGATAAGCAAAGAAGAGGAACGCACGCGTGATAAGCGCTACGTTGAAGATATTATAACCCGTTCCGCCGAACACCTCTTTGGCGAAGATGACCGCGAAAGCCGTTGCAATCGCAACCTGCCACAGCGGCGTGTTGATCGGCACGATGAGCGGAATGATGAATCCCGTGACGAGGAAACCCTCGGCTACCTCTTCGTGCTTGATCTGCGCTACGGTGAACTCGATACCCAGACCGACGATGTAACTTACCAGAATATACGGCAGTACAGCCAGGAAGCCGAAGCCGAACGCTTTCCACCAGAGAGCGGCGGTCATGCCGGCTGCCAGTTGGCCCGTAGCCAGCAGGTGCTGGTAACCTACGTTGAACATACCGAAGAGCAGCGCGGGAACCAAAGCCAGCACGACAATAATCATCGTACGCTTGGAGTCCGAACCGTCATGGATATGCGTGCCAAGACGCTTGGCTGTTGTCTGAGGCGTGAAGAGGAAGGTATCGAAAGCGTCGTAGAACGAACTGAGCCAGTTCAGCTTGCCGCCTTCCTCGAAGTTCTTGCCGAACTTCTTCCAATTTTTATATAACCACTCCATCACTCAATCTCCTTTCTTAAATTGTCCAATGCTTCACGAACGATAGCCTGCAACGGCATTTTGGAGGTGCAGACATACTCGCAGAGCGCAAAATCTTCGGGAGCCACCTCATAGGCGCCGAGGGCTTCCATCTTGTCGATGTTGCCGGCAATCATGGCTTTGATGAGGTACTCGGGGTAGATGTCCATCGGGAAGACCTTGTCGTACTCGCCGGAGACGATGATCGCACGGCGACCGCCTTTGAGACGTGCATCCCACTGGTAGTGCTTCTTGCCGAAGAGCCAGCGTGTGAAACGGTTGTCCAGCATGGCAGCGGGGTCGGTCTTGCCGAAATGGAACGACGAGAAGCGCGGCAGCATCCAGCCCATGAACTCATGGTTCTCGGAGCCTTCGTCCAGCACCGTGAACTGGTTGTCATAGACAGAGATGATGTCGTCAAGGCTGATTTGACGTCCGGAGAGCACGTTGCCTGCTACATAACGGCAGGGGCACTCGGTGTGTACGTTGCTCGTGAGGATAGCCGAAACCGGCATTCCCGGCAGGACATTGTAGTACTGCTTGCCGTACGCCAACGGACCCGTCAGCGCCACTTTCTTCTGGTAATCGACGATACCTTTCTGGAAGAGGCGGCCGATGATGGCGAGGTCCTGGATGTTGACGGTGAAGACCGTCTCACCCTTTGCCAGCGGCGCGAGGTTGTTGAGCTGTACGCCTACGTTTCCCGCAGGGTGCGGACCGAAGACCTCATAGAGGGTGCAGTCCTTCAACTCACGGAATTCGGTCGCTTTCGCGCCACCCTTGATACCGACGAACACCGGAGCCAGTTGGCTCAGGGCGGTTACGGCAGCCTGCAGGGTAGGCAGCTGACCTTTGAGTACCCACTCATAGTTCGGAGCCACGGGAGCCGTGTCGAACGTAGAGATGAAGATAGCACGAGGAGTCTTGTTCGGCAGCGCAATGCAGTCGTACGGACGCTGCTTGATGAGCGCCCAGAGACCGGACTTGAGAAGGAGTTCCTTCACATCGCCTGCGGTGTCGAACTTCTCGTACTGAACGGTAGCGTCTGCCTCGATGTCAATCGACATCACCTTGCGTCGCTCGCCGCGGACGATTGCCACGACTTTACCCGACACAGGCGAAGTAAACTGCATCTGCTCAAACGCCTTGTCGTGAAAGAGCGGCGAACCGGCTTTCACGAGATCGCCTTCATGCACGTCCAGCTTGGGCGTGACACCGGCGAAATGGTCGGGCACAATATGAAAGACCTCCGGACGGCGCACGCTACCCAGCGTTTCTGCCGCAGGTCCCTCAAAAGGAATGTCCAAACCACGTTTCAGTTTGATTTGTTGCATAAATGTTAGTTAATTATTGTTTGATTTGTTTTGTTCTTTCGATATTTCGATAATTCGATATTCCGACAAATTGGTATTTCGATATCTCGATACCCGCTTTTCAAAGCGGGCACAAAGTTACTATTTTTTTTCGGTTTGCGCAAGCGCGCGCGTCTTTTTTTATAAAAAAATGTGAATTTGTTCAATTTAGTTTGCATATATGCTAAAAATGTAGTATCTTTGCACCCGATTTGGATGAATGTCTAAAAATACCATGGAAAAAGTAAAAATTATCGAGATTAAAAAGAGTGTCTTCGAAGATAACGACCGCGCAGCCGATGCCTTGCGCGGCGAGTTGAAGAAAAAAGGTGTGTTTCTGCTGAATCTGATGTCCTCGCCCGGAAGCGGCAAGACAACCACTCTCATCCAAACCATCAACCTACTTAAGGACAAGATCCGCATTGCCGTCATGGAGGCGGATATCGATAGCGATGTTGATGCCATCAAAATCAAGGAAGCTACCGGCGTAGAGTCCATCCAGTTGCATACCGGCGGTATGTGCCACCTTGATGCGGAGATGACGGAACAAGGCTTGAATGCCCTGTTAGTCGAAAGTAAAAAGACCGCTTCGCTCAAAGTAGAAAGCCAGCCCGATCTGGTCATACTGGAGAATGTGGGGAACTTGGTGTGCCCTGCGGAGTTTGATACGGGAGCGGTGAAGAATGCGATGATCTTGTCAGTACCGGAAGGGCACGACAAACCGCTCAAATACCCGCTGATGTTCAGTATCTGCGATGTAGTGGTAATCAACAAGATGGACGTGCTGCCGTATTTCGATTTTGACCTGGAGAAATGCAAGGAGTATATCCATATGCGGAACCCGAAAGCGACCGTCATTCCTATCTGCGCCAAGACAGGCGAAGGAGTAGATATTTTTGCCAATTGGCTCTTGACCGAAGTCAAGAATTGGCAAAAAGTTG